>Ga0160495_100077_pt1 | contig 160162 bp, 142 predicted proteins | sample DID4MG_4_FD_108251 | JGI IMG/M metagenome (GOLD analysis project Ga0160495, IMG submission 108251) | Enriched soil microbial communities from UW Madison campus, WI, USA - DID2933_E24_FP4 MG | ecosystem: Environmental > Terrestrial > Soil > Unclassified | place: USA: Madison, Wisconsin... | reverse complement strand
ATTACTGCAGCAATCTAAATCAAGATTCGCATACATATCATTTAGTCGTTCTATTAAATTCCCACCATCAACATATAAAAACTTCTCATAATAATTATTCAATTCTTTAAGTAAAACGGCGGTATTATCTTCCTCTGCATTTGATAAATAAGCAAAGTAATTCATGTAACAATTAAAACTTGCTTTTCCGTTATTTATAAGTTTTTGGTAAACAGAAATAATTTTACTTTTATTTATCTCGCCAGATTTATTGCCTCCTTTTATAACAGTATTATCCCTTAAATTATTTGAAATAATATCACTTAAATTCCTGAATGCAGCTGTATCTGACTTTTCAGCTAAAGCTTTATTAAACGCTTCGACATCATCAAAATGGTTAATTAGATAGTCAATTGAAAGATAATCAGTAGTATTCATAACTTTGTTTTTACTAAAAACAGCTCTTGTCCACCCTTTATCTCTAATTTCATTTAAAATGATATTTGCCAATTTTAAATTAGTCGTTTTATCATTTAGATGTGTTTCAATAATTTTTTTCCAGATTTGATTTACTTCGTTATCATCAGCCTGGATTTTTAGAACTTTAAAATCTTTTATGTCAGGATCTGTACTATCATAATCATTGTCATAGTCAGAATAATAGTAAGGTGAAGTTGAACTTATAACCAAATCAAATGCATTGATAAGGTCATTATCCAAGGATTTTTTATTTTTAACAACTTTATTAAATCGTAAGACTGCATCTGTTTTTACAATTTTTTTTAATAAATCAGAAGAGTTACTTAATCTATAAGAAATGTCGTTTAAATTTGCATTAGCCGAAGCTAAAATAACACCGTCTTGATTAAGAATTAAAACTGCCGGACCAGCCTCAGAGATTTTATTAGACTTTAACCATTTTTTATCAGCATCTGAAGCTAAATAATAATTATATAAATCATATTGAGGTTTATAATTGTCATACATCTGATAGTTCAAATCGTTTTCCTGATCGTTTATAAAAGCTTTAAAATCTGCTTGTGCCGTAGGATTTTTTTCGTCTGAATAGACTACTAAAAATTTATTTTTTGCCTCTTTGGTTACAGATAAAGCTTTTGCTAAACTATTCTCAATTTTTAATTTAAAATTAAATCGATTAATATCTGTGGAATCCTTTTCTGTTGCTGTAGAATATGCTGATTGTGACTCATTTGTTAAATCTGTTGGATTTGCCTCCGAAGTATATTGTGTAGAATCATAATCGCTATCCTGATTTACTGGTTTTCCCGGATAAGTCCAATCAAGAACAATTTGATTGTCAATTGCAGCAACTTTTGGCTTTTCTTTTACTTCAACAAAATCTTTTTCATTTACAAGAGTAATTGAATTTTGGTCATACGTATTAAAAACAATTCTATTCGTCTTTCTGTCGAAATAACCTTTAGAATCTTTATCTTCTATGTTTTTATTTGGTATAATTTTAATTTCAGATACATCTTTAGGAATTTCATACTTCGAAACTCGTGTCCTTCTTGTTTCATAATTATAACCTTCTACTGCCAGATACAAATAATCAGCTTTGTCAATTCCAAATTTCACTTCAAGACTATTTGAATCTGAATCATTTTTTTTCTGAATATCCGTTATTTTCTGATAATTAATTGACCCATTTCCTTTTTGAGTACCTATGTAATAAGTAAAAGAGTAATCATTTGAAAAATTAATTTTGATTTTTTTTGCATTTTTTTCTCTTTTAAAATCGAGATTAAAACTTTCTGGATTTGCATCTTTTTTAGAAAGGGTAATAGAATCTCCTTCTATTTTATATTTACCTCCTTCTACAATAAAGAAGTACTTGTTATTATCTAATAAATCTATTCCTACTGATGCATTTTTGTCAGTAGACAAGTAAATTCCTTTTCCTATATTATTAGTTTGCGAAAAGGATGAAATTACTATAGTGAGGGATAGTAAAATACCCCATGATAAACTACGCATGCTTTAATTTTATATTATTAATATTAACCACAAAGGTATTTGATTATCAAGCTCAAAGGATTAAAAATATGTTAATTTGTAATCTAAATACTACTTTTTAGATTCTTTATAAATAAAGGGCTGTCTAAAAATTTTAGACAGCCCTTTTATTGCTTTATAATAGTTTTACGACTTTTAGTAAGTGCCGTTTTGCATTTTAGTTAAGACAGCTTTCATTTCTGATGCTGTTTCTTCCTCTACTTCATCATTTAAATATTTTACAGCTAAAGTCTGGGTTGCGATTGCTTTTTCTTTTTGTCCGTCTTTATAATATAACTGACCAAGAGTATCTAAATAGTACGGATTGTTTTTAGATATCTTCAAACTATACTCAGACCATTTAATTGCATCTTTAATAAAGTTTGAATTCTGAGGTTTTACTACAACTGCCCAAGCTGCATTGTTGCAAATATCTGAATGGTAATCTTTAAAGGAATTCCATCCGTCATAAGAATAGCTTGAACTTGAATCTAATCCTGAAAAAATAGCATCTAATTTTTCTATTGGACTTGCCCCTGCCAAAGTCGCATCAAAATAGGTATTAAACTCTCTTAAATATGTTGTGTTAGAACCGTCATTATCTTCAATTTGAGCTAAATAGTAGAAATAATTTCTATACGCATCAAAATTCCCTTTTCCGGATGCAATGATTTTTTTATAAACAGAATTAACTTTCTCTTTATTTATTTCTCCTGTTACTCCATCCTGAGATGCATAAACATTTTGCTGTAAAGCATTAGATACTTCAGATACTGCGTTTCCTACAGTATGAATCGTTGATTCGTCGCTGTTATATGCTGTACGATTGTTTTCAATTTCATCAGAATGTTTTAACAGATAATCAATTGCTAAGAAATCAGTATCGTTTAAAATTCTGTCTTCGTTAAAAAGCTGTTTTGTAAATCCTTGATTTTTGATTTCCTTTATAATGGTTTCAACCAAAACCATGTTTGGTTTGGTATCTTTTTGATGCGCTTCAATTAATTTTTTCCATAACTGAGCTACTTCTTTTTTATTTAGAGTTGGTTTTGTGATTACAAATTCAGTAGAATTAGGGTCGCTAACTGTAGATTCTAAATCGTAGTCATATGAATATTCTAATAAAGCCCCTTTATTAAAAGCAGTGATTAAATCTGCATCACTTGCTTTTTTGTTCTTTAATGTTTTATCAATTGAAACAAAAGCATCTGCACGCTGTAATTTTCTGTAAAGATCTCCATAATAGCTAAATTGGTATTGCTGTGCAGCTAAATCAGATTTGGCAATTCCTAAAATATCTCCCTGAGAATTTAAAACAAACAAACTTGGATCGTTTGTTATTTTGTTATTTTTCAGCCATTTTTTATCGTCGGCTCCAGCCAAATAATAATTATAAACATCATATTGAGCATTGTAGGAATCGTACATATTGTATCCTGTCTGTGTTTCCTGATCTTTTATAAAAGTGTCAAAACCTTCTTTTGCTGCTTTTTTGCTGTCATAATAAACTACTAAAAACTTATTGTTCTTTGCTTCTTTTGTTGCAGCAAGTGCTTTTGTTAAGCTGTTTTCAATTTTTAATTTAAAGTCGTATTTTGAATAATTTGGAGAGTAAGCAGAATCGACCGCCACAGCAACACTATCAGTTGGATATAAGCTTGAATTATCGTACGGTAATGAACTTTGTTTTCCTGGATAAGTCCAGTTCATTATAGTTTGTTTTTCTACAGGAACAACTGTTGAAACTTTTACAGGCTGTGCATTTTTTTGGTTTACAAACACTAACGGATCTCTTCCTGATGGTTCAGAAACTTTAAGTTCGTTCGTTTTTTTGTCATAAAATCCGGCAATATTCATACTGCCTAAAAGCTGTAAGTTATAATCTATTTTTATTTCAGAAACGTCTTTTGGAAGAGCATATTTGCTTACATCGCTTTTTCCATCATAATCTTCATAAACTAAATAAAGAAAATCTGTTTTGTCGATTTCAAATTCTAAATCAGTTTTTGTCCATTCCGGATCTACTTTCGTTTTAATATCAGAAACTCTTTGGTATTGAACAGTTTCCGATCCTTTTTGAGTTCCTACATAAAATGAATAATAAGAAGGATTTATAAAATTAATCTTGATTTTTTTAGCTTTTTTATCATTTTTAAAAGTAAGATCAAATCTGTTTTCAACTGGAGCTTTTTTTGTAAAAACTAATGAATCTCCTTTAATCTCGTAATCGCCGCTATAAAAGACTAATTCAAATTTATTATTATCTAATAAATTTAATTTTATTTTTTCTCCTTTATTTGTAGACAAATAAGTTCCTTTTTCAAGACCATTTGTTTGAGCGAATGAAACAGAGACTCCTGCAAATAAAAGTGATACACTCCAAATAAAATTGCGCATGACTAAGTTTTTTTTTGTTAATAATATAGCACAAAGATATTTGATTCTTGTTTAAACAAATCATAAAAAATCATAATATTTGCAATCAAAATACTACAAATTGTATTTCATTGAAAAGATGATGTAGCGAGGCTGTACAGTATATTGTGAAACCCTTGTAGAGAACTGTGAGAAGCTGTCGTCGTTAAGAAATTTTGTATTTAATAAATTGGTTGCTGAGACTTTATATTCCCACTTACTATTCTTTTTTTGATAAATTAAACTGGCGCTTAAAAAATCATATTCGTTATCTACTGTTTTATTTCCGTTATAATAATGGTAGAATTCATATTCTGAAACGAAAGAAAAACTATCTAAAAAGTAATAATCTAATCTTGCAAAAGGTTTGTCTGTATAAAAGGTAGAACCGCTGTATTTGTTTACCAGCAGATTGTAGCCAAACTCGATATTAGGAAGTTTTTTGTAATTAGTTGAAGCCCTAACGGTATAACTCTGTACAAAACTTTCTGTTGTGGCGATTTTTTCGTTTTGAATGTTATTGAATTTTGACCAGTTAAGACTTGTACTTGCTGATGCTTTATAATTTTTAAGGAAAGAACGTCCGTAAGTTCCCATTCCCGAAAAAGTTTCATCGGCTAAATTAGAATTATAAGGAACAGAAGTTTGATTAATTCCGTCAAAATCAGCTTTAGTTTTTACGGCATCTACTTTTCTTGTATAAGTTGCGTTGGCAAAAATATTCTCAAAATTGAACATATTATATTTGAAATAACGAAGCGAATGCACTTGTGAAGTAGCATTTTCTAATGTTCTGTTTCCATGAAACAAACTGCTGTAATCAGACAAAACTTTTCCTGCTGCTAATTGATTAATATCTGTAAAATCGTTCGTTAAAGAGAAATTATAAGTCAGTGTTTCAGATTTTTTTATTTGATATAAAGCAAAGAAATCCGGAAGCACTTTTACAAAATTTAAAGAATAATTACTTCCTAACTGCTCATTTGTCATTTGATAAGTATGTAAACTAACGCCGGGCGTAAACGTAAATTTTCCGGTTAGAATTTTATAGTGAAGACCTAAAAATGCATCGTTAAAATTATAATTTACATCGTTATTATTCGTCGAATCGTTCAGATCATTTCTGTCTCCGTTATCTAAAATCTGGAAAATATGAGAATTAAAATTCTGATGCGAATACGTATTTCCAATCGTAACATTGATATTGCTTTTTGGCGTTACCATATAATAGTAATCCAGTTTGGCATCGATTTTATTGGTTTTTACAAATCGATTCTGATTAAGATCGTTTCGGTTTTGTCCGGAAATGTAACCCAGCAAATCAAAAGGCTGTGTTCTTAAATTGGCATTATAAAACGGATTTTCATCCTGATATAAATGCTGCATTTCAAAAGCAAAAACATTTTTATCGCTTTGCGTATAATACAAACTCAAATTTTGGTTTATAGAAGTTGGGTCCTGCTTTTTGGCTGTAAAAATACTTTCGGCATCAGAAACATTATTTACAATCGATTCGCGAAGTAAATCTGTATCTTCATTTTGTTTTGATAATTTGGTTAAAATGTCATAATCAAACTGAAATTTCGTGTTAGGCTTATAAGTTGAACTTAATTTAAAAAGTCCCAGATTATTTTTTTGATGGGTTTGTTCGTCTCTCTTCTGCTCATTTCCAGAATCCAGAATCGTGGTCTGGGATTTGGTTTCTAAATCTGTTTTTGAAGAAGAAAGAATTCCAAAACCGCTCAAAGTCCATGCTTTTGCAGGCGAATACGAAAAGTTTGTGGCTCCAAACTGAGTCTCAATTTCTTTAGCCCGATTGTTTCGCAACACCGAAATTCCCAAATCATTCGATGAAACATTAAATGCGCTTCCTCCTTTTTTCATCATATTTTTAAACCCTCCGGTAAACTTAAAATAATCCTGAGCCGTAAGTGGCAGTTCGCCAATATTATTAAAATTGGTAATTAAATTAATGCTGTATTTTGGGCTGTAATAAAACAATTTCGGGTTTATAATATAACGACTGTCGAGTTCTGCAACGCCAATTCCGGCAGTTACATCGCCAAACCAAAAGTTCTTTTTGCCATCTTTCAGCTTAATATTCATCGCGACATTTTCCTGATCGTTTTCAAGACCTTTTAATGCGCTTACTTCATTAAAGTTTCGTAAAACCTGAACTTTATCAATAGCATCTGCAGGAATATTTTTAACGCCGAGTTTCGTATCGCCATCAAAAAAGTCCTTTCCTTCTACCATTAATTTGCTTACTTTTTTTCCTTCAACCTCAATTTCACCATCAGCATTTACCTCAACACCCGGCAGTTTTTTAAGGACATCTTCCAGTTTTTTTTCGGTTCCGGATTTAAAAGAATCGGCGTTGTAAACAATCGTATCGCCTTTTATAGAAACCGGCATTTCACGAACGATTTCTACACCTTCAAGTTCAATTCCCGCGCCGTCCATAACAATATTCTGCGCTATGTTTTCTGCTTTGGTTACCAGAACAATTTCTTTCGATTTCATGCCCAGATAACTTACTTTAACGGTGTAAGAAGTATTTGGTTTTAAAGTAAGCTGAAATTTTCCTTTATCATTCGTAATTCCGTACGAATCCATTGCTTTTGTTGTATTGTTTACAGCCATAATATTGGCCATTTCCAACGGATTTTTCTGCTCATCCTGAATAAACCCATCAAAACGAACACTTTGAGAAAATGAAATAGAAGTAATTAAAAAGGCGAAGAAAAAATATAATTTATTCATTAAGAAAAACTTAGAATGTAGATAATAAGGAAATAGGGAATTTTACCTTCCCATTGGAGGTGGTCCGCCCATACGGCCGCGGTTCATTTCTCTAAACTCTTCCATTTTTTTAATCACGGTTTCGTCATACTCTTTTTGAGAAACGGTTTTTCCTTTTTTAGAAGGTTTTATTTCTGCTTTCTCTTTTGCATTCAAAACAATTTTAGAGCATAAAATAGTGGTTTTTCCATCATTAACTTCCAGAATTAACCCCGGAAGTCCCCAGTAATTTTCTGGCCCTTGATTTACCGGAATTTCCGGCGTATACCATGCTGTAACCACTATTTCTTTTGGAATTTCGAAATTGTCTTCAAAATTTGTTTTGGTTTCTCCCGAAGTTTTCTTGGCTTCGTCAGCTTTTTTAGCGTCGTTATTTTTAGGTCTGAAGTTTCTAAAATCAGTTTTACTGGCTTGTTTTACCGCTGTTGCTTTAAAGCAGTTATAACCTCCAATTTGTTTGGTTTCCTGTTCCATTTTCCAGTTTAATTTTGGCAGAGAATCTACCACCAGAAATTCTTTTCCCATAAATTCCTTGTCAACTGTATAAGTTTTAGCTTTTACATCTTTATAAAATGTTCCGCCGCCGCCCATAAAAGAGTTCATCATGACTCTCATACCGCCGGTGCCTTGTCCGGGAGTTTCCAGTTTTTCTTCTTCTTTATATATAGAAGCCGTTTTGTCAAAATTTAGTATGAAAGTCTTCTCAAGCATTTGTTTCATTCGTTCTTCCATGTTTTTCTGCATCTCCGGAGTTATATCACGATTTCCTGCTCGCATTCCTTCAAATTTTGGAGCCTGAGTTTTAGATTCATAAACAGCCATTCCCTGAAAATCTTTTTGTGCCTGAACCTGCGTAAAAGCAAGTACTAAAAGTAAATATGATAGTTTTTTCATTTGATATGTTTTTAGCTGATTGTAAAGTTCATTTACAACTTACAATCAAATTTATTATTAATTTTAAAATACTGAAAGTTAAATATATTAATCCCAAAATGCTATCGACAAAACCGGATTTTTGTAAGACTGTTGGAATTTGGAAAGGTTTAAACTAAAAAACAGGCTTTAACGGTCAATTTTAAATATTCTTTAAGGTAGTTTTTGTATTTTGGCTGTTCGAATTATATATTATGAGTAAAACACTGCGTCACATTTTATTACTGCTGTTTACCGCATGTTCTTTCTCGACTTTTTTTGGACAGAGCCAAAAAATAAATGCTGTTTTAGTTTCTAAATTTAATGTTGATATCGACGATTTTATTGGTTTTGATTCTTTTGGATATGGTTATGATATTAAAAACAATGTTTTTAGAAAGATTAAAGGAAACGAAATCTTTGAATACAAAAATGTTTCTTTGGGAAATATCTCGAAAGTCGATATTCAAAATCCGCTTAAGATTGTACTTTTCTATGAAGATTTCAACAGCGTTGTGCTTCTCGACAATCAGCTGAATAAAATGACTGAGATTAATTTTTCTCAAAATCCAGTTCCCATTGTGGTTAATGCAATTGGAATGTCTACTCAAAACCAGCTTTGGATTTTTAATGCTTTAAACCAACAGATAGGTCTTTTTGATTACTTAAAAAATGAATACAAAACGGTTTCTATTCCGCTAACAGAAGGCATAAAGTATTACCAAACGGACTTTAATACTTTCTATTGGATTGACAAAAAAAACAATTGGTTTTCTTGCGATATTTTTGGAAAAATTTCGAGTTTAGGGAGCGTTTCTGATTTTGATAAAATGGAAATAATCTCTCCTAAAAAATATATTTTCAACGTTGGTAACTCGCTGTATTTTAAAGACATTAGCAAAGAAAAAACAAACCCCGCATTTGAAATCGAAATTTTAGAAAAAACGTTCGACAAATACTATTACAAAGACCAAATTTTATCTATTTTTACAGCTAAAGAAATTGTAAATTATAAAATCGTAACACCGTAATGCACATAGCGATAGCAGGAAATATAGGCGCAGGAAAAACTACATTAACCAAATTATTGGCCAAACATTTTAAATGGGAGCCTCATTATGAAGATGTAGTCGATAATCCGTATTTAGACGATTTTTATCACCAAATGGAACGCTGGTCATTTAATTTGCAGATCTATTTCTTAAACAGTCGTTTTCGTCAGGTGCAGCAAATTCGCGAAAGCGGTAAAAAAATCATTCAGGACAGAACGATTTATGAAGATGCGCATATTTTTGCTCCCAATTTGTATGCTATGGGGTTAATGACAAGCCGTGATTTTGCAAATTACACGTCTTTGTTTGAATTAATGGAATCTCTTGTAAAAGCTCCGGATTTATTGATTTATTTAAGAAGTTCAATCCCTAATTTAGTGGGGCAGATTCATAAACGCGGACGTGAATATGAAAACTCTATTTCTATCGATTATTTAAGCCGTTTGAACGAAAGATACGAAGCCTGGATTCAGACTTACACTAAAGGAAAGTTATTGATTATCGACGTCGATAACATTAATTTTGTGGATAATCCGGAAGATTTAGGAGATATTATAAACCGTATTGATGCTGAATTGAACGGATTATTTTAAAAACAAATTTATAAGAATATAAAAAAGCCTCTAAAATTTAGAGGCTTTTTTTGTTTATAAGAGAGTTTTATCAAAGATATTTATTTAGCGGCTTCAACTTTTGCCAAAACTTCTTCTTCGGTTCCTTCAAAAACTTCTGTTGTGGTTTTACCATTTTCTGTTTTGGTAACCGTTCCGGTTGTTTTTCCGTTTATATTTTTTACTTCAACGCGTACAGATTCACTTTGAGTATGAGAATATTTTCCAGTCGTATCAAAATGAGCTAAACATTTTGCCGTTTCTTCTGCAGAACAGCCTTTTTCTTTACACATTTTAATACATTCTTCTTTTGTCATTCCAGACATATTGCCGCATTTAGATATTCCTGCATGCATTTCTGTTTTTGCACAGCAAGAAGCTTTTCCAGCAATATCTGACGGAGCGCCATGTCCTTCACCTAAAATCGGAGCAATTACTAATCCAATTAAACAAGTTAATTTGATTAAAATGTTCATTGAAGGTCCAGAAGTATCTTTAAACGGATCTCCAACTGTATCTCCGGTTACAGCCGCTTTATGCGCATCAGAACCTTTGTAGGTCATTTCGCCGTTAATCATTACTCCGGCTTCAAAAGATTTTTTAGCATTGTCCCAGGCACCTCCTGCATTGTTTTGGAAAACTGCCCAAAGAACTCCAGATACTGTAACTCCAGCCATATAACCGCCAAGCATTTCAGCAATCAGCTGGTTATTATCTGAATAAACTAATTTTCCTAACAATACAATCGCAATTGGAAAACCAATAGTTAAAATTCCAGGAAGCATCATTTCGCGTAAAGCGGCTTTAGTAGAAATTTCAACACATTTTCCATATTCAGGTTTTCCGGTTCCTTCCATAATTCCGGCAATTTCTTTAAATTGACGGCGAACTTCGTAAACCATATCCATTGCTGCTTTTCCAACTGAATTCATAGCCAAAGCTGAAAAAACAACCGGAATCATGCCGCCAACAAATAACATGGCTAAAACCGGCGCTTTAAAAATATTGATTCCGTCAATTCCTGTAAAAGTCACATACGCCGCAAATAATGCTAATGAAGTTAAAGCTGCAGACGCAATTGCAAATCCTTTTCCTGTCGCTGCTGTTGTATTTCCTACTGAATCTAAAATATCTGTTCTTGTGCGAACTTCTTTTGGCAGTTCGCTCATTTCGGCAATTCCTCCCGCGTTGTCAGATATTGGCCCGAAAGCGTCAATTGCTAACTGCATTGCTGTTGTAGCCATCATTGCAGAAGCCGCTAAAGCTACTCCGTAAAATCCTGCTAAAGCATACGAAATCCAGATTGCCACAGCAAACAATAATACGGTTGGGAAAGTAGAAATCATTCCTGTTGCCAATCCAGCAATTACGTTTGTTCCTGCTCCAGTAGATGATTTTTGAACGATGGCCAATACTGGTTTTGTTCCTAATCCTGTATAATATTCTGTTACTGATGAAATAGCACCGCCCACAACTAATCCGACTAATGTAGCATAGAAAACTCTCATAGATGAAATTTGCTGCGATCCTTCGCCAAAGAATTCCATATTCATAACTTCAGGAAGCATGTGCTGTACTAAAAAGAAACAAGCCACGGCAGTTAATATAATAGAAACCCAGTTTCCTATATTTAATGCTTTTTGTACTTGTGCTTCTCTGGCATTATCATCTGATATTTTTACTAATGTTGTTCCAATGATAGAGAATAAAATTCCGAAACCGGCAATTGCCATGGGAAGTAAAATTGGTCCAATTCCGCCGAAAGCATCGTTGATACTTCCGCCCATATCTTTTATTACATAATTCCCCAGAACCATTGCAGCTAAAACTGTTGCTACATAAGACCCAAATAAATCGGCTCCCATACCTGCAACGTCTCCTACGTTATCTCCAACGTTATCTGCAATTGTAGCTGGATTTCTTGGATCATCTTCCGGGATTCCTGCTTCTACTTTACCAACTAAATCGGCACCAACATCGGCCGCTTTTGTGTAAATTCCTCCTCCAACTCTGGCAAATAATGCAATAGATTCTGCACCAAGAGAAAATCCTGCAAGAGTTTCTAAAACAACTGTCATTGTATCAGTATCTTTCCAGACTCCGCCAGAAAATAAATTAAAGAAAATGATAAAGAAAGCGGTTAATCCTAAAACAGCCAAACCTGCAACTCCAAGTCCCATTACGGTTCCGCCGCCAAAAGAAACTTTTAAAGCCTGCGGCAAGCTTGTACGTGCAGCCTGAGTTGTTCTTACGTTTGTTTTAGTTGCTATTTTCATTCCAATATTTCCAGCATAAGCTGAAAATAATGCACCAAAAATAAATGCTACTACGATTAATAAATGGGTTTTTACTCCCGGAATAAAAGTAATTCCTGCCAAAGCTAAACTGGCAATAATTACGAAGATGGTTAATAGTTTGTATTCGGCTTTTAGGAAGGCTAAGGCTCCTTCGTAGATGTAATCTGAAATCTCTTTCATCTTACCGTCTCCAGCGTCTTGTTTTAAAACCCAAGTCCTTTTTATTCCCATGAAAAGTAATCCTAAAACTGCCATAACAATTGGCAGGTAAATCATAAATGCATTCATAATATAGTAATGGTTTTGGTTAATAGTCAACAATCTAACTGAAACGAATTTAAACAAAAAAGCAATACTCCTGACGGCAGTATTGCTTTTTTTATAATAGAATAAGGTTAAAATTATTTAATACTAAATAATCCAGCCGGTTTATTTTCAATATCATCAAAACGTTTTGTACACTCAGCGATAATAGCGTAAGCTTCGTTTACGTCTCCCCATCCTTCTACATCTACTTTTTTGTTTTCAAGGTCTTTGTAAACCTGGAAGAAATGCTCGATTTCTTTTACTAAGTGAGGGTTAATATCAGAAAGATCGTTTAATGAATTCCAAATTGGATCTGAAACTGGTACACAAATAATTTTTTCATCTGGTCCTTTATCATCTGCCATGTGGAAAACACCAATTGGTTTTACTTCCATAACACATCCAGGGAAAGTTGGTTCGTTTACTAAAACCAATACATCAAGAGGGTCACCGTCAAGAGCTAAAGTTTCTGGAATAAATCCATAATCTGCAGGGTACATCATTGAAGAGAATAACATTCTGTCGAAACGCATTCTTTTGATTTCAAAATCGTACTCATATTTATTTCTGCTTCCTCTTGGTATTTCGATTAATACATCGAAAGTCGTTAGTTTGTCTGCGGTCATTTTCGTTTTTTATTATTTCTAAAAATTTCGATTGCAAAAGTAAACTAAAGAATCCCTTTTTACAATAAAAAAAGTACTTTAATCTATGTATTTACATATTAATTACAATACTTTTCTTTTTATATAACAGATAGTTAATATGTAATTTTCCTGTTTCTCTTTGTTAGGTAATGATGCCAGAGCAAATATGCGGCATAAGATCGGTACGGACTCCATTGTTGTGCATGAATTTCCATCTCCAGCTTATCGTGAATATCAAATAATTCTTTTATGGTATTTACAACTGCAATGTCGCCAAGCGGCATCAAATCGGGTTCCTGAAGACAAAACATTAAATAAATATCTATAGTCCAGTTTCCAATTCCTTTTAGTTTAATTAATTCTTCGCGGACTTGTTTTGCAGGTTTTGAAGCTAAACTTTCAATATCTAATTCTTTATTGAGAACGGCTTCTGCCAGAATTTTAATGTATTTTGTTTTTTGGCGGCTTACACCCAGATTTCTAAACTCTTCATCAGATAAAACGGCCATGTTTTCTGGATTACAGGTTTTATAAGCTTTAATTTTTAAGAATGTGGCTTTCGCCGAATCTATAGAAACCTGCTGTTCAAGGATTAATAATACCAAGGTTTCAAATCCCTGTGGACGTTTTGGAATTGGCGGAAGCCCATATTTTTCGATTATTTCACGAAATATTGGATTTTTATTGGTTAAAAAATCAATGGCTTCCTGCATGATGATTATTTTTTAATCTATTTCAAAAGTAAATAAATTTTGCAAATTACTCCCAGTCTGTCATTTCGACTGAAAGGAGAAATCTCACTAGAAATTCCGCAACTATAATCGACAATCTTTGTGTTTCCTAGTGCGATTTCTCCTTTCAGTCGAAATGACAAAAATTAAAATAAAAAAAGCCGCAAAAGAAAAACCTTTGCGACTTTGTAACTTTGAATCTTTGCAGCTTAAAAATAAAATCCGAATGATCCTTTTACTGCAAATTTATGGGCGTCAGGCATATCAAGATAGTTTCCTCTCCAAGAAAAATCAATTCGGAATACTTTAAAGATATTTCCAATTCCGGCATGATATTCATAATATACTTTTTCTGGTGCATTATATGGTAATCCCGAAGCATTGATAGCGCGGTTGGCATCAGAAATTGTTCCATGAACGGCTCTTACACCAACAAATTCACGCCAATTGAGCTTTCTCATAAAAGGAACTCTGGCAAATAATCTTCCTCCAAAGTCATGATTCCACTGCAAGGTTGTATATTGATCTGTAACGAATTCGTAGAAATTCAAGTTACTGAATGTATTTTCGATTGTAAAATAGGTCTGGTTACCGGGAATTACACTCATCAATCCTAACGGAATTGTACCGAATGTTTTTCCTGTCTCCAAAATAATATTCGATCTTCCTAAAGGTCCAATAATAATAGGCTGTTTATAGAAAACTTGTATTTTTTCGTAAGCAAAATCACTGTCTAAAACTCCTTTAAGTCCATAACTAAAGTTTACAAAGAAATGGCTGAACGGACTGTCTACTAAATCTCTTTCAACTCCGTAACCAATAGTTTTACGGTTTGGCATATATTCAAACTGAATATTGGCTTCAGATTGTTTTACATCACTTTTTACAACTCCCGTTGGGTTTGCTGTACTTGGAAGCGTTGTGTAATAATCTAAACTAAAAGTTGGCGACGCTGACTCTAATGTTCGATATGAAAATCCAGCCTGAACAACAAAATTCTTTTTCGGTTCCATTTCTATCGAAATGTTGCTCAAGTTAATGTTAGTCAGTTTTCCGTTGCTTCCGGTTGTAAACAAGGCAGAAGACGCAAAACTTCGGCCCAAAATATCATTTGTCGTAGTTAAACTCGCTCCAATCTGCTCGATATCGCGCCTGTTTCCTCCGGAAATAATAACTCGTTTTTTCTTATCGACCATCCATTTTCCGGAAACACCATATTTGAATTTGCTGTCGTCAAATCCATAAGCTGTGTAAGCTTGAATACGCCACGGATCATTTGGGCCAAAATAAGTTCTTCCTCCAACTCTTAATCTTAATCCCTCAACTTCATTATATCCAAACGTGGAGAAGATAGGGCCATAATCAAAGTTTTTAAACTCAATATAACCACTTCCTAAAATCGAGACGAGATTATAGAGCTGCTTAAATCGCTTGACAGTCTGCAGTGTATCGAGCATTTTATAAATACCCGCTTCATCTTTATTTAATTTCTCAAAACGATTTTCTTCCCAAAATTCCGGCGGTCGATCGTAGACTGCATTGTCTATAAAATTGACTTCTTCTTTATAGAATTTTTCGGGTTTTTGAATGTTGAATTTATGACCTCTGAATAAAGTCGTTCGTTTTCCGTAAACACCTTTTGATTTTTCTTTTTTGTTTAAAGCAAAATCAGACATCATGTAATCACGTGTTAAAAGGAAAACAGAATCGTTTTCTACTTCAAACTCCTGCTCTATGTAAATATCTTTCACCCAGTTAATATTGGCACTTTTAGTAACACCCATATTAATTTTTTTGATGGCAAAAGTGGTGTCATTAACCCAAAAATCTCCTTTAAAGGTTAATTCATTTTTACGTCTTGGATAGAAAACAATATTAAAACACCATTTTTTATCAATATAAGCACTGTCTTTTAAAACATAATTATAGACATCGATTCCGGTTCTTGAAAGCGGGCTTGTAAAACTTTTATCAAAAAATTTAAGGTGATTATCATAGATATTGTAATCTGAATAAAGATCTTTTACGAAAGCTAAAATCTGCTGATTTCCGTTAAAACCAGACATTTTATTTCCGACAAGATTTTCTTTTACCTTCTTTAATTTGTTATCACCGTAAACATCATAAACCGATTCGTTGATGAAAATTGGCAGATAGGTTTTTCCGGTAACATCTGAAGTATCAACATGATTAAATACAAATTCCATACCTTTAAAAAGCTTGTTTTTCATGAAAGCACTATCAATAGTATTCATGTCAAATTCTACTTTTTCATATTTCTGCATCTGATATTGATTAAACTGGTAAAGTCCGTTTTTACGTTTTCTTTCCCATATTTTTCTCAAAATATCAATTGCCGGATTGTTCTTTTTAGATGTCTTTCCGGTAAAAATTACCACTTCGCTAAGTGCTTCAGGTTCACTTAAAACAATTTTGAAGTTATAATTTACAGCTTTTTCCAAAGGAACTTCTTTATCTGAAAATCCTGCAGATGAAACTAATAAGGCGGTATACGTATTTGGTGATTCTAAATAAAAACGTCCGTCTTCATTTGAAACGATTCCGGTATTAGAACCTTTAAAAACAACATTTGCAAAAGGTATTGGCTGATTTGATTTGTCCAAAACAACTCCACTCACCTTAGTTTGTGCAGTAACAACATTTGCAAAAGCAAATACGATAAATAAGAGAAGCAGCGTTAATTTGTTCATTATCATGTAAAAAAAAACTTCACCAATCCATGTTGTCTGATGAAGTTTTATGAGTATTTTTTATATGTATTACTTGTATAATACTTTCTTTACTGCTTTTACTACATCACCAGCATTTGGCAACCAGTCTTTAAGCAATACCGGAGAGTACGGTGCAGGAGTATCTGCAGTTGTAATACGTTGAATTGGCGCATCAAGGAAATCGAAAGCCTGCTCCTGAACGATATAAGAAATCTCAGAAGAAAGGCTGGCAACCGGCCAAGCTTCCTCAAGAATTACTAAACGATTTGTTTTTTTAACAGATTTAAGAATTGCATCTTTATCCATTGGACGAACTGTTCTTAAGTCGATAATTTCACAAGAAATTCCTTCTTTAGCTAATTCATCAGCAGCGATAAAAGCTTCTTTAATGATTTTTCCAAAAGAAACGATAGTTACATCTGTTCCTTCACGTTTAACATCAGCAACACCAATTGGAATTGTATATTCTCCGTCTGGCACTTCACCTTTGTCTCCGTACATTTGCTCAGATTCCATGAAAATAACAGGGTCATTATCACGAATAGCTGATTTTAAAAGTCCTTTTGCATCGTAAGGAGTTGAAGGAACAATAACTTTAAGTCCCGGAGTGTTAGCAAACCAGTTTTCTAAAGCTTGTGAGTGAGTAGCTCCTAATTGACCAGCAGAAGCTGTTGGTCCGCGGAAAACGATAGGCACATTGAATTGTCCTCCTGTCATTTGACGCATTTTAGCAGCATTATTTATAATTTGATCAATACCAACTAAACAGAAGTTGAATGTCATATATTCTACAATTGGGCGGTTTCCGTTCATTGCAGAACCTACTGCAATTCCTGAAAAACCAAGCTCAGCAATTGGAGTATCGATTACTCTTTTTTCACCAAACTCAGCAAGCATTCCTTTTGAAGCTTTGTAAGCTCCGTTGTATTCTGCAACCTCTTCTCCCATTAAATATATGGATTCATCGCGACGCATTTCTTCGCTCATCGCTTCGCAAATGGCCTCTCTAAATTGTATTGTTCTCATATTTTTTATTGTATGTTGAATTTTCTGAAGAGCAAAAATAAATATTTTAAATAACTTAAATGCATAAATTGAATTTAAAATCGCATGAACTTCTTTCAGTATTGAGCATTTAACTTTTTTAACTTAATTGTGATATTTACGAAATCGATATAATAGCGTATAATTCACACTTAATCTGCTAAAATATTTTTTAGACAAACTTTTATCTATTTGTTGAATTCTTGTTTCTCCAAAATTCATTCATCAAAACGAAAAAAATCAAAAATTAGTATTTATCAGACAAAAATTAATTTACCGCGAGATAGTCAATCATTGCAAATTTCCTAACAATCAGATAAAATGACTGTTTTTTTATTTTTAGATTCCGATAAAAATCACTCAAAACTGCATAATCAGCGAAATCGTAATAGTTTTAAAAAATATTATGCATGCATAGTATAATTATTCCAAATTAAATTCTAAATTTGTAAAAGCATATTATAAATTCAAAATATATACTTATGAAAATACTAGTTTGCATCAGCCATGTGCCTGATACTACTTCAAAAATTAACTTCACCAATGGTGACTCAGAATTTGACACTAATGGCGTACAATATGTAATTAACCCTAACGACGAATTTGGTCTTACACGTGCTATCTGGTTCCAAGAACAACAAGGAGCAAATGTAACAGTTGTAAACGTTGGAGGTCCTGATACTGAACCAACATTGCGTAAAGCTTTGGCAATTGGTGCAAACGAAGCAATTCGTGTAAATGCAAACCCAACTGATGGTTTTTTTGTTGCTAAACAATTAGCAGAAGTAATTAAAAATGGTGGTTACGACTTGGTAATTGCAGGAAAAGAATCTTTAGATTATAACGGCGGAATGGTTCCTGGAATGATTGCCGGAATTTTAGGTTCTAATTTTTTAAACTCTTGTACAGCTTTAACTGTTGACGGAAATAATGTAAAAGCAGTTCGTGAAATCGACGGAGGAAAAGAAACTGTAAGTACTACGCTTCCATTAATTATTGGAGGTCAAAAAGGTCTTGTTGAAGAAAAAGATTTACGTATCCCGAACATGAGAGGAATCATGACAGCGAGAACTAAAGCTCTTACTATTCTTGAGCCAGTTGATGCTCCTGTTAATACAAAAGCGGTTAAATTTGAAAAACCAGCTCCAAAATCAGCTGTAAAATTAATCTCTCCAGACAACTTAGACGAGTTAATCAACTTATTACACAACGAAGCGAAAGTAATCTAGTATTCAGTAATCAGTTTTTAGTATTCAGTCTTCAAAAAATCTGAAATCTAAAATCTAAAATCTAAAATTATTATGTCATTATTAATATACGCAGAATCTGCAGAAGGAAAATTTAAAAAAGTTGCTTTCGAATTAGCTTCTTACGCTAAAAAAGTAGCTGAATCATTAGGAACAACCGTAACAGCTGTAACCGTAAACATCAGTGATGTTAGTGAGTTAGCAAAATACGGTGTTGACAAAGTATTAAAAGTAACCAACGATAAACTAGCTGGTTTTAATGCAAAAGCTTATGCTGATGTTATTAAACAAGCCGCTCAAAAAGAAGGTGCAAAAGTAATTCTACTTTCTTCTACAACAGACAGTATTTATCTTTCTCCGCTTGTAGCAGTGGCGTTAGAAGCTGGTTTCGCTTCAAATGTAGTTGGATTGCCAGTTAGCACTTCTCCATTTCAGGTAAAAAGAAATGCTTTTTCTAACAAAGCTTTCAACATTACAGAAATAAATACAGATGTAAAAGTATTGGCTCTTGCTAAAAACTCTTACGGAATTTTTGAAAGCAATGGCGCTGCTGCTGCTGAAGATTTTAATCCATCAATTGGAGACAATGACTTTGGAGTAAAAGTAGACTCTGTAGAAAAAGTTACAGGAAAAGTTTCTATCGCTGATGCCGATATCGTGGTTTCTGGCGGACGTGGATTAAAAGGTCCAGAAAACTGGGGATTAATCGAAAATCTAGCTTCAGTTTTAGGCGCTGCAACGGCATGTTCTAAACCGGTTTCAGATTTAGGATGGAGACCTCACAGTGAGCACGTTGGACAAACAGGAAAACCAGTAGCAACGAACTTATACATTGCTGTAGGTATTTCTGGAGCTATCCAGCATATTGCGGGTATTAACTCATCAAAAGTAAAAGTGGTTATCAATAACGATCCTGAAGCGCCTTTCTTTAAAGTTGCTGATTATGGTATTGTAGGAGATGCATTTACAATTGTTCCAGAATTAACAGAGAAATTAAAAGCTTTTAAAGCTCAGCATTCTTAATTCAAGAATTCTCTTAAAAAATATAGCTGCCTAAAAACAAGATGTTGTATCTTTGTTTATAGGCAGCTTTTTTGTTCCATATTTTTTGATTAAAATTGCACTTTTATTTTCCAATCAAAAAAAGTATCAAAATGAGGCACTAAGTGCCTTTTTTACAATTATATATGAGTCTAGTAAAACTATCCATAAAAGGAATTTCATACAGTCAAACTCAAAATGGCGCTTATGCCTTAATTTTGAATGAAGTTGACGGCGAAAGAAAATTACCAATCGTTATTGGTGCTTTTGAAGCCCAGTCAATTGCTATTGCTTTAGAAAAAGAAATAAAACCACCTCGTCCGTTAACACACGATTTATTTAAAAATTTCGCCGAAAGATTTGATATCGTGGTAAAACAAGTTATCATTCACAAATTGGTTGACGGTGTTTTTTACTCAAGCTTAATCTGCGAAAGAGATAAAATAGAAGAAATTATCGACGCAAGAACGTCTGATGCCATAGCATTAGCATTACGTTTCAACGCACCTATTTTTACATACAAAAACATTCTTGATAAAGCCGGAATTTACTTGAAATCAAATACAGCAGATTCTGATCAGGGTTCTCAGGAAATTGATGATGTACTTTCAAATCCGGAAACTTTTGGACACGAAGAAGAAAGTAATCAATCTGGTGAAGTCTATGCTAAGCACAGTCTTCAGGAACTAAATGAACTTTTAGATCAGGCCGTTTCTCAGGAAGATTATGAAAAAGCTGCAAAAATAAGAGACGAAATTTCTAGAAGATAAAATCTTAATTGAAGATTTTAGATTTCAGATTAATATTAGATTTACAAAATGAAACAATACTTAGATTTAGTAAAACACGTTTTAGAAAACGGTAATCAAAAAGGTGACCGAACTGGAACTGGAACAAAAAGTGTTTTTGGCTATCAGATGCGTTTTGATTTAAGTGAAGGTTTCCCAATGGTTACAACTAAAAAACTCCATTTAAAATCAATCATTTACGAATTGCTTTGGTTTTTAAAGGGAGACACCAATATTAAATATCTTAAAGAAAACGGCGTAAAAATCTGGGATGAATGGGCTGACTCTAACGGTGATTTAGGTCCTGTTTATGGACATCAATGGAGAAACTGGAACAGCGAAGAAATTGATCAGATTTCTGAATTAATTACTGAATTAAAAACAAATCCAAACAGCCGTAGAATGCTTGTATCGGCCTGGAATCCATCAGTTTTACCAGATACAAAAAAATCATTTGAAGAAAATGTTGCCAACAATAAAGCAGCATTGCCTCCATGCCATGCTTTTTTTCAGTTTTATGTAGCAAGTCCAGATCCTGAAAAAGGTGAAACAAAAGGAAAACTTTCCTGCCAATTATATCAGCGAAGCGCCGATATATTTTTGGGAGTTCCATTTAATATTGCGTCGTATGCATTATTCACTATGATGATTGCTCAAGTGTGCGATTTAGAACCAGGTGAATTTATTCACACTTTTGGAGACGCACATATTTACAATAATCATTTTGAGCAATTAGAGCTGCAACTAACACGTGAGCCAAAACCATTACCAAAAATGATTTTAAATCCTGAGATTAAAAACATTTTTGATTTTGATTATGACGATTTCACACTTGTCGATTACGATCCGCATCCTGCCATAAAAGGAAGTGTTGCTGTATAAATAAAAATAAAAAATCCGCTTGAATTATTCAAAGCGGATTTTTTTATACAACTACTACTCCGTTTTCACTTCCGGCAAAATCATTCCATTTGTAAAAGTCGGCTTCAGGATCGTTTACATAATTTCCGTCGATCAGATATTTAAATTCGTAAATGGCATCTTTAACCAAATCATAAGTTGCCTTAAAAGTTCCGTTTTTTAGCTTACTTAATGCTCCTACAGATGCATCCCAGTTATTAAAATCGCCAACGACTGCTGCCGAATCAGCATCTTTAGCATCAATAGAAAATGTAACTTTAACAACTGGTTTCGTTTTGATAAATTGTTTTTTCAAAGACATAACTATTTAGTTTTTAGATTTATATGCCCTAAATTAAGTAAATTCCGTCAAATAGTCGTCACGCTTACAGCCGATTTGCGATAATACCAAAAACAGCATACTTTTTTAATTGCATTCATAATTTAGAACACTTAAAATTTTGTATTTCAAATTGATAAGCCGTTTTATAGCAAATATTCTACACGCAAAATATTGTCTTTCAAAAATAAATTTTAACTTTATAATCTCATTTTTATCTTATGGAAAAAGAAGCGCACGAACAATATGAGTATGCCCGAAGACGATTAAGACAAAAAAAGGTCTTATATTTTCATTTTGTTCTTTTCCTCTTAGGAAGTTTATTTTTATTTGTTGCTAATAAGTTTTTTGGTTTTGGCGAAGGAACAAATCAAAATTGGTGTATCTGGATTGTTACCGCCTGGCTTTTTATCTTCATATTACACTTCATAAAAGTCTACATAACAGATCGTTTTATGAATAAAAAATGGGAAAGAGAACAAATTGACAGACTTGTTGGTTTACAGCAAAAAAGAATTAGTCAATTAGAATCAAAGATAAACGACGATACTGAGAATAAAATTTAGTTACAGCATACCATGATTATAATGATAGCGGCTGTTGCCGAGAACAATGCTCTTGGAAAAAACAATGAGTTAGTATGGCATTTGCCAAACGATTTTAAAAGATTTAAGTCGCTTACGACTAATCATCATATTATTATGGGAAGAAAAACTTTTGAAAGCTTCCCAAAACCCTTACCAAACAGAACACATGTTATTATAACACGCCAGACTGATTATAATCCTGAAGGCTGTATTGTGGTTGACAGCATGGAAAAAGCTCTCGCTGCCTGCCCGGAAAATGAAGACTCTTATATTATTGGCGGTGGTGAAATTTACAATTTGGGTATGCCTTATGCTGACATAATTGAAATTACCAAAGTGCACCATACTTTTGATGCTGATGCTTTTTTTCCTAAAATCAGCAAAAACGAATGGCAGTTAGTAGAATCTGAAGAAAATTTTAAAGATGAAAAACATCTTTATGATTATACTTATGAAACTTACATTAGAAAATAAATAAAAAAACATCCTCTTTTGGAGGATGTTTTTTAAAAAACGATTGATTTTAGCCTTGACTTGCTCAAGAAAATAGTTTTTGTAAAATCACAAATGTCAAAGTAACATTTGAATAACTGAATAACATTTAATGTTAATTGAGATAAATCTCAAAAACGTCTTTAATAACAAATACCACTAAGATATTAAAGACAAGAAAATTAAAATTTCCAAAAACAAATTTAATCCTAAGAACGTACTTCGCACTTTTAAAAATAGTATTCCCCCAAGAACAACACTTTTAAAAACTACTCACTTGAACAACTGGTTACCAGTGCAAAAAAAATAACCTGCTGATTAAGTCAAATGAATCTGTCAATCATTTAAAACTTTTAATCATTTTTACTTCAACAAAGTTGTGCATAAAATCAGCGCGGCACAATACCCACTTTTGGTGATTTTTTAAAAATACCCACTTTTGGTGATGCCATGAAAAATTTAAAAAAGTCGATTTATAGTGTTGTTTTAAAACATTTAATTGACATTTTAAAAAACTCAATTACAGTTAAACTAGATTGTTTATATTTGCGTAAATTATAATAATGTCTGAAAAAATAACTCCATATAAAGATTCTTCTTTAGGTAAAAAAGAGCAGGTTGCTCAAATGTTTGATAACATTTCCGGGAACTACGATAACCTGAATCGCGTAATTTCATTTGGTATTGATACTAAATGGAGAAAAAAAGTATTGAAATTAGTTTCTAACACTAAACCAAAGGTAATTCTTGATATTGCTACAGGAACTGGCGACTTGGCCATTTTAATGGCGCAGACTAGAGCAGAAAAAATTATTGGTCTTGATATTTCTGCAGGAATGCTTGAAGTAGGAAAAAAGAAAGTGGAAGAAAAGAAACTTTCTCATGTAATAGATTTAGTTTTAGGAGATTCTGAAAACATTCCTTTTGAAGACAATTACTTTGATGCTATTACAGTAGGTTTTGGCGTGCGTAATTTTGAAAATCTTGAAAAAGGTTTTGCCGAAATTTTAAGAGTTTTAAAGCCAAATGGAATCTTCGTTATTCTGGAAACCTCTGTACCTGATAAAACACCATATAAACAAGGATATAAATTTTACAGCAAAAATATACTGCCCCTTATTGGAAAATTGTTTTCAAAAGACAATTCAGCTTATGGATATTTGTCTGAATCTGCAGCTGCTTTTCCTTACGGCGAAGCCTTAAACAATATTTTAAGAAAAACTGGGTTTATAGATGTTGTAGCAATGCCGCAAACTTTTGGTGTAGCAACCATTTATTCAGCATCTAAAAAATAGTATGAGAAAAATTGTAATCGTCATTTTATTGGTCTTAACGACAAAAGGATATTCTCAATTTGCTAAAAGCATGTTTAGCAAAGACCCTATTATTAACCTTGAAAACTGGCAGAAACAACGCCTTTATTTTGGTTATTACTTAGGTTTTAACAGTTTCGACTTTAAATTCGATTACAAAAATCCTGTACAGGAAGATATTCAGGTAAAAAAAACTACCGGATTTAACGTAGGAGTTGTAGCCGATTTAAGACTTCAGGAATATATAAATCTGCGTTTTGAACCAGGTTTATACTACACAAAACGTGATTTATATTATCCTAATTTTACTCAGGAAAAAGACTATTTGCGCGAGGTAAACAGTACTTATATTCATTTCCCGTTATTATTAAAATTTTCAGCTTTAAGAACCGGAAACATTCGCCCGTATTTAGTTGGAGGTATGTCAACTACTTTAAATTTATCAAGTAATTCCAAATCTTCAGATGACAACTTTGAAGGAAAATTTAGAGCAAAACAATGGACTGCTGCTTACGAAGTTGGTTTTGGAATTGATTTCTTTACAGAATATTTTATCTTCTCACCTTCAATACGAGGAATGTTTGGTATTACCGATGAATTAATTCGCGATAAACCTATAAACGGACCAAGCCCGTGGACAGACAATATTGATTCGATGAAATCAAGAGCAATTTTAATAAATTTCACATTTCATTAAAACAAAATCTTAACTATTTCGTTTAAATTCACTAAGAATAATTGCTGTTGCAGTAGCTACATTTAAACTTTCGGTTTTTTGCAGCTCTCCAAATCTTGGAATTGTCAGTCGGCTGGTCACAATTTTCTCAATCTCCTCCGAAATGCCATTGGCTTCATTACCCATAATAATGATTCCGTCTTGAGGTAAATTAGATTGATAAATAGTATCCCCATCCATAAAAGTTCCAAAAACAGGAAGTTTTGTCTGACTTATAAAAGTTTTAAGATCAACATAATTTACGTTTACTCTGGCGATAGAACCCATGGTGGCCTGTACTACTTTTGGATTATATATATCGACTGTTTCTTTAGAACAAACAATTTGTCTGATTCCAAACCAGTCACAAAGACGCATTATGGTGCCCATATTTCCGGGATCGCGAATATCGTCTAAAGCCAGAATCAAACCAGAATTAATAATTTGATTTTCAACAGGCATTTTAAAAACCGCCAGACAGGAATTTGGAGTTGTTAAAGCACTTATTTTTTTAAGTTCTTGTTCATTAATAAGAGTTCGTTTTGAAGATTGAACTTCTTCAAAATCATTTAACGTTGTGTATAAATGTTCTAATTCAAAATTGGATTGCAGCAATTCCTGAATTACTTTTACTCCTTCGGCAAAAAATAATTGATTCGCAAAACGCTGCTTTTTTTGATGTAAACCTGATATAAGTTTTATTTGGTTTTTACTAACCATAAAATAATGTACTTTTGAATTAAATATTAAAAAACACTTGAAAAATAATTCCACAAAAATAACAGCATTTATTCTAATAGCAATACTTATTTGCGCCTGTAATGCTGTAAAAAGAGTTCCTGATGGAAAAAATCTTCTTGTAAAAAACAATATTCTTGTAAACGGAAAGTCTACAAACGACGAAAATGCATCGAACCAGCTTTATCAAAAACCTAATGGAACATTATTAGGATACAAGCTTCGTTTAAATTTATATAATTTGGCCAACTTAAATCCTGATTCGAGCTATCAGGCTAAATTTAAAAATAATCCCGGCTTATATGAGCGTCAGGCTAAATTTTTATCTGCAAAACAGGTAGACAGACTTGGTCAGTCTTTTTTGTATAAAGGAATTCATGAGTTTTTAAAAAATACCGGAGAACCGCCTGTAATTATCGATACCGCAAGAACTAAAAAATCTTTGCAGCGTTTAAAATTTTATTATTTCAACAATGGTTTCTTTGATGTAGCAACCGATTATACTATAGATAGTGTTGGCAGAAAAAAAGCACAGATTAACTACAATATCATTACCGGACCAGGATATATTCTTGACACCATTAAAACTAAGATTTTAACTCCTGCTTTAGATTCTTTATACAAAACAAGTACTGAACCTTCGTTTTTAAAATCAGGAAAGCAATATAAAACTTCTGATTTTGAGGAAGAAAAAAACCGTATTACAACCTATTACAGAAATCACGGAGCATACTTTTTTCAGCCTACTTATGTAACTTTTGATATTGATACAATTGGCAAAAAAAATAAAGCCGATGTAACTTTAATCATCAACAATAACAATATTCAGGAAAGAGATTCCAGCAGAACTGAACCCTTTAAACTGTACAAAATCAGCGATGTAAACATTTATACTGACTACTCTCCTGCAAATTCTAAAAGCAAGGTTAACGATAGTACAACGTATAACAACTTTAATTTATACAGCTATAAAAAGCTAAAATACAAACCTCGTGCTATTACTGACGCTATTTTTATTACTAAAGGAAGCACATTTTCTGACACGAGAACCACACTTTCTTCACGATATTTAAACAATCTTAAGATATTCAATTATCCGTCTATACAATATGAAGTAGACAAGCGTGATTCTACTGCACAATCATTGATTGCAAAAGTGTATTTAACGCCAAGAAAAAAATATAGTTTTGGAGCCACATTAGATGTTACACATTCTAATATTCAGGATTTTGGTATTGGAGCCAGTATTTCAGAAACTATTCGAAATGTATTTAACAGAGCCGAAACATTAGAAATATCAGCACGTGCCAATATTGGTTCTTCAAAAGATATGGCCAATCCAAATGACAACTTTTTTAACGTTTCAGAATATGGATTGGATTTAAAACTGAATTTTCCAAGAATTCTGATGCCTTTTGGAACTGAAAAAATTATTCCGAAAAGAATGATTCCTTCTACTTCAATTGCTGCAGGTTTTTCTAAACAGCAAAATATTGGTTTGGATAAAGAAAATTTCACTGGAGGTATCGCTTACAATTGGTCTCCAAAAAGACGAAATACTGTAAAATTTGATTTATTAAATGCACAATATGTTCGAAACCTAAATCCTAATAATTATTTTAATGTTTATAAATCTTCTTATAATGAATTAAATAATATTGCGGGAACTTATAATACTTCCTCAACAAATCTTGATGAAAACGGAAACCTGATAATTCCTGAAGGAACAACAAATTTCACCAATCAGGTATTAACAAATCAAACAGCTTTAACTCCTGATAATCCATCATATAAAGATGTAGAAAGCATTGAAGAAAGAAGAGTGCGTTTGACCGAAAATGATTTTATTCTTTCTACCAGTTATACTTTTACCAAAACGACTAAGACAGATTTAGCAGATAATACTTTTTATCAGTTTAAAACTAAACTTGAATCTGCCGGAACTTTATTATCTGCCGTTTCAAGCATTGGTAACTTAACTAAAAATGCAAACGGCAATTATGAAATATTCAATTTAGAATATGCCGAATACATTAAAGGAGAATTTGATTACATCAAACATTGGGATTTTGGTAAAGAAAAAGTATTAGCCGTGAGGAGCTTTTTTGGAATCGCAATTCCTTTTGGAAACTCTAATTATATTCCGTTTTCACGAAGTTATTACTCTGGAGGTTCAAACGATAATAGAGCATGGCAGCCTTACTCTCTTGGTCCCGGAAGTACAAATGCCTTAAATGACTTTAACGAAGCCAATATGAAGATTGCACTTAGTGCTGAATTTCGCTTTAAAATATTTGGTGATGTTAAAGGAGCACTCTTTGCAGACGCCGGAAATATCTGGAATGTGCTCGATAATGTGATTGACAACAAGGCAAGATTTAACAACTTAAACGATTTAGATGAAATTGCTTTGGGTTCAGGATTTGGTTTAAGATACGATTTAAGCTTTTTTGTTATTCGCTTAGATTTAGGCTTTAAGACTTATAATCCGGCGCATGACAAAGGAGACAGATGGTTTAAAGAATACAATTTTGGACACTCGGTTTTAAATTTTGGAATAAATTATCCGTTCTAATGCTAATTAATTCTTATTTTTGCAACCTAAAAACTAAAAACAACTATAAAAAAAATTACAATGGCACACAACATTAAACCAGGAGTAGCTACAGGAGATCAAGTTCAAGAGATCTTTAATTATGCGAAAGAGAAGGGTTTTGCTCTTCCAGCAGTAAACGTTACTGGATCTAGCACAATTAACGGAGTTCTTGAAACTGCAGCAAAACTAAACGCGCCAGTTATCATTCAATTTTCTAACGGTGGAGCACAATTCAACGCTGGAAAAGGATTATCAAATGCAGGTGAAAAAGCAGCAATCGCAGGAGGAATCGCGGGAGCAAAACATATTCATACTTTGGCAGAAGCTTACGGTGCAACTGTAATCTTACACACTGACCACTGTGCAAAAAAACTTTTACCTTGGATTGATGGTTTATTAGATGCTTCTGAAAAACATTTTGCAGAAACAGGAAAACCATTATTCAGTTCTCACATGATCGATTTGTCTGAGGAGCCAATCGAAGAAAATATCGAGATCTGTAAAGAATATTTAGCTAGAATGAGCAAAATGGGTATGACATTAGAAATCGAACTTGGAATTACAGGTGGTGAAGAAGATGGTGTTGATAACTCTGATGTTGACAGCTCAAAATTATATACACAGCCGGAAGAAGTAGCTTACGCTTACGAAGAACTTTCTAAAGTAAGTCCTAAATTTACTATCGCTGCTGCTTTTGGAAACGTTCACGGTGTTTACAAACCAGGAAACGTAAAATTAACTCCAAAAATCTTAAAAAATTCTCAGGATTTCGTACAAAACAAATTCAACACAGGACACAATCCAGTTGATTTCGTTTTCCACGGAGGTTCAGGTTCTACTTTAGAAGAAATTAGAGAAGGAATCAGCTACGGAGTTATCAAAATGAACATTGATACTGATTTACAGTTCGCATACACTGAAGGAATCCGTGATTATATGGTTAAAAACCTTGACTACTTAAAATCACAAATTGGTAACCCAGAAGGTGCAGATGCTCCAAACAAAAAATATTATGACCCAAGAAGATGGGTACGTGAAAGTGAAGTCACTTTCAATGCAAGACTTGAGCAAGCATTTGCTGACTTAAACAACGTAAACACGCTTTAAATTTTAGATTTTTGATTTTAGATTTCAGACTTCTAAAAAAGCCTGGAATCTAATTTAAGAATCAGATTAAAAAAATCTAAAATTTAAAATCTACATTCTAAAATTAAAAAAATGGCTTGGTTTAAAAGACAAGAAAAAGGGATTACGACCGCGACAGAAGACAAGATGGACGTTCCGAAAGGATTGTGGTACAAATCTCCTACTGGAAAAATTATTGATGCAGACGAATTAGCGAGAAATTTATTCGTAAGCCCTGAAGATGATTTTCACGTTCGAATTGGAAGCGCAACCTATTTTGAAATTTTATTCGACAACAACGAATTTGTTGAGTTAGATAAAAACATGACTTCTAAAGATCCTTTGCATTTTGTGGATACAAAAAAATATGCAGAGCGTTTAAAAGATGTAATGGAAAAAACTCACCTAAAAGACGCTGTTCGTACCGGAGTAGGAAAATCTAAAGGAAGAGAACTTGTAATCTGTTGTATGGATTTCGCTTTTATTGGTGGATCTATGGGAGCAGTTGTAGGTGAAAAAATCGCAAGAGGTATTGATCACGCGATCAAAAACAAATTACCTTTTGTAATGATTTCTAAATCTGGTGGTGCTCGTATGATGGAAGCTGCTTATTCGCTTATGCAATTAGCAAAAACTTCTGTAAAATTAGCTCAGTTAGCCGAAGCTAAATTACCATACATCTCTCTTTGTACAGACCCAACAACAGGAGGAACAACAGCTTCTTACGCTATGTTAGGAGACATCAACATCTCTGAGCCTGGTGCTTTGATTGGTTTTGCTGGTCCGCGTGTTGTACGTGACACTACAGGAAAAGATTTACCAGAAGGTTTCCAAACTGCTGAGTTCTTATTAGAGCACGGTTTCCTTGACTTTATCACGCCTAGAAAAGAATTGAAAGATAAAATCAATTTATATATCGATTTGATTCAGAATAATGATATTAGATAGTTTTAAACTATTTAGAAATATGAAATCCCATTTGCAAATTTTGTAAATGGGATTTTTTTTACATGTGTCATTCCTACGGAACTTTATTGAATTCGGAAATTCATTTTCAACGGAATAAATTCCGTTGCTACAAAATAATTCATTCCTACGGAATTTTTATCGAGACAAAAGACTTAAAAACTTTACTTCTCTGAATGCAAATAAAAACCTCAGAACCTTAGTAAATCAGCATCTTAGAAGCTTTAAAAAAACCTACATCCCTGTTCTAATAGCTTCTACCGGATCTAAATTTGCTGCTGAAATAGCAGGAAGAATTCCCGAGATTAATCCAATAAGCGCTGCTAAAGTTGTTCCCAGCATTATATTTCCAAAACTTAAAACAAATTCAAAATCAAGTGCTTTAGTTAAAATAACAGTAATACCCCAAACCATTAATAATCCAATAATTCCTCCAATAACGGAGAGAATCACAGCTTCAAACAAAAACTGAAATAAGATAAACTTGTTTTTTGCTCCCAACGATTTTTGAATTCCAATTAAATTGGTTCTTTCCTTAACCGAAACAAACATAATATTCGCAATTCCGAAACCGCCTACTAAAAGAGAAAATCCGCTTATAATCCACCCTACTACATTCATTTGACCTAAAATTCCGTCGATAAAATCTGTAAATCCAGAAAGCACATTGATAAAAAAGTTATCCATTTCTCCTGCTTTCATACCACGAATAGTTCTGAGTTTTTGTGTCACTTCTGCCTTGTATGCTTCCATATCAACACCTTTTACAGGTTTTAAAATAATCATGGGCGTCATTGCATCGCTGTCGCCATACATTCTGCGTAAAAAATTCGCAGGCAGATAAACTGATGTATCATTACTGTCTCCAAAAAAACCAGCTCCTTGTTTGGCAATAACTCCAATTACAGTAAATCGCTGTCCGTACAAACGAATATTTTTTCCTATTGGATCCATACTTCCAAAAAGTCCTTCGGCAATATCATATCCCAGAACAATAACTGCTGTCCCGGAATTTGATTCGGCTTCATTATAAAATCTTCCTTTGTCAAAACTTAAACCGTCAATATCGGCCATTTCAAACGAAGACGGATTTATTTTAACATCTGCAACTGTTTTAGAATCATATTTTAATGTTTCTTTATTTACCCAAAGCTGATATCCAACCTGATCTGTATTATTCAGTGAGTTTTTTAAAGCCACGTATTCGTCATATTTTACATTTGGAAACTGCTCTCTCTTCCATTGTGGAATTTCAGAAGGTCCAAAGCTGAATTTCAATAAATAAATCGTATTTTTATCTAAACTGCTTAAATCTTTAGAGATTTTTTTATCTAAAGAATCAACTGCGGCCAAAACAGCAATAATCGAAAAAATACCAATTGTAACCCCCAGCAGAGATAATAAAGTTCGTAATTTATTATTTCGCAAAGCATTAACAGCAAAGCTTAGACTTTCTTTCAATAATCTTAAATAAAGAAGCATATAGTAGTATTTTTCAACAAAGTAAAATTCAATAATTTAAAAACAAAAACCTAATAAAAGTTAACTTACTCATCAGTAGATTTTTTTCCCATTTTGTTACAACAATTACTTTAAAATAATATATAAAAAAACTACTTTTGCAGTCTGAAAATCATAACTACACAATGAGCACAACTAAAAAAATACAATCAGCGTTAATATCTGTTTTTTCGAAAGATGGATTAGAGCCAATCGTTAGAAAATTACATGAGCAAAACGTAACACTTTACTCAACTGGAGGAACTGAAGATTTCATTAAAAACCTTGGAATTCCGGTAGTTCCTGTAGAAGATATTACTTCTTTCCCAGAAATTCTTGGAGGAAGAGTAAAAACACTGCACCCAAAAATTTTTGGAGGAATCCTGAATCGTCAGGACAATGAAAGTGATGTGCAGCAAATGAAAGAATTTGATATTCCTCAAATCGATTTAGTAATTGTTGATTTGTATCCTTTTGAAAAAACAGTTGCTTCTGGTGCAAGCGAACAAGATATTATTGAAAAAATTGATATTGGCGGTATTTCTTTAATTCGTGCCGGTGCTAAAAATTTTAAAGACACTGTAATTGTAGCTTCTGTAAATGAATACAGCTTGCTTTTAGATATTATTACAGAACAAAACGGAAGCACAACTTTAGAAAACAGAAGATTGTTTGCTTCTAAAGCTTTCCACGTTTCATCTCACTATGACGGGGCTATCTTTAACTACTTTAACACAGACGAAACAATCTACAAAGAAAGTATTGCTGACGGACAAGTTTTAAGATATGGAGAAAACCCTCACCAAAAAGGATTTTTCTTTGGAGATTTTGACGCTATGTTCAAAAAAGTTCATGGAAAAGAATTATCATACAACAATTTATTAGATGTTGATGCCGCAGTAAATTTAATTGCTGAATTTAAAACTGACGGACCAACATTTGCAATCTTAAAACACAACAATGCGTGCGGATTAGCTTCAAGAAAAACAATCAGCGAGGCTTATTTGGCAGCTTTGGCTTGTGATCCTACTTCTGCTTTTGGCGGAGTGTTAATTTCTAACACAAAAATTGATTTAGAAACGGCTCAGGAAATCAACAAATTATTCTGCGAAGTTGTAATTGCTCCAGCTTATGATAATGAGGCAATTGAGGTTTTACAAGAAAAGAAAAACAGAATTATTTTAGTTCAAAATGAAGTTGAATTACCATCTCGTCAAGTAAGAACTTGTCTTAACGGATTGTTAATTCAGGACAGAAATAATATTACAGATAATAAAGAGCATTTAAAAACCGTTACAAATACAGAACCTACTGCTCAGGAGATTGAAGATTTGATCTTTGCTTCTAAAATCTGCAAGAATACAAAATCAAACACTATTGTATTTGCTAAGAATGGAACATTGATTTCATCTGGAACAGGTCAGACTTCAAGAGTTGACGCATTAATTCAAGCTGTTGACAAAGCAAAAGCTTTCGGATTTGATTTAAATGGTGCTTCAATGGCAAGTGATGCTTTTTTCCCATTTCCTGACTGTGTAGAATTAGCTAAAAAAGCAGGAATAACTGCTGTAATTCAGCCGGGAGGTTCAATAAAAGACGAATTAAGCATAAATTATTGCAATGAAAATAATCTTGCAATGGTATTTACAGGAACACGTCATTTTAAACATTAATTTGTTTAACTTTGTTCGATAAATTATTTTATAACATTTTAAACCCCTAAAAAACTTATGGGATTTTTTGATTTCATGACCGAGGATATTGCGATAGACCTTGGAACCGCAAACACTTTAATCATTCATAATGATAAAGTTGTCATTGACAGCCCCTCTATCGTGGCACGTGATAGAGTATCCGGTAAAATCATCGCTGTTGGTAAAGAAGCCAACATGATGCAAGGTAAAACGCATGAAAACATTAAGACCATAAGGCCTTTGAAAGATGGTGTAATCGCCGATTTCGATGCTTCGGAAAAAATGATCAACATGTTCATTAAAAGCATTCCTGCATTAAAAAAGAGAATGTTTACTCCTGCATTGAGAATGGTAGTTTGTATTCCGTCTGGAATTACAGAGGTTGAGATGCGTGCTGTAAAAGAATCTTGTGAGCGTGTAAACGGAAAAGAAGTTTACTTAATTCACGAACCAATGGCTGCCGCTATTGGTATTGGTATCGACATTATGCAGCCAAAAGGTAACATGATTGTTGATATTGGAGGTGGTACAACTGAAATCGCTGTAATCGCTTTAGGCGGAATTGTTTGCGACAAATCTGTAAAAATTGCAGGTGACGTTTTTACAAACGATATCGTGTATTACATGCGTACACAACACAACCTTTTTGTAGGAGAAAGTACTGCTGAGAAAATCAAAATTCAAATTGGAGCGGCTATCGAAGATTTAGACGGACCACCAGAAGATATGTCTGTTCAAGGTAGAGACTTACTTACAGGTAAACCTAAACAAGTTGATGTTTCTTACCGTGAGATTGCAAAAGCATTAGATAAATCTATTCAGCGTATTGAAGATGCTGTTATGGAAACATTATCTCAAACTCCGCCAGAGTTAGCAGCAGATATTTACAACACTGGTATTTATTTAGCTGGTGGTGGATCTATGTTGAGAGGTCTTGACAAACGTATTTCTCAAAAAACAGATTTACCGGTTTATATTGCCGAAGATCCATTAAGAGCAGTTGTACGTGGTACAGGAATGGCACTTAAAAACATTGCAAAATTTAAAAGTATCTTAATCAAATAAGATCTAAAAATAACAATCAATATACTTTTATTAAGGTCAGATTTTTAATATTTGACCTTAATAAAATTGAAACCTTAAAGCATATCCTGAAACAAAATAACCAGACAAGAAATGCAGCAAATTTTTAATTTCATTATAAGAAACAGTAATCGATTACTGTTTTTGCTGCTTTTAGGTATTTCGTTGGGTCTCACAATTCAATCACATTCCTATCACAGAAGCAGAGTAATCAGTTCAGCTAATTTTTTAAGCGGAGGTGTTTATGAAAGAATCAATCGTGTAAACGAATACTTGAATTTAAGAGCAGAGAACGACGAACTTGTACTTGAAAACGCAAGGCTAAAAAGTCTTTTATTCAATAAAGAAGACACAACAAAAGCGCCGTTGCCGGATAGTATAAAAGGTGTAAAACCTGCTGATATTATCGTCTCTAAAGTAATTCACAACTCATACAATACTCACGAAAATTTTATTACACTTAACTCAGGAAAAAAAGAGGGTGTTAAACAAGATATGGGTGTTATAAACAGCTTAGGAATTATTGGTGTTATCGATAATACTTCGGCAAATTACTCAACTGTAGTGAGTATTTTGAACATGAAATCGCATATCAATGCTAAAATCAAAAAATCAAATCACTTTGGTTCTTTAACCTGGGATGGAAAAAGCACTGGATTTGTTCAGTTAGAAGATGTTCCTAGATTGGCTTCTATTCGAAAAGGTGACACTATTGTTACCGGAGGACAATCGGTAATTTTCCCTGAAGGCATCAATATTGGTACTGTTCAAAAAATTTATATTAAAAAGAATACAAGCTATTACGTGATCGATGTTAAGTTATTTAATGACATGACAAATCTAGGACACGTATACATTATTAAGAGTAAAGACAGAGAAGAACTTATTAATTTAGAAAACAAAAGCAAGGAAAAAAATGAGTAGCGCTTTGTTAGTAAATATTTTTCGATTTATTATGCTGCTGGCAATTCAGGTTGTTATTTTTAACAACATGAATTTTTTAGGCTACATAAGTCCTTTCCCGTATATTTTGTATATTATTTTATATCCGGTAAACAGTAATCGAGCGGGACTTATTGTTTCGAGTTTTCTATTAGGATTGGTAATGGATATGTTTTGCAACTCAGGCGGAATTCATGCTACAGCCTGTGTTATATTAGCTTATTACAGACCTTACTTCTTTAAATTTGCATTTGGTTTAAGTTACGAATATCAAACTATAAAACTAAATGAATCTTTAACCCCTGAAAGGTTCTCTTTTATACTAGTATCTGTTTTATTACATCACATAGTACTTTTTACGCTGGAAGCTTTTCAGTTTAAGTTTATAATAGACATTTTACTGAGAACGCTTTTTAGCACCATTTTTACGATAATCACTTCAATTATAATAATTTATATTATTAAGCCCAATAAACGATGAGAAAAGTTCTGCTGCCCTCTTTAATTATTATTGCAGCATCTTTGCTAGTGATTCGGATATTTTATCTGCAGATTATTGACGATTCATTTAAACTGAAATCAGAAAATAATGCGATTAAAAAAGTCTATGACTATCCTGAACGCGGTTATATTTACGATAGAAATGGTAAATTATTAGTTGCCAATCAGGCATCTTATGATATCATGGTTATACCGCGCGAAATTGGAAAAGATATCAATATCGCAGAGTTTTGCGCACTGCTAAATATCACTCGTGAAGATTACGATAAAAGAATTGCAAAGGCCAAAGTTTACAGCCCAAGGCTTCCATCTGTTTTCTTATCTCAGCTAAACAAAAACGAATTTGCCGCTTTTCAGGAAAAAATCAGAAAATACGAAGGTTTTTATTTTCAAAAACGTTCACTCCGTGATTATGAAGTAGATTACGGTGCCAATATTTTTGGTTTTATTACACAAGTAAACGAAAATTTAATTGCCAAAAATCCATACTATAACAGTGGAGATTTAATTGGAAAACAAGGTGTTGAGCAAAGCTACGAAGATATTCTACGCGGCGTAAAAGGTGTAAAATACATTCAAAAAGACAAATACAACCGAGAAATCGGGCCATATAAAGAAGGAAAATACGATACGATTGCTGTTGCCGGAGAAGACATCAACTTAACCATTGATGCCGAGCTTCAAAAATACGGTGAAGAGTTAATGATTAATAAACGAGGCGGAATTGTTGCAATTGAACCAAAATCTGGTGAAATTCTCGCATTAGTAACTGCACCGTCTTATGATCCAGGAATTTTAGTTGGAAGACAAAGATCTAAAAACTACACCCTTTTATACCACGATTCGATTGCAAAACCTTTATATGACAGAGGACTTCTAGCTGAGTATCCTCCAGGTTCTCCATTTAAAATTTTAACTGGTCTGGTTGCACTGCAAGAAGGAGTTGTTAATGAACAGACTACTTTTATGTGTCATCACGGATTTAGTTATGGTGGCGGGCGTTTCATGAAATGTCACGGTTTTGGACCTCATCAATTACATAATGGAATTTATAATTCTTGTAATACTTATTTTGGGCAGGCATACATGCTGACTATAAACAAGTATAAAGATCCGGGACAAGCTGTTGATGTTTGGAGCAGTCACGTAAAAAGTTTTGGTTTAGGTCAATTTATGGGATATGATTTACCAATTGGTAAAAAAGGAAATATTCCAACATCAAAAACATATAAAAAAATATATCCTAACGGAGGTTGGAGAAGCTCAACTATTGTATCGAACGCCATTGGGCAGGGTGAGGTTTTAATGACCCCTATTCAGCTCGCCAATATGATGGCAACTGTTGCCAATCAAGGATATTATTATACGCCTCATATCATTAAAAAAATTGAGGGCGAAAAAATTGACACTAAGTTTACAACAAAACATGTAACCACTATTGATCAAAAATATTTCCCGCCGGTTATCAGCGGTTTATTTGATGTTTACAACAAAGGTACAGCTTATTCCCTTAGAGTAGAAGGAATTGACATTTGCGGAAAAACAGGAACTGCTGAAAACTTTGCAAAAATCAATGGTAAAAGAACACAGCTTAAAGATCACTCTATCTTTGTAGCTTTTGCACCAAAGGACAATCCAAAAATTGCAATTGCAGTTATGATTGAAAACGGAGGTTTTGGAGCAACAGTGGCCGGACCAATCGCGAGTTTAATGATCGAAAAATATTTAAGACATAAAATTACACGAACTGATTTAGAAACCAGAGTATTAAACAAGAGTTTACTTCCTGAGTACGCTAAATTAGGTGGGTTAAATGAAGCCAGCAAAATAGAATCAGTTCCTAAAGATTCTGTTTTACAAGCCAAAATCATAAAACCAAAAGCACCTGTTACAACAGCACCAAAAACTGAAGTTAAAAAAACAGCAGTAGACACTACTAAGAAAAATTAAGAAAGATTATTTCAAATGAAAAATCAAAGTGTAAAAAATAATATTGACTGGATAAGTGTCTTTATCTACATTGCGCTGGTAACACTGGGGTGGCTGAATATTTACTCATCATCGTTACTATCAACAGATGGAACATATCAAAAACAATTAATTTTTATTGGATGTACTATTCCATTAATTTTTGTTGTGCTTTTTGTTGACGGAAAGTTTTATGAAAAATATGCCAGTATTATCTTTGGTGTTGCCCTTCTATCTTTGGCCGGATTATTTTTATTTGGAAAAACTATTGCAGGACAACGATGCTGGTATGCTATAGGAAGTTTTACACTGCAGCCATCAGAATTTGCAAAAGCAGCTACATCATTGGCGTTAGCCAAATATTTAAGTGACACGCAAATTAACTTAAAAGAAACCAATAGACAGCTGCAAGCGCTTGCAATTGTATTTTTGCCGGTAATGCTTATTTTACCTCAGCCCGATCCAGGAAGTGCTTTAATTTACAGTGTTTTTATTTTGGTTTTATTTAGAGAAGGATTGCCTTCATGGTATGTATGGACTGGTTTTATTACTATTCTCTTATTCGTACTTACATTAGTTTTAGAACCCTATGTTGTAATATTAATAGCGCTTGGGGTACTTATTATTATACATTTTAAAGGAAGAGCCGTTGACAGAAATATTATCTTAAGCGCCATTCTATTGGCTCTTATTTCCGGATTTGTTCTTTCTGTAGATTATGTATTTGACAACGTATTTAAACAACACCACAGAGACCGTTTTAATATCCTTTTAGGAAAAACGGTTGATATGAAAGGTATTGGTTATAACACCAATCAGTCTGAGATCGCTATTGGTTCTGGCGGCTGGCTTGGAAAAGGTTTCTTAGAAGGAACACAGACAAAAGGTGGTTTCGTTCCTGAACAACATACTGACTACATTTTTACAACTGTTGGTGAAGAATGGGGATTTGCGGGTTCTTTAGTTGTTATTTTACTTTTTACAGGTTTATTTTTAAGAGTAATATATTTGGCAGAAAGACAAAAAACCAAATTCAGCAGGGTTTATGGTTATTGTGTTGCCGGAATTCTATTTATACATTTCTTTGTAAATATTGCTATGGTAATTGGAATTTTTCCAACCATTGGAGTTCCTCTGCCCTTCTTTTCTTATGGAGGTTCCGGACTTTGGGGATTCACAATTTTGCTGTTTATCTTCTTAAAAATGGATGCCAATAAGGTTAATGAGTGGTAGTTTTTTTTTAAAGCTTCTAAGGCACTAAGACGCTAAGGTACTTAGTTTTTTTTCCGAGAGTCAAAGTAACAGAGGTTTATAATCACTACGTGATTTCAATTTAAAATTCAACAATTGTTACTACATAAAAAAAGTCCGAAGTTTAGAGCTTCGGACTTTTTTGATTTTGTATTGAGTTATATTTTTTCAACTGGTTTTTTCTTTAAAATCTTTAGAAGAACCGGGAATGTCGAAATTATAATAATAATAATAATAATGTATTCAATGTGATGTTTCAAGTCTATTCCTTGCTTTAAGAATACTCCGTACAAATAATGTCCGGCAAAAATTAAAATGAATGACCATAAGAATGAACTCAAAACATTAAAAAACATAAATTTCTTTTTATCCATAGAAACTATTCCGGCAATAATTGGAGCGAAAGTTCTAAAAATGGGAAGGAAACGAGCGTAAATAATTGCTTTTCCTCCATATTTTTCAAAGAAATCTTTTGACTGCAAAAGATATTTTTTCTTAAACCAAAATGTATCTTCTTTTTTAAACAAATAATAACCACTTTTTGCTCCAAACCAATAGCCGGTCATATTTCCTAAAACCCCCATAATGGCAACGGCAGTTGAAAGCAAAAAAACATTTATAAAATCACTTGGAATATAAACAACATTTTGAATTAAGTCGCGGCTGTAAATACCAGCTAAAAACAGTAAACTATCTCCCGGTAGAAAAAAGCCTGCGAAAAGTCCTGTTTCTGCAAATACAATAAACAGCACAATAAATAACCCAATCTGAAAACCTCCGATACTTAAAGTTATATAAAATTCAGGGTTTATTAACTGGGTCCAATCAAAATTACTCATAAAATGAATTTGGTTAATTTATAAGTTCGTGAAATTAACAATAATTTGCTTTAACCACAATTAAAACCCATATTTTAAAGATAAATTAACTATTAAAAAAGCCCGAATTATTAACTCGGGCTTAAAAAATTATTTTTCTCTTTCGTATTTACAGCAAGAATGCAAATTCTCATAATCAGCATCTGTCGCTTTAACTTCTTTTGTATCATGTCCTGCCTTCGCAATTGCCAGATTTAAATCTTTTGGCGAAGATTTCTCTTCATTTAAAATTACAGCTAATTGATGCGAGCTTACATCCCAAGATGCTGTTTTAACTCCCGGAACACCGTAAGCCGCTTTTTCAATACGTTTCTTGCATTGCTCGCAATTGCCATTTACTTCTGTTGTATATTTTAAATTTTTGTTCTTTTTAGTTTGTGCCTGAGCCGAAAATCCTAAAAAAGTGATCATCGCAATTAAAATCAAATTTTTCATCTGTCTGTTATTTAATGTTATAAATTATTTTATTGTTATTTTATCTTAAATCGTAATCCTGCATAATACATTTGCCCAAAAATTGGCGCATACGCTACAGACGCGTCAAAATTGGGTCCGAAAGGATCATTTGCACCTAAAATTGCTTTTTGCTGTTTGTAATTTCCAATGTTTTCTCCGCCTACATATACTTCAAAAACAGGTGAAAAAACTCTTGTTACCTGAGCATTCATTACTACATAAGAAGGTGAAAAATCAGGAAACTGATCTTCTGCCGGATTTGAAGCTGTATAAGGCAGCTGCTGTTTTCCTGACCAGTTAAAAGTATAATCAAACTTCCACTGTTTATTATCACTTACATTTGTTTCATATTCTAAGTTTCCAAGAAAACGATGTTTTGCCTGAAGCGGACGCTGAAAAGTTCCTCTCAAATAATCAGTTTGAATGTCGTAGTATTTATAAGCCGTTCTTAAATTTAGATTATGAATAAGTTCATAATTAAACTCAACCTGAAGGCTGTTTGCAAATGAACTTCCTTTCAAATTATAAAACAAAACATCTTGCGGACTCTGCATTAAATCGACAACGGCCTGATTTTGAAAATCGGTTCTGTAAATATCAAATCCAGCTTCGGCGTTTTTATTAAAAATTTTAAACTTCTGCGAAAAGCTGATTCCGTAATTCCAAGCAATTTCAGGATTCAAACCATAAATTTTTCCGCTGTTATCTAAAATTGAGAACGTTCTTGAACTTGCGAAAAGCTGCTGGTTTTCTGCAAAAATATTAGCCGAACGTTTTCCTCTTCCGGCAGAAAAACGAATTACTCCATTTTTCCAAGGATTATATCGTACGTGTAAACGCGGTGTTGCAAAAAATCCTAGACGATTATGATTATCAACTCTACCGCCTAAAATAATACTAAAATTATCAGTGTTGTCATACGTGTATTCAAAGAATGCACCAACTGAATTATCAATTCGGCTGTAATCATTCGCATTTACAAATTCCTGATACTGATCGTAAGAAAAATTCAAACCAGTAGTGAATTTATGCATCGTATTATTAATAATCGAATTGAAGATTAAATTAGAATAAAAACTATTTTGTTTAATGTCATACAGATTTAACCCAAAATAAGAATCCTGCCTGTGAGTATTGAAAGCATTTTGAAATCCTATACTTTGATACGGCATATCTTTAAAAACGTATCCAATTTTGGTTGAAACATCAAAACGTTCTGTATTGATTTCTGATCCCCAGTGATTGGTCGTGCCGCGATCACGATCTTTATCAAAATCAACTTCTCCGGTTTGTTTTTTATCATTCATATATCTAAAATTGATAAAACTTACCAAACCGCTTTCGGGATCATAATATTGGTAACGGTTTAAAACGTTGATTTGTTTTCCTAACGGATTATCAAGAAATCCATCATTATTCATATCATTCTTTGCCACACGTGCATTTCCATGAACAAATAAACTCGTTGCCCATTTATCTGATAATTTTTTATTGAAATGAGTATTCAATTCAAACCTTGAATCGGTTGAACCATAGGCATTCAGAAAAAACGGAATGTCGCTTAAAGGCTTTAAAAGCTCAGTATTAATTTGTCCCGAAATACTTTCGTAACCATTTATAACACTTCCGGCTCCTTTAGTAATCTGAACACTTTCGATCCATGTTCCGGGCGTAAAAGATAATCCATATGCCTGTGAAGCACCGCGTACCGAAGGAATATTTTCTTCGGTAATCATTAAATACGGACTTGTTAAGCCCAGCATTTTGATTTGTTTGGTTCCCGTTAAAGCATCAGAAAAATTTACATCAATGGATGGATTGGTTTCAAAACTTTCTGCCAGATTGCAGCAAGCCGCTTTTAAAAGTTCTTTACTCGTTATTAATGATGTATTTGATGTAAGCGTATACGATTTTTTAATTCCTTTTTGCTTTTTCGTAATTTTTACTTCTTCTAAATCTTCTTGCGAAAACACAGAAACTGAAAGCAAAAACACCACAAAAAGCATGATATTTTTTTGCATAAAAAAGATTTTAATGTTTTTAGAAATTGTGTTTAAAACTTATCTGTTAAGAAAAAGTTCAAACAATACGGTACAAGCCATACAAAGAAGGCTTGATTCTAAAAAATTAAAATCAGGAATAAAAAATGTATTGATTATATAACTTGAATAAGGGGGGCGCATTCGCATCAGAATAATACGAAATGATTTGATTGTTTTTGAAATTTGGAACAGCCAGAAACGTAATTGGCTTGTATTCCTGAATTACAGCCGGAAATGCCAGTTGAAAAAAGAATACTTTAAAAGTGGCGTCATCTGATTTTTTTTCAAGATGAACAACTTTGTCTTTACAGCAAGACGATTTTCCCTCCTTATCGCCGCAGCATTTTTTTTCTGGTTTAGCCGAAACACTTGTATTTAAAGATACCGAAGCTATTTTTCCGCCGCAATAATGCACATCAAAAGCAAATCCTGTGTTGGAAACCAACAATAGGAATGCTAAAAACAATACGGTGCATTTCTTTAAACTCATACGGCAAAAATACCTAAAATAGCTTGAATAAAAATTAAATGAAATGTTATTTTTTCAAATTTTGAAATTGATAATAAAATGCAGGAATAAACAACAGCACAAATATGGGCTGAATTATAAACCTTCGCACATAAAAAAGAAGCCATGTGTTTTCTGGAAAATAGAACAGAACTATAAAAAACATGGCAAAAAGCAGTATTCCAAAAAATGAGTATAAAAAGATACTGAAATTCAAAACTCCCCTATCTTTAAAAAGCACATAAATTAAAAGAAGCGATAAAAAAGTATTAAGTGCAAAACGAAACAGCAGATTATAAAAAAGCTTAAATAAATCAACGTTAGGTAAAGGCTGTTCTTTAAACGTAGATTCGAAATAAACTAAAAAAGGATCGTAAAAAAGCGTTTTTTCAAATGCTCTTATTAACCCAAAGCAGAAAACAATTATTACCGAAATGAAAATTGCTTTTTTATGTTCTAAAATTTTATTTAGCATATTTTGAGAATTTATTTACCCAAATAACCCATAAAAGAAAAACAGAACCGTAAATAGCTAACGGAAATAAAACGCCATGTAAAAGATGTGATTTTTCTGGAAAATGAAATAGCAAAACGGTTAACAATGCAATACGAATTACATTTAAAATATAAACAACAACAATTCCAAATAAAATATAAAGCAGTGTCGTCTTTAGTTTCCCGGAAAAAGCCAGTACAAACGATATGAACAAAATGATAACACTAACTGCGTTACAGCCTTCAACGATACGAATTTCGTATTTACCATTAAACCAAACTTCCAGCCAAGGAGAAGAAAATCCCTGCTGCACTTTAATATCATAATTCAATGCCAGAAGCAATTGCTCGACATTATGTCCAACCCAGCCAGTAACAGCATCTACTTCACCTGCATTAAGGCTGTTTAGATAAAATTTATAAGCAACAGTAAGTGCAATGTAAGCAGTAAAAAATGTACCTATAAAAATTAAAAACGGCTTGAATTGGATTAGATATTTTCTCAACAGATTTTTTTTTCAAATTTATGTATTTTTTGAGTTCAGCTTTAAATACTTTTGTATAAAATTTTCAAATCATGATATTTCAGAAATTACAACCAAAAATAAGCGCTATTATAGCTGATAATAATAAAGTTAGAGACGAAAAATTATTAGCTGTATGCCAGCTTTTAAACGAAAATGTAGAATACTACAATTGGGTAGGATTCTATTTTGCGAATCACGAAAACAAAACACTTCATCTTGGACCTTATGTGGGTGCCGAAACAGATCATACTGTTATCCCTTTTGGAAAAGGAATCTGCGGTCAGGTTGCCGAAAGCAATGCTAATTTTGTAGTGCCGGATGTTAAAGCACAAGACAATTATATTGCATGCAGTTTAACTGTAAAATCAGAAATTGTCGTTCCCTTATTTGTAAATGGAGTAAACATTGGCCAGATCGATATTGACAGCCATGTTATTGATCCTTTTACAGAAGCTGACGAAAGATTTTTGGAGTTTGTGAATCAAGAAGTTGCTAAATTATTCTAGAAGTCCTATTTTTAGTAAAAAATAGATCTGAATGAAAAGAAACATCTTTATATTTTTGCTTCTGATAATTTCAGTTAGTCTGTCTGCACAAATTGGCATGGTGTCTAAAAAAATCTTTTTAGACTCATTAAGCCGCGAATGCAAACCAGAAAATCAAATGTACACCAGAGTAATTACGAATTATTCACAACAAAGCGCTCGTTATGTTGTAACTGACTTCTATAAAAACGGAAGAAAGAAAATGACCGGCTGTACGTTAGATCGGGATGTTTTGAAGAAAGACGGCGAGTTTATTTATTATTTTAAAAACGGCTCAAAAGAATCTGTTGTCAATTTTAAAGAAGATCATAAAGAAGGTAAAGAAATTAATTGGCACGAAAACCAAGCTAAAAAATCTGAGAAACTGAATGTTTGGAATCCGAAAACCAAAACGTCTCAAACCTTGCTTTTGAATTTTTGGAATGAAAATAAAGAACAGACTGTTACAGATGGAAATGGTGAATACGAAGGAACCGAAGGTTTTATAACGCAAAAAGGAACCATAAAAGACGGACTTAAACAAGGCGTTTGGCAGGGTACAGACTCTTTAAACAAAATTACCTTTATTGAAAATTATGATAAAGGAATTTTGATTTCCGGAACTAAGACAGATGAAAATAATGTGAGTTATACTTATCCGTCGAAGCAGAGAGAAGTTGCTAAAAAATCGGCTTCAAATCATTAAAAACGAAATCTTTAGTCCCTATTTTAAGATTCTTTTATTTTTGTTTGATTTTTTTGTTTTTTTAATCTAATTTTGCACCCGTCTTACAAAAGTTGTAGGCATACATAAAAATCATTAAATAATATTGGAATGTATTTAAGCAAAGAAAAGAAAGAAGAGATTTTCGCACAACACGGTGGTGCAACAAACACTGGAAGCGCAGAAGGTCAAATTGCATTGTTCACTTATAGAATTTCTCACTTAACTGAACACTTGAAAAAAAATCGTCACGATTATAACACTGAGCGTTCTCTTGTACTATTAGTAGGTAAAAGAAGAGCTTTGTTGGATTACTTGAAAAAGAAAGATATCAACAGATATCGTGAGATTATCAAAGTATTGAATATCAGAAAATAATCAATATAAGGAAAGAGGTGCGAGAGTGCCTCTTTTTGTTTTTACAAAATAGAAGTCTGACAGGGCTTTGTACAAGAAAAAAAGTTTGGTTTTTCATTGGGTTTTAGATAACAACAACTACACACAACAACAACTACAACACAACTAAAACCCATTGTATAATCAAAAAGGAAAAAATTTATGATTCCACAATTATTTGTAGAAAAAATCGATTTGGGTGATGGCAGAAGCATCACAATCGAGACAGGACGTTTAGCAAAACAAGCTGATGGTTCTGTAGTAGTTAGAATGGGAGATACGATGATACTTGCAACTGCAGTATCTGCACGTACTTCTAACCCAGGCGTTGATTTTTTACCATTAACGGTAGATTATCGCGAAAAATTTGCAGCAGCTGGTCGTTTTCCAGGTGGTTTCTTTAAGAGAGAAGCTCGTCCTAGCGACAGTGAGGTATTAACAATGAGATTAGTAGACCGTGTTTTACGTCCGCTTTTCCCAGACGATTACCATGCTGAAACACAAGTTATGATTCAGTTAATGTCTCATGACGAAACTGTTATGCCAGACGCATTAGCGGGTTTAGCAGCATCTGCAGCATTAGCTGTATCTGATATTCCATTTTACAACTTAATTTCTGAAGTACGTGTTGCACGTATCGATGGAAAATTAGTAATCAATCCAAGCAGAGAAGAATTAGAAAAATCGGACATCGACATGATGATTGGTGCTTCTATGGATTCTGTAGCGATGGTTGAAGGTGAAATGAAAGAAATTTCAGAAGCTGAAATGATCGAAGCAATTAAATTTGCTCACGAAGCTATCAAAGTTCAAATTCAAGCACAATATCGTTTACAAGAAGCTTTTGGTAAAAAAGAAATTCGTACTTACGAAGGTGAGAAAGAAAACGAAGAAATTTACAAAAAAGTAAAAGAAGCGGCATACGATAAAATTTATGCTATTGCAAAAGTTGGATCGGCTAAACATGAAAGAGGCGCTGCATTTGCTGAAGTAAAGGAGAAGTAAAAGCTTTATTTACTGAAGAAGAATTAGCTATTGATGGAGATTTAGTTTCTAAATATTTCTACAAAACAAACAAAGAAGCTGTTCGTAATGTAGTTTTAGAATTAGGTGTTCGTCTTGACGGTAGAAAAACTACAGACATCAGACCAATCTGGTGTGAAACTGATTATTTACCAAGAGTTCACGGTTCATCTTTATTTACACGTGGAGAAACTCAAGCTTTGGCTACAGTAACTTTAGGAACTTCTAGAGAAGCTAACCAAATTGATTCTCCATCTGAACAGGGTGAAGAGAAATTCTACTTACACTATAACTTCCCTCCTTTCTCTACTGGTGAAGCAAAACCACTAAGAGGAACTTCAAGAAGAGAAGTTGGTCACGGTAACTTAGCTCAAAGAGCATTAAAAAATATGATCCCTGCAGATTGTCCTTATACAATCCGTGTTGTTTCTGAGGTTTTAGAATCTAATGGTTCTTCTTCTATGGCAACGGTTTGTGCTGGAACAATGGCTCTTATGGATGCTGGTGTTCAAATGGTAAAACCAGTTTCTGGTATTGCTATGGGATTAATTACTGACGGTGAGAAATTTGCTGTATTGTCTGATATCTTAGGAGATGAAGATCACTTAGGAGATATGGACTTTAAAGTAACTGGAACTGCTGACGGTATTACAGCTTGTCAAATGGATATCAAAATTGACGGATTACGTTACGATATCATGGAACAAGCTTTAGCTCAGGCTCGTGATGGACGTTTGCACATTTTAGGAAAATTAACTGAAACTATTGCTGCTCCAAGAGCAGATGTTAAAGCTCATGCGCCAAAAATCCTTACCAGAACTATTCCTGGAAACTTTATTGGAGCATTAATCGGACCTGGTGGAAAAGTAATTCAGGAATTACAAAAAGCTACTGGAACAACTATCGTTATTAACGAAGTTGACGAGCAAGGTGTTATCGAAATCTTAGGTACAGATCCTGCCGGAATTGAAGCGGTATTAGCAAAAATTGCTTCTATCACTTTCAAACCTCAAATGGGAGAAGCTTACGAAGTAAAAGTAATCAAAATGCTTGATTTTGGAGCTGTTGTAGAATATACTGCTGCACCAGGAAACGAAGTATTACTTCACGTATCTGAGTTAGCTTGGGAACGTACAGAAAACGTTGCTGATGTAGTTAAAATGGGAGATGTTTTCCAAGTGAAATACTTAGGAGTTGACCCTAAAACTAAAAAAGAAAAAGTGTCTAAAAAAGCACTTGTTCCAAGACCTCCACGTGAGGAGAAAAAAGAGTAATCAGATCTTAGTTTACTAAAGGTTTATTCATAGAAAACCCCAATTCATTTAGTTGAATTGGGGTTTTTCGTTTTTTAATCATAGCGTAATCTTAATATTACACATTCTTTGATGAAGAAAATGTAAAAATTATAAAAAAACAGGGCAAAACTTACATTTTTTTAAAGAAATAAAATACCTTTAGAGTTCCAAAAATAAATTTATTAACCCTAAAAACCTTATCTATGGACTTAACACGTTATAAAGTTATCCAAAACACAAAAATCAACAGCAAGCCATTTGTATTCAAAGACACTAAACACCTGCAGCATCCACTGCCTCCTTTGGCTTCAGTTGAAAACTTCATAAGCCCTGGTGGTCTGCCAACATTAAAAATTAGAGTTACCTTATATATAAACTCAGAGTTTGTTCAAAAACCTATCGTTTCTGTACCAACTTTAAAAGATTCAGCACTTGAAATTTATTTTGATTATGACTATACTGAAGACACACCTGAAACTTGCGATGTTTGGTATGTAGAAATAGATTATTACTCTACAGATGCAACTCAGGTAAAAGATGTTATCACTTATCTTAGAAACGTTGACCCTGAAACTTCTAGAGGTACAAGAACTGGAGTAGGCGAATAATTCTTTTTATAAATACAAAACTAAAAACATCATTTTTAATCCAAAAAATGATGTTTTTCTGTATCGATATATAAAAGTTATGAGTAAAACTAACTTCTTTTTTTTATTATTTTTTCTTTATTCCTATTGTGTATTATCCAATAACCAATCGGTAAATTATTTATTAAATATTGAAAGTAAAAAACAAGCTAAAATATTTAAAAACGAAATCTTTTTTAAAAACGCACAATACTATTTTGAAGCAAACAATTGGGACTCTACTCTGGTTCACTCGATGAAACATCTTACTGTAAGCAAAAACAAAGAGTTAAACGATTATTGCCATTATTTTAGAGGTTTCAGCCTTAGCAGAAAAAAATTATTTAAGGAAGCACGAGCAGAATTAACGTTAATTTCGAAAAATTTTCTTTTTTACCCATTAGTAAATAAATTACTTGGTGAAATTTCTTTAGAACTAAAAGAATTTCACAAAGCAATTGAATATTTCAATAAAATTGAAAATCTTACTGATAATAAACAAGGAATTAGAACAAGTATAATCTATCAAAATATAGGTGTAAGTTATTTACATCTCAATCAATTTAAGAAAGCCGAAGATTATCTTTTTAAGAGCAAAGCAATTGAAGAAAAAGAAGCTAATAATTCGATTCTTATTAAAATATATATGAATATTGCGAATCTGTATTATCTTCAATATAAAGACGACTTAGCCATTCCATATTTTGAAAAATCATACGAATTATCTAAAAAGGTAAATGATTACAATAAAAAATGGGAAACATCATTAAACATGGCTGTAGTTGAAGAAAACAGAAACAACTACAAAAAAGCTCTGGTTTATAGAAAAGAATCTGAACAGTGGCAAGATTCCTTAAACAATCAAAATAAAATTTGGGCAGTTGCTGATTTTGAAAAGAAATTTGCCGTTGCGCAAAAACAAAAACAAATCAAAGTCCTTGAAGTCGAAAATAAATTAAAAAACACCCAGCGAAATGCTTTGTTTTTCTCAGCAATTGGTCTTTTATTAATTTTAACGGGAGGTGTTTATTTATACGCACAAAAAGTACGAAATAGTAAAATTATCTTACGCCAAAAAAACAAACTTGATGAACTTAATGCAACAAAAGATCAGCTGTTTTCTATTGTAAGCCATGATTTACGTTCATCTGTAAATGCATTAAAAACCAGTAATTCTAAATTATCTGCCACGCTGGAAACTAAAAATTATGATGAATTAAATCATCTAATTGTTCAAAACAGCGGTATTGCAAATGAAGCTTACAGTCTCTTGGATAATTTATTACATTGGGCTTTACTGCAAACAAAACAATTGTATTTTCATAAAGAATCGATTCACTTATATTCTGTTATACAACAAATCGAATATAATTATAAACCTTTATTACTAGACAAAGCCATTACGTTTGAAAATCAAGTTTCAAAAAACATCTTTTTATTTGTAGATCTTGATTCTTTAAAAATTGTATTTAGAAATTTATTAGACAATGCTATAAAATTTTCGAAAGAAAACGGAGAGATAACCTTTTCTGCAAATGAAATCGATGCTGACTTTTGTCAGGTGATTATTCAGGACACAGGAATTGGAATGAGCAAGAATACCATCGATGAATTGCTTCACGAAGGCGAATTACTGGCTAAAAAAGGCAATTCGGAAATCATTGGGACCGGTTTGGGTTTACAGTTATGCAAGCAGATGATTAAAAAAAATAACGGCACATTTGAAATTGAAAGTGAACTCAACAAAGGAACTAAAATGATATTAACTTTCCCAAAAACCAAATGAAATGGATAATATTAATGTTTTAATTATAGAAGATACACCGGAGCAAAGTGATGCTCTTGTTAAAGTATTACGCGAGAACAATTACAACATAGCAGGAGTAGCTGCAAACTTTACAGATGCTTTAAAGCTGTTTTATGAAACTCCGGTTGATGTAATCATTATTGATGTTTTTCTGGATGGAAAACCGGAAGGAATAACCTTTGCCGAATCTATAAACATAATTCCGCAGGCATCAAAACCATTTGTATTTTTAACAAGTTCTCAGGACAGGCAGATTTTTGAACGCGCAAAACTTACCAGACCATTCAGTTTTTTAATGAAACCTTTTAATGAACTGGAAATTTTGTACGCTATAGAAATGGCAGTCGAAAAGTTTTACGAACAAACCAATGTATTCCTAAGCGAAGAACAAAACACAGTTATAAGCAACGATTCGTTATTTATTAAAAAGAAAAACTCATTAAAAAAAGTAGCTCTTGACGATATTCTTTATATCGAAGTTGAAGAACGTTACTGTAACATTATTACCGAAAAGGAGAAGTTTGTTATTTTGATTTCGCTGACAAAAATCAGTGAACTTCTTGATAAGAATAAATTCATAAAAACACACCGAAACACAATCGTAAATTCTTCTAAAATAGAAGAGATTTTCCTAACAGACAATCTTATCATTTTAAAAGGAAATCATCGAATAAATTTGAGCGATACTTACAAGGATTTCATAAAAAACATGAACATTCTGTCTTAAGTATAAAATTACACCTAAAAACTAAATCCTCTTACTGCAAGAGGATTTTTTGTTTTGAAAGAAAAAGTTTAAAAGCTAAATGTTTTCTCATACTTCATGACACAAAAAAGAGCTTTTATGACATTTTCATAACAATTTCGCTGCTTGGAAACTAATTTTACCCAACCTAAATCAAAAACATTGATAGATGAAAGAAGCAACAATAAAACAACCTGAAATGAAAATTTTACCCGTAATAAAAAAAGTTATAAAAAATCCGTGGGTTGGTGTTGCAGTTTCATTAGCTTTTATTATTCCAAGTTTATACAAGATTTTGGATGATGTAACTGTTTTAAGAGTAGAATATATTCTACTTGCTATTTTTTTTCCTTTATATATAAAATCATTAAAGAAAATATTTGACGAAATCCTTGACGGTACAGATGATTCTTACGAATAAATAACATCTGAAAAACTCTTTTTGCCCAAAAATTTTCTACACAAAACCCTTATTTCATGCTAATGAAATAAGGGTTTTGTCACAAAAAATAAATTTTTTATTACATTTTAACAGTTTTGCCCTTTGTTTATAATCTTTTTTTGATAATTTTAGACCTTCCAAAACAATCATCAAAAACCATCAAATCCTTTGAAAAATTATCAAAAAAAAATCATTTTCCTCATTTTATTTGGATTATTCTTAAACATTTCTGCCATTCAAAGCCAAACAAGCAACGATATCAATATTTATAATTGGTTTGATAAAACTGTTGGCAAAAACAATCTGGATATTAACAATGGCGTACCGCACACAAACCCTTTCAGACTAGTTGACGACAGGCATCTTTACCTTGTTGACAAGTATGAAATTGGTAAAATTACTTACGACGGACAAGATTATTACGATGTAAAACTAAAATATGATATTTTTCGAGATGTTTTAGTTTTAAATCCTTATGGAGAATCAGAAAACACCGGAATAAATCTTAACAAAAGTAAAGTCGAATCTTTTTCAATTGAAAATAAAAACTTTATCAAAATTGATAAAAAAAGTGAGACCGTTCCAGAGTTTCTTCCTGGTTATTATGAAGAAAGTGAAATTACCCCGGATTTTATTTTCTATATAAAACATCATAAAGATCAGCAGAAAATTGCTGCAGAAACAGGCGTGTTTTATTTTTTTAAAGAAAACAATTCTTTTTTTGTAAATCTTAAAAACACAATCTATCCTATTAAAGGTAAAAATGATGTAATCAAGCTTTTTCCAGAACAAAAAAAACAAATCAATGGGTTTTATTTAATGAATAGAGAATTAAAAAAATCTGATTTAAATCAATTCATGAAAAATTTAATGAAATATATTTCTAACTCTCTTTCTATTCAAACTAAATAAGACAAATGAAAAAAATTTTACTTTCCATTATTATTTTACTCTCATTTCAATTGTCTATTGCTCAGAATTCTAATGAGAAAATATCTATTACATTTAAAGACGAAACTTTAGAAAATGCCTTAAAACGCATTGAAACAGCAACATCCTTGAAATTTTATTTTGATCCTACCTGGGTAAAATCAAATAAAGATTTTATCTCCGGCACTTATACAGATGCGAAAATTGATGATATCCTTAACTCAGTTTTAAGCAAAACAGATTTAAATTATATTGTTCTAAAAAACAAGGTAATTTTAACTCTTAACAGCACTATTCACGATACTCTGCCATCGAATTATTTTACAGATGCTCCAGTTGAAACGAATCAAAACAAAGGAAATGATCATACAGATAATCCTGTGTTTTACCAGCAATATGATTCTTTAAACAGTTACAGCGTTACTAAAAAAGCTTCAATTGTTTTTATAGGAAAAGAGAATAAAGACAACATAAAGAAAAATTACACTGTTTCTGGTTCTGTTAAAAATGAAGAAACGGGAAAAGCAGAAGCAAATATCTATATTAAAGTAAGAAACAAAAACATCAGCACATCTAGTGATCCTGATGGAAACTACACGTTACAGCTCCCGAGAGGAATAAATGTGATCGAAGTAAAATCTTTGAGCCATAAAGAAGTTGTAAGAACTTTAATGGTTTATGATGACGGAACATTTGATATTAATGTTAACGAAAGATCTAACCAATTAGACGAAGTTGTAATTAAAAAGAAAGGTCAAAAAACAACCGAAACAGCTATTTCTGGTTTAGTTTCAATTGATATTGAAGGAATTAAAAACGTTCCATTAATTCTTGGTGAAAGAGACATTTTAAAAGTTGCTACCACTTTTCCTGGTATTAAAACAACCGGAGAAGGATCTGCAGGATTTAATGTTCGAGGAGGAAAAGACGATCAAAACCTTATCCTTCTTGACAATGCTGTTTTATATAACCCACAGCACTTTTTAGGTTTCTTTTCGGCAATTAATCCATATACAGCAAAAAAAGCAGATATTTATAAAGGAAGTATTCCGGCAGATTTTGGAGGAAGATTATCTTCTGTATTTGACATTGCAACAAAAAACGGAAATCCTGAGAAATTTTCTGGTGAAGGTGCCATTGGTCCTATAACTTCAAATCTTACGTTAAGTACGCCAATTCAAAAAAACAAATCAAGTATTATTTTTGGAGGACGCGCAACGTATTCAGACTGGATTTTAAAATCTCTTGACGACGAAAATTTAAAAAACAGCCAGGCAGGATTTTATGATGGAATTCTTAAATATAACAATGCAATTAATGCAAATAATAATATAGAAGCAACAGCCTATTACAGTCATGACCGTTTTAGTCTGAGTTCAGATTCTATTTATAAATACAGCAACAGACTTGCATCATTAAAATGGGATCATACTTTTAACAAAAAAAGCAAAGCTGCTTTAATCTTCACAAATAGTGAATATAAGTTTAATATTGATTATGATTCTGATGATGTAAATTCATTTGATTTTGGATACAAAGTAAACGAATCACAATTACAGTTAAAGTTTAATTATCAATTAACGCCAAAACATAGTTTATCTTATGGTTTAGCGAGCAAACTATACAATATTTCTCCTGGCTATCAGCACCCTACAAAACCTGAAGCAACATTAATTGCAACAGATATTGAAAAAGAAAGAGCACTTGAATCTGCCGTATATCTAGCAGACAGTTATAAATTTAACGACAAATTACTGCTTGATTTAGGTTTAAGATATTCATTCTATGCTTCTTTAGGAGAAGGTAATGTAAATTCATATCAGCCCGGATTACCATTAAGCAACGAAACCATAACAGGAACAACGCATTATGACAAAAATGAAGTTATAAAAACCTATGGCGGTATAGAGCCTCGTTTAGCAGCACGTTATTTTATTACAGAAGATTTCTCTGTTAAAGCCGGTTATGATATGACTCGCCAATACATTCACTTATTGTCAAGCAATGTAACGCAGTCTCCTACCGATACATGGAAATTATCTGATTCAAATGTAAAACCTCAAACAGCACAGCAGGTTTCTTTAGGTCTTTTTAAAACTTTACAAGACGAAGAATACGAAGTAAGTCTTGAAGGATATTACAAAAAATCGAAAAACATTTTAGATTATAAAGTTGGAGCACAGCTTTTATTAAACCAAAATGTTGAAACTGAATTATTACAGGGTGAAGGAAAAGCGTATGGTGTTGAGTTATTATTAAAGAAAAACACCGGAAGATTAAACGGCTGGATTGGTTATACTTATTCTCGTACGTTTATTAAACTTGACAGTCAGTTCAGCTCTGAAAAAGTAAACAATGGAAGCTTTTTCCCGGCAAATTTTGACAAGCCTCATGATTTAAGTGCGATTTTAAATTATAAATTTACAAGACGTTACAGTTTATCAACCAATTTCATGTATCAAACCGGAAGACCTATTACGTATCCTATTGGTACTTTTCAATATGGAAATTCGGAATATACATTATATAGTGATAGAAATGCCTATAGAATTCCAGATTACATTCGTTTAGATATTGGAATTAATATTGAAGGAAATCATAAAATTAAAAAGTTAGCGCACAGTTTCTGGAACATTTCAATTTATAATGTTTTAGGAAGAAATAATCCATACTCTATCTATTTTGTAACAGATCAAAATGGAAAAGTAAAAGGATACAAAACATCTATTTTCTCAATTCCTGTACCAAGTATTACTTATAATTTTAAGTTTTAATGAAAAATTATAAATATTACAATATTGTAATTTTAATTATACTTGCCCTCTTACTTAACGGATGTACTGAGACATATCCGTTAGTAACCAACAGGTATGAAGATGTATTAATAGTTGAAGCTAATCTAACCAACGAACTTAAAAAACAGGAAATAAAACTCACTAAGTCTGCAAGGTTTGAAGACGAAAGTTATCTTACTGAAAGCGGTGCAGAAGTTTTTATTACAGATGATACAGGAAATCAATTTAATTTTAGTGAAGATTCAGATAAATATGTTTCGACTGTAGAATTTCAGGCAGTTCCCAATATTAAATATCAATTACACATTAATACCAAAGACGGCAGATCTTTTGCATCATCGCCTGAAACCCTTACTACAATAACACCTATGCAAAGTGTAGTGGCTGCTATTGAACAAAAAGATGATGTAAATGGTGTTGGTATTCGTGTAAACAGTTTTGACCCTACAGGTACATCAACTTATTATAGATTTGAATTTGAGGAAACCTACAAAGTTATTGCACCAAAATGGCTGCCAATAAAATTTCAGTGGAACAATGGTGCTCCTGCTTTCTCACCAAATTCATCTGACACCCAAACCTGTTATGGTTCTAAAAAAAGTGTAGAGTTAATGCTGCTAAACACGAACAAGTTAAAAGAAGACCGTGTAGATTATTTAATTCGATTTATTAGCGATCAGGATTACATTATTACAAACAGATATAGTATTTTGGTGAGACAATATGTAGAAAGTCTGGCAGCATATAATTATTACTATACCTTAAATAAAACCGCTGCTTCAGGAGGTACTATTGTTTCTCCTACTCAGCCTGGTCTTTTATTAGGCAACTTAAAATCAACTAATAGTGAGAGTAAAATAGCAGGGTATTTTGATGTTTGTTCTGTATCGACTGAACGAATTTATTTTAACTATGCGGATCTTTTCCCAGGCAAATTTCCTCCCCCATATTATACAGACTGTACACAATTTTGTTACGCTGAAGAACCTAACAATCCAGTTCCTTGTACACACTGCTGCCATTATTCACAAGATGAATCTCTAGGAAAAGTAACTTATTTTTCAGGAGATGGTACCAATACCCTTGAGCTATACTGGGTTGATGCACCATGCGGAGACTGTACAAAAATTGCATCTAATATAAAACCAACGTTTTGGGTGGATAATTAAAAATGATTGATTTCTTAATAAAAAATCATAATCAGTTAAAAAAAGAATAGTTCAAACAATGAAATTTTATTTAATCAAAAATATAATCCTTTTATTACTTCTTACGATCCTCTTCAATGGTTGTACAGAAGCATATCCGTTAATAACTAACAGATATGAAGAAGTACTGGTGGTTGAAGCGAATTTAACAAACGAACTCAAAAGACACGAAATAATGCTTACTAAATCTGCAAAGTTTGAAGATGAAAGTTATCTTACTGAAAACGGAGCAGAAGTTTTTATTACAGATGATGCGGGTAATCAATATAATTTTAGTCAAGATTCTGATAAATATGTCTCAGATGTAGAATTTCAGGCAGTTCCTAATACAAAATATCAATTACACATTAAAACTCAAAATGGCGGCTCTTTTGAATCATCACCGGAAACACTTACCACTGTAAATCCTATGCAGAATGTAAGAGCTTCCGTTACAGAAAAAGATGGCGTAAATGGCGTTGGCATTCGTGTAAAAAGCTTTGATTCCGGCAGTACATCAAACTATTACAGATTTGAATATGAAGAAACCTATAAAGTTATTGCCCCAAAATGGAGACCAATAAAAATTGAATGGAATTCAGCTACGCAAGCTCCGGATTTTGTACCAAATTCACCCGACACCAAAACCTGCTATGGTTTTAAAAAAAATGTAGAAATATTGCTAGAATCCACAAACAACTTAAAAGAAGACCGAATAGATTATTTAATTCGGTTTATTAACAGTAAAGATTACATTATCACAAACAGATACAGTATTTTGGTTAAACAATATATAGAAAGTAAGGCGGCATATGATTATTACAATACATTAAAAAAAACAGCAGCATCTGGAGGTACTATTGTTTCTCCAACACAGCCGGGCTTTTTATTAGGCAACCTAAAATCTGTTAACAGCAACAGTAAAATAGCAGGGTATTTTGATGTTTGTTCTGTATCGACAGAACGAATTTATTTTAACTATGAGGATTTATTCCCTGGTAAATTCCCGCCTCCTTATGTTGTAGACTGCAACGAATTTTGCTACTCAAGTGTAGAAGAGTTCGTTCCTGTTCCTTGTACAAATTGGGGACATTATGCAGAAGATCTATCCCGAGGGAAAATTGCCTATTATTCAGGCACCGGAAGCAGTGGCGGCTTTACATATTGGGTTGATGCTCCTTGTGGAGATTGCACCACAATTGCCTCTAACATAAAACCTCCTTTTTGGGTAGACAATTAAAAAAAACAATGATTTCTTAATAAAAATCAAATTTAGATTAATACAGAATATATTCAAGCAATGAAATTATATACAATAAAAAACACCATTCTTCTATCACTTCTTACCATCCTGTTTAGCGGATGTACAGAAACATATCCTCTTTTAACTAACACTTATGAGGAGATAATAGTTGTAGAAGCCACATTAACAAATGAGTTTAAAAAACAGGAAATAAAAATCACTAAAACTTCAAAATTTGAAGATGAAGGTGTACAAGTAGAAAAAGGTGCCAAAGTTATTGTTAAAGACGATCAAAATCATGAATACTTATTTGAAGAAAACAATGGTATTTATGTCTCACAATCTGAATTTGAAGCTGTATCAGGCACAAATTACACATTGGAAATAACAACAACAGATGGAAAAATTTACCAATCTACACCTCAAACTTTAACAACAGTTAATCCAATTCAAAGCATTACGCCGGCACTTGCAACAAATAAAGACAATGAAACTGGTATTCAAATAAATGTTAACTCTTACGATGCAACAGGAACTTCAAAATATTATCGTTATGAATATGAAGAAAGCTATAAAATTGTTGCACCAAGATGGTCATCATTAAAAATTATTGCCACTGGTCCACAATCTGTTGATTTAATAAATAATGATCCTAATACAAGAATTTGTTATTCAACAAAAAAATCAACAGACATTATTTTGATGAATACCAACGAACTGACAGAAGATCGCGTAAACATGCCTGTAAGATTTATTGAAGAAAACAACTTTATCATTGGTCACAGATACAGCATATTAGTAAAACAATATGTGGAAAATTTTGAAGCATATACATTTCATAAAACCTTGAAAGATATTGCCAGTTCTTCCAGTGTTTTATCTCCAAAACAACCAGGTTTAATTTCAGGAAACATTAGATGTATTAATGATTCTGGCACTAAAGTCATTGGTTTTTTTGATGTAGCTTCTTTTTCAGAGACAAGAATATTTTTTAATTACACTGATTTTTTTCCGGGCAAACCTGCACCCTACTTTAATACCTGCGACGACATTCCTTTTAAGTTTTGTTTTGGAGGAGAAGACTGTGAAGGAGAAACCATGATCTATAACATTAGTGGAGAACTCATGACTTATATAGGAAACAGCGGCATAAATTATAAATTAGTAGACGCAGTATGCGGAGATTGTACATCATTTTCATCTAACATAAAACCTTCATTTTGGACAGAATAAAACACTTAATTTTATTGTTTGTATTAATTAATACACAATTAAGCAGCGCACAACAAATTATCACTGTAGATGAAACTATTTTTATTCATCCAAATGCGACTACACTTATTTCTGGTGAAACATTACTGTATAAAGTCTATTGCTTAAAATCAGACAAAACACCAAGTAATATTAGTAAAGTTGCTTATGTAGAATTAGTTGATGATACTAAAAAATCTGTTTTTAAAACAAAAATTTCTTTACAAAACGCAAGCGGTCAAGGAGATTATTTTATCCCGACAACTTTAAAAACGGGAAGCTATAAACTAATTGGCTACACTAATTGGATGTTAAACAAAGCTGGTACAGAATTATTTCAACTAAACATTAATATTGTCAATCCTTACAAAGTTGACGAAAAAACGGTTGCTGCAAACATTTTAGCAAATGGTTCAAATAATGCTGATGAAGTTTTAACCAATGAGAATGTTTCGCTTAAACTAAACAAAAAAATGTTTTCATATCGCGAATTGGTAGACTTAAAAATTCAGTCATCAAATAATAATTTTGTAGACGGTACTTATTCTCTTTCTGTTAGAAAATTAGACAATATTCCAACTCAAAATCATATTTCTGCAGTAAAATTTTCTTCAAATACTTCTTATCCTGTTGTATTAGATTTACAAAAACAAGATCAAAAAATTATTCTGCCAGAAGTTAGAGGGGAAATTATTTCGGGGAAAATCTCTGCAAAAAATAATAGCGATAAAATTGAAAATATTTCAGTAGGATTATCTATTCCGGGAAAATCATTTGCATTTGAAGTAGTAAAAACAGACCGCGACGGAAACTTTATTTTTAACGTAAGCAAAACATTTTTTACATCGAATATTGTTATCCAAATTATTGATGAAAAAGCAAACAATTATGATGTTGCAGTAAACAACGGACCAGAAATTGATTATTCTAAAATATCTTTCGAAAAAGATTCCAAGTTATCTTATACCTTTAAAGAAAGCCTTTTAGAAAGATCTATTTCAAGTCAGGTTGAAAACGCTTATTATCATAAAAAAGTAGATAATATTGAGAAAGCTCCAACATCAGAATCTTTCTATTATCCTATTGCAAAAGAATATATTTTAGATGATTATACCCGATTTAAAACCTTAAAAGAAACTATAACTGAAGTTGTTGTTGAAGTTTACTCTAAACAAAAAGATGACAAAACATATCTTCATGTAAACGATCCTAGTATTTTTCCTCAACTTCCAGAATCTGCACTTGTTTTAGTCGACGGATTATATTTAGAAAACCAAAATGACCTGCTGACTTATAACATGAAAAATGTTTATAAAATAGAGCTTATTGTAGGAAGGTATTACGTTGGTTCAAAATCATTTAACGGTTTAATTAGCTTTACAACTTTTGATAAAGATTTTAAAAGCACACAGACAGGTTCTTTTATTGCAAAACCAACTGTTTTAAGACCGCAGCCAAAAAAGATTTACAACAAAGTTAAATATGAAAATGCTGCCGATAATGAAAGAATTCCAGATTTTAGAAATCAATTATTATGGAATCCAGATGTGCAGTTAAATCAGGATTCTGAAACTTCATTTTATACTTCTGACCTATCTGGAACTTTTGAAATAAGACTTGAAGGATTTACAAAAAACGGTATTCCAGTTTCTATTAAAGAAAAAATAGAAGTTCAAAATACAAATACGAATTAATTTTTTTAGAATTAAAAAATCATAAAACACTCAAAACCTGTCTATAACCAGACAGGTTTTTTATTTTTTCAAAAAAAGCAAAATTTTTTCGATACAAATTGTAACTTTTTTGATACTGCGTACGTATAACTACTTGGACACTTAAAAAATTGAGGAGACACATAAGATGAGACAACTTAAAATCACCAAGCAGGTAACCAATCGTGAAACTGCATCGTTAGATAAATATCTACAAGAAATCGGAAAAGTTGACCTAATTACCGCTGATGAAGAGGTAGAATTAGCACAAAGAATAAAGGCTGGTGATCAAAGAGCTTTAGAGAAATTAACAAAAGCCAACCTACGTTTCGTTGTATCGGTTGCTAAACAATATCAAAATCAAGGATTAACTCTTCCTGACTTAATTAATGAAGGAAACTTAGGTCTTATCAAAGCTGCACAACGTTTTGATGAAACTCGTGGTTTTAAATTCATTTCTTATGCCGTATGGTGGATTCGTCAATCGATTCTTCAGGCTTTGGCAGAACAATCACGTATTGTTCGTTTACCATTAAACAAAATTGGTTCTATCAATAAAATCAACAAAATGTATGCGTTATTAGAGCAGTCTAATGAGCGTCCGCCTTCTGCTGAAGAAATTGCAAAAGAACTTGACATGACGGTTAATGACGTAAAAGAGTCTATGAAAAACTCTGGTCGTCACTTATCAATGGATGCACCTCTTGTTGAAGGTGAAGATTCTAACCTTTACGACGTATTACGTTCTGGAGAATCTCCAAATCCAGACAGAGAATTAATTCACGAATCTCTTCGTACTGAAATCGAGCGTTCATTAGAAACATTAACTCCAAGAGAGGCAGATGTTGTTCGTTTGTATTTTGGTCTTGGCGATCAGCACCCAATGACTCTTGAAGAAATTGGAGAAACTTTCGATTTAACTCGTGAGCGTGTTCGTCAGATTAAAGAAAAAGCAATCCGTAGATTAAAACATACTTCTAGAAGTAAAATTCTTAAAACTTATCTTGGCTAATCACCAAATTTCCAAAAAGAAAAATTCTAAATTCTATTTACTTGGAGTTTAATGTAAATTTTCTTAAATTGGATATTAAAGCAAACAACAGTTTGATTGACTGTTCGTTTTTTGATTGATGATTGAAACTCCGGCTGATTACCGGAGTTTTTTATTTTAATTTTTTACCATTAAGAGATTAAGAAAGTTAAGCTTATGAAACTTAATTAACTCAAAAAAAAGCTAATTAAGTCTTTACTTAATGTCTTAATGGTTCAAAAAAACCTATGGCCTTTGCGTAATTCTTTGCGCTCTTTGCGGTTAAAAAAATTATCTTTGTAAAGAAAAACAACACACTACAATGAAAAATACATTTATTGCTCCTTCTGTACTTGCTGCCGATTTTGCAAACTTGCAGCGCGATGTCGAAATGATAAATAACAGTCAGGCTGATTGGTTTCATATTGATATTATGGATGGAGTTTTTGTTCCAAACATTTCTTTTGGAATGCCGGTTTTAGAAGCTATTTCAAAACATGCAAAAAAATATATCGATGTTCACTTAATGATTATTGATCCTGATCGTTACATTAAAACTTTTGCTGATTTAGGAGCAAATGGATTAACGGTTCATTACGAAGCCTGTACACATTTACACAGAACGCTTCAGGCCATTAAAGCCGAAGGAATGAAAGCTGGCGTTGCCATAAATCCACATACCAATATTGATCTTTTAGAAGATGTAATAAACGATATTGACTTAGTATGCATTATGAGTGTGAATCCTGGCTTTGGAGGACAATCTTTTATCGAAAACACTTACGATAAAGTAAAGAAATTAAAAGCTTTAATTACACGCAAAAACGCTTCAACATTAATCGAAATAGACGGTGGTGTAACCAATAAAAATGCAAAACAGTTAGTAGAAGCCGGGGCAGATGTTTTAGTTGCAGGAAGCTTTGTTTTTAAAGCCGAAAACCCTATCGAAACAATCGCCGATTTAAAAATCCTTACTGCTTTTTAAGTTCTTTAAATTTGGAAAAAAGTCAATTCCTGTCATTTTCTCCAACGTTTCAATTGGAACTACAAAATCGTAAATAGACTTATCGCTGTCTTCGTTTGGAACCAAAAAAGCAATTGCTTTATGCTCTTTTCCGGACTTGGCCAGAACAATTTTATAAAAATATTTAGGAACAGAAACTCTCTCTGTTCCTATTTTTTTATCTGAATCTTTTAAAACACCGCCAGTAACTACATAAATATCATTGTATTTATCTGCCCAATAACGTGTTTTTTGTTCAATTCTATTCCAAATACCACTGTTAAAATCATGTTTTTGAGGCGAAATATTTGAGGTGTAAAAAGTATCATCATAAGCCTCTTTACTAAATTCCATATCGCCAGCCGGACAAAGATGCCCTTTGTCATAACCAGATTTTTTATAATTTCTCCAATCAGCAGAGCCTGTTGTTACTTTTGGATCCTGAATAAAATACGGTCTTTTGTAGTTACCGTTTTTTAAATATTCTTTCTTTAATTCGTAAGCAACCCATTCTGCCTGCTCAAATTTTTCATTATAAGATAACGTATAATATTTATGCTTAATAATTTGATTTGTAGTTGAAGTTGGTTCATAAGAAACAGAATACAGTGAACCTGTATTACTTTGATCCGAAACAAAGTTTTTTTGCTCCTGTACAATTCCTTCTATATGCGTTACATTTTCTTTTTTACATGAAAATGCCATAAATGCCACTAAAAAACAAACTAAAATATTTTTCATAATATCTATATACCTAAAAAAAACGCTTCAAAAAAATATTTTTAAGAAGCGTTTTAATAACAAATTAAATTTCTCTAATTAAGATTTTACTAATTTTTCCTTTTTCATTTTAGGAGAAACTGCTGCTTTTACATAAGAAGGAGATTGTAAATCATCTAATACATTTAATGCTTCTTCTACATAAACATCTTTAGATAAAGCCTGGTGCCAAGCTTCTCTTTTTTCTTTTAAAGTAGCATCGTTATTCATTTCCTGCACTTCATAAGGTAAAGATTTAAAAACTAAGTTGTTTTTGTAATCAGAAATTGGTTTGTATTTTTTACCTTCATTTTCAACCTGTTCCTGAGTTTCTTTAAAACTCTTAATGTTTAGGCTGTATGTGTTTTCTTTATTTTTAACATCAATCCATTTTGCATTATCTTCAATTAATTTAAACTGAGGATTCACAGCAATTCTAGCTCGGCTTTTCTCGATAGCTTTACTAAAGTTTTGGTTAGAAGTCCAAGTGCTGTAATCAGCAGGATCAATTTTATCCCATGGCATTGCATTGTCAATATCACGCTCACCCATTTTTAAATAAGCATAACGATCCGGCATTACAACATCACTGTGAACACCTTCTAATTGAGTAGAGCCACCATTGATTCTATAGAATTTTTGACCTGTAATTTTCAACGCTCCTAAATCGCCGTAGTTAGCATTACGAACGAATTGGTTCAAATCAAGTACATTTTGCACCGTTCCTTTACCATAAGTTTGTTTACTTCCAATGATAACACCACGTTTGTAATCCTGAATCGCCGCCGCTAAAATTTCAGAAGCCGAAGCAGAGAAACTGTTTACCATAATTACTAATGGCCCGTCCCACTCGATTTTTTTATCTTTATCGTATAAAACTTCTTTCTTTTTTCCTGCAGATTTTACCTGAACAATTGGACCTTGCTCGATAAACAAACCGGCAATATCAACAACTGTAGAAAGAGATCCTCCACCGTCATCACGAACATCAAGAACAATTCCGTTTATGTTTTCTTTTTTCAGTCTTTCTACTTCAAGAGCAATATCTTTTCCGGCGTCACGTCCGTCTTTGTTTTCAAAATCGATATAAAATTTAGGAAGATAAATAACTCCGTATTTCAATCCGTCTTTTTCAACAATACTTGATTTTGCATATGTTTCTTCAATTTCAACCACATCTCTGATAATTGAAATTACTTTGATGCTTCCGTCAACTTTTTTAACAGTAAGTTTAACCTCAGTTCCTTTGTGACCTTTGATTTTTTTGACAACATCATCAAGACGCATACCAACAACATCAACAGGCTCTTCGTTTCCTTGTGCTACTTTTAAAATTAAATCACCAGCCTCGAGTTGTTTTCCTTTCCACGCAGGTCCGCCTGAAATTAATTCATCAATTTGAGTAAAATCATTTTTCTTTGTTAATCTTGCACCAATTCCTTCTAATTTACCGCTGATATTTACATCAAAACGATCTTTCTCTTCCGGAGCAAAATAACTTGTATGCGGATCAAAACGAGTCATAATCGAATTTAAATACACTGAAAACCAGTAATCTTTATTCAGATCTTTAATAACACTAAAATTATCATCTAAAGATTTTAAAGAGCTTTCGCGCGTTTCTTTCTCTAAAGCTTCAAAAGATTTTTCTTTGTAAGAAGGATCTTTTTTCTTCTTTTCCTCTTCAATTTTTTGTTTTGTTACTAGCGAAGAAAGCGTAGACAACTTAATTTGTTTTCTCCATCTTTCATTAATTTCATTTAAATTTTTCGCATACGGAATCGTCTCATAATCTGCATTAAAAGTCTCATCTGTAGTATAATTGAAAGGCTGCGCTAAAATAGTTTTATAGCGTTTTTTGCTCTCTTCCATTCTCTTCATTAATCTTGTATAAGTTAAATTAAAGAATGTTAAGTCTTTATTTAAAAACTGATCATCAAGCATTAATTCATACTGCTTGAACTCATCAATATCCGACTGCAGAAAGAATCTCTTTGAAGGGTCTAATGCATCAATATAATCCTTAAAAATACCTTTTGAAAATTCGTCATTTATTTCAGCCGGACTATAGTGTCCTTTTTCAATAACAAAAGCCAGTAATTCTAAAAGTGTCTTGTCTCTATTTGGGTCCGGATCATCATTCTTATCTGCATTCATTTTAAATGCAAACAAGGTCAAAGACAAACATAATACGGCTATAAGTATTTTATAATTTCTTTTCATAAACTTAATAATAGCATTCATCAAATTTTTTAATCTAAGTTACGGTAAAAACTATGCCAACATGCCAAGATCAGTATAATTTTTTGTTAAAGATATAAAAATGTTTTTCGCTGAAAAGTGTTCCTGAATTTAGTTTACAATTTTTATTTATTTGTTAGTAATCTACCAAAATCTGTTACTACATTTGCTTTTACAAGCTTTAATTTTGAAAAATCAAAAATAGCAATCTTATCATGAAAGACGAAAAACCTTTAATATTAGTAACCAACGACGACGGAATTCTGGCCCCTGGAATCAGAGCTTTAATAAGCGTTATGGAAACAATTGGCGATGTTGTAGTGGTCGCTCCAGACAAACCTCAGAGTGCAATGGGACATGCCATAACTATAAATAACACTTTATTTTTAGATAAAATTTCTAAAGATGATGACACAGTTACAGAATACAGCTGCTCCGGAACTCCGGTAGATTGTGTAAAATTGGCAGTTAATGAAATCCTAAAAAGAAAACCTGACTTATGCGTTTCAGGTATTAATCACGGATCAAATTCGTCTATTAATGTTATTTATTCCGGAACAATGAGTGCGGCTGTCGAAGCCGGAATTGAAGGTATACAGGCAATTGGTTTTTCTCTTTTAGATTTTGACTGGAATGCTGATTTTGAACCTGCTAAGACGTTTGTAAAAACAATAGTTTTAGAAACTTTAAAGAATAAACTTCCCCCAGGCGTAGTTTTAAATGTCAATTTTCCAAAATTAAAAGAAAAGGAAATTAAAGGAATCAAAATCTGCCGTCAGGCGAAGGCTTACTACGCACAGAAGTTCGACAAAAGACAAACTCCGTTTGGAAAAGATTATTACTGGCTGACAGGAAAATTTACCAACGAAGATAACGGCGAGGATACAGACGAATGGGCTCTTGAAAACGGATACATTTCTGTTGTTCCTGTTCAGTTCGATTTAACGGCACATCACACTATGCAGCAACTTAATACCTGGAAATTAAATGGATAAAAAAGACTTTTTGATTGGGTTTTTAGTTGGAATTTTTACAGCACTTTTAGGCAGTTATTTGTTCATCAAATTTTTTACAAATTTTGATATTTCGACAGGAATTCAAACCATAAAAAAAATGGGGTATCTGGGCAAAATAATTACAATTGGAACCACTTTAGATCTGGCCGTATTTTTAATTCTTTTAAACCGAAATAAAGAAATGATGGCACGAGGCGTGATTTTAGCCGTGATTGTTCTGGCCATTTCAACTATATTTATTTAAATCTTATCTTTGTGCTGCAATAAAAAATTGTTGATATGAAATACTACATCATAGCCGGCGAGGCTTCTGGAGATTTACACGGTTCAAATTTAATGAAAGCATTGTACGAGGAAGATCCTCAGGCCGACATTAGATTTTGGGGCGGTGATTTAATGCAAAAAGCCGGCGGAACATTGGTAAAACATTATCGCGATCTGGCTTTTATGGGATTTGTTGAAGTGCTTTTTAACTTAAAAACCATTTTAAACAATATTAAAATCTGCAAAAAAGATATTGCCGAATTTAAACCTGATGTGATCATTTTTATTGATTACCCGGGCTTTAATATGCGCATTGCAAAATGGGCTAAAGAACTCAACTATAGAACTCATTATTATATTTCTCCTCAAATCTGGGCTTGGAAAGAAAACCGTATCAATGCCATAAAACAAGATGTTGACAGAATGTTTGTGATTCTTCCTTTTGAAAAAAGTTTTTACGAAGACAAACATCATTTTCCGGTAGATTTCGTTGGGCATCCATTAATCGACGCGATTCAAAATCAGCCTGCTTTTAACGAATCAGCTTTTAGAGAAGAAAATAAATTAGGTGAAAAACCTATTATTGCCGTTTTACCGGGAAGCCGTAAACAGGAAATCACCAAAATGCTGAGCGTAATGCTGAGTGTTGTTGATGATTTTCAGGATTATGAATTTGTAATTGCAGGCGCACCGAGTCAGGATTATGAATTTTACCAGCAGTTTATAAAAAACAAAAACATTGCATTTGTTTCCAATAAAACCTATGATTTACTGCGTTCTTCAACAGCCGCATTAGTAACATCGGGAACTGCAACTTTAGAAACTGCACTTTTTAAAGTTCCGGAAGTTGTATGCTATAAAGGAAGCGCGATTTCATACCAAATCGCCAAAAGAATTATCACTTTAAAGTACATTTCGCTTGTAAATTTAATTATGGACCAGGAAGTTGTTACTGAATTAATTCAAGGTGAATGCAATACAAAACGAATTAAAGAAGAATTAAACAAATTACTTGAACCTTCTTATCGTGAAAAACTGTTGAAAAATTACGATGTTTTAGAACAAAAACTCGGCGGAATTGGTGCCAGTAAAAAAACCGCTAAACTTATCGTAGCTGATTTAAAATCTTAAATATTACTGTTTTGAAAAAATTATTCGCTTTTCTTCTTTTATCAATCGTACTGGTTTCTTGTAAATCAACGTCTACTACTGCTGTAAGCAAAAATGAATCGAAAAGCGAATCAAAAAAAGAAAACAGATATCTTGTAAAAAATTTAATCGACAAAGCAACAGACAATATTGGCGTAAAATACAAAGCCGGAGGCACAACAAAAAGCGGTTTCGACTGTTCTGGTTTGGTTTATACCACTTTTGAATCTGAAAATATAAAACTGCCAAGAAGTTCTTTTGAACAAGCCAAAATTGGAAAAGTGATTCCTTTAAATGATGCCAAAAAAGGAGATTTAATTTTCTTTAAAACCAACAAAAGCAGGCAGATTAATCACGTTGGACTTATTACAGAAGTGAATTCAGATGAAATAAAGTTTGTTCATTCTTCAACCTCAAAAGGCGTTATAATATCTTCTACAAAAGAAGCCTACTACAAGAATTCATTTGAACAGGTAAACAGGATAATTGAATAAAATATATTTATTTTCTTACAAATATTTAATACTTTTACTTCATGAAAGTATTAAATTTTCCTTTGGTTAAAATTACGATTGCCTTTATTTTTGGGATTTTAGTTTGTTATTATTGTCAGCCTTCACTGTATACTTCGTTTGTTTTTCTTGGAATTACAGCGACCTCATTCTGTATTTCATTTCTTTTTTCTAAAAGAAACAAAAAGACCGGTATTTTCTTTGCAATAAACAGTCTGCTAATATCATTTTTCGTTGGAATCAGTGTTTTGCTTTTTCATACTGATACTTTCGACAAATCAAATTATACACACGCCAAAACGGCTTTTGAAAAACCTCAATTTATAACTTTTACATTACGGGAAAAACTAAAAAGCAATGATTACAACGATCGATACATCGGTCTGATAAATAGCATAAACAACACGAATTATTCAGGCAGTATTATTGTCAATGTTCAAAAAGACAGCTTACAAAATCCTCTTATAATTGGAAATAGTATTCGAGTAAAAACGACTCTGCAGAAAACTTCTTCCACCAAAAACCCAAATCAGTTTGATTACGCACAGTATTTAGCCAACAAACAGATTTATGCCCAATTGTACTGCAAAAAATCAGAAATACAAATCAGCAGAACGCTTCAAAAAGACATTTGGTATTATTCCGGACGTCTGCATTCTCGAATTCTTAAAAATCTTGAAAGCGCTCATTTTAGTAAAGATGAAATGAATGTTGCTCTGGCTTTAATTTTAGGACAGCAACAGGAAATTTCAGCAGATATAATCAAAGATTATCAATATTCCGGCGCTACGCATGTTCTTTCGGTTTCAGGGCTTCATGTAGGTTTTATAATGCTTTTTATAATGTTTATTCTAAAGCCCATTCCTAATACCAGAAAAGGTTCTGCGATAAAACTGGTTTCAATACTTATTTCATTGGCAGGATTTGCTGTTATTTCTGGTTTGTCTCCTTCTGTATTACGTTCTGTAGTTATGTTTTCATTTGTGGCCATTGGAAATCATTTGCGCAGAAGCGGTAATATTTATCACACTTTACTGGTTTCTATTTTATTGATTTTACTTTTTGAACCCTATTTTCTATTTGATGTCGGTTTTCAACTCAGTTATCTCGCTTTATTTTTTATTGTCTGGCTTCAGCCGGAATTAGATAAGATCTGGAAACCAAAAAATAAAATTATCGTTTATATCTGGAATGCATTAACGGTTTCTTTTGCCGCTCAAATTGGCACGTTACCGCTGTGTTTGTATTACTTTCATCAATTTCCGGGATTATTTTTTGTTACTAACATAATCATTCTTCCTGTTCTTTCTTTTATAATGATTGCCGGAATCATTGTTATGATTATTGCCATTTTTAAAAGCCCGCCTGATATACTGGTTTATATTTTCGAAAAAAGTATTTTTATTTTAAACCAGCTCATTCACTATGTAGCCTCTTTTGAATCTTTTGTTATTCAAGGTATCAGTTTTAATTTTTATTATCTGATTACATTATATCTTGTAATAATAAGCGCCACGATCTGGTCAAAAAAACCGGGTTATAACAAACTGCTGGCAGTATTTATTTCTGTAATTTCATTTCAGCTTTCTTTACTTTACACCAAAAAAGAAATTTCAAACCAACAGGAATTAATCGTTTATAATGTAAAGAAAAACACTTTAATTTCTACAAGAAACGGACAAAATATAACGCTTTTTGCAAGTGATACTACAACAGACAAAAGCACAAAAAACAGCATTTTTAACTCATATTTGATTGGCAATTTTGGCGTTTTGAATAAATCGAAGCAAATTAAAAATGTGCTTTTTTTTAAAGGTCATAAAATTTCGGTAATAGACAGCACAGGTATTTATGAAAACAAAAAAAATCCCGAAATTTTAATTTTAACCCAGTCTCCCAAAATTAATCTGGAAAGGTTACTTACAGAACTCCATCCGGAAATAATTGTTGCTGACGGATCTAATTCGTATGCATTACAAAAACTATGGCATACAACCTGTAATAAAAAAAATATCCCTTTTCATGCAACAGCCGAAAAGGGATTTTATCGATTAAATTAATCTTTTTATTCTTCTGGATTTAAAATCAAATTAGAATTTGTTATCCATGTATTTACACCTCCGGAACTATAGGTAAGTTTTCCTAATGTATTAAAATTGGTTTTTCCTTTTCGAAGTGTCGCACTTGCATAACAAACCTCAGGAAGATTAACAACTCCAAAAGCGTTCTTCAACATTAAACTTTGCTCTCTCACTTCACTTGCTATATTCGGATCAGATAAATCAAGTTTTACCAAAATCACATTTTTACGTGACCATTTTTCAAAATCAGCAGTTTTAAAAACTTCATTTTGCAAGGCTTCAGCAGCTCCGGCAGCGGTAAATAAAATCAGCATAGGCTTTCTTTGTTCATTACTCACATTAATGGCCTCAGTCATATCAGTCTTCCATTCAAGATTTTGAGATTGGGCTAAATTGGCAATTAGTAACAATAGTAGGATAAGTAATTTTCGGCTCATAAATTATTGGTTTTGGGGTTAGGTTTATAAAACTAAATTAACATAAAACCGGCACCAAACAATAGTCTTTAAAACAAATAGTTACAAAAAAAGACATTAAAACGAAATTCTCTTTTTAACACTTTAATCTTTGAAAAAAATTGAAAAATTGCCCTGTTAAAATATTAAATGTATAATTTACATTTAATATTATTTCTTAAAAAATATCCCTTTTCAAAATACATTGAAAAGGGATTCTACAAATTAAACCAAGAAACTTAATTTAAATTTATTACTCACTTGGATGCAGGATATTATTTGATTCTGCAATCCATGACTTTGCCCCTCCCGGCTTATAAGAAATTTTTCCAAGAGCGCTAAAAGTCGTTTTATTTTTTCTTACCGAAGCGATAGCGTAACATACTTCTGGTAAATCCTGAACGCCAAACGCATTTTTTAATCTTACATTTTGTTCTTTATCTCCATCAGAAGCTGTTTCGTCAGATAAATCCAGCTTTACCAGCACCACGTTATCACGCGACCACACAGCAAAATCCGGGGTTTTAAAGATTTCATTTTGAAGATTTTCTGGTACACCTGAGGCAGTGAATAAGATTAACATTGGTTTTTTTTGTTCATTGCTGATGGCTATTGCATCAGTCATATTAGTTCTCCATGCAAGGGTTTGTGCCTGAACAAAAAATGAACCTAAAAAAAACAGTAGGATAAGTAGTTTTTTAGTCATATTATATTGGTTTTGGTTAGTATAGCGCGACTAAATTAACACAATATTTTAATTATCCAAATTATATAACCTTAAAAAATACATTATATGTTTTTTTATACATAAATAAATATATAAATAATAATTTCAAAAATAATTTATGAAAACCTTTTCTTACTAAACAAAAAAACTCCTTACATTACTGTAAGGAGTTTATATAGTATTTATAACTCTAAATTTCTTTATTAAGACTTTTTTGGATGAACAATACTTTCTGCAACTGTCAGCCATGCCGATGGACCTCCGGCAACATATCCTGTTTTTCCAAGTCCTTTAAAATTAATCTTTCCGTCTTTAGACTCAGCACTCGTAAAGAAAACTGTTGGAAATCCCTGAATTCCAAAAGCCTGCTGTAATTCATTATTCTGGCTTTTTAATTCCGGAGTCTGTGCTACTGCTCTTGGATAATCTAATTCTACTAAAACAACATTATCAGAAGCCCATTTTTTGAATTCTGCAGTCTTTAAAACTTCATTTTGCAAACGAATGCACCATCCGCACCAATCACTTCCAGTAAAGAACATTAACATTGGTTTCTGCTCTTTATTACTTATCGTGATTGCTTCTTTAACATCAGTATACCATTTTAGTTCCTGAGCCTGACCAGCAAATGCTCCAACTACAAATAAGGCTATCAATAATATTCTTTTCATAATGTATTATTTTTCGCAAATTTAAACAAAAAACAGATTGAAAAAACAGTTTCTGCTTATTTTACTTCCTGCATTAACCTTCTTATTAACGGGGTTGCAACAATTAAAATTACTCCGGCAATTAAAGAATACAATGCTAATTGATAATATCCGTCTGTATAAGCGATAAGTTTAGACATTAATGTCGTTCCAGTATTAGCGTCAGATATTTCTGCTCCTAATTTTCCTGCAGCAAACTGACCAAAAGCACTTGACAAGAACCATAATCCCATCATCATTCCAAACAATCTTTTAGGTGATAATTTTGTAATTACCGACATTCCTATTGGACCGATACATAATTCTCCCAGTGTATATACAAGATATCCTAATGCAAAAACATCAAGAGAACTTAATCCATTTTCATCTACAAAAAATCTGGCACTGTAAAAAACAAAGAAACCTGCAGCAAGCAAAATAAACGACAAACCAAACTTAATAACCGTATTTGGTTCAATTTTTCGCTTAGCCATAAGTATCCATAACAATCCTACCAAAGGGCTGAAAATAACAACATACAACGAATTGATACTATTATTTACCACATTTGGATCAATATGAAAAAACAACATTTTGTTAGATAAATTATCTTTTGCAAACAGTGACAATGAACCTCCTGACTGCTCAGAAATTGCCATAAACATAAAATATCCAAAGATGAATACAAATGCCGCTAAAAGTTTTCTTTGCTGCTTTGGATCCTTTAACATTATCAATTCATAAGCAAAATATCCTAATGCCGCTATTCCCATAGTATACATAAAGTACTCTGTAAAATCAGAATTGATAACCATGATATAAACTAATGGAATCACAACAAAAGAACCAACGTAAACTGCTATTTCGTAAAGATTACGTTTTTTAGGCGCATGATTTTCTAATGGGGAATTTCCAATTGGCGCTAAGTGTTTTTTCGTTAAAAGAAAAGTTATAACTCCAATTATCATAACAATTGCTGCCGATAGAAAACACAAGCTCCATGAATAGTTTTTTCCTAAATAAATAGGAATTGCTCCTCCAAGCATTCCTCCAATGTTAATTCCGGCATAAAACAATCCGTAACCAGCATCACGACGACCGTCGCCTTCATGATACAACTCTCCTACCATTGAAGAAACATTTGGCTTAAAGAAACCTGTTCCAATAATAGAAAGTGTTATTCCGTAATAAAAGAAATCATGCGGAGATGCCGCAATAAGCAAATTCCCAAGAATCATGACAATTCCGCCAAAAAGAAGCGATTTCTTAAAACCTAAAATTTTATCTGCAAAAATTCCTCCAATAAAGGTAAACGCATAGACAAAAGCCTGAATCGCACCGTATTGAAGATTTGCCTTTCCTTCTAATAAACCTAACTGGTCTACCATAAAAAAAGCTAAAACCCCGCGCATTCCGTAGAAACAAAAACGTTCCCACATTTCAACCAAAAACAAGTACCACAATTGTTTTGGGTACTTGCCTTTAAAATTTTGAATTTCTTCTAAAGTAATATTGTTTTCCATTTTATTATCTAACACCGTGCATTAATTTTTTCAATAGTGGTGTTAAAGCAAATAATAAAATTGCAGCAATACCTGTCAAGACTACAAAAACCATAAAAAATTCATATAAATTATGGATTTCAAATCCTGCAAAAATTGGATTTTGAGCACTAATTTGGTGGTGATCCAACAAAGCCAACTGGTCCGCTGAAAGTGTTACTTTTTTATCTAAAACTGCTTGTAAATCAATTCCAAGCTCTTTTGCTTTTGCAAATTTATCGCCAGTTGCAGGTAAGATAGAACCTAAAGTTCCACCTAATGCATATCCAGATGCATTAGACAAAAAGAATACTCCGTATAATAATGATGCAAAACGTTTTGGAGATAATTTTCCAACCAATGATAATCCAATTGGAGATAAACACAACTCAGCACATGTATTTAAGAAATATAATAAGATAAGCCATTTAACTAATAAAAGTCCTGAAGTTCCAATATAAGAAACCTGAGTTGCAATCATTAAGAAACTCATAGAGATAATTACTAATCCGGCAGCAAGTTTTACCGGAGAAATCGGCTCTTTGCCTTTTGCTCTTAAAGTATCCCAAAGAATACTAAAAGGAACTGCTAAAAAGACAACAAACATTCCGTTAAAAATCTGCACCATCGATGGCGGCATTGCCCAGCCAAAGAAATGTCTGTCTGTTTGATTATCTGCAATAAAAGTTAAAGAAGAACCTGCCTGTTCAAATGCCGCCCAAAAGAAAATAATAAAGAACGACACGATGTAAATTACAATAATTCTGTCTCTTTCAATTTTAGTTAAAGAAGTATCAGAAATAATTAATCCTGCTAAAGCCAAACCACTTGAATAAATCAAAGTATAAATCAAGTTCTGACCTACAACATAATGAAAAAAGAATCCTAAAGCGATAAATGCAATTCCTGCACCTATTAAAGCTTTTGTAGAGAAGTTTGCTTTTTGTGCTTCTCCTTCTTCAAAATCAGAAGCATCATTTTTAGAAGGAAGCCCTCCTAAAGCTTTTCCTTCCGGAGAAACTACATATTTATTTTTTAGGAAGTAAAAAAGAATTGTACCTAATAACATTGCAACAGAAGCCGCCATGAATCCCCATCTAAAAGCATGGATATCTCTAATTCCTCCTGCATCTTTAACATCTCCTAATAAAGGACAGATTGACTGACCTAAAAATGCTCCAATGTTAATACCCATATAGAAAATAGTAAATGCACTATCTAATTTTGTTTTTTCTTGTTTTGGATACAAACTTCCCACCATACTAGAAATGTTTGGTTTGAAGAATCCGTTACCAAAAACAATTACTCCCAATGCAGAGTACATAATAATTTTAGCCAAATCTAAATTAGATTCGAAGACACTTCCGCTCGTAAACAAAAGCATTTGTCCGGTCGCCATTAATAATCCACCTAAAAGGATACAGTTTCTGTTTCCTAAATAACGATCGGCAACAAAACCCCCAAGCATTGGAGTTAAATAACAAAGTCCAAGGAAACCTCCGTAAATTAAAGAAGCCTCTTCTTCCTTCATCAATAATGAATTCACAAGGAATAAAGTTAATAAAGCTCGCATTCCATAAAAATTGAATCGCTCCCACATCTCCGTTCCAAACAATACCCAAAGCCCTTTTGGATGCGCGGTTTTTACTTGTGTTTCTCCCATATTATTCACTATTTAATTAGGTTTATGTATTTTAGATTATAAATTTTCTTTGATGAAATTGGTCATTTTATTGTAAAGCTGAACTCTTGTTTTTCCGCCATAAATACCATGATCTTTATCTGGATAAATCTGAGAATCAAATTGTTTGTTCGCCTGAATCAACGCTTCCATCATCTGCATTGTATTTTGAACATGAACATTATCATCACCAGAACCGTGAATCAACAAAAATTTACCTTTTAATTTATCAACGTGATTTATTGGAGAGTTTTGATCGTATCCGCTTGCATTTTCCTGTGGTGTCTGCATGTATCTTTCTGTGTAAACACTGTCATAAAAACGCCAGTTTGTAACCGGAGCAACAGCAATTGCCATTTTAAATACATCACTTCCCTGGAAAATACAGTTTGAAGCCATAAAACCACCATAACTCCATCCGAAGATTCCAATTCTTGAAGGATCAACATACGGATAAGCACCAATTACTTTTGCTGCATCGATTTGATCTTCAACTTCATATTTACCTAATTCTTTTTGAGTCACTTTTTTGAAATCAGCACCTTTATAACCTGTACCTCTTCCGTCTACACAAGCCACGATATAACCTTGCTGTGTTAATGAAAGAAACCAGTAATCGTTAGAATTGTTCCACTGATCTGCTACCTGCTGTGATCCTGGTCCAGAATACTGGAACATGAAAACAGGATATTTTTTTGAAGGATCAAAATCTTTTGGTTTTAAAATCCAAGCGTTTAATTCATTTCCTTTTGCTGTTTTTAAAACAAAAAATTCTTTTGAAGGAAGATTATATCCTTTTAATTTATCAGCAAGTGCCTGATTGTTTTCGATAACCTGAATTTCTTTTCCTGTTTTAGCCTCATTTAAAGTATACGTTGTAGGCTGTGTATTACTTGAGAAAGTAGTGATAAAGTATTGGAAATTTGGACTGAAAGTAGCTGCACTTGTTCCTTTTTTAGAAGACAAACGAACTTTGTTTTTTCCGTCTAAACCAATTTTGTAAAGATCTCTGTTTATAGAACCATTTTCTGTAGACTGATAGAAAATAGTTTTTGTTTTTTCGTCGAAACCGTAGTAAGAAACAACTTCCCAGTTTCCTTTTGTAACCTGATTTTTAAGTTTTCCGGTTTTATCATATACATAAATATGATTAAAGCCGTCTTTTTCGCTTGTCCAGATAAAACTGTTATCTTTTAAGAAAGTTAAATTATCAGTAATATCAACATAAGCTTTGTCTTTTTCATTTAAAACCACTTTTGCCGAAGCTGTGTTTCCATCAATAAATAATAAATCAAGATTATCCTGATGACGGTTTAAAACCTGAGCCGACAATATATTGTTATCATTTGTCCACTGCATTCTTGCAATGTAAAAATCATTATAATTACCTAAATCTACTTTTTTAGAAGTATTTCCAGCCGCATCATAAATATGTAATGAAACTACAGAATTTTTTTCTCCTGCTTTAGGATATTTAAAAGTATCAATTGTTGGATATAAATCCTTATGAAACATTGACATTGAAAATTCTGGAACCTGGCTTTCATCAAAACGAATGTAAGCTAGTTTTTTACTGTCTTTACTCCAGTCAAATGCACGTACAAAGGCGAATTCTTCTTCGTAAACCCAGTCAGTAATACCGTTAATTACAGCATTTTTCTTTCCGTCAGTTGTAACCGCTGTTGATTTTTTTGAAGCAACATCGTATATATAAAGGTTATTTTGTTTTGCGTAAGCAATTTTGGTTCCATCTGGAGAAAATGTTGGTTCCTGAATTTGAAAATCAACAAGTTTAGTTAGAGATTTTGCTGCAATATCGTATAAGAAATAATCTGCAGTAAAAGAGTGACGGAAAATTTTAGTTGAATTACAAGCAATTAAGATCTTTTTTTCAGAAGCATCAAAAGTATAGCTGTCAATTCCGTCGGCAAGTTCTTTGTAGTTTTTGGTATCAATAAGATTCGATACTTTTTTAAGCGTTGCAAAGTCGTATAAATCAATCTGCATGCTCCTGCTCGCCTGGTCAACATTTAAAACAGTATATTGATTTGTATTTTTCAGCGATTGAAGTTCGTCCATTCCTTTAGCCCGGAAAGTACCGCCAAAAACATTTTCGACAGTTATTTTTTGCTGTCCAAAAACGACTGCAGTTAAAAATAAAAGTACTGCAGTAAATTTACTTGTATTCATTAGAATTATTTTAAATATAAAAAGAGCCCAATTTTAATAAAAAAAATAAACATAATACACATTTTAAGTGTTAAATGTTAAAAAAAATAACGATTGCGTATTTTGATCTTTAAAATACATTGCAAACAAAAGTCTTAAAATAGTATCTTTGCCGCAACATTATTATTTAATATATTGAGAATGAACAACGCTGTTGCCGGATTTTCTAAATTATCCAAAAAAGAAAAAATTAACTGGATTGCCAATGAATATTTTTCGACTCCCGAAGAGGCCTTAAATATTATAAGAAATTACTGGAATTCAGACGAAAAGCTCCAACAGCTTCATGATGAATTTATTGAGAATACCATTACGAATTTATATATTCCGCTTGGTGTTGCCCCTAATTTTTTGATTAACGGAAAGTACAAAACCATTCCAATGGCCATTGAAGAAAGTTCAGTTGTGGCTGCCGCATCAAAAGCAGCAAAATTCTGGGCTTCAAGAGGAGGCTTTAAAGCCACTATAATTGATACGGAAAAAATTGGTCAGGTTCATTTCAATTTTAATGGTGATGCCGAAAAACTGCAATCGTTCTTCGAGCAGATAAAACCTAAATTTTTCTCTGAAACACAAAGCATTACCAAAAACATGCAGGAGCGTGGCGGCGGTATTTTAGATATTCATTTAAAAGACAAACGAAATTTACTCGAAAATTACTATCAGCTTCATGCCACTTTTGAAACAAAAGACAGCATGGGGGCCAATTTTATTAATTCTTGTTTAGAGCAGTTTGCATCTACTTTAAAAGAAGAATTTCAGAATTCTGATTTATTTTCAGAAGAAGATACGCTGAATGTCGTTATGAGTATCTTATCTAATTATGTCCCGCATTGCCTTGTTAGAGCGGAAGTTTCGTGCCCGGTTGAAGATTTAGCAGAAAAACATATTCAGAATCCGCAGGATTTTGCAGAACGTTTTGTTCAGGCAGTTCAGATTGCCGAAGTAGAACCTTTTAGAGCTGTAACGCACAATAAAGGTATCATGAATGGTGTTGACGCTGTTGTACTAGCTACAGGAAATGATTTTAGAGCTGTAGAAGCCGGAGTTCATGCTTATGCTTCAAAAAACGGACAATATGCGAGTTTATCGCATGCTAAAATCGAAAACGGAATTTTTACCTTTTGGTTAGAAATCCCTTTAGCATTAGGAACTGTAGGCGGGTTAACTTCTCTTCATCCTTTGGTAAAATTATGCCTTGAAATGCTTGAAAAACCTTCTGCAAAAGAATTAATGGAGATTACAGCTGTTGCCGGATTAGCACAAAATTTTGCCGCACTTCGTTCTTTAACCACAACAGGAATTCAGGAAGGACACATGAAAATGCACCTTAATAATATCATCAATCAATTTGAAGCAACAGACGAAGAACGTCGTTTAATTAAAGCTCATTTTAAAAAAACAGCCGTTTCTCACAGTGCTGTAGTTGAGTTTATCGAAAGTTTAAGAAAATAATTAGAAGCCAATCCCGCTATTCGTTACAATCTTTTATGCCGAACCCCGGCACAAAAGGATTTTCACTTCTATCGGGGCTAAAAAATACGTATGTCAACAACCTTTTACAGTAACGGAAAATTATTCATCTCTGGAGAATATTTAGTTTTAGACGGTGCAGATGCATTTGCACTTCCAACCAAATTTGGTCAAAATTTAGTTGTAGAAGAAGGAGAAAACCAAATTATTGAATGGAAAAGCTACGACTACGATAAAAAGCTTTGGTTTGAAAATACAATTACTTTTGATGAAGTCAAAAATAATATTAAAGCTGACGTAGAAACTGTAAAAACAACTTTAGTCAACATTCTGCACGAAGCTTATCTTTTAAATCCTGAATTTATTCAAAATTCAAAAGGATATAAAGTAACAACCAATCTAACTTTTCCAAGAAACTGGGGATTAGGAACATCTTCTACTTTAATTAATAATATTGCGCAGTGGACAAAGATTAATGCTTTTACACTGCTTAAAAACAGTTTTGGCGGCAGTGGTTACGATATTGCCTGCGCACAAAACAATACTCCTATTATATATAGAATTGAAAACAATGCGGTTAAACCTGTAGTTTTTAATCCGGATTTTACTCAAAACATTTTCTTTGTTTATCTTAATAAAAAACAAAGCAGTAAATCAGCTATACAAGCTTACAATAAACACAAAGATCAAAATTTAGCCAAAAGTGTTGCCGAAAACAATAAAATCACTAACACCATTTTAAATGCTAAAACCTTAAAGGAATTCGCCCGTGCAGTCGAAAAACACGAAATTCATTTAAGTAATATCATGGAAATAAAAACAATCAAAGAAATTGCTTTTCCTGATTTTGACGGCACTATTAAAAGTCTTGGTGCGTGGGGCGGGGATTTTGTTATGGTTCTTTCAAAAGAAAATCCGAAGGATTATTTCGCATCAAAAGGATATGACACAATTCTTTCTTATGATGAAATGATTTTACAGGAGTAATTTTCAATCAAACAGAAGAACTAAAAATTCACTTTTTGATCGTTTTCAACAGGTTGTGATTCTAAACGCCGTACTTTTTCATTTTCCAGTTCGTTTGACTCAATAAGAGTATTATGTAAGCGTTCTGCCATTTTCTCGATGCTGTTTGTAATAGAATCATACACCAGCTCCATACGGCGGTGTTTTTCTTCTTTTACTGCTTTTAAAACATCTTCTACAAAAACTTTATCGTATTTCTCTGCAACAGAATCACGTGTATTAGTAAGCCTAATAACATAATCATTGCTTAATATGGTGACTTTGAAGTGCTGTTCTTCATTACTTAAATAATATTTTCCGCCCAATTCATCAACATTGATGTCGGTACTGCTAACTTTTAAAAGTTCGGTAATAATTCCAAAAATGTGATTTTCAATTTTAGAATATACTTTAGGTTTTCTTCTTAAAAAACTAAACTTATAAAACATTAAATGTTTGATTATTATAATAGTGGTTTATAATTCTCTTTAGAATCTGCATTAACAAATGTTTGTTAAATTTTGCATTTGTTACAACAAAAATTCCGACAAATTAACTGTAATAATTTTATAATCACAAATTTTTAAGGTTATATTTCCATAATTCCCATATAGTTAAGAAAATTGCATAAAACAATTACTACAAAATAAAAAAGCAAGAAAAACCCGAAACATTCATTAGAACGTTTCGGGTTTCAAATTTTTTATATTTATTTAAAGACTAGTAATTAAATTGTAATCTGTTGTCTTCAATTTTAGCATTGTTTTTCAAAGCTGGCAAAATTCTGCTTGCATCATTTCCGCTTTGAGCTTTTACTTTTGCAACATATTCTGCGTGGTTTGCAAGAGCAGGAGCTTTTACAGTTTTGATGTTTTTAACTACATACACTCCTGTATTTCCTTCAATTGGAGCAGATAATTTATTAGCAGCTAAAGCAAATGCAGTACCTACTACTTGTGGCTCTTGTCCAACTCCGCCTGGTAAAACAGGGTTATCTAAAGTAACATCAGCAGCTTGTTGTACAGCTACACCAGCACTTTTAGCAATAGCTTCGATGCTTGAACCTGTCATTTTAGCTTTTAAGATTTCAGCTTTTTTCTTGTTTTTCAAGATTGGCTCAACGTAAGGTCTTGCCATAGTAACAGAAACTAAACCAGATTTGTTTTCACCTTTGTACTGAGCAATAACGTGTCCGATATTAGCTAATTCAAAACGCTTAACATCACCTTTATCAGTTTCTTTATCAAATGCCCATCTAATGATGTTTCTTTGAGCTCCTAATGGTCCAAATTGCTCATCCATAGCTTTTGCAGAAACAGGACCTTCAACTTTTAAACCTAATTCTTTTGCAGTTGCAGCAAAGTCTTTATCTGCAGCTTCCATTTCGAATTTAGTAGCTAATGTAAATACTTTATCAGAAGTAGCTTCAGATGGCTCGATTTTTTGAGCAATTGTAGCTAAACGAATTCCGTCTTGTTTATCTGTAATTTTGATAACGTGGAAACCGAATGGAGTTTCTACTAAACCAACTTTTCCAATTCCGTTGTTGAATACAAAATCATTAAATGGTTTTACCATTTGGCCTTGACCAAAATATCCTAAATCACCACCTTGCTGTGCAGATGAATCATCAGAACTTGTAAAAGCAAGCATCATGAAGCTGTCTGGGTTTGACTGAACTTGTGCTAAAATTTCTTCAGCTTTAGCTTTAGCTTCTTCTTTAGTTCTTTTTTCTTTTTGGTTTGGTGTCTGAGAACCTTCATAACCAATTAATATATGACTTGCTTTTGCGTTAACACCAGCTTTAAATCCTAAAGATTTAGAAATTGCATAGTATTTTCCGTAAACGTAAGGTCCATAAATTGCTCCTGCAGGTAAGCTGAATAATTTGTCAGCATCTACAGCCGGTAATGCATTTTTAGGAACGTAAGTAGAATCGTAAGGAACATCAGAATTTGCGTTTACAAATTCAGCAATGTTTGTTGCGTTTCTAAATCCTGGCAATGAATCGTTTTTACCTGTTTTAGCATTGTAAACAACACTTCCAGATAATAAGGCAGTAATTTTAGCTTTAATATCAGCTTCGTCTTCTTTTGAAGCTTTATCCTCAACTAAAACGTATTGAATTTCACGAGTTTCATCCGCTTTGAATTTTTTCTCGTTTTTCTTCATATAATCTACGATATCTGAATCAGAAATTTTTACTTCACTGTCTTTTATAGAAGAATATAAAGCTCCGGCGTAAGCAAAGTTTACTTTGTTAGCTTCCATTTCATACTTTAACTTTCCTTCACTAGCAGTTGTGTAAAGTCCAGATTTTACTAAAGTATTGTAGATTTGAAATTTTGCATTTAATTCAGCATCTTTTTCTTTATCAGAAATATATTGTGCTGCCTCAGGATTTGCTTTAAAATAGTCTTTAAATTTAACTACATCAAACATACCTGCTGCGTTTAAAAACATAGGGTTTTTACCAATATTTGGGTCTGATTTTAAAACTTCAATTAAGTGTTTTTCACCAACTCTCAATCCTAATTTATCAAACTGAGTTGATAATAATGCGATTGAAACTTCTTGATCCCAAACTCTGTTTGCAGCTTCAGTGGAAGTAATTCCTTGACCACTTTTTTCAAGATTACTAACTTTAACTCTAAAGTCTTCAAATGAAATATCTTTTCCATCGATGCTTCCTACATCTTTTGAACTTTGACCAAATGTTCCTCTAGTAAATAGATCTTGTATTATAAATGCAAATAATGCAAGTGCAATAACTCCTATCAATAAAGCGGAACGCTGTCTAATTTTTGCTAAAACTGCCATTTTAATTATCGTTAATTTTATATTCAGTTTGCGAAAATACAATTATCTAGTTAATAACAATACAACTAGCGTTTTATTTTACACAATTTTTTTTAATTATTTAAAAATTCACTCTTTTATTGTCAGTTTGACCAATTCAATTTTCTTATTTGAGGCCTGCTCAATCTTGAAATGAAACCTGTCAATCACAATTTTATCTCCTTTTTGAGGGATTTCTTTGGTAGAGTTTACAATAAACCCGCCTAATGTTCCGTATGAATCTTCTTCGGGAATCATTAATTTATAGGTTTCATTTAAGTATTCTACATCTAATCGTGTAGAAAACAAATATTTACCTTCTCCCAGTTCTTGTTCTATTAATTCTTCGTCTAAATCGTGTTCGTCTTCGATTTCTCCAAACAATTCTTCTACAATATCTTCAATTGTTACAATTCCTGAAGTTCCTCCGTATTCATCTAAAACCACGGCAACATTTTTTCGCTTTTTAATTAAAATATTCAAAGCGTCTTTTATTAAAATGGTTTCTGGTACAAATTCAACGGTCATTAAAACCGATTTTATCGTCTGTGGCTTTTTAAACAAATCAAACGAATGCACATAACCTACAATATCATCAAGAGAGTTTTGACTTACTACAATTTTAGAATATCCGGTTTCAATAAAAAGATCTTTTAAGTCTGATACAGTGTCGAATAAATCTATTGCAACAAGCTCCGTTCGCGGCGTCATGATATCGCGCGCTTTTACTCCGGAAAATTCTAAGGCGTTTTGAAAAATCTGAATTTCAGAATCAACTTCATCATCATCTTCAACAGAACTCATTTGCTCTGTAATATAATTTCCCAGTTCTACTTTGCTAAAATATAATTGTACCTGATCGCCTTCGGTTTTAAAAAACTTTCTTAAAACAAAATCAGATATCCAGATAAAGAATGTTGAAATGTAATAAAAGAGTCTGTAAAAAAGATAAGCAGGAACGGCAAAAATCTTAATCAGCGAGTTAGCATAAATCTGAAAAAAGACTTTTGGAAAAAATTCAGCCGTAATTAAAACTATAAATGTCGAAATTAATGTCTGAATCAGAATTGTAGTTAAGTCCGAAAATTGATACCCAAGAGCCGTTATCCATCTAAGAACAGCATCTCCCATATAAAATCCGTAAACAACAAGCGCTACATTGTTCCCAATAAGCATTGAAGCAATAAATTTTGAAGGATTCTCTGTAAGTTTGGTTAGAATTTGAGACAGGAAATTATCTTGTTTTTTTTCAATTCCAAGATAAATTTTGTTTGAGGAAATAAACGCTATTTCCATTCCCGAAAAAAAAGCAGATAGTATTAAACACAATATTATAATACTAATTTCCATTTTTATTGTTTTTTATTTCGATCGTTGTATTTATTAAGAAACCTTCTCCTAAAGAAAAACATAAATACCGCCATTCCGGCAATAACAAAACTTAGAGGATAAGCTTCGTTATTTTCGTTAAGTTTTACTATTCCATCATATATAAAGTAAACTCCAAATAAGATGTAAACGTATTGTGTATATTTTAAATATCCCATAATTATAATTCTTCGTCTGTTTCAAATTCACCGCTGATTCGCTGCGAATTAATCACTTTAAAATCTTTGCTAAAATCAATTCCCTGACCAAAAGAAACTCCTTTAGCATCTGTAAGTTTAAATTTTCTTTCGGTATAAAACCATTCGTTTTTCTGGTCAAAAAACATTTGCTCTGTTTCCAGAACCTGTCCTGCTTCTGAAGTAATTTTCACTTTTCCCTGCAAATCTATTATACTGGTGTTTTTATACGAAACAGCATAATTAGATCTTATAAAGGTACGTTTTTGTTTTTTGTCGTATAAGGTAACATCAATTCCTTTAGGAAATTCTGTAAAAGGAAAGTCAAGATTAGAATAATCCAGCATTTTTGGGCTTATCAAAATTCCGGTTATTCTTCCTGAGTCTGTATATTTAATATTTACAGTATCAGCATCACTTCCGGGAACGAATTCAGAGAAGTTAATTTTTTGAACTTCTTTAAAATTACTTTCGCATCCAAAAAACAGTGTCACAGCAAAAACTGTGACAACGCTTATAATATATCTCTTTGGTAAATTCATTTGCCAAATGTAATAAATTGTAACGAGCTTATACAAACATATAATTTTATGTTTAGTTGAATTTGCTCTTCACAAACCATTTATCATTAAATGAGAATCCAACACTAAAGTTAACGTAGTTTTCCTGAACTAAACCAGAAGAAATAGTTCCTCTTTTTCCAAACTCAATTCCAAGATTTACATTTGAGAAATAACCCGGAATTGGGATTCCTGCTCCTAAAGTCATTCCAACATCTTTTATTGATTCGTTGTTAACAATTAAACCAATTTTCTCGTATTTTAAACCTGCACGGTATGTAATTCTGCTTAAATAACTTGTAAAAGAAGTGTAGTTTGGAATATAGTAACCTCCAATAGCATACTTAGCATATTTTTCGTACTGAACGTTGCTCATTGCATTGTAATAATTACTCAACTGACCTTCTCCCTGAAAAGACAACGAAGTACCTACTAACCATTTTCTTGATTCGCCAATACCGGCGCCAATAGTTAATTTGCTTGGAAGTTTTAATTTATTTGTCGTTACAGGATACGTGTAAGGATCTGGATCGCCACTTACATTAATTTCTCTTGTATTATCTGAATTTAAATCGCCAGAAAGGGTATAGCTTAAACTTGTAAACAGATTTACTTTATTGTAAATCTTTGTTTGATACATGGTTCCAAAATCAAAATTTACACCTGAAATTGTAGAAGTATTTGCTTCTGATGTACCATTTTGAATACCTGTTACCTGCTCTATGCTTGTGGTAGTGATTTTTCCAAAGTTATACTGAACATCGGCTCCAATAGTCCAGTTTGGTTTAATTTTATATCCTAAACCAAAATATACTTTATTAATACCTCCTTTTCCGCTTAATTGTGAGCTTACTGCTCCTTCTGTAGCTGTATTATCTTCTAAAATTTTATATCCAACAGATGATAATGGAATTAAACCAAACGACATTCCAAATTTTCCTAATGGAATTCCTACTGCTAAATAATCAAAAGTTGTTCTTTGTGCTTTTGCAGATTGAGCATCTGTTTTTAATGTTGAAGTTCCAAAAGTACCTCCTACAGTAAAAGTTGTCTGCATTAAACTGGCATAACTTGCCGGATTTTCAATATTCAGGTGAATACTATCCTGCTCAACAGCAACGCCCGCCATAGATCTGTACTCTAAAGTTCCTTTAAATTTGATATCTCCAATTCCGTAGAAAGAATACGGGGATGCAGTACCTTGTTGAGCGAATGAAACGAACGATATAAGCAAACAAGCACTTATTATAATTTTTTTAATCATTGTCGATTTTATATTGATATGTTTGGCTCAAACTCTCTAGAAGGAAATTTGAATTGGCAAATATGGTATTTTTTAATCGTTTAGCCAAAAAATCTGCATCGCCACCCGTTAAAATTATTATAAAATTTGCAAAGTTCGATCGATATTCATCGATAAAACCGTCAATCTCATAGACGAAACCATTAACAACCCCAGAATGAATGGCCTGTGCTGTAGAGTTCCCAACGTATGAATCCGGTTCTTCTAAAGTCAGCAAAGGCAGTCTGGCCGTGTAATTATGTAAAGCTTCATAACGCAGACGCAGTCCCGGAGAAATGGCTCCACCCAGATAATTATCATTTTCGTCGATAAAATCGTAGGTTATACAAGTTCCGGCATCTATAACTAATCTGTTTTGTTTAGGAAATTGCAAAGTTGCTCCCGCAGCCAAAATCATTCGGTCGATTCCCAGCGTTTTTGGTGTTGCATATTTATTATGAAAAGGAAAAACATCTTCGTGTGTAAAAAAATGAACGTTTAACTGTTTTTCAAAAGTCAAAAATGATTGTTTTTCGACGTTTCCAACCGAAGCAACAACCAAATCGGAGCAATTTGGAAATTTTTCTAAAATTTTTTCGATTTTTTTTTCAAGCTCATTCTTTTCAAAAACAAAATACTCTAAAACAGTACTTGCTTCAAAGACAGCAGCTTTAATTCTGGTATTTCCAACATCAACAGTTAAAATCATTTTTTCTTTTTGTTTCTGCGAAGATACGAATTGATTTTTTTTATAAAATGTTTTGGATAAACGGAAAATGATTCTATCTTTGCACCCGCATTGAGCACAACACGGTACCTTAGCTCAGATGGTAGAGCAATGGACTGAAAATCCATGTGTCCCTGGTTCGATCCCTGGAGGTACCACAAAACCCGAATAGAAATATTCGGGTTTTTTGTTTTTTATAATATTTTATAAATGCACTATCTTTATATACTCTATTCTAAATCATCTCAAAAGTTTTATATTGGCGAGACTAATAATCTGGAAGAAAGAATTTCGAAACATAACACTCATATATATTCTAATTCTTTTACTAAAATTGCCAATGACTGGGAAATTGTATTAACTTTTAATTGTTTCAATAGAGATGAAGCACTATATCTTGAAAACTTTATTAAAAGAATGAAAAGCAAAGTGTTTAACAAAAAAATAATTAATGACCCATCAATTCTAAAGGATATTTTATCTAAAAGATAACATACATGTGTCCCTGGTTCTCCCGAAGCCTCGGGACTGGAGGTACCACAAAACCCGAATAGAAATATTCGGGTTTTTTGTTTTTTTATACTCTTGTAAAAATATTTAAACGCAAAGACACAAAGGAAAAACGCAAAAGGTTCGCAAAGTTTAATTATAACATTGCGAACCTTTTGCGTAAAACTTTAGCGCACTTTACGGTTAAAAAAAATTATTGATGAAATACTGAAACCGCTGGGAAATAATATCCAGAAAAACTTACTCCTGAAGTTTTAGCACCAGAATCTGCATTAAAGAAATACAGATTATTGTTTGCAAAATTAGCTCCAAATCCAGAGTCTACTGTATTGACAACTAAAATATTTTTCTTTCTATCATATCCAATTCCGGCTCCATACAAGATATTTACTCCAGTTAAAGTAATAAACGGTTTCGCTAATGAAGCTGCACCTCCAGTATACTTATAAATTTCTTTACCTCCGTTAAAACTTGCGTTTTTAGCAATAAAAACATCATTTTTAGCCGCAGTAATAGATCCGGGATGCCATGCTCCCCAGCTTCCATAAGCTTGAAAACCTAATGCCGTTTCTGTTATTTCTAGAGTATTAGAGTCTATATTTATAAGCTTTGTACCGCCTGCTGCCCAAACTTTTTTATCATCTGTAACGGCAAATCCTAAAACCATTCCCGAAATAGTTTTTTCTACAGCCAGTGTCGAAGCATTAATAACAAGAACACCTTTTGAAGCAGACAATGCAAAAATGTAATTATTCACTTTTACAATATCTCCTACCTGTCCTGTAACACCTTCAATTTGTCCGCCTAATTCCATTGTATTTAAATTAAGCTTAAATATTCCTTTTCCAGAAGTAAGCAACGCCTGATTTTCGTCTATTGCTGCTATTGCACGCCAGTCATTTCCGCCTTTTGCTTCGATTCTTTTTTCTTCTTTAAGCGAATAAGCATCCGCAACCACTACAGGACCGCCTACTTTTGAGACTAAGAATAGTTTTTTGTTAATGATTGTTCCAAATTCTAATGTTGATGATTCTGGTTTTAAATTTTTATCCGGATTTACTTTTACAAAAACACTGTCTTCAATTGCTTTTGTATCGTATCTGTAAAAGCCAACTGTTCCCGTTCCGTGTCCGAACCAGCCTTCATTAATCATAAAAAAACCATTTTCATAAGTGCCCCAAGTGTGAATATCGTATGTAAGTGTTACTTCTCCTCCGCTATTTTTGGCAGTCATATTAATTTTAAAATCGCCTCTCGTTTGCGGATTAAAAGTATAAGTAGAATCAGAGCTTACTACTTTTCCATCAACTGTCCATTCGAAAGATAAATTATTTCGATCTTTTATTTTAGAACTTAACTTAAGTGTTTTTCCAATTGTCAAAGTATCTTTTAACTGCTGTTGGCCGTTTATTACTGGAGGAGCTGTAAAATCATCATCATTATTACATGAAGTTACTAATGCTGCTAAAGAGGCAATTGCAATTAAATGCCTGAAAAAAAATTGGGTTTTCATTATTAAATATTTAAAAAATTATCACTTGGTTTAACCGCAGTACATTTTTATGCATAGAATAATGCTGCAACAAATGGTACGACGATTTGTTTAAATGATTTTTTAGCAGAGAAAAAGGAAAATCGAAAAAGAGAAAATTCCCGAAAAGGAAACTGTTTTGCGATATCATATTTGCAGAAAAAAAATCTCATAAACTTTATTTTGGCTTACGAGAATAGAATGACGAAACAAATACCTGTTCACAAAAGTGAAAAAGTACTGTTCTTAACGCCAGCTTCAATCCCCGAAAGCTATTATTACTATAAAAATGGCAGGTCTTCTGACTTGCTCCCTACACCCAGCCTTCCCTTTCTAATTGAAAAGTGACATATTAAAGGGTTTCAGTTAATGAGCTTACAGCTGCGGGACAGTTTTGGATTTTCACCAAATTCCCTTTTAATGTCAATATTTATCTAAATATGACAACCATTTTCTGCTTTAAATTTTGAGCTGCAAAACTAGTGTTTTCTTTTTTAAGAAAACGAGCTGTATTTATAATTAAAGGTTTAAAAACATTCAGAATTTTAATTTATGAAGAACTAACTTACTAAAGAAACAAGATGTTAACAATTGAAGTGTTTTTGTTAAAAAAGTATCAACTAAATAAAAAAATATCTCATATATTCGTAAAATCGTATTTTAATTTTTTATTTATTATTAAAACCACAGGACGTTTTATGAGCAAAACTTCTACTAAAGGTATTTGGAAAGTTATTTCCGCCTCTTCTATGGGAACTATGATTGAATGGTACGATTTCTATATTTTTGGGAGTCTGGCCGTAGTAATCTCCACTAAATTTTTTCCGAGTGATAACCCAACAGCCGCATTTTTATCGACTTTGGCCACATTTGCGGCAGGATTTGTCGTAAGACCTTTTGGCGCTTTATTTTTTGGAAGACTTGGCGATATTATAGGTCGAAAATATACTTTCATGGCGACTTTATTACTCATGGGAGGTTCGACATTTTTAATAGGCTGTATTCCCAGTTATGAAACGATTGGTTTTCTGGCGCCTTTATTAGTTCTCATTCTACGTTTATTACAAGGTTTAGCTCTTGGCGGCGAATATGGCGGCGCAGCTACTTATGTTGCCGAACATGCTCCCGTTGGACAAAAAGGATACTGGACATCGTGGATTCAAACTACGGCAACTGTTGGTTTGTTTATTTCTTTGATGGTTATTCTGGCTACAAAAAGTGTTCTTTCTGCAGAGGATTTTGACCTTTGGGGATGGCGTGTTCCTTTTTGGGTTTCTATTGCCATGGTTGGTGTTTCATATTTAATTAGAAAAAATATGGATGAATCACCCGTATTTGCAAAAGCTAAAAAGGAAGGAACTACAAGTGCAAATCCGTTAAAAGAAAGTTTTGGAAACCGATACAATTTAAAGTTTGTTCTTTTGGCTTTATTTGGAGCCACTATGGGGCAAGGTGTTGTTTGGTATACCGGACAATTCTATGCTATGAGTTTCATGAAAACGGTTATGAATATAGATTCTTCTCAGGTCGACAGTTTACTTGGAATTGCGTTATTAATTGGCACTCCATTTTTTATTGTTTTTGGATGGCTGAGTGACAAAGTGGGTCGGAAATATATTATGATGTCTGGAATGCTGCTGGCCATTTTATTTTACAGACCTATATATAAAATGATGTACAACACAACTGATGTGAACCATAAAACCGAAATTATAGAACAAACCTCACAAAATATTGAGACAGCAAAAAATAACGACGTAATTACCACTATTTCAAAAACCTATACCGATGGAACTACGTATGTAGAAAAGAAAACAGACTTTGCCGATGGAAAAAAATCACAAAGCAGTGTTACTATAAATATCAATTCCGGCGATGAATGGACTTTAATTTTTTTAGTTTTCATTCAGGTTTTATTTGTTACAATGGTGTATGGACCAATTGCTGCATTTTTAGTTGAAATGTTTCCAACTAAAATCAGATATACTTCAATGTCACTTCCTTATCATGTTGGTAACGGGATTTTTGGAGGTTTACTGCCCGCAATTTCAACCTATTTTGTAACGCATTCAAAAGCGGCTGGAAAAAGCGATTTTTATCTTGACGGACTTTGGTATCCTATTATCATTGCCTCGATCTGTTTTGTAATTGGAATGATATACGTAGACAATAAAAATAAAATTAATCATCTTTAAACATTTAAGAACATGAATACAATCAAACAAGCTTTAGGGGTTTTATGGGTTATTTTGGCAGTTGCAGCCGCTTACTTTTGCGTGTTTGAATTTGGCTTACCTAAATTATTATCAGATCAGCAGGATGATTTAGTCTTTGGAATTATTATTCTTTTCATTCTAACGCCTCTTATTGTTTTGGGCTTAGGAACATTTGGTTATTTTGCCGTTATTGGAGAATACAACGATAAAAAGAAATAACAAAAACAATAAACAACTAAACCAGAAAAGGGCTGTCTGCAATAAAGCAGAACAGCCCTTTCTCATTACTAACCAAACCAAATTTTTAATCTGTCAGCGATATATTTTTAAAGTTTATTTTTTAATAAACTTCATAACTTGGGTTTTCTGATTTTGATCTACAGCTTTTACTATATACAATCCTGTTTGTAATTCGCTTACGCCAAATTGAAAATCAGTATTTCCATTTGATGTAAAAGTTTTAACCAATTGTCCTGATATTGAATAAATCTGAACTTTTGCAACACCAGTATTTAAAGTAAAATAGTTTGAAACCGGATTTGGAAATAAACTTACCGCAGCTGTTTTTTCAAAATCTTCAATAGCCAGATTTGCGGTTTTGTTTCCGTAAATTCTGTATTCGCCGGCTGGTAAATTTATTGGCGCATTTACATCGGTAACATTTATTGAAGTATTATCCATTAAATTATACCACGTTCCAGCATACGGAAAACCTGTTGGAGTATTTTGAGCCGTTGTATCAAAATTAGCCAGAATCAACACATCTTTTAATTGTGCCGAAGTCAGGCTTTCATTAGTAATTTTAATATTTACTGTCAGTGAATTTGCATTAGTCATTACGGCAGTTCCTAAAAACACCGGTTCTGTCTTTTTTAAGGTTATCATTTTTGCCCAATCGTTGTAAATTTTACTGCGATTTGAATTGCCAAGCCAGTTATTTACCCATTGAGGCTGTGGTTTTGTATCTAATTTACAATCTCCGCCAATTGCATCAAAATCAGTATTAACGGTATTATCATTACATGTAAAAATGGAATTTTCCCAGCCTAATTCTCCAAAATGCCAGATCATTTTTGGCCCGGGAACTAATAATGAAACAGCTCCAACTGCTGACATTCTTTCCAATGCAGTATTTAATGCTTTGACACTATAAGAACCATTTACTGCTCCATATTGTACATTTTTATACATCAAACGTTCTTCATCGTGACTTTCTGCATAACCCATTAAACGGTTTGCAGCAAAACCGCGATTTGAACTCAGCATTCTCGAAATATTACTATCTGAAGCATATCCCATTGACAATTGATTGTATTCATTTGTCATTTTCCCCCACATCATAATTCCTTTACTTGGCGTTTCTGTAACTTTATAATCTGCCCATTGTTTTTCTTCGGCATCAGAACCTAGATGTTCAAAAATTGTATAATGTGTTGGATCTAAACTCCATGAATAATCAGCATATTTTTTCAAAATATCTACTCGATCCTGCTGGTAGGCATCTGTACAAGCATTGTCAGAAGCGGTACAAGCCTGAGTAAATCCTTTAGTTAAATCCCATCGGAAACCATCAATTTTATATTCCTGAATCCATTGTTTAATAACTCTTTCTACATAATATTGTGTTTTTGCAGATTGATGATTAAAATCTTCCCCCACATTATAACTGTGTTTTGCTACAGTATTAAAATATGGATTTTCGGCTGTTGGCGAACCAAAACCGTCGCCATCAGGATCATTCATCCACATTCTTACCATTGGGTTTCTTCCAAATGCATGATTTAAGGCAACGTCCAGAATTACAGCAATTCCGTTTTGATGGCATAAATCAATAAATTCTTTAAGCTTATCTGAAGTCCCATAGAATTTATCCAAAGCCATATGAAACGAAGTATTATAACCCCAGCTTTCGTTTCCTTCGAACTCCATAACCGGCATTAATTCGATGGCATTTATTTTAAGATTTTTAAAATAATCTATTTTGTCAATCAAACTTTGATAACTTCTTGATGCATCAAAATCACGAACTAAAACTTCGTAAACAACCAATTTTTCTTTTTCTGGTTTTACAAAATTGGTTACCTGCCAATTGTAAGGAGTTTGTCCTGTTTTTAAAACTGTAACTTCAAAATTTTGTCCTGAAGGATAAAATGGCAGATTAGGATAATTTGAGGCAGGAATCCAAGGATCATCATAAGGAGATAAAACCAAAGTAGAATACGGATCGGCAGTTTTTACCATTGCTGGTGAATTTACCAACGGAGTTGCATCGACAACCCAATATTGATACGTATTATTTACACCCGAAACTAATCCAGTTAATTCCAGCCAAAATTTTCCAGAAACCGGATCTTTTTTCATGGCATACGCCGAAGTTGGCTGCCAGTTATTGAAACTTCCTGCAACGTAAACAAAATCTTTAAGCGGTGCATCCAGAACCAAAGTTGCTTTTGTAAAATCAGCAGGATTGTAATTAATTCCGTCTGCTAAACCTGCAGGCATTGTTTCTGAAACCGTATTTGGATTAACAACTGCCGAAAACTTCTTTACAATTGTAGTTCCTGCCTGAGTAACACTTAACTCGTAAGTTTGATTATTTGTTATGTTAGTATGAGAATAAGAATAGTTTGTTGTACTCGTATTGGTATTTATTACCGCTCCGTTTGATTTTAAAGAATAACTTGCAGCGCCATTGGTATTGGTTGCTGCAATATTAAAATTAGCACCGGAAGCAATAATCGTAGTACTGTTTTCAACTGGAGAAGTTAGACTGACCTGAAAAGATCCCACTTCGACTGTTATATCCTGTGATTTTTTATCACCGGTTGCATCTTTTGCTTTCACTAAAAATCCTATTCTTCCAATTCCGTTTCTGCCGAAATATACTGAAGGCGTAAATGTTTTAGTGTAAGTATCTGTTCCTGCATTATAAGCAAACTTGCTGGCTTCATCAGAGGCAGTCCAGGAACCGTTAGAGGAGGAATCCATCTGATTGGCATCGTTTACATCATAAGACCATGACCAAAGATATAATGCATGAGTTGCAGCAATTCCCCATGAAGTTTCGTTTATACTGTTTCCATTAATTGTAATAGTAATAGGCGTTGTATCTTCAAATGTTGCTGGATTTATTGAATAAGTTACTGTTTGAACCTGTGGAAAAACAGTTACTGCCATCAATAAAAATATTGATAGTAAAGTTTTTTTCATAATCAGTGTGGTTATTTGATTAGCTAGTTTGATTAAAAAAGGGCTATCCAGCAGATAGCCCTTTTTCAGTTATTAACTGAAGTTTTATTGATTTGGAATCATCAAATAACTTCCGTCTAAATCATTAAAATAAATTAGATATTTAGATTTTGCTACTGGAATATTATCTCCAGTTCCTCCACCAGAGAAAGCAGTTTTACCTCCCCATGAAACATCCCAGGCGTCATTTGCTCTGAATTTCATTTCACCATCATTAAGTGAAGTTACGCCCAATGTCCAAATGTGTGCATTGAAAGATGATTTTACCATTGCAGTAGAAGCATCCCATCCTTTAGCAGTAGCACTTCCTATAATCCCCACAGTTGTATATGTTGCAGCACCTGCTCCACCAGCGTATGGTTCTAAAGTATAAGTTAACTTTTGAACATCCATTTTGAAAGTGTAATAACCATCTGCAGCAATTACAAAACTTGCAGGATCTGCATCGCCATCAGTTGCTCTGTAAGCTAAAGAGCCTCCACTACCACCATACATTGGCGCCCAGCTGCCTAAGTTTTTAATTGCTTTAAATGCTCCCGCCTTAAAAAATCCTGTAAATTTATATTCATTAGCATTTGTAGCGCTTCTAAACAGGATTTGATTTCCTTTATTATTATCCCATCCAGAAACAGTTGCATCTCCAACTAAATACCAGTCATTAAATTCATAAGGAACTTTGCCAACATAAGGAGTTACAGTAATTGAGATCAAACCTTTTCCTACTTGTACAAATCCTCCAGATACATTTGAAGCAATTTTCACATCATAATCTGCTGCAACTTCTGGCTTACCACCAAGATCAATTGCAGCTTGATTTAAATCTTTTGCTAAAATTGAAGCTTCAGTAAGATTGGTTGTAGCAGCAAGCGTTTTTGCTGCAGTAAAGTCTCCTCCTTTTTTATCAATCAACAAAGTATATTTTATTACTACATCTGTTGAATATTCCGCAGCTGACCAAGTAATCTTAACTGCTTCTTCTTGCGCTTTTTCAACATCCAAAACATAAGTTTGTCCTGTTGCTGGTGCAGTAATCTCAGGTATTGTAACAGAATCCAGAACTGGTCTTTCATCTACAGCATCAGCATTACATGAAACCGCTAATACACCAATAAACGCGATTAAAATTTTATATATATTTTTCATATTACTATTTTATATAAATATTAATAACCAGGATTTTGTTTCAAAGTTGGATTTGCCTGAATTGTTTTAGCAGGAATTGGCATTAAATCTCTAAAAGATTCTGTTGCTCCACCATTCATTGTTCCACCTTTCCATTGCCAGATTTTAGAACCTCCTGTAAATTTTCCAAAACGAATTAAATCTGTTCTTCTATGGCATTCCCAGAATAATTCTCGTCCTCTTTCTGCTAATAGAAAATCAAGAGTTAAATCTGCACTTGATATTTGTGTTGCTTCTGCTCTAGTTCTGATTTGATTAATATAACCAACCGCAGTTCCTATATTACCTGTACTAGCACCTCTTACAACTGCTTCTGCATACATTAAATAAGCATCTGAAATTCTGAACATTGGAAAATCTGTATCTGGAATATCTGTTCTTTGAGCTGGCGAACCATCTGATTTTTTATTGATGTATTTTGTTACAGCATAACCATCTGTAAAAGTTGATATATTAGTAATATCTAAAGATTGTCCATCAGTATAGAAAGTTCCTCTTTTGTCTGCAGTAGCTGTCGCATCAGGAAAAAGTGCAACAAACTCTTTACGAGTTCTAATACCTTGCCATCCTCCGTCCATTCCTCTTGCAGCTGCATCCATGCTACCTCCAATAGAAGCGTGAAGAATAAAACTCATCCCTCCACCTGTAGCTCTAATAGCAATTCCATCACTAATGATTGGGAATATAAATTCATCCTGAGCTCCATTTTTGTCATTATCAGCAGAAAACAAATAAGAATATGGAACATTTGCAAATTTATATCCTGAATTAATGATTTCACTGCACAAAGTAGCTACTTCATTATTTCTTTCTGTACCAGTATATACTTTAGAGTTCAAATAAATTTGCGCCAATAAAAATTTAGCAGCTACTTTATCAATTCTACCGTATTCATTTGCTCTTGCGTTTGCTAAACTATTATCTAAATCTTTCAATTCAGATTCTACAAAAGCAAAAACTTCTGCTCTTGATTTTTGAACTGGATAAAAGAAACCTACGGGATCAGCTTCAGTAGTAATTGGCACATTACCAAACAAGTCCATTAAATTCACGTAAGAAAATGCTCTTAAGAAACGAGCTTCTGCTCTAAAAGTTGCAATTTCAGCTTTTAGATTTGCATCAACACCTCTTGCTTCTAATTTTTCATCTGTGGTTTGTCTTAAAAACTCGTTCGCCAAGCTAATATGATAAGATGCTCTAGAATACGTTCCGTATAAGAACTCATTTACAGGAGACCAAGTTTGCGTATTTAATGTTGGCAAAGTACCATCTGCCCAAGCAATAATAGCTTCGTCTGTTGTAAATTCTTGAGTTACAAACAGTAATCGCAAATAACTACTAAAATCTCCTCCAAGTCCAGCAATATCAGGATTTCTTCCAGGAGTATTAGCATCTCCATCTCCATCATTACCTCCAACATATAAGCCGGCATATAATTTTGCTAAAACTTGTTTATAAGATTGTGGGTCCTGAAAAAAAGTCTCAGACAAAAATTCATCGTCGTCTTTTGGTGTTACATTTAAATCGTCAGTACACGAAGTAAACGTCATACTTATTCCTAAAATAAATAGGAAAAAATAAGATATATATTTAAATGATATTTTCATTTTGTATGTTTTAAAATTTGTTTTTCAATGTACTATTAGAAACTTGCATTTACTCCAAACAAGAAAGTTCTTGCTCTTGGGTAAACATTACCGTCTATTCCGTTGAATTTCTCCGGATCTAATCCATCATATTTTGTAAGTACAAAAACGTTTTGAACGCCAGCAGAGAATCTCAATGAAGCCGCTTTTAATAAAGCTTTATCTAAAGTATAGCCAAGTGTCACATTATCCAATTTAATAAAAGAAGCGTCTTTTATATAATAGTTAGACAAGTAACGTTGTGTACCATTATCTTCAAATTTGAAACCTGTGTTTAAATAATCTGCGCTAAGATTAGATAAATCATGATCTCTTCTTAAAGCCGCATCTGAATATCCTAAGTTAGAGTTTACATTATCAAAAATGTAATTTCCTAAACTAGCTCTCCAGTTCATTGTAAAATCAAACTTTTTGTAGTTTAAAGTAGAGAATAAACCAAATGTGTAATCTGCAGTTGGTTTTTTGTATCTGTAACGATCAGATGCATCAATTTTACCATCTCCATTTCTGTCTACATAAGCACCCGCAATTGGTTTTTTATTAGCATCATATAATTGCTCGTACACAAAGAATGAGTTTGGAGCATAACCAACTGTATTAATCAATATTTTGTTTCCATTTCCTCCTTGAATATTATCACCAACTTCGTAACCTTGGAAACCAGGAACCTCTGCGCCTAAGTTTTCAATTTTCTGATCTAAATAAGTAGCATTAACAGCCACATTCCAAGTTAAATTATCTTTTTTAATGATATCTGACTGAAGGCTGAATTCAAGACCTTTTGTTCTTAAATTACCAATGTTGTTAAATCCTTGGTTTCTTAAGTTAGCGCCATCCGGAACTAATACGTCTGCTAATAAATCTGTTGATTTTTTATCAAAATAGTTAACAGAACCTGTAATTCTATCATTTAAGAATCCAAAATCAACTCCGATATTCATTTCGGCCAATTCCTCCCACTTAATATTTTGATTATAACCTTCCGGTCTTGCTGTTTTATAAACTACACCATTAAATACATACTGAGTATTAACTGTACCTAGAGTTACTCTTCGTAAATAATCGTACTGAGCAGAAATATCCTGCTGACCAGTTGTACCGTAACCAACTCTTAATTTTAAACTAGAAAGTGTTTCATTATTTTTTAAGAAAGATTCCTCAGCAATATTCCAAGCAAAAGCACCTCCCATAAAGTTACCCCATCTGTTTTCTTCAGAAAAACGAGATGTTCCGTCTCTTCTGTAATTTAAAGTCAATAAATATTTACTATCCCAACCTAAATTTAAACGACCAAAATAAGATTGTAAATTGATATCCGGATCAGTGATAACATCTTCATTTCTAGTTTCAACTGGCTGTGTAAGCGCTCCTGATTGGTATTTTTCTTTTTGAAACAATTGGTAGTTATATCCAGCTGTAGCGTCTAATTTAAGTTTTCCTAAATTTTTAGTATATACAAAATAAGTATTTAAGTTTTTATTTTGAAGATCATCAGTATAAGTATCATAGTTTCCTAAATTCACATAACCTACTCCGGTAAAAGGAACTGGTTGAAATCCTAGAATACTCTCTGTACTTTGTCTGTTATAACCGCTGCTGTCAAATCTATCAATACCAGCTTCGGCAACAAATCTTAAATCTTCGAAGAAATGGAATTTATAATCTAAGCTAATGTTACCCCATTTTCTGGTAGATTTAGATCTTTTATCCTCTTGGTTCAATCTTGCAACTGGGTTTTTAGCTGGTAATAATGCAATATTTCCGTTTGGTTCTAACCATTCAAAATATCCTCCATAACGAGAACCCGCCTGATAAGGAGACTGCGTCGGATCAAAACTAATTGCTGAACCAATAACAGCATTTTCATCCTGAAATTGATTTTTGCTGAAAGATAGATTTCCGCTAATATCAATTTTTAAGTGATTGTCAAATAACACTGGGTTTAACGATATCGATGTCGTAGTTCTTTCAAAAGAAGTATTTCTTAAGATTCCAGGATTATCAACATTTCCAACAGATAAACGTACTGGTAATTTATTGAATAATGCACCACTTACAGAGATGTTATTATTTGTTGTTAATGCAGTATGGAAAATTTCTTTCTGCCAGTTAGTACTTGCAGTTCCCATTGTTGCTTTTTGCTCTTCATTTCCTAATGTGTTTACCAAATTACGGAATTGATCTGCATTTAAAACATCAACTGTATTAGCGATTGTATTAACACCAACTTGTGAGCTAAAGTTAACTTTTACACCACCTTTAGTTCCTTTTTTAGTTGTAATTACAATTACCCCATTTGCTGCACGAGAACCGTAAATAGCTGCTGCAGAAGCATCTTTAAGAACTGTAAATGACTCAATATCATTAGGATCAATAGTAGAAAGAATACTTGTCGCACCACTTGGAACAGCATTGCTTAAAGGAAGTCCGTCTAAGATAATTAATGGATCGTTAGAAGCACTTAAAGAAGATCCTCCACGAATTCTAATATCTGCTTTTGCTCCCGGAGCTCCTCCTCCAACAACATTCACACCGGCAATACGTCCTCCAATCAAACTCTCTGGAGTTACGTTGATACCTTTATTGAATTCTTTAGCAGAAATTTGAGAAACAGATCCTGTTGCGTCTTTTTTCTTAACAGTACCGTAACCGACTTGTACTACAACTTCCTGCAATTGGTTAGTATCTTCTTCTAAAGAAACGTTTAATGTTTTTTGTCCGGCAAAATCAATCGTTTGCGTTTTGTATCCAATAAAAGAAACAACGATTTTACTTCCGTTTTTAACATTTGACAGCTGGTAATTACCATCAAATCCTGTTGATGCTCCATTTGGCGCACCTTGTACATTTACATTTACTCCAGGTATTGGCTGACCTGTTGCTTTATCGACAACAGTCCCGCTTAAAGTGTTTTGAGCTAACACTGTAAACGGCAACAATAGGAATAAAAATAACAACTTTTTGTAAATTGTTTTCATACTTTTTGTTTAAATTAGTTTGAGTTTGTGATTGTTAGTTAAGTTTTTAATTTTACTTCGAATTTCAAAATTATGAATTTATTAACATGCTCGACCAGACACAATTTTTATTGCTTTACGAAAACGTGGTAGTGTTGAAAACTTTCTATTTTTTGTAATCTTTTCGTATGAAAATTGTCAATTATAAAAATTTCAGATACCTTTATTATTAATTAGATTTTTTTCAATCCCTGCCATGAAACGTAAAATAACCCTAAAACAGATTGCAAAGGAACTAGACGTATCAATTTCAACTGTCTCAAAATCACTTAGAAACAGTCTTGAAATTGGCGAAGAAACAAGACTAAAAGTTCAGGCTTTTGCGAAGTTTTACAACTACAAGCCAAACAACATTGCACTTAGTTTAAAAAACCGAAAAACCAAAAGTATTGGCATTATCATTCCGGAAATTGTACATTATTTTTTCTCTACAGTAATTAACGGAATTGAACAGGTTGCAAACGAATACGGATACAGTGTAGTAATCTGTGTTTCAGACGATTCTTTCGATAAAGAAGTTCTAAATATGGAAATGCTTGCCAACGGAAGCATCGATGGCTTTATCATGTCGCTTTCTAAAGAAACACAGTTTAAAGGCGACTTTCATCATATCACAGAAGTTATCAATCAAGGAATGCCTGTAGTAATGTTTGATCGTGTTACCAATGACATTTTATGCGATAAAGTCATTATTGATGACAAAGCTGCTGCTTATGAAGCTGTTCAAAGTCTAATAGATAATGGCCGCAAAAAGATTGCTCTTGTAACTACTGTAGATTATGTAAGTGTTGGAAAACTAAGAACTGACGGGTACGAAAAAGCACTTCTTGACAACGGAATTCCTTTTAACGAAGATTTGATCATAAAAATTGAAGATGTAGAAACCTGCGAAATAACCATAAGTCAGCTTTTACACGAAAGAGCATTTGATGCTGTTTTTGCTGTAAACGAACTTTTTGCTGTAACTATTATCAAAACAGCTAATAAAATGGGATTAAAAGTTCCTGATGATATTGCGGTTATCGCATTTACAGACGGAATAATTTCAAAATACTCTACTCCAACCATTACAACCGTAAGCCAAAGCGGTGAAAAAATGGGAAACAAAGCAGCTAAAATGCTAATTGAAAGAATTGAAGCCGAAGAAGATGACGATGAAGAACATACAGAAAATTACATCACAGAAGTCATAGAAACACACCTCATAAAAAGAGAATCTACTGACTAAAATTATAAAAATCAACTTATTACAAAGCCATAAATAATTTTTATGGCTTTTTTATTAGCATTAATAAAAAAATAATTTATACTTTTACGCCCGTCAAGGCTTTTAGTTTTACTTCGAAAAAAACAGCAAGTTTTGATAAGCAAAGCGCTTATCGTATAATTTTTCAAATTACGATAATGGAAAAGCGTAAATTAAGTTTCTGGGAAATTTGGAACATGAGTTTCGGTTTCTTAGGAATCCAAATGGGGTTTGCACTTCAGAATGCAAATGCCAGTAGAATTCTTCAAATTTTTGGTGCCGACGTACATGAACTTTCGTGGTTCTGGATTATTGCTCCCTTAATGGGATTAATAGTACAGCCTATTATTGGTCATTACAGCGATAAAACCTGGGGAAGATTCGGAAGACGAAAACCTTTCTTTTTAGTGGGAGCCATTTTAGCTTCGGTAGGATTAATTTTAATGCCGCAAGCCAATATTTTCATTTCTGTTTTACCCGCTTTATGGGTTGGAGCCGGAATGTTAATGATCATGGATGCCTCTTTCAATATTGCTATGGAACCTTTCCGTGCTTTAGTTGGAGATAATTTAAGAACAGATCAGCGTACTGCGGGTTTTAGTATTCAAACTTCACTAATTGGTTTTGGAGCCGTGATTGGTTCAGCACTTCCTTACATCTTAACGAAGTATTTTGGTGTATCGAACAGTTCAGTTCCAGGAAGTGTACCCTTAAATTTAACTTTGTCTTTCATAATTGGTGCTGCCGTTTTAATCGGTTCAATTTTGGTGACTTTATTTTCTACAAAAGAATATTCGCCAGAAGAATTAGCTCAATTTGAAGATCCTCAAAACGAGGAAGAAATCAAAGAAGAAGAAAAATCAAAACTTACAGATATTTTTACTGATTTTTCAAAAATGCCAACTACAATGCGTCAGCTTAGCTGGGTGCAGTTTTTTTCATGGTTTGGTTTGTTCGGAATGTGGGTTTTTACCACTCCGGCAATTGCACATCATATTTACGGTCTGCCTTTAGAAGACACTTCAAGTCAGCAATATCAAGATGCAGGCGACTGGGTTGGAATTCTATTTGGTGTTTACAATTTAGTTTCGGCAATAATTGCTCTGTTTTTCCTGCCATACATCGCTAAAAAAATCGGACGAAAATCAACGCATTCTCTCTCTTTAGTCATTGGAGGAATCGGATTAATTTCTATTTATTTTATGCCTAATGAAGACTGGGTTGTACTTCCTATGATTTTAATCGGCGTGGCTTGGGCAAGTATTCTGGCAATGCCATACGCTATTCTTGCAGGATCTATTACGCCTAAAAAAATGGGTGTTTACATGGGAATCTTCAATTTCTTTGTTGTAATTCCACAAATTGTAAACGCACTTATTGGCGGTCCAATTGTAAAATATCTTTATAATGGCGATGCCATTTATGCTTTGATTACCAGCGGTGTCAGCTTTTTAATTGCTGCAGCTTTGGTCTATAAAGTTAAAGACGTAGACGACATCAATATAAAATCATAAATAAGAATCACACTACTTATAATGAAAAAAGCATTCATATTCGATCTTGACGGAGTAATCGTAGACACCGCCAAATATCACTTTTTAGCTTGGCAGAAAATCGCTCAGGAATTAAATATAAATTTTACACACGAAGACAACGAACTTCTTAAAGGAGTAAGTCGTGTTCGTTCTTTAGATATCATTTTAGGATTAGGAAATGTTGAAGCTTCTCAAGAAGACAAAGACAAATGGTTAATCCAGAAAAATGAAGAATACTTATCTTATTTAGTTGACATGGATGAAAGTGAGATTCTTCCAGGGGTTTTAAAAGTCCTAAAACTATTAAAAGAGAAAAACCAGGGAATTGCATTGGGTTCTGCCAGTAAAAATGCAAGACCCATTTTAGAAAAAACAGGGATTCTGTCTTACTTCGATGTTATTGTTGACGGAAACGACGTTACCAATGCAAAACCAGATCCTGAAGTTTTCTTAAAAGCGGCTCAATCATTAAATATTGATCCGAAAAATTCAATTGTATTTGAAGATTCTGTTGCCGGAATTCAGGCAGCAAATATCGCAGAAATGGTAAGTGTGGGAATTGGTGAGGAAACAATTTTACATGAAGCTAATTTCATTTTCAAAGATTTTACCCAAATCGAAACAAGCTTTATCGAAAAATTAATCAATTAAAAAAATCATTCATCAATCACCCGAGAGCTTTGCTCGAATTGGCGAAGCAATCATAAATCACAAAAAACACTTTAAAAACAAATGAATCAAGATTATATAAAACCAGACAATTGGTCCGTAATAGAAGAAGGATTTGATGCCGAGAGAGTAAAATCGTCTGAAAGTCTTTTCAGCATCGGGAACGGTGCGATGGGACAGCGTGCTAATTTTGAAGAAAGCTATTCAGGCGAGACTTTTCAGGGAAGTTACATTGCCGGAATTTATTATCCAGACAAAACAAAAGTGGGCTGGTGGAAAAACGGATATCCGAAGTATTTCGCTAAAGTATTAAACGCACCAAACTGGATTGGAATTGATGTAAAAATCAACGAAGAAAATCTGGATTTGAACACGTGTACAGAAGTTCGAAATTTCCGTAGAGAACTAAATATGAAAGAAGGTTGGTACAATCGTTCTTTTGAAGCTGTTTTGAAAAACGGAACTGAAATCGCTGTAAATATCCGTCGTTTTCTTTCAATGGATTTAGACGAAGCCGGAGTTATCAAATACGATATTACACCTTTAAATAAAGATGCAAAAATCGTTTACAAACCATATATCGACGCTGGAGTTACCAACGAAGATGCCAACTGGGAAGAAAAATTCTGGGAACCTTTGGAAGTTAAAAAAGGGACAAACGAAGCTTTTGTAACGGCACAGACTTTCAAAACGCATTTTAAAGTTACGACTTTCATGCACAATACGATTTTGGCAAATGGTGAAGATGCACATATTTCACCTTCAACAATCGACTCAACGACAGATAAAGTTCAGTATACTTACGGAACTATTATTGCGAAAGGACAAACCTCAACTATCCAAAAAATTGGAGGTTACACGGTTTCTTTAAACCACGAAAACACTTTGGCTGGAGCCGAAAAAGTAATTAAATCTGCTGTTGCTTTAGGTTACGAAACCTTGCTTCAAAACCAAATTGATGCTTGGGCTAAAATCTGGGAAATGTCAGATATTACAATTGATGGCGATGTTAAAGCGCAACAAGGAATTCGTTTCAACATTTTCCAATTAAATCAAACGTATTCAGGAAAAGACAGCCGATTGAACATTGGTCCAAAAGGATTTACCGGAGAAAAATACGGCGGATCAACTTATTGGGATACTGAGGCTTATTGTATTCCATTTTATATGGCGACTAAAGATCAGCAGGTTGCAAGAAACTTATTGACGTATCGTTACAATCAATTGGACAAAGCAATTGAAAATGCGAAAGACAATTTAGGTTTCAAAAACGGTGCCGCGCTGTATCCAATGGTCACCATGAATGGTGAAGAATGTCACAACGAATGGGAAATCACGCACGAAGAAATTCACAGAAACGGAGCGATTGCTTTTGCGATTTACAACTACAACCGCTACACAGGAGATTACTCTTATATTCCAGAAAAAGGTTTAGAAGTTTTAATCGGAATTGCGCGTTTCTGGCACCAGAGAGCTTCTTTTTCTAAAGATAAAAATCAGTATGTGATTTTGGGTGTAACGGGTCCAAACGAATACGAAAACAACATCAACAATAATTTCTACACCAATTATATTGCAAAATGGTGTATTGATTTTACTGCGGAACAAATTGAAAAAGTTGCAAAAGAATATCCATCAGATCATAAAACAATTTTAGACAAAGTAAATCTTTCATCTGAAGAAATTAAAGAATGGAAAAAAGTTGCCGATGATATGTATTTCCCAGTTTCAGAAGAATTGGGTGTTTATTTACAACAAGACGGTTTCTTAGACAAAGATTTAGTTCCAGTAAAAGATTTAGATCGTTCACAAAGACCAATCAACCAGAAATGGTCTTGGGATCGCGTTTTACGTTCGCCATACATCAAACAAGCAGACGTTTTACAAGGTTTCTATTTCTTCGAAGACCATTTTTCGAAAGAAGAATTAAAACGCAATTTCGAGTTTTACGAATCATTTACGGTACACGAAAGTTCGCTTTCACCTTGCGTACACTCTATTCAAGCCGCAGTTTTAGATAAAATGGACATGGCATATACCTTTTATTTAAGAACTTCTCGTCTGGATTTAGATGATTATAATAAAGAGGTTGAAGAAGGTTGTCATATCACGTCAATGGCCGGTACATGGATGAGTATCGTGGAGGGCTTTGGAGGAATGCGCGTGAAAAACGACCAGCTTCATTTCTCTCCAAAAATTCCAAAAGAATGGAAAGGGTATTCATTTAAAATCAATTTCAGAAATCAAATTCTGAAAGTTGCTGTAAATCATAACGAAACAACTTTTACTGTTGACGGCGATCAAGATTTAACAATTGTAGTGAACGGAAATCCTGAAATTGCAAGTAAATTTGTACAAATAAATTAAATTACAATACTCTAAAAATCTAAAAAACATGAAAAACTTATTTTTCGCAAGTTTAGTTCTGTTTGCGGTTAGCACGATTGCTAAAGCGCAGCAATTAAAATCGCCCGAAGGAAAGTTCGTAATGGAATTTTCGCTTCAAAGCGACGGAACTCCAACTTACAATTTAAAATACAAAAACAAAGAAGTTGTAAAAACCAGTAAATTAGGTCTTGAACTAAAAGACGACAAAAAATCTTTACTAAACGATTTTACAATTGCTGATACCAAAACATCTACTTTCGACGAAACTTGGAAACCTGTTTGGGGAGAAGTTGATCATATCAGAAATCATTATAATGAATTAGCAGTTACTTTAAACCAAAAAAGTACAGACAGACAAATCGTAATCCGTTTTCGTTTGTTTGATGACGGTTTAGGTTTCCGTTACGAATTTCCAGCGCAAAAGAATCTTACTTACTTCGTAATCAAAGAAGAAAGATCTCAGTTTGCTATGACTGGAGATCATACTGCTTTCTGGATTCCTGGAGATTACGATACTCAGGAATACGATTATACAAAATCGAAATTGTCAGAAATCAGAGGTTTATCTGAAAAAGCATATACAGCAAACGTTTCTCAAAAGAACTTTTCTCCAACAGGAGTTCAGACTTCTTTGATGTTAAAAACAGCTGACGGAATTTACATCAACCTGCACGAAGCGGCTTTGATTGATTATTCTTGTATGCATTTGAATTTAGATGATAAAAACTTAGTTTTCGAATCTTGGTTAACGCCAGATGCAAAAGGAGATAAAGGTCATATGCAGGCACCAAATCATTCGCCTTGGAGAACGATTATCGTTAGCGATGATGCTAGAGAAATCTTAGCTTCAAAAATGACGTATAACTTAAATGATCCTTCAAAAATCGAGAATACATCTTGGATTAAACCAGTAAAATATATTGGTGTTTGGTGGGAAATGATTACAGGAAAAAGCTCTTGGTCATACACAAATGATTATCCAACAGTTCAATTAGGAGTTACAGATTTCGCAAAAGCAAAACCAAACGGAACGCATGGTGCAAACAATGCTAACGTAAAAAAATACATTGACTTCGCTGCTGCAAATGGTTTCGATGCTGTTTTAGTTGAAGGATGGAACGAAGGCTGGGAAGACTGGTTTGGTCACTCAAAAGATTATGTTTTTGATTTCTTAACGCCATACCCAGATTTTGATGTAAAAGGTTTGCACGAATACGCAAAATCTAAAGGTGTAAAAATCATCATGCACCACGAAACTTCTGGATCTGTTCGTAACTACGAGCGCCACATGGATGCGGCTTACAAATTCATGAACGATAACGGATACGATGCTGTAAAAAGCGGTTACGTAGGTGATATTTTACCAAGAGGTGAAAACCACTACAGCCAATGGATTGTAAATCACTACCAATACGCAATCGAAAAAGCCGCTGATTATAAAATTATGGTGAACGCTCACGAAGCGGTTCGTCCAACGGGAATTGCGAGAACGTATCCAAACTTAATCGGAAACGAAGCAGCAAGAGGAACAGAATACCAAGCTTTTGGAGGTTCTAAACCAAATCACGTTACAGTGTTGCCATTTACAAGATTAATAGGTGGTCCAATGGATTACACGCCTGGAATCTTCGAAATGGATATCAGCAAAATGAATCCTGATAACAAATCGCATGTAAACAGCACTTTGGCTAACCAATTGGCATTATACGTTACGATGTACAGTCCGTTACAAATGGCTGCTGATACTCCAGAAAACTACAACCGTTTTCCAGATGCATTCCAATTCATCAAAGATGTAGCGGTTGACTGGTCAGAAAGTAAATATATCGAGGCTGAGCCTGGAGATTTTATCACGGTTGCCCGTAAAGCAAAAGGAACAAACAACTGGTTCGTTGGAAACGTAAACGGAGAAACTCCACGCACATCAAACATCGATTTCAGTTTCCTTGAAAAAGGAAAAAAATACACAGCAACTATTTATGCTGATGCAAAAGATGCGCATTACAAAACAAATCCGCAGGCTTATACGATCAAGAAAATTGCTGTTACAAACAAATCAAAATTATCTCAGTTCTCTGCTCCAGGTGGAGGGTATGCGATAAGCATTATTGAAACCAAATAACACTTTAAAAGGCAAGTAATTTCCCCCAAGATTACTTGTCTTTTTTTCTAAAGTCTACTCAACCTGCAAGGTTTTCAAAACCTTGTAGGTTTAAATAGCGTCCAAAATTCCATCTAGAATACCTACAAGGTTTTGGAAACCTTGCAGGAAACTAAAAACTTCACGTTATGAATATCAAAAAAACAAACCACATATTCTACAAACTAATCCTTTTAGTTTTGTTCTTTACCGCTTCCGTGAAAGCGCAAATCCAAAAAGTAGAACCGCCTTTCTGGTACGCTGGAATGCAAAATCCGGAGTTGCAGATTATGTTCTACGGAAAAAATATTGCACAATATGAAGCTTCGGTTTCAAACAATGTTGCGATTAAAAATGTAGAAAAAACAGAAAACCCTAACTACGTTTTCATTACCATCGACACACAAAATCTTAAAGCATCAGAACTTACTTTTTCATTCAAATTGAAAAATAAAGTCGCTTTTACACAAAAATATTCGCTTAAAGAAAGAAGAGCCAATTCTGCCGACAGAAAAAGTTACGACGCATCAGACGTGATGTACTTAATCATGCCGGATCGTTTTGCTAACGGAAACCCTAAAAACGACAGCGATGCTACTTTAACAGAAAAAGGAAACCGTGCAGAACCAGGCGGACGTCACGGAGGTGATATCGAAGGAATCATCAAAAACTTAGATTATATTTCGTCTCTTGGCGCAACGACAATCTGGAGCACACCATTATGTGAAGACAATGACAAACAGCATTCGTACCACACGTACGGACAATCGGATGTTTACAAAATCGATCCGCGTTACGGAACAAATGATGATTACGCTCGCCTTTCTGCAGAAATGCACAAGAAGAATATGAAACTGGTTATGGATTACGTAACCAATCACTGGGGAATCACACACTGGATGATGAAAGATATTCCAACCAAAACTTGGTTCAATCAATTTGAAACTTTCACTCAGACACACCACAGACGTGAAGTAATTACAGATATTCACGCCTCAAAAACAGATCAGGAAGTTTGTGTTGACGGCTGGTTCGTACCTTCAATGCCGGATTTAAATTTAAGAAATCCGCTTGTGGCGAAATACTTAACTCAAAATGCGATTTGGTGGATTGAATTTGCTAATCTTGACGGTTTCCGTGTAGACACTTATAACTATTCAGACAAAACTGCGATGGCTAATTGGGCAAAAGCCATTACAACAGAATATCCTAACTTTAATATTGTGGGCGAAATCTGGATGCATAATCAAGCGAACTTGGCTTTTTGGCAGAAAGACAGTAAAGTTGGAGCTATTGAAAACTACAATTCGAACCTTCCAAGTGTAATGGATTTTACGCTTCAAAGTCAGATAACTTCTGCATTCAGCGAAGACGAACCAAATTGGGATAGCGGATTGATTAAATTCTACAACAATTTTGCAATGGATTTTCTATATCCAAACACAAATAATATTTTAGTTTTCAGCGAAAATCACGATACAGATCGTATGAATGAAAAGTTCAAATACGACCTTCCGAAATACAAACTGGCAATGACTTTATTGGCAACTGTCCGCGGAATTCCACAGATTTATTATGGTTCAGAAATCGGAATGGGCGGAGATAAAGGCAAAGGAGGCGACGCTGATATTCGTCAGGATTTCCCAGGCGGATGGGCTGGCGATAAAAACAATGCTTTTACAAAGGAAGGAAGAACTTCGCAACAAGCCGCTTATTTTGATTTCACTTCAAAATTATTCAACTGGAGAAAAACAAACGAAGCGGTTCACTTCGGAAAAATGACGCATTATATTCCTGAAAACAACACATATGTATATTTTAGATATACAGATGCAAAAACTGTTATGGTCGTTTTCAATAACAATGCAAAAGAGCAAGCTGTAAAAACAAACCGTTTCAAAGAAAACATCAAAAACTTTAAATCTGGAAAAGATGTTATTACAGGAAAAACATTCGATTTAAGTTCTGAAATTACATTGGAGCCAAAATCGGCTGTAATTTTAGAGTTAGAATAATCACAAAGTTGCTTTGTAGAGACGCACCGCAGTGCGTCTAACGCAACGTATATCCACATAGATTGAAATTTATTTTCTATGTGTTAAAACTTTGTAGACAATCTGACGTAAGACGCACCGCGGTGCGCCTCTACAGTTCGTTGTCTTCCAAAAAAATTTTTAGCCACAGATTAAAGGATTATCACAGATTATTTTAAAAAATCATTTTAATCTTTTTAATCTGTGGCTATTTATTTTTCAGCAGAAATTTTAATAATACTTTGTTAAATCAAATATTTATGAAAAAATACACTTTCCTTTTTTTATCTTTAGTATTCATAATGATGAGTTGTTCTGGCTCAAAATCAGTTACAATGAATACAGATACTTCAAAGATACCTTTCGTTTGGGAAGGTGCAAATGTTTATTTTTTACTTACAGACCGTTTTTACAACGGCGATACCTCTAACGACATCAATTTTAACCGAACCAAAACTCCCGGAAAACTACGCGGATTTGAAGGCGGTGACATTATCGGAATTACCAAAAAAATCGAATCAGGTTATTTTGACAAACTAGGAATCAATGCGATTTGGCTTACGCCGATTGTCGAACAAATTCACGACGGCGTTGACGAAGGAACTGGTTTAAGTTATGGTTTTCACGGATACTGGGCAAAAGACTGGACGGCTTTAGATCCAAATTTTGGAACAAAAGAAGATTTAGCTAATTTGGTTAAAAAAGCACACGAACATGGCATCAGAATTGTTCTTGACGGCGTTATCAATCACACAGGCCCAGTAACTCCTGAAGATCCCGTTTGGCCATCTGACTGGGTTCGTACTGGCGTTGTCTGCGATTATAAATCTTTCGAAAACACAACGATGTGTACTTTGGTAGAGAATCTTCCAGATGTAAGAACCGAAAGCACTCAAAATGTCGAACTTCCTCCTCTTTTGATTGAAAAATGGAAAAAAGAAGGTCGTTACGAAAAAGAAATTGCTTCTTTAAATGCCTTTTTTGAAAGGACAGGTTATCCAAGATCTCCTAAATATTATATCATAAAATGGCTTACCGATTATATAACTGAATTCGGAATTGACGGTTATCGCGCCGATACCGTAAAACATACAGAAGAAGGCGTTTGGGCCGATTTCAAAAAAGAATGTGATTACGCTTTTGAAACTTGGAAAAAACATCATCCTCTTCAGGTTTTAGATCAGAATCCGTTTTATACGATTGCTGAAGTTTACGGTTACGGAATCAGTGGCGGACAAGATTATGATTTTGGAGACCGAAAAGTAAATTATTTTCAAAACGGTTTCAACAGCATGATCAATTTTGAATTTAAATGGAATGCCGGACAAAGCGATTATGAGACTTTATTTTCTAAATATTCGAATGCATTAAATAACGATTTAAAAGGATACTCTGTCCTCAATTATATGTCTTCTCACGACGACGGACAGCCTTTTGACGCTAATCGTGTAAAAGGTTTTGAAGCAGGAACGAAACTTTTGCTTTCGCCAGGAATGTCGCAGGTATATTACGGAGACGAATCGAATCGCTCTTTAGTAATTGAAGGAACACAGGGCGATGCAACTTTACGCTCCAACATGAATTGGGATGATATTCAGAACAATTCAGATACAAAAAGAATGCTTTGGCACTGGCAGAAGTTAGGACAATTTAGAAGAAACCATCCTGCTGTTGGTGCTGGAATTCATTCAAAAATTGAAAGTCAATATTATATATTTTCAAGAACATATTCTAAAGGTAATTTCACCGACAAAGTAATCATCGGTTTAGATTTGCCCGAAGGAAAAAAAGAACTTCCAGTAAACTCCATTTTCGAAAACGGAACCAAATTAAAAGATTGCTTTTCAGATCAAAAAGTCGAAGTTATCGATGGAAAAGTTACTATTGACAGTGAATATGGAATTGTTTTATTAGAGAGAATTTAACCGCAAGGTTCGCAAAGATTTACGCAAGGTTCGCAAAGTTTTTTGCCACAGATTATTTGGATTAAAAGGATTTTATAATCTGTGCTAATCTTATTAATCTGTGGCAAAATATTTTTTAATAATTCCTTGCGAACCTTGCGTAAATCTTTGCGACCTTTGCGGTTAGAAAAAAAACACTTGCAAATGCTAAAAATAGCACATCGCGGAGCGAAAGCATACGAACCCGAAAATACTCTTCAGGCTTTTCAAAAAGCCTTAGACTTACATGCAGACGGAATCGAACTCGACGTTCATCTAAGCGCCGACGGACATATAATCGTAATGCACGACGAAACCATCGACAAAATGACCAACGGAAAAGGTGAAATCAACACCTACACTTTAACCGAGTTAAAATCATTTCGAATCGCTGATAAACTTCAAATTCCAACTTTAAATGAAGTTTTTGATTTAGTCGATAAAAAATGTTTCATCAATGTGGAGTTGAAAAATGCCGATACTTCGAAACAAGTTGTTTCCTTAATTGAAGAATATATTTCTGAAAAAGACTGGAAATACGAACATTTTATCGTTTCAAGTTTTGACTGGAATGCGCTAAAAGAAGTTCAAAATTTAAACCCAAACATTCCAATTGGTGTTTTAACAGAAGAAAATATCGATACCGCTCTGGCTTTCGCCGAAAATATAAAAGCATACGCCATTCATCCTGATTTTCAGTTGTTGAATAAAGAAAACACAAAAACTATTCAGGAAAAAGGTTTCAAAGTTTTCCCTTGGACAGTAAACTCAGAAGAAGACATTCAAAAAGTAAAAAGTTACAAAGTAGACGGAATTATCTCTGATAATCCAGACAAAATATAAAGTTTTAGTTTTAGCCACAGATTAAAAGGATTTTTCTTTTAGCCACGAATTGCACAAATTTTCACGAATTAATTTATGAAATATAATCAGTTGCAAAACAAAAAAATCCTTTTAATCTGTGTAATCTGTGGCAAGAAAAAAAATTAGTGCCCATTCGTGGCTCGAGCGATAGCGAACAGGCGAAGCAAATTCGTGGCAACTCAAAAAAAAATATGATTAAAAATTTCGACATAATAATTGTTGGCGGAGGCGCAGCAGGTTTTTTTATCGCAATTAATATTGCAGAGAAAAACCCGAAACTGAAAATCGCCATCTTAGAAAGAGGAAAAGAAGTCCTTTCTAAAGTCCGCGTTTCTGGTGGCGGGCGATGCAACGTTACGCATGCTTGTTTTGAACCAAATGAATTAGTAAAATTTTATCCTCGCGGCGAAAAAGAACTTCGCGGGCCTTTTCATCAATTCTGTTCCGGAGATACAATTGAATGGTTTGAAAAACACGGAGTCGAACTAAAAATTGAAGAAGATGGAAGAATGTTTCCTGTTTCAAATTCTTCGCAGACTATAATCGATTGTTTTTTAACAGCAACCGAAAAACTAGGCATAAAAGTACTTACAGGTCAAAGTGTACAATCGATTTTCAAAAAAGAAAATCATTGGAAAATTGATACGCAAAATGAAAATTTTGCTTGCGAAAAATTGATTATGGCAACGGGAAGCAACCCGAAAATCTGGGAAATGCTTCAGGAACACGGTCACGCAATTGTAAGTCCTGTTCCTTCCCTATTTACCTTTAATATCAAAGATCCAAGAATTAAAGAATTACCCGGCGTTGCAGCACAAGTTACCGTAAATGTAAAAGATACTAAACTGGAATCGACCGGACCATTATTAATCACGCATTGGGGAATGAGTGGTCCTGCAATTTTAAAACTTTCGGCTTGGGGCGCACGTATTTTGCATGATAAAAATTATCAGTTTACGATTTTTGTGAATTGGCTTAATGATGTTGATACTGAAGACGCTGAAAAAATACTAAAAGACTTAAAACAGGAACACGCTAAAAAAGCAGTTTCTAAAAAATCTCCTTTCGATTTTCCGAACCGTTTGTGGGAAAGTTTGGTTTTGGCTTCTGAAATTAATGAAGAAACAAAATGGGCGGATTTATCTAAAAATCAATTACAGAATTTAGCTCTACAGCTTACAAAAGCCAAATTTCAGGTTAATGGAAAAAGTACTTTTAAAGAAGAATTTGTAACCGCAGGCGGAATCGATTTAAAAGAAATCAATTTCAAAACTATGGAAAGCAAAATTCACGAGAACCTTTATTTTGCAGGTGAAATTGTAAATATCGATGCGATTACAGGAGGTTTTAATTTTCAGAATGCCTGGACAAGCGGGTTTATTTTGGCACAAAACATTTAAAAAGAATGAAATTTAAAGGAATTATTTTCGATTTAGACGGAACATTGGTCAATTCATTACACGACATTTCAGATGCGATGAATATTGTCTTGACAGGTTTAAATCATCCAACTCATAGTTATGATACGTATCAATATTTTATAGGAAGCGGTTTGCGAAATTTGGTCAGCAAAGCTTTGCCTTCAACTCAAAATTCAGACGAACAAATTGAGATTTGTTTTGACTGTATGATAACCGAATATCGTAAAATCTGCACGTTAAAAACAAAACCTTACGACGGCATTTTGGATTTATTGAGTAATCCTGCTTTAGAAAATATCAAAATGGCTGTCTTTTCTAATAAAGCAGATGAATTGACGAAAAAAATAGTTTCAGAAATTTTCCCGGAAAAATTTGATTCAACAGTTGGTTTGAGCACTGAAGAATTGAAAAAACCAAATCCGTTTGAGGCTTTGGCGATTAGTAAAAAATGGAATTTAAGCCCCGAAGAAGTACTTTTTGTTGGCGATTCTGATATTGATATGTTAACGGCAACCAATGCCAATATGTTTCCGGTTGGCGTTACCTGGGGTTACAGAACTGAAGAAGAATTGAAAAATAGCGGAGCAAAAAAAGTAATCCATAAAGCTTCGGAATTAATTGATATTCTTTAAAATGAATTCTTCATTACAAAAACAAATTACAGCAATTGCCTCTTTTTCTGAAAATGAAATAGAGAAAATCGCGTCTTGTTTTGAATATGAAAAATATAAAACCAAAGAATATTTATCCGAAACGGGAAAAATCAGCAACAGGATTTTTTTCATTCTTAACGGATTGGCGAGAGTTTATTATCTAAAAGACGGCAAAGAAATCACAACCTATTTAAGCTGCGATGATGGTTTTATTGCTTCGTATTCCAGTTTTATAAATCAGACACAATCTTTTGAAAACATTCAGTGCATTGAAGATTGCGAAGTCCTTTCGATTACGTTCGAAAAAATGCAGTTTCTATATAATGACATTCCGAATTGGGAACGTGTCGGGAGAATTTTAGCCGAGCAAAATTACCTTTGCATGGCAGATCGTGTTTTAAAACTCCAGATGATTCCTGCCAAAGAAAAATATTTAACTTTTCTGGAATCGGCTCCAGCCAAAATAATTCAGCGAACACCTTTAATTTACATTGCATCTTTTCTCGGAATAACAGCAGAATCTTTGAGTAGAATTCGTCAGGATATTTCTTAACATTTATCAAGTGTATTGAAAAATCGAATTCGAATCTTTGCGAAATAAAATTTCAAAAAGATGAAGAATATTGCCCAAGACGTTTTCCAAATTTCTTTATTACCTCGTAACGCCATAAATTGTTATTTGATTGAAGATGTTTTAATTGATGCCGGAATTCGAACTTCTGCTAATAAAATATTGACCTCAATCAAAAACAAACCAATTACCAAACATGTATTGACGCACGCCCACGCTGATCATCAAGGAAGCAGTAAAGTAATTTGCGAATCACTAAACATTCCACTTTTATGCAGCGAACCCGAAAAAGAATTTGCTGAAAACGGAAATGTGATTACAGAATACCCAAATCCGAATCATTTGATCTCTAAATTTCAAAAAAACTTCTGGGCAGGAAAAGGACATCTCGTTTCCGAAACTTTAAAAGAAAGCGATCAAATTGGAGGATTTACAGCGATTGAAACTCCAGGGCATTCCAGAGGTCATTTATCTTTTTTTAGAGAAAAAGACGGCGTTTTGATTGTTGGCGATGTTTTGACAAATATGAATTTATTAACTACAAAAGTTGGGCTTCACGAGCCTCCAAATTTATTTACTGCAGATAAAGAAACAAACAGAAAATCGATTCTAAAATTAGCATCTCTGAAACCTAAAATATTATGTTTTGGCCACGGGCCGGTTTTGTTTAACAATGGAGAACTAGAAAAATTTTCAAAATGGATTCCTAAATAATTAACAAGAATTTACAGAATCAGTAAGTTTTCATTAAGAGTATTCGAATAATTTTACTCTCAACAAATTAATCCGTGTATGAGAGTAAAATTACTTACCACAATTTCTATTTTCACTTATCAGCTTAGTGTTTCTCAAACCGAAAAAATGCTTCACGGGAAAGTAGTTTCCCAAAATGTAATTTTAAAAAACGTCGAAGTCATTAATAAAACTGCAAAAACAAGCACAACAACAAATGCATTGGGAGAATTTTCTATTGCAGTCAAAGTACAAGACAGTTTATTGTTTTTTTCTAAAGATTATTTATTCACACGATTAAAAATTACGGCAAAGCAAATTGAAACCAACAATTTGGTTGTTACTATGATTCCGAAAGCAGAAGAATTAAACGAAGTAATTGTTACACATGCCTTAAAACCTGTTTTTCTTAGCAAAGAAGATCTAAATGAAATCAAACTAAATGCTCATAAATCAAAAGAAGGATTAAAAATTCAAGGTTATAATGAGGTAAAAGGAACTCCTTTTGATGCAGATTTCATTCGTTTAGGCAAAGAAGTTTATAACTTATTCAAAAAGGACAAAGAACCAAAAAAGAAAACTCCAGAAATGGATTTTAGAACATTAATTGCCTCAACCTGCCCTGAAAATTTCTTTAATAAAGATTTAAAATTAAAGTCCGAAGAAAAAGAGCTTTTTCTTCAATTCTGCGAAGCCGATCTAAAATCTCAAACGCTTCTGGAAAATCCAAACATTCTGGCAACTATGGAATTTTTGTATACTAAAAATGATGAATTTAAGAAACTGAAAGCCGAAATTAAAAACTAAAGTTTGATGAAAGGAAAACTACTTGCCACAATTTCTTTTTTTACTTATCAACTTGGTATTTCTCAAACGGAAAAATTACTAAAGGGAAAAGTTCTTTCGCAGAATACACCGCTTAACAAAGTAGAAGTAATTAATAAGACCGCTAAAATCAGCACTAAAACAAATGAGTTGGGAGAATTTTCAATTTTGGTAAAAGCGCAGGACAGTCTTATTTTTTTCTATGAAAATTCTTTTTTCTCAAGGCTGCAAATTTCTCAGGACAATATTAATCAGAATAATCTAATCGTGAATACAGCCCTTAAACCTGAAGAATTAAATGAAGTTGTAGTAACTAAAGTCGAATTTGATAAAGTTAAGTTTAATGCTGATGCTGTCGCAGATGTATTAATTGCTAAAAATGCCAAAGATTTATTCTGGAATACAGGAGTTAGTGATAATTCAATTAGAGAAGCGCTTCGGATTTCATTCCCTTTAAAAGGTAAGCCGAAGAAAAAAACTGAACTTGACGATGATCGTTTTAAAAAATTAGCATTTGCTTATTGTCCTCCCGATTTTTTCATCAAAAATTTAAAACTAAAACCCGAAGAAAAAGAACTTTTTATTGATTTTTGCGACGCAGATCCAAAATCGAAAACGCTTTTAGAAAATCCAAATGTATTGACTGTTATGGATTTTCTCTACTTAAAAAATGAGGAATTTAAGAATTTGAAGTAGTCTTAAAACTTGAACAAATAAAATGTCAAACCTGAAACAAAATCTACTTATTCAACCACCAAATACTAGCATTTAAAACTGTTGCAAATCCAACCCAAGCCAAATATGGAATCAGCAAATAACCCGAAATTTTATTGATTTTGATGAATTTTAAATATGTTTCATAAATCATAAGCCATAAAAGGATAATTTCGATTAAAGCCAAAAGTGGATTTTTTAATCCGAAGAATAAATACGACCAGATTGCATTAAGTATTAATTGAATCAAAAAGAAAAGCAGAGCTTTTTTTACTTTTTCGGTTTGCTCGTTTATTTTGTCCCAAACCAAAGCCGCTGCAATCGCCATAAAAATGTAAAGCATTGTCCAAACAGGCATAAAAATCCAATTTGGCGGATTAAAAATTGGCTTCTCAATGGTTGGATACCAAGATTCTACACTTGGTCTTGTTACCATACTGGCAGAATATCCTACTACTAAACAAACGATTAAAGCTATGATAATTTTGACTGTTTTATTCATTTTGTAAAATTTGTATTCAAAAATAAGCAAAAGAAAAATGAAACCATAGAAGTAATATAAGTTCATTTAATAAAGGCGCTTTATATTTTCTTATATAACTTATATGGCGAAAAAATTTAAAAACTATCTTTGCCAAAATTTTATAATTCATGTTAACAGCAGCTGATTTTATTCCATCTCAATATACTTCAACAATCGAAAACGGAAACTTTGAATGGAGTGCTCCAAGCAACATTGCATTGGTAAAATACTGGGGAAAAAAAGATAACCAGATTCCAGCAAATCCATCAGTAAGTTTTACGCTTAATAATTGCAAAACGATTACGAAACTGGCTTTTTCAAAAAAAGAAAATCAGGGAAATTTTTCTTTTGATTTACTTTTTGAAGGAAAACCAAAAGAAGATTTCAAACCAAAAATTCAGAAGTTTTTAGAAAGAGTTGAAGTCTATCTGCCGTTTTTGAAAGACTATCATTTTACGATTGATACTCAAAACACATTTCCACACAGCTCAGGAATTGCATCTTCGGCTTCTGGAATGGCGGCTTTGGCAATGAATTTTATGAGTTTAGAAAGAAAACTAAATCCGGAAATGACTGATGATTATTTCTATCAAAAAGCTTCATTTTTAGCTCGTTTAGGTTCAGGAAGTGCCTGCCGAAGCGTAAAAGGAAATGTAGTTGTATGGGGAAATCAAGCGAATATTGAAGGAAGCACCGATTTATTTGGTGTTGAGTTTCCATATACAATCCACCAAAATTTCAAGAATTATCAGGATACGATTTTATTAGTTGATAAAGGCGAAAAACAAGTTTCGAGTACCGTTGGCCACGATTTAATGCACAATCACCCGTATGCAGAAAGACGTTTTGCTCAGGCACACGAAAATCTGGATAAATTAATCACCATTTTTGAAAATGGAAACATCGAAGAATTTATCAAAGTTGTAGAAAGTGAAGCTTTGACTCTGCACGCTATGATGATGACTTCTATGCCTTATTATATTTTAATGAAGCCAAATACACTTCAAATCATCAATTCGATTTGGAAATTTAGAACCGAAACTCAAATTCCGGTTTGTTTTACACTAGATGCCGGCGCCAATGTTCATGTGCTTTATCCTGAAAATGTTAAAGAAAAAGTATTACAATTTATTCAGTCAGAATTAGTTGTTTTTTGTCAGAATGGTCAGTACATTTGCGACGAAATTGGAAACGGTGCAATTGCATTATAATTTTGCGTATCTTTAGGTAAATTTTTTGATTATGAACATTCAATTAGAAAAACTCGAATTAATAAAATTGTTAGCCGATACAGAAAATCCAGCTATCCTGAAATCTATTCGAAAAATTTTCAAAAAAGAACAGAAAGATTGGTGGGATGATTTGACTGATCAACAAAAAGAAGATGTGGCTCAAAGTGAATTAGAATTTGAACGAGGAGAATTTAAAAGCTTTGAAGAAATTATGAAAAAATACAGATAGTGAATCTTGAAGTAAATTTTTCAAAAACAGCAGAAAAAAATTTAGATTCAATCCTAAATTTCATTGAAGCAAGATGGTCAGAAAAATCGAAAAAAATGTTCATTGTCAAATTTGAAAAAGCAATTTCAATAATGATTATGAATCCTGAAATTTTTCCAAAATCATCTGTGAATAAAAAATATCGTAAATGTGTTATAACATAACAATCAAGTTTACTGTACAGTTTTAGCGCTAATGAGATTAAGATTCACAACATTTTCGACACAAGGCAAAACCCAAATAAAATAAAGAAAGACATAAAATAAATCATGAAAGGACCATTATTTTACTCAAAAATATTACTCTTTGGAGAATACGGAATCATCCGCGACTCTAAAGGACTTTCTATTCCTTATAATTTTTATAACGGCGCTTTGAAAAAAAGCGAAGAACCTTCGGCAGAAGCTCTCGCATCAAACAAAAGCTTAAGAAGTTATGCTTCTTATCTGGAAGTTTTACAAACACAGCAGCCGGATTTGGTTACTTTCGATTTAGAAACTTTAAAAAATGATGTCGAAACCGGAATGTATTTCGATTCTAGTATTCCGCAGGGATATGGTGTTGGAAGCAGCGGTGCACTTGTTGCCGCGATTTATGACAAATATGCAGCTAACAAAATCACGGTTTTAGAAAATCTTACACGTGAAAAACTATTACAGTTAAAAAATATATTTTCTCACATGGAAAGCTTTTTCCATGGAAAAAGTTCAGGCTTGGACCCTTTAAACAGTTATTTGAGTATTCCAATCCTGATTAATTCTAAAGATAATATTGAAGCAACCGGAATTCCAACTCAAAGTTTTGACGGAAAAGGCGCTGTCTTTTTGTTAGACTCTGGAATTGTAGGCGAAACTGCTCCAATGGTTAACATTTTTATGGAAAACTTAAAAGACAAAGGTTTCCGTACAATGCTGAAAAACCAGTTTGTAAAATATACTGATGCCTGCGTAGAGAACTTCCTGCATGGCGATATGAAATCTTTATTTACTAATACTAAAAAACTTTCTAAAGTAGTTTTAAACAACTTTAAGCCTATGATTCCGGAACAATTTCATGGAATCTGGCAACATGGAATTGACACCAACGATTATTACCTAAAACTATGCGGTTCTGGCGGTGGCGGCTATATTCTTGGTTTTACAGAAGATTTAGAACGTGCAAAAGTTTCATTGAAAGACTACAAATTAGAAGTTGTTTATCAGTTTTAATTCCTTAAAAGCCGAAGTTATTTGAGTATATTTTTATAAGTTTTCATCCTAAAAAGTTATTTATTATGAAAAGTATTTTAAAAATAATTAAAGCAACTTTTTTTGGAGGAATACTATTTTTAGCGCCTTTAGTAGTACTTCTTATAATTCTTGAAAAAGGATATCACATTATTCAAAAAGTAACACTGCCACTCGTACAAAATCTGCCCAGGGTTCATGTTTTAGGAATTGCACTTCAGGAACTTATTGGTGTACTTATCATAATCGTAATCTGTTTTGCTGCAGGTTTACTGGCACGAACTGCCAGAGCAAAAAAACTGATTTTAAAATTAGAAAACGGCATTTTGAGTTTTGTTCCCGGATATTCGTTTATGAAAAGCATGAATGAAAATATTATGGGATTTGAATCGAAACAAGATTTAAAAGTAATTCTTGTTCCTACTGATGCCGGCTGGCAATTTGCATTTTTAATAGAACAAATTAACGAAAACAACTTTACTGTTTTTGTTCCGGATGCACCAAATCCGTGGAGCGGGTCAGTTGTTTTTGTTGAGAAAAAAGACATTCGCGAAATTGGAATTACCCAAAAAGAAGCTTTGGCCTGCATTCGAAAATTAGGCTATGGGTCTAAAGAATTGTTAAAAAACAAGTTCTAAATTTTAGTTTCAAAAAATATCCATTAACTTCAAATTTAATTTAATCCACAACTTATAATCTATGTTAAGCAGACAGCACAAACTTTTAGTAATGAAAATTGTTAGTTTGTTCTCTGTTGTACGCGGTTATAACATTCCTATTATTATTCTGGCACAGTATTTATCGGCGATATTTATTTTGGCTCCAGAAAAAAGGGCCTTAGATATTTTGTTGGATTTTTATTTGTTTTTAATTGTTTTTGCTTCTGCGGTTACAATTGCTTCGGGATATATTATCAATAATTTTTACGACAGCCAGAAAGATTTAATTAATCGTCCAAATAAATCTATGCTGGATCGTTTAGTGAGTCAGAAAACAAAATTAACGGTTTATTTCAGCCTTAATTTTCTGGCGGTTTTAATGGCAGGAATTGTTTCCTGGCGTGCTTTCTTATTCTTTTCGGTATATATCTTTTTTATTTGGTTTTATTCTCATAAAATAAAAAAGTATGCCATTATTGGAAACCTAATGTCAGCATTACTTGCTGTAACGCCGTTTTTTGCTATCTTACTTTATTTCTACAATAAGATTTCATTTGAAGAAATCGAAAATCATATGGGGCATTTTGTGGTAATTTCTGCTCATGCTGTTTTCTTATTTTTACTGTTACTAATTCGGGAAATGATTAAGGATTTAGAAAACCTAAAAGGCGATTTAGTCAGCGATTACAGAACGATTCCGGTTCTTTACGGTGAAAAAGTATCGAAACAGATTATTACGATTTTAACCATTTTAACCGTTTTTCCTGTTTATGTATTAGTCAATGTTTACGATGTTGGCTATATGGACATTTACTTTTATGTTTGTTTTGTTTTTTTACTTTTTTTTCTTCTTTATTTATGGAAATCAGATTCGAAAGAGCAATACCTTAAACTTCATAATGTACTTAAATTCCTTATTGTTTCTGGTGTTTGCTGCATTGTTTTAATCAATCCAAGTGTTTTATGGCATGGGAGGGAATTAATTTCTAATTATTGAGTTTTTGATTTTTACTGATTTATAATAAAAACAGCCAAATTCTTAAAAGGAGCGGATTGTTTGATTTAGCCCCGATTGCAGTGGAAATCCTTTTATTTTTTTCTTTAAAAAATAAAAGATTGAAACGAAAAGCGGGAAATTATGTTTAAAAAAAAGCCAATTGCAGTGCTTCTAAAAAAAACTAATTTTTACAGCTATTAATCTAACAACATTGAACTTAAGATTTATTAGCAGGAAAAAACTATCTTTGCACAAATTAATGATTTTATGAACAATAAGGAAGGCAACAATAAACGAGGCGGATCTAGACCAAACAATTCAAGATCAAACTCTAACAAGCCAAAACCTGCTTTACCAAAACGCGCGCAGGGACCGAAAAAAGTGAAACCTGAAGTGAAGGCAGCTCAGGAAGCAGCGGCAGAAAAATTTAGAAAGCAAAATCAGCCGGCTAAGAGACAAAAAGCGTCAGACGAAATTCGTTTGAATAAATATATCTCAAATTCAGGGGTTTGCTCGCGTCGTGATGCCGATTTATATATTCAGTCTGGAAATGTTAAAGTAAATGGCGTTCCGGTTACTGAAATGGGTTATTTAGTAAAAATAAATGATGTTGTAAACTTTGACGGTGTTGCGCTTACTCCAGAAAAGAAGGAATATATTTTACTGAACAAACCTAAAAACTTTACTACATCTATGGATGAGGGACAGGAGTTTCGTAACGTTCTTGAACTTGTACGCGGGGCAACTAATGCAAAAATTACCGCTGTAGGAAGAATGGATAAAAATACTACGGGATTATTGTTGTTTACAAACGACAATGATATGATTCGTAAGTTTACTTTACCAAATCAGAAATCATCTAAAATTTATCAGGTTTCGTTAGATAAAAACCTAAAGTTTGAAGATTTGGAAAAAATTAGCAAAGGATTGTTTATTGACGGACATCGTGTTGCTGTTGAAGAAGTAAGCTATATTGATAAAGAACCAAAAAGCGAAGTGGGCTTAAAACTAAGAACTTCAAATGTAAAAGTGGTACGCGCTATTTTTGAACATTTAGATTATGATGTTCTGCGTATAGACCGTGTTTCTTTTGCTGGTTTAACAAAGAAAAATCTTCCTAGAGGTAACTGGCGATTCTTGACAGCTCAGGAGGTTATCAATTTGAAAAACGCATAAATCTGCTCAAGATTTAGTAAATATAAATCCTGTTTTACTTTTGTAAGATGGGATTTTTTATTTTTTAGAAGCTAAAAAAGTTGTGTCCGAAAAGGGTAAAGATTGATCTTCCGATGTTTTGATTTTTTTCTTCGACAGATTCGTAACAAGAAAATCCAAGGATGATTTTTATTCCGGGTTGAATACTGTTTAAAATGTCTCTTTTTTGTTCTTCTAAAAGGAGTTTTAGACTATCAAGTAACTGAATGTTATTTTTAAGATAAGAGACTACAAGGAGTGCAGAGAAGTTAAGTATTTCGCGGGCTGTTTCGCTTTTGATGCCGACTTCGTTTGAAATCATTTCAGAAATTCGGCCTTTTTTGTTGGTAAAAATTTCTTTTAGTATTGGATTACCTTCTACACGGTAACAATCGTCGACTGATAAAATTCTGCCGGAAGCAAAATCGACTTCCTGATAAAAACTTGAATTATCTTCAATATGCGAAACAATTCCTTTATAAAAACCGGATTCTTCTGCTTTGTTATAGAGACCCATTAAAACTGTACCTATCGAAACATCAATTCCCTTTATTAAGAGTGCATCATTTTCAAAATAAAACTTGTTTAGTTTTGAAACAACATTAGAAGAAATAAATCGTCTAAGTTCAATTTGTAGGTTTGGGGTCATACTCATAACTTATTAAGATAATTATTTATACTTATTCAAAATAATCGATAAAGTGGGGCTTTTTATCGTTTATCAGGATAAAAATATAAAATATTTTAACATATCCAAAAAATAAGTTAAGAATTTACTCTGTAGATTATGAGCACTTTAACATAAAAAACTTGAAATACCTCTAATTACAAAGGCTCAACAGCTAAAACACTTAAAAATGGGCTGATTGAAAATTTTAAAATTTTTCTTAAAAAAATTAAAAAATAAGAAAAAAGCTAAACATTTGTTACATAATTAAAATAATAAGTTTCGATATTCCCATGTCGTATGTATAAAAATCCCAAAGTAAATTATACAGAACATAAAGTTTATAAAACTCGAAGCCAGAAATCCAAGAAGAGATCCTGTAGCAGCTTTTAACGCTCGTTTATGGTTTGTAGAATCATAAATTATTTCGCCAATTAAAGCACCGACAAAAGGCCCTATTATAACGCCAAAGGGAATTGGAGCAAGAATTCCAATTATTAAACCAATGTTTGTCCCCCAGACTCCGTATGAGCTTCCGCCAAATTTTTTAGTTCCTTTTGCAGGGATTATATAATCTAAAACTGTAATTACTATAGTAAGCAAAAGTGTAATTCCTAAAACCCAATAATTAGTATCGACCGCTTTTGTTAAGTTCAAAAGCAGCAATCCAACCCAGCAGCTCGTAAGTCCTGGCAAAACAGGAAGAAAACTGCCAAAAATACCAACAATCATGCATATAAAACCTAGTGTAACTAATAGTAAATCCATATTTTTATGTAATTTTGCGCCTTGCAATTATTTTGTGCGTTTTATAAAAATAGAAAGAAAAAATAATAAAATCTCTTTTAAAACAATTTTGATTTATTTTCCGTCGTTTTTATTATTTAAAGAGCACGTTTCCCCAAAAAAATAATTGTATTTTTATACCACATTTTTTTAGTTTATCCAATTCACAGTCAAAACCTTGAAGCATTTTTTCTTATTTATAGTTTTTATATTTTTTAATTCTTGTCAATATTTTGAGAAGAAGGTTCCGTCTGAAAAAGAATTACTTCAAAAGGAACTAAAATCAATTAACTGGAAAGAAGTTGACGAATATCCAACTGTTGCTGACTGTGAAACAATTACTGACAAAAAAGAACGCCAAAAATGTTTTTTTGATGTAATGTCGCAGCTTATTCAGGAAAAATTAAATGTTGACAGTTTATCGATCATGTATCCTGATCTTGATACTATACAGGTAAAAGTGACTATTTTTCCGAATTCAAAAATGAAATTTGAACCAGAATTTCAAAAAGATTCCGTTGCTTACGACACCATAAGAATCGACAGTATTCTGCATGCCCGATTAGTTGATTTTCCTAAAGTAAATCCGGCTATTAAAAGGGGACTTCCGGTAAAAACACAATTTATTCTGCCAGTAATTATTAAAGCAAAAAACGAAAAGTAAATGCTTTTTATAAGTGATTTGCTTACTTTTCGAATCTTCGGCCCTTCCATTCGTAAGAACCAAATAAGCTGTATAAAGCCACAGCAGAACTAAAAAACGGATACAATAAACTACTCAGCAAAAGGCTTTTAATTCTTCTTTTCGTTAAAAATTGATTTGTAATTGAAAGTAGAACAAAATCAATTGCAAACTTAGAAAAAGCAAAAAACACAAAAATTGGGCAGGACCAAATCCCAAAAAGAAGCAGGAAAAATCCAATTACAAAACTTAGATTTCCAAAGAAAACAATCAACCCCAAAAATTTACCAAAAGTACTTTTATACGAACTTGTTTTGGCCGCCCAGCGCACTCTTTGATAAAATAGTGATTTCCAGTTTTCGGTTGGTTTTGTGGTTACAATTGCTTCATAAGCCTTTAAATAATGAACTTTATTTGGGAACTTTTCAATTGCTTTTTGCAACAGAAAAACGTCATCGCCGCTGGCAATTTTATCATTTCCTTCAAAACCATTTAATTCTTCAAACAATGATTTTTGGTAAGCAAAATTAGCTCCATTGCACATAAAACCTTTATTTAAGCCAAAACTTCCTATTGTCGCTCCCTGCAGACTCGTTAAATCTAACTGTTGAAAATGATCTAAAAATGATTTTTTGCATTTATACGTTACAGCACCGGCAAGCATTGCAGCATTATTCTCCTGAATATAGTTATCAAAGTTCAAAAGCCAGTTTTCCGGAACCACACAATCAGCATCTGTCGTAATAACCCAATTGGTTTTTACATGCAGCATTGCGGTTGTAATTGCATCTTTTTTTGGTGAAGTTGAAACCCGAATATTGTCGATTTGTGAAACGTCAAATGTGAAATGTGAAATGTGGAATTTCTCGCTAGAATTATCATCTACTAGAATTACTTTAAACAAATCCTTTGGATAATCTAAAGCCGAAAAACTCTCTAAAAGTAAGGGCAGATTTTCTTTCTCATTTCGAAATGGAACTATAATTGTAAAACTCGTTTTAGGTGCTAAATTCTTTTTTTGATACTTTTTTACTTTTAAAAAACCATAAATCAGCAAACTAATGCTTATAATATAAATTCCTAATATGGCAAATAAAGTAAAAATCATTCTGTCACTTTAGTTTTAAAATTCAATACAAAATAACTTCCTAAAACGACTGGTAAAACAACATTTAGAAACCACATAAGCGTACTGATAAAAATAACAATCCATTCGTTTACGCCCAGAATCCCAAAGAAATAAATCGCAACACTGCCTTTTACCGCAAAATCCAAAAACTGAAAAGTAGGCAGTGAAGATGCTAAAAAGTAAACCGATGTAATCGCTGCCATTAAAGTTAAATACGGTAAATCGACATCAAAACCTAAAAACAAAAAGTAATACTGATGTGAAAAAACCAGATAACGACAGATTCCTAAAACAATATTTTTTTGATGAACCGGTTTTGAAATTTCATTGATTTTATGAATCAATTTTTCGATTGAATATCCTTTGACTTTGATTTTTTTAATTGAGAACAACAGAACTAAAATCAATAAAAATCCGCCAAATAAAATCATTACCGTTTTGGTTGTAATAACATTAAATTGTGCATTAAAATACAGAAGTCCAAAGATCCCAAAAACGATTGTTAAAATCATCTGGATTCCGTTGCAGATTAAGTTTAAAAACACGACTTTTTTGGCTTCAGATTTAGGATAATACAATGCTTTTCCTGCATACTCTCCTACTCCGTTTGGCGTAAAAATTCCGGCTGTTAATGCGGCTAAAACCTGTTTTGTAGCTTCGTAAAGTGATATTTTATGAATAACCTGAGCGAGATTCTGCCATTTTAAAATCTCGAAATAACGATTCAAAACACTCAAAAGCAAAATAAAAGAAATCCCTAATACGGATTGATTTTTCTTGAACAAAATCATAAACTTCTGCCAGTCTAATTTGTCGTTTTGTGCCAGCTGATTGTAAATAAAATAAAATGCGCCGCCAACAATTAAAAGTTTGGCCAGAAGAACTAGGAATTGCTTAGCTTTGTGAGGAATTGAAATCATGCCGCAAAAGTAATTGAATTTGAGAATGCGGCAATTTGAAAATGAGAAAATGAATCGTTTCATTTTTCAAAAACTTGAAACTTGAAACAAAAAAACTTGAAACAAAATCTCTCTTGACACAAGAACGCATCATATTAGGTATTGACCCCGGAACCACAATTATGGGTTTTGGATTGATTAAAGTCATTAACAAAAAAATGGAATTTCTGCAATTAAACGAACTGCAGCTTTCCAAATACGACAATCATTACCAAAAACTTAGAGTTATTTTTGAAAGAACGATCGAATTAATCGAGACACACTGTCCGGACGAAATCGCGATTGAAGCACCTTTCTTTGGCAAAAACGTACAATCGATGCTAAAACTTGGCCGGGCTCAAGGCGTTGCAATGGCAGCAGGACTTTCAAGAGGTATTCCGATTACAGAATACGAACCTAAAAAAATAAAAATGGCGATTACCGGAAACGGAAACGCCAGCAAAGAACAGGTTGCCAAAATGCTGCAACAGCTTTTAGGTTTGAAAGAATTACCAAAAAATCTCGATTCAACAGACGGTTTAGCAGCAGCAGTTTGTCATCACTTTAATTCTGGAAAAGTTATCGCCGGAAAGAGTTATTCTGGCTGGGATGCTTTTGTGAAACAAAATGAGGATAGAGTTAAGAAATAGTGGTCAGTGGTCAGATTTTTAGTGGTCAGTAATTTTAGTTATCAGATAATATTTTATAAAGATTTTTCTTTCAAATATTTTAAAAAATTTATCTTTGACTCTAAAAAGTAAAATGAGATTTCAAGATTTATTAGCTTATAAAAAGTCATTTTCTCTAGCAATGAAAATATTTAATATAACTAAACAGTTTCCAAAAGAAGAGACTTATTCATTAACTGATCAAATTAGGCGTTCATCAAGAAGTGTTCCCGTAACAATTGCTGAAGCTTATAGAAAACGTATTTATCCAAAACATTTTTATAGTAAATTAACCGATTCTGATGGCGAAAATTCTGAAACACAAGTTTGGCTTGAATTTGCTCTTTCATGTAAATATATTTCACTTGAATTATATCAAGAACTTTTAAATGAAAGTACTGAAATAGGAAAACTAATAAATTATATGCTTTTAAACCCAGGAAAGTTTGGAGTAAAAGTTAGTGATCAGCAGCAGCTTTTTTAGTGTACAGCGACAAGTACTGAATACTAAAAATCTGATCACTGAACACTAATTAAACTGATCACTAAAATCCTGAACACTGAACACTAAGAAAAATGAGCGGCATTTACATTCATATTCCATTTTGCAAGCAGGCTTGTCATTACTGCGATTTTCATTTTTCGACTTCGATGAAAAAGAAAGACGATATGATTTTGGCTTTAGCTAAAGAACTTGGTATGCGTAAACCTCTCGACTCTGCTCAGGATGACAATATCATTGAAACGATATATTTTGGCGGCGGAACACCTTCTGTTCTTAGTAATGAAGAAATCAACTTTCTAATTTCTGAAGTTTACAAGCATTATAAAGTCGTTGAAAATCCTGAAATTACTCTCGAAGCCAATCCGGATGATTTATCTACAGAACGAATTTTAGAATTATCTAAAAGTCCAATAAATCGTTTAAGCATTGGAATTCAGTCTTTTTATGAAGATGATTTGAAGATGATGAACCGCGCTCATAATTCGGCGGAAGCCAAAAAATGTCTAGAAGAAGCTACTAAATATTTCGATAATATTTCGTTGGATTTGATTTACGGAATTCCGGGTTTAACTGACGAAATGTGGAAACAGAACATTCAGACAGCTTTGGATTTTGGCATTCCGCATATTTCAAGTTATGCTTTGACGGTTGAGCCGAAAACAGCTTTAAGCAAATTAATTCAAACCGGAAAGGTTGCTGAACCTCAGGATGAAGCCGCTTCAAACCATTTTAATATTTTGGTAGAAATGCTTCAAAAAAACGGTTTTATTCACTACGAACTTTCGAATTTTGGGAAAGAAAATTACTTCTCCAAAAACAATTCGGCATATTGGCTGGGCAAAAAATACATCGGAATTGGTCCTTCGGCGCATAGTTATGATGGCGAAAAACGAGGCTGGAATATTGCCAATAATTCGCTTTATTTAAAAGCAATTCAAAACGATGAACTTCCAATCGAAACTGAAATTTTAACCGTTTCAGATCGTTATAACGAATATATCATGACAGGATTACGAACAATTTGGGGCGTTTCTTTAGAAAGAATCAAAAATGAATTTGGGACAGAGTATCTAAATTATCTTCAGAAACAAAGTCAGAAATTTTTAAATGATGAGCTGCTTTCGATTGAAAACAACATTCTAAAACCTACTTTAAAAGGAAAATTTTTAACAGATGGAATTGCAAGTGATTTGTTTTATTTAAATTTGGAAGAGTAAAGAATTAGCCACGAAGGCACAAAGACACAAATTATTTCAAACTTTGCGACTTAGCGTCTTTGCGGCATAAAACCCAAATTTGTGTTAGCAAAAATCAACAACTTCGAAATAGACTTATCAAAACCCATTGATATCTCGGTTCCTTTAACCAATACAGATGAAAATCCGATTGCCTGGTATATCGAAAAACCGGTTATTGAACCTGTAGTTTTTGGGGATTGGATTGGTAAAGTTTCGGAAGGGAAATCATCAACGAATTTCAATAATATTTTCTTCAATCCGCATGGACATGGCACACATACAGAATGTCTGGGACATATTACAAACGATTTTTACAGCATTAATCAATCGTTGAAACAGTTTTTCTTTACTGCAAAATTAATTACGGTTGAACCTAAAAAAAATGGAGATGATTTCGTTATCACAAAAGATCAAATTGCAAACTTACTTACTGAAAAAACAGAAGCTTTAATCATCAGAACGCTTCCAAATCAGCTGGATAAAAAATCAAGAAAATATTCGAATACAAATCCGCCGTATCTTTCAGAAGAAGCTGCGATTTTCATCCGCGAAAGCGAAATTCAGCATTTATTGATTGATTTACCAAGCGTGGACAAAGAACATGATGAAGGAAAATTATTGGCTCACAAAGCATTCTGGAATGTAAAAGACACGCACAATTTAAATTCTGATGCCCGTTTTGAAGCAACAATTACAGAAATGATTTATGTTCCTGATGAAGTTGAAGACGGAGATTATATTTTAAATTTACAAATCGCTTCATTTGAAAATGATGCGAGTCCTAGCAAGCCAATTTTATACAAAATTTTAGATTTTAGAATGTAGATTTTAGATTTCTACTTCAATCTAAAATCTACATTCTAAAATCAGAAATCTAAAATGATAGAAGTTTCAACAGATAAAACAAAACTCGACCTTCCGTTTATACAGAACTTTTTGAAGGATATTTATTGGGCTGCAGGAAGAACTTTAGAGGAAGTTCAAAGGACTATTGACGCTTCGATTTGTTTTGGAATTTACCTTGAAGGAAAACAAATTGGTTTTGCACGCGTGATAACTGATTATGTCGTCTTCGCTTATTTAATGGATGTTTTTATTACTGAAGAACATCGCGGAAAAGGCTATTCATCAATTCTAATCGATGCCATGATGAAAGAACCGCAATTACAAGAAGTTAAAATATGGCGTTTGGCAACAACCGACGCTCATTTTTTATATGAAAAATTTGGATTTACAAAACTAGCGCATCCTGAAAAAATGATGGAAAAAGTAATCAAATGAAAACAGTCTTAAAACTCGAAGAAGCCGCTTTATTTATTCTCGGAATCTTTCTCTTCAACCGTTTAAATTATGAATGGTGGTGGTTTCTGGCTTTAATTTTAGCTCCAGATTTATCGATGATTGGTTATGCTTTCGGCAATAAAACCGGTGCATTTCTGTATAACATCTTTCATCATAAAGGAATTGCACTTTTAATTTATGCTGCAGGCTGTTATTTAAGTATCGAAATGGTGCAGTTAATCGGAATTATTTTATTTTCACATTCTGCAATGGATCGTATTTTTGGTTACGGCCTTAAATATGAAAAAGGCTTTAAATACACACATTTAGGCGAAATCGGTAAATAAAGAAATATGAATTTAGATACATTTTACGAATATTGTCTTTCTAAAAAAGGGGTCAGCGAACATTTTCCTTTTGATGAAGATACTTTGGTTTTTAAAGTTGGAGGAAAAATGTTTGCTCTATCTTCTCTTTCACAATGGGAAAAAAATGAGCAGTCGGTAAATTTAAAATGTGATCCCGATCGTGCACAAGAACTCAGAGCCGAATATGACGAGATAAAACCAGGGTTCCATATGAGTAAAGTACATTGGAATACCGTGGCTTTAAACGGAAATCTGCCTGCAAAATTTGTAAAAGAACTCATAGATCATTCGTACGAATTAGTTTTCAAAAGTTTGACAAAGAAAATTCAGAATGAAATTATTGACTCGAGGTAAATTTTTTACCGAACAGGCGAAGCAATTAGAAAATTAGGCATTACATTTGTAGCGTCAGTAAAAAAACTCGGCAGCTTAGCCGCTTTGAAACTTAGCAACTTATAAAAATGAAAGAACAATTTAAAAAGTTTTTAAACGAAGAACAAGATCCAAAAGCGATTGAAAAAATCACTTCGAAACTTACAGATTTATTAATGAAAGGCGAAGAAGTTGGATACATCGCAGTGCAAAAAAAACCTGCTATTACTGTTTTTCCAGACAGTATTGTATTAACAAATAAACGTATCATTATCTGCAAGCCTAAAAATTTAGGTCTTTCTATGGATTTTACTGATTATACTTGGGATGATATTGCAAGTACTTTTGTAAAAGAAAACATTTTAGGTTCTGAATTTTCATTTGGAACAAAAACTGATTTAGCGGTTTCTATTGATTATATTCCTAAAATTCAGGCTAGAAAAATTTATACTTACGCAAAAGAGCAATTGGATTTATTGAAAAATCCGGTTCAGACTGCAGCTCCAATTCAGGAAATTGTGGAAGAAGCAGAACCAGAAATTGAAGATGAAATCGAAGAAGTAGAAACAGAAGAAGTAACAAGTTTTGCTGAAATTCTGCCTTCTGCACCTGTTTATGAAACAATTGAACCAATTCAGCAGGCGCCAGCATCAACAGGAGATCGTAAATTAAGCGAATTATCTAAAGAAGAACTTTTTGACAAATTGCAGAATTACAAAAAACTTCTTGACAATGGTTTAATCATGCAGGGAGAATACGATGCATATAAAAAAGAAATATTGAGCTACATGTAAACTTAACCGCAAAGAGCGCTAAGACTTACGCAAGGTTCGCAAAGAAAAAACCCCATAAGACTTAACTGATGGGGTTTATTTTTTATAAACTGTGCGAGCTTTGCGGTTAAATCTTAAAGAGTTGCCTTCTGCTTATCTAAAAAGCTATTCGATTGAAGCTCCAACAATTCTTTTGCATTCTTACGCTGCAAATCGTAGAGACTTTTATCTTCTGCAATATCTGCATAAACCCTGTCGTGCATTTCGGCACTTGTTTTTACCAATAATTCACGCTTATATTTATTTTGATCTAAAGTTGCTTTCATTGCCGTTTCGGCTTCTTCCTGTTTGAAATCAAATTCTCCTTTTGGTGCTAATAATTTGGCGATAATTGGAGACGTTTCAATAGCTAAAAATAACAGCATAATGAAAAATGACGGAAGCCAAGGCAGTTTGTTCAATGCATTTATACGCGCCATTAATCCGTCGAAACCTTCGATAATGGGCTGTGTCTGCGAAACTTTTTTGTCTAAGTCAGCCTGCAATTGCTTTCCAGTCTTTTCTTTTTCAGCAATTTTGGCTTCGTTTGTTGTTTTTAGAGCTGCTAATTCTTTAAGCGCTGCATCATGTTTTTCACGTTTTTCTTTATAAACCGGACCTTTTCCAAGTTTTTTAGTTCCTGTCGTTCCTTCGGCTTCAGTAATATAAACAGAATATAAATCGTTTACTTCTTTCTCTTTTTTAAGAATATCGGCTTTTAGTGCAGCAATTTCAGCTTTGTTTTTATCTAAATCTGATTTAAAATAATTGCCAACCTGTTTTTTATTTGCCAGTTCCATTTCATTTTTTTCTTTCAATAAAACGGTATTGATTTCTTTTTCAAAGATTTTAATTTCCAAGGGTTTAGAAATTACAATGGCAATAATAACGGCTAAAATAATACGCGGAGTCGCCTGCAGAAATTCATCCATAAAGCGGTCTCTTTTTTTAATCGTAGAAACGATAAATCGGTCCAGATTAAAAATCAGTAAACTCCATACAAATCCAAAAATAAGAGCTGGATAAATAGAATCGAAAACGGTAAAAAGTGCATAAGCACTGGCCAGAAAAGCCATAACTGCTGTAAAGAAAACCGTAGCGCCAATACCAACATATTTGGTTTGTTCGCCTTCAGAGCAGTTTTCGAGGAGATCTCTGTCTGCACCCGAACATAGGATAAAAAATTGTTTTAACATGATTGATGATTTTTGATTGTGATTGATACGGCAAATTTAACGCCAAATTTTTAATTAAAGCCAAATATTATTTTCTTTTTAATTGTGAATCAATTATTTGATGTCTTTAGTGTTATTTAAAGATTAATAAATTTTAGAATAAAACGGGTAATCATAACACTATATTAATTTTTTTTCAAGGGTTTAATAACACAGGGGCTTTAGCTTCGCACCAACTCAAATTAAACGAAACACAACGATGAAAAAATTCTATTTATTAACTGCATTTTTATTATTGACCTTAACAGGTTTTGCCCAAAAAGCGATAATATCAGGAAAGATATTAGATGCCGATGACAAACTGCCGCTGCCTGGAGCTATGGTTCAAATTACGGGCGAAAAAAAATATACCGTTTCAGATTACAACGGTCGTTTTGAAATTTTAAATATTAATGAAGGTACTTATAAAATTGAAGTAAAATATATTGGATATACTGCTTTAACTCAAGAAATAAAAGTTGAACAAGGAAAAAATAACGTAATCGATTTTGCTCTTAAAGCTTCTGAAAATGAATTAAAAGAAGTTATTGTTGGAGACATTTTAAAAGGTCAGGCAAAAGCACTGAATCAGCAAAAAAACAACAAAAACATTGGAAACGTAATTTCTTCTGACCAAATGGGTCGTTTTCCGGATGCCAACGTGGGAGATGCTCTTAAACGTGTTCCGGGAATCACGATGCAAAACGATCAGGGCGAAGCGCGTAATATTATTATTAGAGGTTTAGCTCCATCTTTAAACTCGGTAACTTTAAACGGTGACCGTATTCCATCAGCAGAAGGAGATAACAGAAACGTACAAATGGACTTAATTCCATCTGATATGATTTCGACAATTGAAGTAAACAAAACCCTGACATCAGATATGGATGCTGATGCGATTGGAGGTTCTGTAAACTTAATTACAAGAGCCACTCCAAATGGAGAAAGAATTTCTGCAACGCTTGCCGGAGGATATCTCCCAATTCGTGAACATGCTTCTTATACAGCTGGATTTGTTTACGGAAACAGATTTTTAAACGATAAATTAGGAGTTGTTTTCAGCGGATCTTACAACAATGTAGATTACGGTTCTGATAACATCGAAAACGAATGGGTAAAAGATGATTTTGGAAACCAATATTTACAGGCATCTGAGATTAGAAAATATGATGTACAGCGTATTCGCCGAAGCGGATCTGTTGCTTTAGATTATAAATTCAACGAAAACAATACCATTTTTGCCAATGCTATTTACAATTGGAGAGATGACAGAGAAAACCGTTTTAGAACTACCATAGATGATATTGAACCTATTTATAATGGTGAAGAAATCACAGGTTTTGAAGGTCGTGTAAAACGCCAGACAAAAGGAGGTTTAGATAACAGCCGTAACAAAAACAGACGATTAGAAGATCAAAGAGTTCAGAATTACGCTATTCGCGGAGAACACTTAATCAATTCTACATTAGATTTAGACTGGTCTGCTAATTATGCAAAAGCAAGAGAATACCGCCCGAGAGAGCGTTATATCGAATACCGTCAAAAAGGTCTTGACGTATTTGAAAACCTAACAGACACAAGATTTCCTTTGGTTACAACTGCCGGCGAATCTATAGACGAATTTAAATTTGATTCGGTTACTGAAAACACAGATGAAACAAGTGAAAGTGAATTTGGTGCAAAAGTAAATATTCGTTTCCCATTCTCTGTAATTGCCGGAGAAAAAGGAAGATTAAGAACTGGTCTTAGACTTCGTTTAAAAGAAAAAGAAAGAAATAATATGTTCTATTCTTACACACCAATTAATGATGATATGGAATTATTATCGCAAGTTCCAACTTCTTATTATGACGGACAAGGATTTAATCCGGGAAGTAAATACGTGCCAGGAACCTTTGCTTCTGCATCTTATTTGGGTGGTTTAGATTTAAACAACGCTTCATTATTTGATAAAGAAACAGATCCGGCAGAATATTTAGCCGTAAACTACAATGCAAAAGAAAGTATCTATGCTGCTTATGTAAGATGGGATCAGGATTTTAATGATAAACTTTCTATGGTTTTAGGTTTCCGTATGGAAAACACGCACATTGATTACACAGGTAACCGTGTATTAGATGAAGAAGAATTAGAAAGCAAAATCAACAATACAAACTCTTATACTAATTTACTGCCAAGTATTTCATTTCAATACAACGCAACAAAAGATTTAGTTTTAAGAGCTGCAGCTACAACAGCACTGGCAAGACCTAATTATTATGCATTAGCCCCGTATGTAAACAATATTGCTGCAGACAAAGAAATTACAGCAGGGAATCCAGATCTTAAAGCTACCTATTCATACAATTATGATTTCATGGCAGAGAACTATTTCAAATCTGTTGGTTTAATTTCTGGAGGTGTTTTTTACAAAAGATTAAATGATTTTATTTACAACTACAGCGACAATCAATATACTGATGCAAAATTTGCAGCAGATTTCCCAAATCAGGCAAATCCGGTTCCAGCTGGAGAAAACTGGTCTTTTTTACAATCAAGAAATGGAGAGAATGTTGATGTTTACGGATTTGAGGTTGCTTTCCAGCGTCAGTTAGATTTCTTGCCTGGTAAATTCCTAAAAGGTTTTGCAGTTTACTTAAATTATACTTATACAAAATCTAAAGCAAAAGGTATTGCTGATGAGGATGGAAACGAAAGAAACGATATCAGCCTTCCGGGAACAACGCCTCATATGTTTAACGGATCTTTATCTTGGGAAAACAAACGTTTTTCTGCCAGAATTTCAACAAACTTTACATCTGATTATTTAGATGAATTAGGTTCTGAGTCTTACAAAGACAGTTATTATGACAAACAGTTTTTCTTAGATGCAAATGCTTCTTATAAAATTACGAAACAACTTCGTGTTTTTGCCGAAGCTAATAACTTAACAAATCAGCCGTTACGTTACTATCAAGGAGTTGCTGCACATACAAAACAAGCAGAATATTACCAGCCTCGATATAATTTCGGATTGAAATTAGACTTGTAATCTGTACTTTTTAAAATTCTTAAATTAGACAGAGTTTAACGCTCTGTCTAATTGCATTAAAATATAACATAATGAAAAATAAATTTTTAGCTGCTTTTTTACTTTTTACTGCTTTATTCACGGCATGTAAAGACGATAAATTAGCTCCAATTCAGCCAAATGCAGTAAAACCTACAGCAGTTACAGAAGCGTTGCCTCATGACACTGACGATCCTTCTATCTGGATTAATCCTGCCGATGCTTCAAAAAGTATTATTGTGGGAACTGACAAAGATACCGACGGAGGTTTATATGCTTTTGATTTGAATGGAAAAATTCTTAAAAAATCAATTACTTTAAAACGTCCAAACAATGTTGATATCGCTTACGGATTAATCATTGACGGAAAAAAAGTAGACGTTGCTGTAACAACAGAACGTGAAGAAAATAAAATCAGAATTTTTAGTTTACCTGATTTAGAACCAATCGACAATGGCGGTATTCCTGTTTTTGAAGGAGAAGCACAGCGCGACCCAATGGGAATTGCTTTATACACACGCCCTGCTGACGGGAAGATTTTTGCTATTGTAGGAAGAAAAACAGGACCTTCTGGAAGTTATTTATGGCAATATGAACTTTCTGGAAACGGAAAATTTGCTGTTGCAAAAGTGGTTCGTAAATTTGGAGCATACAGCGGTAAAAAAGAAATCGAAGCGATTGCCGTTGATAACGAATTAGGAACGGTTTTATATTGTGATGAACAATTTGGAATTAGAAAATACAAAGCAGATCCTGCTTTAAACGACAATAAAGAATTAGCACTTTTTGGACAAAAGGATTTTAAAGCCGATAATGAAGGTATCGCTATTTACAAAAAAACAGATTCTACGGGTTACATTTTAGTATCTAACCAGCAGGCTAATACTTTTATGGTTTATCCAAGAGAAGGTGCAAACGGAAATCCAAATAGTTATCCTTTATTGGCAGAAATTCCAACTTCTACAGTAGAATGTGACGGTGCCGATGTTACAAATGTAAACTTAGGGCCAAAATACAAAAACGGACTTTTTGTAGCTATGAGCAACGGAATGACTTTTCACTATTACACTTGGGATTTAATCCAAAAACGTATTGACGAAGCAAAAAAATAGATCTTTGAGCGTTTTCGGTCGCAGTACTCGTGTTAGTGTTTATTTTTTTTTACTGCGATTGAAAACCAACAAAAAAGCTGTTCATTTCTGAACAGCTTTTTTACTTTGAATTAGTAAGTCCTTTTATTCTGTAATCGGTGCGCCTGCTAAGATTTCAGCATTGGCAAACTCTTCAAATTTCGCAAAATTAGCTTTAAATTTCTGAGCTAATTCTAACGCTTTTTTATCATATAAATCTTTGTCTTCCCAAGTATTTCTAGGATTTAAAATTTCACTTGGAACATTAGGACAAGATTGTGGTTTTGCAATTCCAAAAACTTTGTGGTTTTCAAAATCAACATTATCCAGTTCTCCGTTTAATGCAGCGGTAATCATAGCACGAGTATATTTTAATTTCATACGGCTTCCTGTTCCGTAAGCTCCGCCTGTCCATCCGGTGTTGATTAACCAAACTTTTACATCAGCATCTTTCATTTTTTTGCTTAACATTTCAGCATATTTAGTTGGATGCAAAGGCATAAATGGTGCTCCAAAACAAGCTGAGAAGTTTGGCTGAGGTTCTGTCACTCCTGCTTCTGTTCCGGCAACTTTTGCTGTATATCCAGAAATAAAGTGGTATGCTGCCTGACCCGGAGTCAATTTAGAAATTGGAGGCAGAATCCCGAAAGAATCTGCAGTAAGGAAAAATATGTTTTTTGGGTTATGACCAATAGAACCCGGCTGAATATTGTCAATATGTGTTATTGGGTAACTTACACGAGTATTTTGAGTAATTGAAACATCATCATAATCTACTTCATTTGTTCCCGGTTTAAAAACCACATTTTCTAAAAGAGCTCCTTTTTTAATCGCTCTAAAAATGTCTGGTTCATTTTCTTCAGATAAGTTGATTACTTTAGCGTAGCATCCCCCTTCGAAGTTAAAAACCGTATTTTCAGCAGTCCATCCGTGTTCATCGTCTCCAATTAATTTACGTTCAGGATCTGCAGATAAAGTTGTTTTTCCTGTTCCTGATAAACCAAAGAAAATTGCAGTATCACCATCTTTTCCTACGTTAGCGCTGCAGTGCATTGGAAGTGTATTTTCGAAAACCGGTAAAATGAAGTTCAAGGCAGAGAAAATTCCTTTTTTCATTTCTCCTGTATAACCAGTTCCGCCAATTAAAGCGATTTTTTTAGTAAAATCTAAAATTGCAAAGTTAGACTGACGCGTTCCGTCTACAGCTGGATCTGCCATAAAACTTGGCGCACAAACCACTGTCCACTCTGGAGTAAAATTTGCCAATTCAGATTCTTCCGGTCTTAGGAACATGTTGTAACAGAATAAGTTTGACCATGCTGTTTCTGTAACCACACGAACATTTAGTCTGTAATTTGGATCTGAACAAACATACGAATCGCGAACAAAAACCTCTTTGTTCGATAAAAATGCTGTTACTTTATTATATAATTTCTCAAAAGCTTCTGGTGTAAACGGAATATTTACATTTCCCCACCATACTTTATCTTCTGTAATGCTGTCTTTTACAATAAAACGATCTTGTGGAGAACGTCCTGTAAATTCACCTGTATTAATTGCCAAAGCACCTGTAGAGGCCTCAACACCTTGTCCTGACTGCACAGTTATTGCATGTAACTCATCTGCTGATAACTGGTAACGAACCGTTGCATTTTCTATTCCTAATTCTTTTAACGAAATCGATTGCGCGAAAAGTGTGTTATTGTCCATAAATTTAATGTTGTGTGTGTTATTTTTTGGGTGCAACAAAATATAATTTTACTTAATCCTGAACGTAAAGTCCAAGTTTGCAAATTGTTATATTTTTTATCAAAGAAGATAAAAAGCAATAAAAATTCACATAAGTAACCTTATATGTTAATTATGAGACAAAATTAAAGATTAATTTTAATACAGAATTTTTTTTTCGGGATTTTATGATTTTTTCCTCAAAATAGTAAGAAATAATACCGCCCAACCTATAATTAATAGGAATCCGCCCAAAGGTGTTGCGAATACGATAATTTTAGAATCAAAAACTGTAAGACTTTTTGTAGCTAAAATATAGATTGATCCGCTAAAAAGAACAACACCGGCAACAACCAGATTATAGATTGTTTTTACGGTTTTTTCTGCGATATCTTTTCGGGTAGAAAGAAAAAGTAAAAAGAGTGCGTGATACATTTGGTAACGAACACCAACTTCAAAAGTGTTTAACTCGTCGATGGTTAAATATTTTTTTAATAAATGGGCTCCAAAAGCACCAAAAATAATAGCTAACATCCCTATAAAAGCACCAGTTAAAACAATTTTTCTTTTCATATTTTCTAAACTTTAATTTTAAACAAAAATACTTCATCCTAATCAATTTTCGTTTGAGTTTCTCAAATATTTCAATGCTTAAAAGCGTTTTTTTACAAACATTTGAAATAAAAAAATATCATTTTTTAAATAAAATTTGTTATATTTATAACATTTAAATATGTTTGTGTTAAAATATTGTAATTATGAGAAGCGTTTTAATAATTGGAGCCGGCAGATCTGCTTCATCCCTGATAAATTATCTGCTTGCTAAATCAGAAACTGAAAACCTGCATCTTGTTGTAGCTGATTTGTCTTTGGCTTTAGCCGAAAAAAAGACACAAAAACATCCTAATGCGACTCCTATTGCTTTAGATATTTTTAATTCAGCAGAAAGACAGCAAGCAATAGAAAAAGCTTCAATCGTAATTTCGATGCTCCCGGCACATTTACATATTGAAATTGCAAAAGATTGTATTCAATTTAAAAAACATCTTGTAACGGCTTCTTATATAAGCGATGCCATGCAGGCGCTTGATCAAGAGGTTAAAAAGAACAATTTGATTTTTATGAACGAAATTGGTCTTGATCCGGGAATTGACCACATGAGTGCCATGAAAGTTATTGACGAAATCCGGTCAAAAGGCGGTAATATGTTATTGTTTGAATCATTCTGCGGTGGTTTAGTGGCTCCGGAATATGATAACAATTTATGGAATTACAAATTTACGTGGGCACCAAGAAACGTCGTTTTAGCCGGACAAGGCGGTGCTGCTAAATTTATTCAGGAAGGCACTTACAAATATATTCCGTACAGCGCTTTATTCCGCAGAACAGAATTTCTTGAAGTAGAAGGTTACGGAAAATTTGAAGCTTATTCTAACCGGGATTCGCTTAAATACCGTTCTGTATATGGTTTAGATGATGTTCTTACTTTATATCGAGGAACAATTAGAAGAGTTGGTTTCTCCAGAGCATGGAATATGTTTGTACAACTGGGAATGACGGATGACAGTTACATTCTTGAAGGTTCTGAAAATATGAGCTACCGTCAGTTTATTAATTCTTTTCTTCCGTATCATCCAACTGATTCTGTTGAAATTAAAACGAGATTGATCTTAAAAATCGATCAGGACGATATAATGTGGGATAAACTTTTGGAACTGGATTTATTTAACCCAAACAAAAAAGTAAATCTGCCAAATGCAACTCCGGCTCAGATTTTAGAAAAAATTCTAACCGACAGCTGGGCTCTCGAACCAGAAGATAAAGATATGATTGTAATGTATCATAAATTTGGTTACGAACTAAACGGCGAGAAAAAACAAATCGATTCTAAAATGGTCTGCATTGGCGACGACCAGACTTATACTGCAATGGCAAAAACTGTTGGACTTCCGGTGGCAATGGCAACATTGTTAATCTTAAACGGAAAAATCACAACTCCGGGCGTTCAGCTTCCAATCAAAAAAGAAGTTTACGAGCCTATATTAAAAGAGTTAGAAGAGTACGGCGTTATTTTTAACGAACAAAAAGTACCTTATTTTGGATATAATCCGGATTTATTTTAATCTGGATTCTTCATTTTTTTTAGAATTTTTTTTTTAGTTTATTTTTCCGCTTCTAAGGTTTTAGAAGCGGATTTTTTTATAAAGAACGATTTAGATGAAATTCTATTTTTCTAATTCCCAAAAATGGTTGGCTCAAAAATAACTTTTTGAAATGAAGCGTTTATTACTTTCTCTTTTTTTGGCATTTCGTTATCTTCAATTGTTATGGGTAAACTGTATAATACACGAATTGGTTTTCCATCTTCAGAACCGGGAGTCCATGATGGAGAAAGTTTAAGAGCTCTTATTGCTTCCTCACCTATTCCGTAACCTAAATCTTTTACAATCTTAAATTCAGATAAACTGCCATCTTTCTCTATCATGAATTCTATAAATATTTTCCCCTGAATTTTATTTTTTGAAGCCTCATCTGGCATTTTAAAATTTTTTCCAATGAATTTATAAAACTCCAAAATTCCGCCAGGAAATTCAGGTTTTTTTATAGCGGGATCTACACTTACATGGTTTGGAGTTATGACAGAATCAGCTGAAGATTTTGGAGAAATATTTCTGTTTTGCTCTTTTATAGATTCCTGATTTACATCTTCTGGAATTGCTTTTCTTTTTTCATCAGTTAAAAAAATAGCTGTTTTAGCACGACTAGTTTCGGCATTAAGAGCAACTGCCTTCACTTCTGTTTTAGACTGTGCAACAGTTTTAACACATAGAAAAACTATTAAAATTGTAAGCACAGGGACAATAGCCGATTTTTTTAAGAATGCTATTTTTTTTGAGGTACTTTTTGTCATCATAATCAATCTTTTTTTCGTTACCAGATAATTTAAATTACTCGCCAGATAAATCTTCGAACCTCCATTTCCTTTTTCTAAAAGCAGTTTTTGATAAAATGGAACATTTTTATACTCTTTCACTATTTCCTGATCAGCAAGAAATTCATGATTAAGCTGAATTGCTTTTTTATAAAACACAAAAAGCGGATTAAACCAAAAAATCGTTTTTAAAAACTCAACAAACAAAATATCCAACGTATGCTGCTGAGTTGCATGAACCAATTCATGGGTATACAATTCTTCTTCGATATTTCGGTTTTTATAATCGTCGGAATTGACAAAAATGTAGTTTAAAAAAGTATGAGGCAGTATTTTTTCATCAATCAAAACCAATTTCGAATTCTTAAAGTTTATAACTGGATTTCGTCTTGATTTTGACAAAATTTTCCAAATATTTCTGCCAAATCTAATCAGAAGTAAAAGTGTAACGAAACTGTATAAACTCCACAAAAAAATCAATTTATAATCGATTTTCTCTTCACTTTGGAATTTAGTAATAGTCGTTTCGTCTATACTAATTTGACTTGATAAATTCATTGGAATTTCTTTGATAATTTCGAATGAAACAAACGGAATAATTAACGAAAACACCATCGAAAAAAGCAAAAAGAATCTATTGAACTTATGTATTTTTTCTTTCTCTAACACCAAATGGTAAAAAACAAGAAAAACACCTAATGCAATACCTGATTTTACAAGAAAGTCTGTCATTTTTTCTTTTTTTGAATTTCTGAATCGATTATTTTTTTAAGATCTTCCAATTCCGAAGCACTCAAATTGGTTTCGGTAGTAAAAAAGGAAGCAAACTGTGATGCCGAATTATTAAAGAAATTGCTGATGAGTCCTTTTACATGTTTCGAGAAATAATCTGTTTTTTTTACCAAAGGATAATATTCTCTCGAATTTCCAAATTCGTTATACGCCACAAATTTCTTGTCAATCATTCGCTTTAAAAGCGTTGCCACGGTTGTTGTTGCCGGTTTTGGTTCGGGATAAGCTTCGAGTAAATCTTTCATAAAAGCTTTTTCAAGCTTCCATAAATGCTCCATTAACTGTTCTTCTGCGTTTGATAATTGCATATTTTTTCTAAGGTTCTAAGGTTCTGAGCTACTAAGTTTCTGAGATTTTAAGTTCTTTCTTAATTCTTAATATTTTCAAGTTTTTCTGTTTCTGGCAGTTCTTTTTTATATTGCTCCAAATTCCATTCGATATTCATTTTTGCCGCATATTCGGCCATCGTTCCAAGTCCCACTTCGGCGCGCCTTTTGTCTACATTATCAGGATCTATCATTGGCGATATATACATTTTATTGGTCTTTTTATTCTTTGCCGCCTGACTGCCGTAAATTTGTCTTCTACCTTCTCTCAAAGCGACTCTGTCTTCTACATATGCCAGATTTCCTGCACTTGCATTGCCATTTTTTACCGCTTCTCTCAGCATAGGTAAATACTTTTGCTGATATTGTAAATCAGAATGCTGAATAACCAAAAACAAAGTTTTATTTCCCTGCTCGCCTACAACATTTTTTCCAAGCCAGCCTCTTTCGTCCAGTATTTTCATCACCTTAATAAGGTTAATACTGTCTTTTTTTCTCATGATTTTACCAATGCTGTCAATTTTCTTTTTATCAGGTTTTGAAGCCTTGTAAACATTCATAAACTCGCCTCGGATTTCCTGATCTTCGGTATAAATTTCTGCAAGTTGTTTTTCCAGAACCTTATCATAATTGACCCCAATAATATCTAATTTCTTCTGTAGTTTTTCGATTGTCTTTTTCCATTCTTTTTCTCCATGAAGACGTTTTAAATCATTATCAATTTGAATATGTGTAATGTTTTCATATCCTTTATCAATTGCCAGATTCAGCCATTTAAATGCTTTTTTGTTTTCTTCTGCCTTAGATGCGGCACAGCCTGCATTGTAAAAATCTACAAATGATTTTTGCTCCAGCTTAAAAGCTTTACTGTAATAATCAACAGATAATGTATAGTTTTCTGCCGTGTAGCAAGAATCTGCTTTTCGAACCCATTCTTTATACGTTTGTGCGTTTAAAAAACTGAAATTCATTACAAGTAAAACAAAAACAATCGATTTTTTCATAGATTAAAAGTTAGTGGTTTAGTTCGTATTTTGTTCTGATATTAATTGTCCGTTGTCGTAATTTTTAATGCTTTTTAATTTCCCTTTATCCGAATAAAATTTCCATTCGCCAAAATAAAACCAATGCATTTCGACTGAATTCGTTTCTAATTTCGTTTTTCCTTTCGATTCTAATTTTCCGTTTTCGTAATACGTTTTAACAATACATATTCCGTTTTTGTATTTCTCTGTTTTGTAAATTTTACTATTAATATATGTTTTCCACTTTTTTACCGGAAGATCATTTTTGTAATGCTCAATAAATTCATACTGAACGTCTTCATCCATATTAAAAGTTACCCATTTGCCTTCTTTCTTTTTATCTATTTTTTGATTGATGGGTTTACTTTTGCAGCTTAAAAGCATTAATCCGCAAAACAATACTAAAAAAGCGACTTTCAAATTCATTTGCTCTACAATTATAGATTCGTTTCTACAAATGTAGAATAAAATTTCAAACACACAACTTTTCGCACAAAAAAAATCCGCTTATCTATCTAGAAAGCGGATTTATTAAACTATTACTATTTGATAAAGTTACAAAACTGTGATAAAAGCATCCCTTTGGGTTGCATCTATCCTTATCGGAATCTGGCGCATTTGCGCAACTGATTTTCCATTAATAGATGCCGGAATCCATCTTGGCGAAAGTTTTAAAACCCTTTCAAGTTCTTCATTTATTCCGTATCCCAAATCATTAAAAAGATAAATATCTGCTAACGAACCATCTTTCTCTACCGTAAAATTTAAAACAACAGTTCCTTTACTCTTTTTTCTAACTGCTTTTGGAGGTATTTTAAATTTATCCTGAATAAATTGAACCATTGCAAAAGTACCTCCCGGAAAACTTGCAGCTATTTCAACAGAAAGATAAACATCTGACGCTTTTACAGTTTCTTCTTTTTCCTGAGCCGTAATTTTGGCATTTACAAATAACAACAAAATGGCAAAAATTAATCCTTGGCAATATTTTTTATTCAAAACCTTCATTTTTTATGTAAATACATTTCTATAAAAATATAAAATTATTGATTCTATTCATTCGTTTTTTAACCGCAAAGTACGCAAGGTTTTTTTGGATACAATTATAAACGCAAAGTTCGCAAAGCTATATGAATAAGCTTTGCGAACTTTTATAAATCTTACTTAAAAAACTCTTAGCGAGCTTTGCGTAAATCTTAGCGTTCTTTGCGGCTAAAAACCTATTTAGAAAGCTCTACAAAATACTTGTAAAACAACGGAATCGTCTCAATACCTTTCAAGTAATTGAAAATCCCGAAATGTTCGTTTGGTGAGTGAATTGCATCGCTGTCTAAACCAAATCCCATTAAGATGGTTTTGCTTTTTAATTCTTTCTCAAACAAAGCCACAATTGGAATACTTCCTCCAGAACGAACCGGAATTGCAGGAACTCCAAACGTTTCTGTATACGCTTTATTTGCTGCCTGGTATCCGATGCTGTCAATTGGCGTAACATAACCTTGTCCGCCGTGGTGAGGCGTTACTTTTACGGTAACTCCAGCTGGAGCAATGCTTGTAAAGTGTTTTGTGAACAATTCTGTAATTTCTTCCCATTCCTGATTTGGAACCAAACGCATCGAGATTTTAGCAAAAGCTTTGCTCGCAATAACCGTTTTAGCACCTTCTCCGGTGTAACCACCCCAAATTCCGTTTACGTCTAATGTCGGACGGATTGAGTTTCTTTCGTTGGTTACATAACCTTTTTCACCATAAACATCGGCGATGTTTAAAGCATTTTTATATTTTTCAAGGCTGAAAGGCGCTTTTGCCATTTCGGCTCTTTCTTCTGCAGATAATTCCTGAACTTTATCGTAGAATCCCGGAATCGTAATATGATTGTTTTCGTCGTGAAGCGAAGCAATCATTTTTGCTAGAATATTAATTGGGTTCGCTACAGCACCTCCATATAAACCAGAATGCAAATCGCGGTTTGGGCCTGTAACTTCTACTTCAACATAACTCAAACCTCTTAAACCTGTCGTAATAGACGGTTGTTGGTTTGAAATCATTCCTGTATCTGAAATTAAGATGACGTCGTTTTTCAGCTTTTCCTGATTGCGTTCTACGAACCAAGCCAAACTTGCAGAACCAACTTCTTCTTCTCCTTCGATCATAAATTTTACGTTGCATGGAAGTTCGTTGTTCTGAACCATATATTCCAATGCTTTTACGTGCATGTACATTTGCCCTTTGTCATCACAAGCGCCACGTGCGAAGATTGCGCCTTCTGGGTGAATGTCTGTAGTTTTAATAACCGGTTCAAATGGTGGCGAAGTCCATAATTCTAAAGGATCTGGCGGTTGTACGTCGTAGTGACCGTAAACTAAAACCGTTGGAAGATTTGGATCTATTATTTTTTCACCGTAGATAATTGGGTAACCTGGAGTGTCGCAAGTTTCGACATAATCGCACCCTGCTTTTGATAAACTTTCCTTAACAGCTTCTGCTGTGTCAATAACATCTTGAGAGTATGCAGTGTCGGCACTAACCGACGGAATCTTTAATAATTCGATCAATTCATTGATAAACCGATCTTTATGTTGTTGAACGTAGGACTTAATATTTTCCATTTAAATTATTTTTATAGAAAATCAAAAGTACAAAAAAGAGAATTAAAAAAAATTTTCAAAAAATGCTTTGATTATTCAAAAGTATGCCTATCTTTGCACCCACAATTACCGCGGATATGGCGAAATTGGTAGACGTGCCAGACTTAGGATCTGGTGCCGCAAGGCGTGTAGGTTCGAGTCCTATTATCCGCACAAAAAAAGCTTCTGAAGATTTTTCAGAAGCTTTTTTGTTTTTACTGCATCTATTCTATTTTAATTCTTGTCTTAAATCTTAAAACAATAATAAAAAAAACTATCTTAAATTATTTAATAACTTTTATATTTGGGAAATTAAGACAATTCCAAAATTAATTCTAAAACTATTTTTTGAAAAGTTTGTTTTAAATTTTGTCTTAATTATTGATTGCTTAGAATATATTTTCAAAAACCTAATCCCAACTAATGTATAATTTAATTACAAATATTCTTTCTGAATTTTTATCTCCAAAAACCAAAATCTCTAGATTATTAGTTTTAACACTAATGTCTATTTTTTCAATTGCAGCTGCAATAACAATTATTTTTAGTGAATTAAAGAAGAAAGATATAGTAAATAGTCAACTTGAAATTGAAAAAAGTAGGGTCACCGAAATAGACACGCAATTATCAAACTTATATCAGAAAACATACATTCAAAGTGATTCAATAAACACTTTTTCAAATAAGGATAAGCTTTTAAAAGAAATAACTTTTCTCAAAGCTCAAAGAGAAGATGCTGTTAAAAGTATAGATAAAATAAATAAAAACCCAGATACTCAAATACTAATATTTACTATTCTAGCTGGAATCTTAGTTATAAGTATTGTTATCTTTTTCTCAAATACTTTTAAAACAAATATCTATCAACCATTAGGAGGAAGAATAAAATATTACGAAGCAGCACAAGATAGTAGTAGGAAAAAGAACTTAAAAAATAATCGAGATTTTCTTCAATGGATAACAGAAGAAGAAATTGCAGATAAAAATTTAAATGGCTTAGATATAAAAAAAGCGAAATTACTTAAAGAAGTTTACGATCTTTCTACAAAACTTGGAGACGAAAAAACTAATCTATTAGATAAAATTATGACTTTTGTAAATCTCGAACGAGATGAAAAAGAAATAGCAAAAGATAAACATTCAGAAATTATTTTTGTTTTTGACGAAATACAAGTACGCCTAAAAGAAGAATGCGATCGCCTTAACAAACAAGCACTTATAAATCTTTTTATTTGTTTTTTTATAGCTTTTATAACAATCGGATATATAGGATATGTTTCAATATTTGCAACACCAGATATAATCAAACCAAACTTTGAATTCTTTTTGATTCGATATATACCAAGATTAGTTTCAATTGTAAGCTTATTAACAATATTTCTATATTTCACAAGACTTTATAAATCAAATATCTTAGATGTAAAATATTATCAAAATGAGTTAACGAATGTTGAAATAAAACTAGTTTCTCTAAAAACTGCCTTAAATAATAGTAGTGCAGAAATTATCAATCATATAATTAAAGAGTATGCGGTAATTGAACGAAATTCAATCATAACAAAAGATCAAACCACTTCTGAACTAGAGAGAATTAAGATTGAAAATGAAATGAACAAAGATTATTTAAACAAAGTTTGGGAATTATTATCTATTTCAAAAATTAACAAAAAAGAATTGAGCTGATCCAAACAAAATTTATCTTTAGAAAAACAGCTAATAAATGATCATCTTGACGAAAGAAGCTCCCCAACATCACCAACAAGTTTGTACACATGAAAAAAATTAGAGGAAACATCTCAATTTTTAGTCGGTTTTGTTGTTTTGGTTTCTCCTTTCGTCGAAATGACAAACTTTGAGTATTATTTAATTTTGTCTTTTCATACCAAAAAATTCATTTCTAACGTTCAATTCCCTTCTTCACGATTTCCAAAACCTCTTCTTTTGTCATAAACGAATTCATGAAATCTTCGAGGTTTCCTTCGTTGGTTACTTCCCTGAAAAAGACTTCATGATCTGTGCCAAATAAGGTTGGATTTTCTGGATTTGGGTCAGATAAGGCGATGTAAAAATTATCTGGAAAACCATAGCTTGTTACAAGCAGAATTAAATCTGGCGTTGGGTCGTTGGTTACTTTTATGATTTCGCTTAAATCAGTTTCTTCTTCATCTGTAAAATCAGAATTCCATTCTTTATAATCTTCTGTACCTTCTTTGAATGGAGTAAATGGCGTAACTTCCCAAAACATTTGTCCAAATCCTTCTGTGGTTAATCGGAAATATTTCTGAATCAGTTTATCATAAAAAGCCTCTTTATCTGCTTTAAAAAGCGCTTCATTTTCATCTACAAAATCTCCTATTCCATAAATAGGTTCCTGATTTTCGGCAGAAGCCCACGGCGCATCTTCAGGCCTTTGATACAAAACGGTATTAAAAGTTATAGACTGTAAATCTTGCTGAAGAGAATTTCCTTTTACATTATCAATATTTCCACCTAATTTTTTTATCTGTTCTAAAATTTCCTTTTTCATTATATTTCTTTTTAAACGATTCAAAAGTAAGAATTTTCAATAAAGCGAAGATTACTAAACTTTATTTAACGTTTTCAATCATCTTGACGAAAGGAGATTTAAACATCACCAACAAATGGACATCATGAAAAAAAAAATTGTGGGGACAATTTAAATTTTCGCTGGTTTGTTTTGTTTTCTCCTTTCGTCGAAATGATTAGTTTTTAATCAACATCTAAATAAGGATCGAGAACTTCTGCCAATCTGTTGAGCCAGTAAAAATTATCGTCTATATTTTTTATTTCAGATTCTAATGTTTCGCATCCGCGCATTGAACACAACGAAAGCGCATAATTAACTTCTCGAATTGTCTTTGCCATATCTTTTGGATCTATAACATTCATAAAAAAGTCATTTAGTCTCGTTTCAACTTCATTAGGAAAAATCCCTGTAGCCATTATCTTATTTTTTAAACTTGTCAAATATAATACTTTTGAGCTCATATATGAGCCTAGATGAAAAATAAATCTTATGACTTTTGAAATATGGATATTTCAGAAGAAATTTTTATTGCTAATCTTGGAATTCACATTAGACAACTTCGTGAAAAGAAAGGCTTATCTCAACAAGCTTTAGCTGATGATTCTGATATTCCTAAATCTCAGATTGGAAGAATCGAAAGAGCTAAAGTAAATACTACTGTAAAAACTCTTGTAAAAATTGCCAATGCTTTGGATGTTGAACCAAAAGAGTTATTGGATTTTCCTTTAAAATAAAACTTTACTTTTCGGCGAAAGCCATTTCTTCAAAACATAAAAAAAACCTCCAGCTAAAGCAGGAGGCAATTCGTCTAGTTTTGTCATTTCGACGTAAGGAGAAATCTTCGCGAGTAGCTCCGTTCCAATAGGTCAATCTTTGTCGAGTTTCTTGCGGAGATTTCTCCTTACGTCGAAATGACAAACTTTGTGGCAACACACTTTAAGCAAAAAACCTTTGACAAAGTTTAAAACTTTGACAAAGGTTTATAGTATCGATTTGGAATTTGGGATTTAAAAAATTCGAATTTTATTTCCCTAATATCTCAATAATCTTCTCCACATTCACTTCACTGTAATCATTAATATAAAAATCACAAGGTGGAAGTTCTTCTTTTGTATGCGTACTCAAAACGCCTACGACTTTCATTCCGGCATTTAATCCTGCCGTAACGCCCGAAAAAGAGTCTTCAAAAACCACACAATCCGACGGAGAAACGCCAACTCGCTCTGCCGATTTTAAGTAAACTTCGGGATTTGGTTTATGAAACGTAACATCTTCGCTGGACATCATCGAATCCATTTTTTGGTCGAGTTTGAGGAAATTGGCAATTAAATCGAGATTTGCTCTTGGTGCCGATGTAGCAACGGCCGTTTTGAATCCGCGGGATTTTAATTCTTCCAAAAACGTCATATAATGCGGAATCGTTTCGACTTTGTCTTTATAAATCTCACGAAACATTCCTTCTTTTTCGTCTTCCAACTTAATCAATTCTTCTCCTTCAATAGTACGTTTGAAGAAATGTGTCATGATATAACTATTGTGTTTTCCGTACATGTGTTCTTCAAATTCCTGATTGGTGTACGGAATTTTATATTTATTGAAAAACTCTTCGAAAGCTACGACATGATGCGGATTGGTGTGACAGATTACGCCGTCCATATCAAAGATTACACATTTTTGGCTCATAATTATTTTGTTGTTATTGTTGTTTTGGGGTGAATTATACTATCCATTTTTAGAGTAAATTTCTTTGCACCAATTTCATTTAAATGATCGGCATCATAAAAATCTTTTTTCACAAAAGATTTATCGTTTAAAAAAGAGAAATACCTTAGATCTGCATTTTTCTTTTTTAATTGATTAATAACATTCATTGTTGTATTCAATTGCAGGAGATTTAAATTTTCCGTATAAGTCTTGTAAACAGGACTTGTAAACAAAATAACTTTAATATTTCTTTCTTTTGCAAAAAACAATATTTCATTCAACGCCTTAATTTGTTTATTCAAACCTGAATTATCGCTTGCTGTATGTCTTAAGGCTGCTGTTTTTCCTGTTTCCTCTAAATTTTTATTTCCAGATGAATTATAAGTAGTTCCCCATCCAAGTTTATTACAAGTTATGTCGTTTCTGTTTACTGTCCAGTATTTAAATGTTCTGTAAATATTTTTATCAAATTTACCATTAAGCAGCTCAAATCTGTCACTTAACTTACCTCTAGAATCTATTCCATAATAAATTTTATAATTCTTTACACGCCATTCCTCTGCACCATTTGTAAGGCTTTCATACAATGAAAAATAATCAATTGGCAAAACTATAGTTTTTAAGTTTTTCCATTCGTTTTTATATTTGTTCAGAATTTCTAAATCAAAATCTACACTTTGTGATATATGTGCCGCATTGAATTCTTTTTGGTTCAAAAATTCAGGATTGATTCCAAAATAGGTATGTGAATTGCCTAAATAAAGCACTTCAATTTTATTGGAGTATTGGTCTAAATATTCTTTTTTGTATGAGTAATCATTTGGAATTTTTCTTAAGGATATTTCAATAAACACGATTACGATGATTATTGGCAAACTAAAGATTATAATATTCTTAATAAATTTTTTCATAATTAAAATTGAGAATAAACAATTGCTGCCAATTATGTACCAATTGGAATAGTCTGCACAAATAAAGAAATCAGCTTGTTATAAAAAAAATACATTTTATGACTTGAAAATTTATTTATGATTAACCAATAAGGAACAAAGACCATCAGCAAAAGATTGCAAAACTAATCTAATTAAAAAAACATTCTTTACTATTTTTAAATATTAAAGAAACAATTATAAAATTGACATACCAATATTAAAGTTTCAGTACAATAAATCTATATTACCCTATCCAAATTTTACTTTTAACCAAAGTCATCGTTTGTCTTAAATGCTGGTTGCAGGCAATGAGAATAATTAAAATTACGAGGCTGTAACCTACAATGGTATAAATTTCCATATCGGCCAATAAAGTCGATTGTTTGGTAATCGTTCCGAAAATCTTTTTCATCGCCAGAACATTGGCATTATCTGCAGAATATCCTTTTGCAATAAAACTCTGCGTTGCTGCGGCGATGTTTTGTTGTGCTTCGGGATTTTCTCCGGTTACAAATTGGCTTAGTTTTAAAAAATGTTTTTTATTTAAGAAAACCATCGCATTCTGCATGACGCAAAAACCAATTGTACTTCCCCAAAAACGTCCTGAAACCCCAACAATTCCAGAAGAAACCGCCATATTTGCCGGAACCGATGATGTGGTAAATAAGATGAGCGGAACAAATAAAAACCCAACACCGATTCCTTGCAAAATATAGGGAACAATAATATCGCTCAGCGCCACATCGGGCACAAAAAGAAACGTAAACCAGAAATGAAATATCGCAATCAACGTAAAACCAATCATAAAAATGATTTTGGTTGAAACGGATTTCATCAGAAAAAAAGCAGCTAAAATTAGTCCGATTACATTTCCTAATCCGTTAATGTATTGCACGCCCGCCACACGCGACGGATCCCAATTCCAAATTGAGAACATCGCCGAATGACACAAACTAAGTGTCGCCCGGCTGATGTAAAATAAAAAAAACAATAAAAATCCAATTCTAAGATTGGCATATTTTAAGACTTCAAAATTGAAACTTGGTCGTTTGACCAAACGTTCTTTAAAAATGAATAATCCGCCTGTTATAAGCGAAATCATCAGCATTAAAACCATTTGTGAAGATCGAAACCAATATTTTTTTTCGGCATAAACAAAAAAGTAGGCACCGCAAAGAATAGAAATTAAAACCAAAAAATAACTCATCCAATCGATCTGATACAATGGGATTTTCTTTGTAATTCGGTGCCCTCTAAAAGTAACCAAGATTAAAAAAACGTTTAAAACCTGCAATCCGCCCGAAACATATAACATGTATTTCCAGTCGTAATGATCGAGAAACCAAACAGCAATATTCATTATAAAAGGCGTTGACAACAACAACGATCCGTAATAAAACGAAAACCCAATAATGATTGCATTTTTGGTATTGAACTGCTCAATAAGTAATTGTCTGATTGTAATTACCGGAAGTGCCATCAGGATTCCTTCGGCAACTCTCATCAATAAAAAAACCGAAAAATTGGTTATATAAGCCGATGTAACAATCGTAATTCCGATTAAGGAATAAACTGCCATAAGATAATTTTTAGCAGGGAAAAAACTCGAAAATCGGCTTTCGATTAAAATTGTGGCGAGTAAAGTTCCGTACGTAACGCACATCGCAAACTGCAGATCTTCTGGTTCAATATCCAGAAAACTTGCCGCATACGTTACGTTTGACGTGTAAACTCCCAATAAAATCATGGAGTGCAGCAAACAGACGAACAATATAATTATGATCGCCCATCGCGGAACCCAGGATTTAAATATACTTTTATCTTCCATTTTATTTGTGTGCAGCAACAACCGTAATGTTCATTCCTGCTCTTAAAAAATCGGTTTGTGTGTCGTTGTCTTTTAACTGAATTCGAACTGGAATTCTTTGTTCGATTTTTACGAAGTTTCCTGTCGCATTATCTGGAGGAAGCAAAGAAAATCTCGCACCGCTCGCAGGCGATAACGAAGCAATTGTTCCTATGAATGTTTTGTCGTTTACAGCATCGGCTTTAATTTCAACTTCTTGACCAACGGTTAAATATTGTAATTGTGTTTCTTTAAAATTCGCCGTGATCCATTTTTCTTTACTTACTATTGAAAGCAACGATTGTCCTTCTTTTACCATTTGTCCTGGCTGTAAAGTTCGTTTTCCAACCCAGCCGTCGTAAGGCGCAGTAATAATGGTATAAGAAAGAAACAAAGCCGCATTATCTACAACAGCTTGTTTCGATGCAATATTCGTCTGCGTTGTCGGAACATTTGCTTCGGCAACAGAAGTGCTTAAAGCAGAAGAATGAATTCTGTTTTTCATTTCCTGAAAATGCGCCTGAGCTGTTTCATAATCGGCTTTTACTTTTTCTAACTGTTGCGATGTTGCCGCTTCTTCTTTAACCAAAGCCTGATATCTTTCGAATTCTAATTTTGTTTTCCAAAGATTCGATTTTGCAGCGTCTAATTGCGATTCGTTAATTGCCGTCGCACTTGCTGTATTTACGGCATTTTTCTCAGCTACAATGCTGTTTTGTTTCGCATTTTGAACATCGGCCAAAGCTACATTCAATTTCGACTGATATTCTCTATTATCGATCACCACCAAAGTATCGCCTTTGTGCACAAATTGGTTTTCGTTAAAACGAACTTCCTGCACATAACCTGTAATTCTCGACATAATCGGTGTTACGTATTGTTCGACCTGAGCGTCGTTGGTTTCTTCGTGATTTCGGTTAAAAACATAAAACCAAATCCCTAGAATAACTCCGCTTATAACCAGCGTACACGCAATAATTGTTATTATGATATGAAACGTTTTATTTCTCTTAGTTTCATTTTTTATCTTAACCATAAACTTTATATCTTTTAATTTCTTCCCCGGATTAATCCCGAAGTTTCGGGACAGCGCAACAATATGAATCGTTCCTTCGGAACTTGTTAATCTATATTTTTTCTTCCCCGGATTGAAATCCGGGGCTACAACATGGATCGTTCCTCCGGAACTGAAAATCTATATTCTTTATTCTATTTTCTATTTTCTATTTTCTTCTAACTTTTCACTTCTAACATCTAACCCAGAATCTAACTCTGCGAAAGCATTCCTGCCGTATGCATCAATTCATAATGTTTTAAAACGGCATCTAAATGAGTTGAGATTTTATTGTATTTCGCCTGAAGCAAAGCATTATCAGCATCTACCATTTCCGTAATTAAAACCAATTGGTTTAAGTATTTTAACTTTACAATTCGGTAGTTTTCTTCGGCTAAATCAAGCGCTTTGTCAACAACCACAAACTTTTCAAGGATTTCCTGATATTGCGTATGCTCTTTAAAAAGCTGATCCTGAATTTCATCTTTTACAATTTCAGTCTGCATTTTCTGCATGTCGATTTTCGTATTGGCTTTTGCTACTTTAGTTTTGTTTTTATACAAGGCCGAAAGATCAAAACGTGCTTCAATTCCCACTTGTCCTAAAGTGTACAAATACGGATTTGGCGGAAAGAATTTATAGTTCGGGTAATAAAAACCATAATTCCCAAAGAAATTTACACTTGGCAGATAATTGCCTTTTACCAATTGCAGTTCGGTTTTACTGATGTTCAATTCCTGACTTGCAATTCGCATTTCTTCGTTCTGCATGGCTTTATTCAAATAAAAGTCATACGGATCTAAACCGTTCATTTCGTCTAAATTTGAAGTAGTATCGATGGCAATTTCTTCGTTTTCCGAAATTTGAATCAACGTCTTCAGATCGTGAAGTGCGATTTTGATGTTTTTGGAGTTTGTCAACGCATTCAATTCGCGATCTGAGAGTTGTAATTCGGCACGAATGACTTCGTTTTTAGTCACCGTTCCATGTTTCTGCATGGATTGGACTTCTTTTAATCGGCTTTTTTCTTCTTTGATATTTTCTTCAAAAATCTTTTGAAGTTCCATCATTTTATAAATCGCCAGATAGTTTGCCACAACCTGCAGTTCGATATCATTTTCTGTTTTTTCCGATTTTATTTTGGCAATTTCGCTTTCATCATTCGCAATTTTAATCGCGTTGTTGATTTTGTTTCCAACGTAAATTGGCATTTTAAAAGTCGAATTTACCTCATAGATTTCAGGAATCGCTTTGGTTACTTCTTTTCCGCTAAGAAAACCATCGCCTTTAAATTCGGTAATGTTGGTAATTCTGGAGTACATTCCGTTAAGTTGTACGTCTGGTAATCTAAGTTCTTTTCTTTCTTTGATGTTTTGCTCCGAGAGCGTAATGTCCATTTGAGATCTTAGGACTTTTTTGTTGTTTTCTTTTGCCAGCTTCATCGCTTCCTGTAAAGAAACCGTATGAACTTCCTGTGCTTGTAAACTATTGAATGTTAATGCAATTAAAAATATCAATAGAATTTTGAGAAAACAATCTTCTTTAGAATTTGTTGTTTTAAGGAACATGAATATTTAACTATTTGATGCTGCAAAGTTCCTTCATTTTTTCGTTGACTGATAATTATAAAAAGCCAAGAACATATTCATTTCAGCCAAACGTTAAAATTTCTATTTCCGAAAACGTTATATTAAAATATTGAGATCCAAAAGGTTAGAATTGATTTGTTTTTTTTGGGTTTTCGTGCAGATTATCAGCTATTTAGTTTGTTCCAAAATCTCTTCTCCATTTAAGTAATCAGAAGGTCTTTGGCCTAGAATTTTGAAAAAAGTATTGCTGAATGTCGGAACACTATTATAGCCAACTTCCTGCGCAACTTCTTTTACCGAAAGTTTTCTTTCTAATAAAAGTTCGATAGCTTTTAAAATTCTTCGAATGGTGTAATATTGAATGAATGACATTTTTAGGTCTTTCTGAAATAAACGCGATAACGATCTTTCGCTATAACCAAATTCATGCGCGACATTCGAAAACAAAATTGTTTCTCCCAAATTATTCTCCACATGACGCAGAATTTTACCCAAACGCTTGTCTTTTGGCTGTGGTAATTCTAACGGAAGATTCGTCGGACAGATTTGCGGTAAAATGGCTTTTATAGCTTTAGCAATGCTGAAATTAGGCGTTTCTTCTTCGAGATCACCATTCCATCGATTGGTAAACATCATCATTTGAAGCAGTAAATTATTGACTGGATAAATACCTTCGCTTTTATAGAATTCATCTTCATTTTTTTCAACTGGAAAATATAAATTCCGCATCATCACGTGTTCCGACTTCGGTTCGATGCTATGCTCTAATCCAGCAGGAATCCAAATAAAATGTCTTGCAGGCAGAAAATATGATTTGGTTTCCGTCGTCACAAAAACTACATCGCCTTCTGCGTAGAGCATTTGTGCTTTTTCATGTTTGTGTTTTGGAACAAACAATTCGCCCATTATATCATGATGACAATAGATGCTTTTTTTATCGGCATCTACTTTAGTGAGATAATATTTGTCTACTTTGAATGTTGGTTGTTCCATCTTGTTTTTTAACCGCAACGAGCGCTAAGGTTTACGCAAAGTTCGCAAAGTTTAATTTAAGCTTTGCGAACTTTGCGATTTTTCTTTGCGCTCTTTGCGGTTAAATTCAAAAAGTCTATAAAACAAAAAAGTCTTTCCTTAACGGAAAGACTTTCTAAAACTAAGCGGTCTGGACGGGACTCGAACCCGTCTCGTCTCTAGACGAGATGACAGGCATGTATTTCTAACCAACTTTATGTTGCATTTTGAATTAAAACTTCAATTGATTTACGGTTTAAT
>Ga0160495_100076_pt1 | contig 161238 bp, 150 predicted proteins | sample DID4MG_4_FD_108251 | JGI IMG/M metagenome (GOLD analysis project Ga0160495, IMG submission 108251) | Enriched soil microbial communities from UW Madison campus, WI, USA - DID2933_E24_FP4 MG | ecosystem: Environmental > Terrestrial > Soil > Unclassified | place: USA: Madison, Wisconsin... | reverse complement strand
TTCCAGGCCGGCGATGATCTCGACCAGCTTGTCCGGGTCGGTTTCGTTGATTTCGATGTCGAAGACATCCAGGCCGGCGAATTTCTTGAACAGCACCGCCTTGCCTTCCATGACCGGCTTGGAGGCCAGCGCGCCGATGTTGCCCAGGCCCAGCACCGCGGTGCCGTTGGTGATCACGCCCACCAGATTGCCGCGCGCGGTGTAACGGAACACATTGGCCGGATCGGCCACGATCTCCTCACAGGCCGCCGCCACGCCCGGCGAGTACGCCAGCGCCAGATCGCGCTGGTTGGTCAGCTGCTTGGTCGGCGTGACCGATATTTTGCCGGGGCGCCCATGCTCGTGATATTCAAGGGCGGCTTTGCGAAGGTTGGCATCCATAGGGCGGCTACTGGCTAATTAGGTGAGACACGGAAAGAGGGAGGAATTCTATTCCCATGACGGGCGGCGCGATACGTCCGCGACGCCTTTCCTCTTATTGGGGACGAGCGGCGAAATCTTACAGCAAGCTGAAATGATGTCAGGTTTCACGAGGCAGGAATAAGGGAAAACGACCATCGGGGTCGAACAGCGCCTTGACGCGCCCGTCCAGCCGGACCGTCGCCAGCCCGGGCGATTCCGCCTGCGTGCCCGTCGCCGCGAACGCCGGCGCGTCGGTCAGCGTCACGCTTTGCACCCAGGCCAGCGTGCCGCCGTGCCCCAGCAGCAGGTGCGCCAGGTTCACGGTGGCCGGCGCTTCGGGCTTCAAGGCGTCCAGCCGGTAGCGGCCCAGCCAGTGATGGCCGTCGTGGGTCGCGAAGGCGTCCCCACCAGAGGCCAGCTTGAACAGCTCGGGCACCAGGCTTTGCACCGTGGCCGAACGCAGCGGCTGCACGTCGGCTTCGCCGAACGGCCCCAGGGATTCTTCGATGCCGTCGGCCAGCATCACCTCCACCGACAGCACGCCCGACGCCGCGCAATGCCCGGCGGGCCAGGGCGCGGGCGCGGCCAGCCATTCGGCCAGCGTCATGGCGCTGGGAAAACCGTCGAACTGCCGCAGTCCGGCCTGGGTCAGCGCCGCCAGCGGGACACCCGGCTGGGCCCGCCAGCGCGGCGTCTCGCCGGCCAATCGGGCCAGGCCCGCCATGTGCGACGGGTCGATCCGCAGGCGCGGGCCCGCAATGGGCGCGTAGGGCCCGGTTGCACCTTCCAGCGCCATGACGATGCGGTACTCCGCGCACAGCGTGCGGGCATGCGCGACATCGGCGTCGCGCGACGGGGTCAAAATGGCCTGCGCTCCGCCGGGACCGTCTTCGCCCAGATCCTGGACCTGCCCCTGGCACAGCAGCTTCAGACGCTGCATGAAGGCCGCCCACGGGGTCTGGACCGGCCTGCGGCCAAGCAGGAAAGCGCGCCGGGATGGCTGCATGACTACAATTCCTTTTTCCGCTACAAAACGCTTTCGAGAATCCAATGCCTCGCCTCGCCACGCGCACCCATGATTTTCTGACTTTCCACGCAGTGGAACTCTTCAAGCAGGGTCAAGCGCTGCAGGCGGCTGGCAAGGACATTATCAGCCTGGGCATCGGCGAACCGGACTTTACCGCGCCCCCTCAGGTCGTGGAAGCGCTGGAGCGCGCGGCCCGCGCCGGCCTGAGCGGCTATAGCCCCCCCGCGGGCCTGACGCCGCTTCGCGAAGCCATTGCGCAGTTCTACCATGACAAATTCGGCGCCACGATCAATCCGGCCCGCGTCATCGTCACCGCGGGCGCCTCGGGCGCTCTGACGCTGGCCTGCGCGGCGCTGGTCAACAGCGGCGGCGAAGTGCTGATGCCGGACCCGTCCTACCCCGCCAACAGCAATTTCGTGCTGGCCGCGGGCGGCGTGCCGCGCCTGATCCCCAGTTCGGCGGAAAAGCGCTTTCAGCTGTCGGCCCAGGACGTGGCCCAGCACTGGAGCCCCGCCACGCAAGGCGTCATGGTGGCTTCGCCCAGCAACCCCACGGGCACGTCGATCGCCCCGGACGAACTGGCCGATCTGCTGGCTGAGGTCCGCGCGCGCGACGGCTTCGCCATCGTCGACGAAATCTACCTTGGTCTCTCTTACGAGGGCGAGCCGCGTTCCGCGCTGACCCTGGACGATGACATCATCGTTATCAACAGCTTCTCGAAGTATTTCCACATGACGGGTTGGCGCCTGGGCTGGATGATCGTGCCCGAAGACATGGTGGCCCCGGTGGAGAAGATCGCCGCCAGCCTGCAGATCTGCGCGCCCACCCTGGCCCAGCATGGCGCCCTGGCCTGCTTCACGGACCAGGCGATGAAGACCTTCGAGCATCGCCGCGAAGCCTTCAAGCAACGCCGCGACTACCTGCTGCCCGAATTCGAACGGCTGGGCATCCAGGTGCCGGTCAAGCCGGACGGCGCGTTCTACATCTACGCCGACATCAGCAACCTGGGCATGGACAGCGGCACCTTCTCGCAGCGCCTGCTGCTGGAAGCCGGGATTGCCGCCGTGCCGGGGCTGGACTTCGGGCCGGCCCACGGCGGCCACACCATGCGCTTTTCCTACGCCACGGGCCTGGACCGGCTGGAAGAGGCCGTGGCCCGCATGGGCAAATGGCTGCAGCGCTAAGCCAAAAACAATGCGCGCCCCGATGGAGCGCGCATTGTGGTCCTGCCTGGCTGTCAAGAATCGCCGCCGGATCAGTCCCGGGCCAGCGCGATGCCTGAAGCCAGCGCCAGGCGCCGGCGTTCAGCCTGCACCTTGGCACCGTAGCCGTTGTCGTCCGGCCCCGTGGAACCCACGTAGCAGGCCAGGCCGCCGTCGATGGAACCGCGGCGGTTGATACAGTCGCGCAAGATCGTGGCCCCGACGCCGATATTGGCGACCGGGTCCAGCGCGGTCTTGCCGACGGCGTCGAACTTGTCCTGGTGCACACTGGTCATGACCTGCATCAGGCCCTGCGCACCCACGTGGCTTTCGGCCAAGGGGTTGTAGCGGGACTCGATGGCGATCACGGCCAGGACCAGCAAGGGGTCAAGCTGCTTTTCGCGGCTGACCTTGTACACGGTATTCAACAGCGGACCGGTGGCGTCATACGCCACCTTGTACTTGCGCGAGATATAGTTGCGCAACGCTTCGGCCTGCGGTCCGGTCGCCACGGTGGCGGGTTTCTTCGGTACCGGCGGCGCGACGCGGGCTGGCCCCAGCATGCCGGTGGCATTGCTGGCGGGAGCGGTTGGAACGGCCATGGCAATTGCCGACGCAGTGTCGGAACCCAATTCGGAACCGACATCGGATTCGGTGCCGGATTGCATGGATGAAGGCGCTAGGGCGGTCAACAAGGCTTTGTGCACTTGCAATGCCTGATCGCGCAAACCAGGCAGGGCAAATCCCATGCTTACCGTCACAATCACCGCGATGCCCAGATAGACTGAGCAGATACGCAAGGACTCGGCAAGATATTCGTGCACTCCTTGGGCCATGTTCCTGAACAGGCTGGCCACTGACGCATCGGGCATAAAAACCTCCTGCGTGAAAAAGAGGGAGTCAATGTTAACCTCTCTTTCACCCCAAAATGTAACCAAATCGCTGGGATCTGTAGTGAAATACCGCGACCTTAGAGACTTCCTCGCTCAACTTGAACGGATGGGCGACCTCAAACGCATTGCCGCGCCGGTGTCCACCCGGCTGGAAATGACCGAAATTTCCGACCGCGTCCTGCGTGCCGAGGGCCCGGCCCTGCTGTTCGAAAACGCCCAGCATGACGGCAAGCCGGCACAGATGCCGGTGCTTACCAACTTGTTCGGCACGCCCTCGCGCGTGGCCCGCGGCATGGGCGCCGACAACGTCAGCGCGCTGCGCGATATCGGCGAACTGCTGGCTTCCTTACGCGAACCCGAAGCGCCCAAGGGCTTGCGCGACGCGCTGGCCAAGGTGTCGATGCTGAAGGCGGCCTTGTGGGACATGAGCCCCAAGAACGTCAAAAGCCCGGCCTGCCAGGAAGTCGTCTGGGAAGGCAAGGACGTGGACCTGACCCGCCTGCCGATCCAGACTTGCTGGCCCGGCGACGTGGCCCCGCTCTTGACCTGGGGCCTGGTGATCACGCGCGGCCCCAACGCCAAGCGGCAGAACCTGGGTATCTACCGCCAGCAACTGCTGGGGCCGAACAAGCTGATCATGCGCTGGCTGTCGCACCGAGGCGGCGCGCTGGACTTCCGCGACCACGCGCTGGCCAATCCGGGCACGCCCTTCCCCATCGCCGTCGCGCTGGGCGCCGACCCCGCCACCACGCTGGGCGCCGTCACCCCGGTGCCCGACAGCCTGTCCGAATACCAGTTCGCCGGCCTGCTGCGCGGTTCGCGCACCGAAGTGGCGCAAGCGCTGGGCAGCAACCTGTCGGTGCCCGCCTGGGCCGAGATCGTGCTGGAGGGGCATCTGCTGCCGTCGTCGGACCCGCGCGCCGTGAAGCCCGTGGTGCCCGAGGGCGTCAACCCGCCGCCCAACAGCGATTACGAAATGGCGCTGGAAGGCCCGTACGGCGACCACACCGGCTACTACAACGAGCAGGACTGGTTCCCGGTGTTCACGGTCGAGCGCATCACGATGCGCCGCAATCCCATCTATCACTCGACCTATACCGGCAAACCGCCCGACGAACCCGCCGTGCTGGGCGTGGCGCTCAACGAAGTGTTCGTGCCCTTGCTGCGCCGCCAACTGCCGGAAATCGTGGACTTCTATCTGCCGCCCGAAGGCTGCAGCTACCGGCTGGCGGTGGTGTCGATCCGCAAGCAGTATGCGGGGCACGCCAAGCGCGTCATGTTCGGCCTGTGGAGCATCCTGCGCCAGTTCATGTACACCAAGTTCATCGTGGTGGTTGACGAAGACATCAACCCGCGCGACTGGAAGGAAGTGGTGTGGGCGATGACCACCCGCATGGACCCCGTGCGCGACACCCTGTTGGTTGAAAACACCCCCATCGACTATCTGGACTTCGCCTCTCCCGTTTCCGGGCTGGGCGGCAAGATGGGCCTGGACGCCACCAACAAGTGGCCCGGCGAGACCAACCGCGAATGGGGCACGCCCATCACCATGGACGCCGACGTCAAGAAGCGCGTGGACGACCTGTGGGGCCAGTTGGGCCTTTAAAGCCGACGGCCCCAAACGGCCCGTGCAAATAAAAAACCCCGCCGGCAAGGCGGGGTTTTTATTGGGTGGGTACAGGACGCGCTGCTGCCAACGCGAGCCTTATTCCCCGCCCTCTCTTGAGCTTTGCCACAGCTTGTACACCTGCCAGCCGACCAGCGCGCCGCCCGCGATCTTGAGCAGCTTGAACCGCTTGCCGCCGCGCATGAGCAGGGTGGACAAGGACGAGCTGACCAGCGGATAACGGCGGGCAAGCGTGATGGCCTGCAAGGCCCAGCGCGAAGCCCCGCCCGAGGCCAGTCGGGGCAGCAAGCCCCGGATGATCGAAGCCGGCTCCAGCTTGTGGCTGGTGCTGACGATGCTTTGCGCCAACGATTCGCGTTCGATCGCTGCGCGGGCGCGCAGCAATTCGATGCGGACAGCGCGATCAACGGTAGGAGACCTTTTCGACATGACTCAGCCCTCCTCGCGCCGACGCGCGGCCGGTACGTCATCGTCTTGCGCATCGCGGATCCGGTCCAGCAGTTCCGCGTCGCGGCCCAGCTCTTCCAAGGTAGCCGCGAACGGCGGCGCGCCATAGACCAGCGCATGGCGTACCGCCAGCAGCAGGCCGATGCCGACGATGCCGTAGAAGGCCGCCAACAGGCCCAGGGCCAGATAGCGATCTTCCGTAGGCCAGAACAGCACCGCCACCGTCACGGTGAACACCAGCACCGCCAACGTCAGGAAAAGCAGCGCAGCAAAGGCCATGCCCAGCACTTTGAGCAGGCGCGCCTTTTCATCGGCGGCCTCCAGCGTCAGCAACTCCAGGCGCGTGCGCAACAGCCCGACCAGGCTGGACGCGACGCCGAAAACAGATTTTCGTAGACCCATGGCATCAAGAACGCCGGGCGGACAACGCGGCACGAAGCCGACGCCGCCCGCCCGGACGTTCAAGCCTTATCAGCGGCGGCTGATCAGCAAGCCGAGCAGCAGGCCGGTCACGCCTGCGATGCCGATGGCTTGCCAGGGATTGTCATGCACGTAGTCGTCAGTGGCGCGGGCGGCTTTGCGGCCGCGTTCGAGCACGGCGTCTTGCGCCTCGTAAAGGGCTTCGCGCGTACGCTTGAGCGAAGTCATGGCGCGGTCGCGCAATTCGTTTGCCTTGTCGCCGGTGGTGCCGGCTGCTTCGCGCAGCAGGTTTTCCGCGTCATTCAAACTGGTCTTGACACTGTCGATGAGTTTTTCTTTTGCGACTTCTTCGGATTTTCTCGTGGCCATTTTTTGAGCTCCTGTTGTGTGTCTATGACAAAACCATCATACCAGCCACCATGCCCGCTGCATGGCGTGCTTGCTACCGTGTGCTACTTGATCTGCGTAATTTCAACTGCGGACTTCACGCCGCCCTGATCGATGTCCTGCTTCATCACCAGATTCACCGCGGGGCAGTACCAATCGGTGACGGTGGTGTTCATGCCGGGGATCGGAATGGTCAGGCCCTGGAAGGTGGCCATCGTGGGATCCGAGTTGCGCGTATACGAGATCGGATGACAGGACTGCTGGCCCAGCGCGGTGTTCACCGCGGTCTTCTGGCCGACGGTCTTCTCGCCGATGCGCACCGTGGTGCTGGGCTGGCCACCCACCGGCGCTTCCTTGCCGATCTTCAGGCGGAACGACGAACCGGGCAATTTCTGGCCGGCGTTGAGCTTGCCGTCGTAAGCGAACAGGCCCAGCATGCGCAGGTCGAACTGGCCTTCGGAAGGCTTGGGGGCCTCGCCGGCGCTGGCGTACTTCAGGAAGGTGGCCTGGCCGCCCTTGACCGTCATCAGGTAGTCCAGCTTGGACTTGCCCGGCGGCAAGCCGGCGTAGCTGAAAGTCGCCACGCCCTGCACGCGCGCGCGGCAGTTGTCGCCATTGCTTTTTGTAACTTCGGCGAAGGTCAGGTCGGCGCCCAGCGACAGATTGCCCGAGCCGGTCAGTTGCACCGCGCCGCCATCATGCATGAACTGCGCATCGCAAACGCCGGCCTGCGCCGAAGCGGCCGCGCCCAGTGCGCCGGCCGCCAAAATGAGGGATGCCATTTTTCGCATCGTTCAAGCCACTCCAGAAATCAGATAGCGCCGTCCGCTATGCGCGACGGCTGGCTTGATACTACACCGGTTGCCGTGCCCGGCGTATGTCCACTCGTGACCGCGCCAAAGGGGGGCCGCCCGCCTACGCCGCCACCGCGGCGGCCGGTATCCGGGCAATCAGCGACTGAATTTCCGGCACGCACGAACCGCAGCCCGTGCCGCAACCCAGTGTGGATTTCAGCGCTTGAAGGTCGCAACCGCGCTCGATGCCCGCCAGGATTGCCGCTTCGCTCACGCCCACGCAGACGCAGACTGTGCGCGACCGCGCCGCGCCCGCGATCCGGCCCGTCAGCAGGCCGGAAACGCTGGCCGGCGCGTCGCCCCCCGCCGCCCAGGACAGCAGCGCGTCCTGCGCCCGCAGATCGCCCGTCAGCAGAAAGGCGCGCAAGGTGCCCTGCCCCGCTGCCACGCGGCGCATCCTGCCCCGTGCCGGATCATCGAACGCGACCTCGGCGCGCGTCAGGCCCAGCGCATCCGCCAGCTCCGCCAAAAGCGCAGGCGCCGGCACCGTCTCAGCCGCCAGCCGGATCCGCACGCCGCCTGCGCCAACGGGCAGCACCACGGCGTACTCAAAGCGCCGCAGCCAGGGCGCCAGGCGCACGCGCAGCGCCGCCGCGTCACCTTGAGTCCAGCCCGCCGCCTGCCACGCCAGGCGGGCAGGTTCGGCGCAGATCGCGCTGAACTTCAATTCAGGCTGATGCGACACCGGGTCTGTCGCCGGGCTGGTCAACGCATTGACGCCCAAGCCCGCCATGAACGCGCTGCCCCAATGCATCGGCAAGAAGGCATGGCCGCGCTGCACGCTGTCGTCCTCCTTTACCGGCAGCACCACGCTGCCGCGCCGGGAACGCAGCCGGGCCAGCGCGCCGGACTCCAGCAACAGCTGCCGCATGTCGTCCGGATGCAGCGACACCCAAGGTTCTTCGACATGCTGCGTCAGCACGCGGGCAAGCGACGTGCGCGCCATGGTGTGCCAGTGGTCACGCAAGCGGCCGGTCGTCAGCTGCAGCGGGAATGCGGGCGTGACCGCGTCGGCGGGCGGCAGATAGTCCACATCGCAAAAGCGCGCGCGCCCGCTGGGCGTGGGGAAGACGCCATCGGCGTAGAGGCGCGCCGTGCCCTGCCCCGGGCGATAGGGCCACTGCTGCGGTCCGTCGCGGCGCAAGACGTCGTAGTCCAGCGCGCTGTAGTCCAAGTCGCGGCCCGCCGTCATGCGGACGTGCTCAGCGAACACCTCGCTTTCATCGCGATAGGCGAACCGCGCCGCCTTGTCCGGCGCGATACGGGCGGCCAGCCGCAGTGCCACGGCCTGCGCCAGGCGCCAGTCCGGCTGCGCGTCGCCAGGCGGATCGATCGCCGCGTGCACCCGGCTGATGCGCCGTTCCGAATTCGTCACCGTGCCGGATTTCTCCGGCCACGTCGCCGCCGGCAGCACCAGGTCGGCCCAGGCCAATGTCTCGGTGCCCGCGAACGCCTCTTGCACGATGACACATTCGGCGCGCGCGAGCGCCGCGCGCACCCGGGCCTGGTCGGGCAACGACTGCGCGGGATTGGTCGCCGCGATCCACAGCACCTTGATGCGCCCGTCCAGCACCGCGTCGAACATGTCCAACGCGGGGGTGCCCGGCGCCTCGGGCAGGCGGTCCACGCCCCACAGGGCGGCCACGTCGGCGCGATCCGCCGCGGAACCGGGGTCGCGATGGCCCGGCAGCAAGGTGGCCATGCCGCCGGCCTCGCGGCCGCCCATCGCGTTGGGCTGCCCCGTCAACGAAAACGGTCCGGCACCCGGCTTGCCGATCTGGCCCGTCGCCAGATGCAGATGAATCAGCGCAGCGTTCTTGTCGGTGCCGCGAGTCGACTGGTTCAGCCCCATCGTGTACAGCGACAGCGCCGCACCCGCGCTGCCGAACCAACGCGCCGCCTGGATGATGTCGCCGGCGGGCACGCCGCAAATGCGTTGCGCCTCTTCTGGCGGGAAAGCCTCCACGCGCGCAAGCAAAGCCTCGAAACCTTCGGTGTGGCGTTCGATATAGCCGCGATCCACCAGGCCCTCGCGCACCATCACATGCAGCATGGCGTGGAACAGGGCGACGTCGGTGCCCGGCGCGATCGGCAGGTGCAGGTCCGCGAACGCGGTGGTGTCCGTGCGACGCGGATCCACCGCGACCACCTTCATGCCCGGCCGCCGCGCGCGCGCCGCCTCCAGCCGGCGAAACAGCACTGGGTGCGCGTAGGCCATGTTGGAGCCGGCGATCAGCACGGTGTCCGCCAGCTCCAGGTCTTCATAGCAGGCAGGCGGCGCATCCGCACCCAGCGTGCGCTTGTAGCCCGACACCGCGCTTGACATGCACAGGCGGGAATTGGTGTCGATGTTGTTGGTACCAGCCAGCGCGCGCGCCAGCTTGTTAAAGACGGCATAGTCCTCGGTCAGCAACTGGCCCGACAGATAGAAGCCCACTGCGTCGGGGCCGTGGGACTGGATCGCCTGGGCCAGCTTATCCGCCGCGATATCCAGCGCCTGCCCCAGCGCAATATCCCGCATCGGTTGGTCGCGCGCCTCGCGCCATTGCGCCGACAGCACGCGCGCGCCATCGCGGCGCACGGTGTCGCCCAGCGCCAGCCCTTTGCTGCACAGCTTTCCATGGTTGGCGGGATGCGATTCGTCGCCGCGAACCCGCAACACGGCGCCGTCCCGCACCTGGACGCGCACCCCGCAGCCCGTGCCGCAATAACAGCACACCGACGACACCTCGGCAGCGGGCTCGGCATTCACAACGGGAATCCGGACGATTGACGGCATAACCATCCCCCTACCCGCCCGCCGCGCTTTCGCCGGCCATCAACTGGTCGCGCAGGCCGCCGATATCCTGGCCGTCGCGGATCAGCCGCATGTACCAGGCGCCGTCCGCCGTATCGCCGTACAAGCAGGCGCCCACCAGCTTGTCGCCGCGGATCACCAGCTTCTTGTAGACGCCGTCCAGCGCGTCGGCCACCGTGATGCTTTCCGTCTGTGCGCCCCCCGCGAAATCCCCAGCGGAGAACAGATCAATGCCGGTGACCTTCAGCTTGGCCGAAACCAGGCTGCCTTCATAGCGCCCGATGCCGTGCAGGGCCAGATGATTGGCCGCGACCTTGGCCTGTTCGAACAGGGGCGCCACCAGCCCGTACGCGGTGCCGCGATGGCTGACGCATTCGCCGACCGCATAGATGCGCGGGTCGTAGGTCTGCAGGGTATCGGTGACCACCACGCCCCGGTCCACGTGCAAGCCGCAACTTGCCGCCAGCTCGGTATTGGGACGCACGCCCACGGCCATCACCACCAGGTCGGCCGTAACCTCCTGGCCGTCGGCAAAACGCAGCGCCCGAACCCGGCCCTCATCGCCCGCAAGGATCGCCTGGGTCTGGCGGCCCAACAGGAACGTCAGGCCGCGCGCCTCCAGGCTGTGCCGCAACATCGCCGACGCCTGGGTGTCCAACTGGCGGTCCAGCAACGCTTCGCCCAGATGCACGACCGATACCTCCATGCCCCGCGCAGCCAATCCGTTGGCCGCTTCCAGGCCGAGCAGCCCGCCCCCGATCACGACGGCGTGCCGGTAACGCGACGACGCTTCGATCATCCGGTTCACATCGCCGATGTCGCGGAAGGCGACTACGCCGTCCAGGTCGTTGCCCGGCACAGGCAGGATGAACGGGTTAGAGCCGGTGGCCAGCAGCAGCCGGTCATACGGCGCTTCGGTTCCGTCATCGGTGCGCACGATGCGGCGCAGGCGGTCCACCTGCGTCACCTTGCGGTTGCGCAGCAAGCGGATGCCGTGGCGGGCGTACCAGGCCTCGTCGTTCAGCACGATGTCCTGCAAGGTGCGTTCGCCAGTCAGCACGGGCGACAGCAAGATCCGGTTGTAGTTGGTGTGGGGCTCGGCGCCGAACACCGTGATGTCGTACAGGTCGGGTGCCAGCGCCAGCAGTTCTTCCACCGTGCGGATGCCCGCCATGCCGTTGCCCACCACCACCAGCTTCTGCTTTGCGCCCATGAAGTTCCCCGTGGCTGGCCTTCAGGCGGCCGCGCGGGTCGCGGCCTCGGCGTCGCTGCCCTCTGCTGCCGAGGCGTCCAGGACGGCGTTGGCCTGCGCCGCCGCCTGCGACCGTTCGGGATTGCCGTGGCGGCGGTGCAGGAAATCCACGACTGCTGCGCGGCACTCGAGATAGGTCGGGTCGTTGGCCAGCCGCACTCGGTCGCGCGGACGCGGCAGGGGCACGGGCAGGATCTCGCCGATGGTCGCGGCCGGGCCGTTGGTCAACATGACGATGCGGTCGGACAACAGCACGGCTTCGTCCACATCGTGCGTGACCATGATGGTGGTTGTGCGCGTCTTGGCCACGATCTTCAGCAATTCGTCCTGCAGGTGCGCGCGCGTCAGCGCATCCAGGGCGCCGAACGGTTCGTCCATCAGCAACACGCCCGGTTCGATCGCCAGCGCGCGCGCAATGCCCACGCGCTGCTTCATGCCGCCCGAGATTTCCCGCGGCAGCTTGTTCTGCGCCGGCAGCAAGCCCACCAGCTCCAGCGCGGCGCGCGTGCGCTCAGATAATTGCGGGCGCTTTTCCTTGCCACTAAAGACGCGTTCCACCGCCAGATACACGTTCTGGAAGCAGGTCAGCCACGGTAGCAGCGAGTGGTTCTGGAACACGACGGCCCGATCCGGCCCCGGTCCGGTGATCTCGCGTTCGGCGCACAGCAGCACGCCGCTGGTGGGGCGCGTCAGCCCGGCGATCAGGTTCAGCAACGTGGACTTGCCGCAACCCGAATGGCCGATCAGCGTGATGAACTCGCCCTGCTCAACGGTCAGGTCGATGTCGCGCAGCGCCACGAAGGCGCCCTTGCGGGTGGTGAACGTCTGGCCGACGCGTTCGATGCGTACGAATTTCTTCATGGCCTATTCCTCGGTATAGGTGAATCGGCGCGCCAGCGCGACCAGCAGGGTTTCCAGCAGCAAGCCCACGATGCCGATCACGAAGATGGCGATAACGATGTGCTCCACCTTCAGGTTGTTCCACTCGTCCCACAGCCAGAAGCCGATGCCCGTACCGCCGGTCAGCATTTCCGCCGCCACGATCACCAGCCATGCAGTGCCGATGGACAGGCGCACCCCGGTCAGCATGTAGGGCAGCACCGCCGGCAGCAGCACCTTGGTCGTAACCTTCCATTCCGACAGGTTCAGCACCCGCGCCACGTTCAGGTAGTCCTGCGGCACGCGCGACACGCCCACCGCGGTGTTGATGATCATCGGCCAGATCGAACAGATAAAAATGGCCCAGATCGCAGCCGGATTGGCCGCCTTGAACAGCAGCAGCCCCAGCGGCAGCCAGGCCAGCGGCGACACCGGACGCAGCAGGCTCACGATGGGCGAGAACATGGCGCTGATCGCAGCATATCGGCCGATGGCAAACCCGACCGGGATGCCGATCACCGCCGCCAGCCCGAAGCCGATCGCCACGCGCTCCAGCGACGCCAGCAGGTTCCAGCCGATGCCCTTGTCGTTGGGGCCGTTGTCATAGAACGGATCCGAGAACAGTTCCACGGCCGCGTGCCAGGTCACGCCCGGTGTCGGGATCTCCGGAATCCGCATGGCCACCACCTGCCACACCAGCACGAACAGCGCGAAGCCGGCCACCGGGCCCGCCACGGCCTTCAGCACGGACTCCAGCCGCTCGCGCCCGGCGGCGAACATCGCCTCGCCGCGGCCCACATTCGTTACGGTAGACATTGCATGCCCCTTCTCTGTACCGGCCGCTCAGGCCTTGACCTTGAACCCGTCGGCATACGCCGCGGGGTTGCTGCCGTCCCACACCACGCCGTCGATGAACTTGGCGCTGCGCATCTCGCTGGCGGGCAGCGCCACCCCGGCGGCGGATGCGGCCTGCTTGTAGATGTCGATGCGGTTGACCTGCCTGGCTATCGCCAGATAGTCGGGATGCTCTTTCAGCAGGCCCCAGCGCTTGTGCTGCGTCAGGAACCACATGCCGTCGCTCAGGTACGGGAAGTTGGCCGAACCCTCCGCGTAGAAGCGCATGGCGTGCTCGTCGGTCCATGACTTGCCCAGGCCGTCTTCATAGCGCCCCTGCATGCGGTCCACGATGCCGCTGGCATCCGTATTCACATAGGACTTGGCGGCAATGGTCTCGGCCGTCTTCTGGCGGTTGGCGGGCGACGCATCGATCCACTTGCCGGCCTCGAGAATCGCCGCGGTGACGGCCCGCGCCGTGTTCGGGTTGCGCGACACGAATTCGGCGCTGGTGCCCAGCACCTTTTCCGGATGGTCCTGCCAGATGCCCTGCGTGGTCACGGCGGTAAAGCCGATCTTGTCCATGATGGCGCGCGCGCCCCAGGGTTCGCCCACGCAGAAACCGTCCATATTGCCCACGCGCATGTTCGCCACCATCTGCGGCGGCGGCACCGTGATGACCTTCGCGTCCTTCATCGGATGGATGCCGTAGGTCGCCAGCCAGTAGTACAGCCACATGGCGTGCGTGCCGGTCGGGAAGGTCTGCGCGAAGGTGTATTCGCGCTTGTCCGAGGCCATCAGCTTGGCCAGCGATTCGCCGTCCCGCGCGCCGGCTTGCAGCAGCTTGTTCGACAGCGTGATCGCCTGGCCATTCTGGTTCAGGTTCATCAGCACCGCCATATCCTTCTTCGGCCCGCCCACGCCCATATGCACGCCATAGACCAGGCCGTACAGCACGTGCGCCATGTCCAGCTCGCCGTTCATGAGCTTGTCGCGCACCGCCGCCCACGAGGCTTCCTTGGACGGGGTGATCGTCACGCCGTACTTCTTGTCGATGCCCAGTACCGACGCCATCACCACCGAGGCGCAATCGGTCAGCGGGATGAAACCGATCTTCACTTCGGTCTTTTCCGGCGCGTCGGTGCCCGCCGCCCAGGCGCCGGCGCGCACCAGCGGATCGACCAGCGACAGCAGGCTGGCGCCCGCGACCGCGCGCGCCGTTCCGCTCAACCACTTGCGGCGGCCGGCGTCAGCGGTCAGGTCCGCGCTGGCGGCGGGTCGGGTGGAGGGGCTACGTGTCACTGGCGTCATGCATGGCTCCTGGCAAAAAAAAACGTCCCGCGCGCCATGAAACCGTGTCCATTGGCGCTGCGGAACGTCGTTGTTCCTTGCCGCGTAGTGCGGCGCGTTGCGTCGGGCGACCGCCGTTGGCCCCCTGGTTCCACTTAAGCAATCACTGTGCCAACCCGCTGGTTTTTCGCCGACATTCGCCTGGACCCCGCGCCAGCACTGGCTTTACGCCCACGTCGCGCACCCTCCACTTGGGTTCAGGAAACCGCACGCGAACCAAGTTGGTGCATGCCCGGATGCGGCAGTGCACCACGCCTGTGCGGCTAACGCCCTGCGGCTGTGCCCGGGCGCTGAGCCCCGCACGCCATGGAGATGGCACGGAACTTGCATCATTGAAAGCATCTGGGGGATCTCATGCTGAAAGTCATGCTGCTTAACGATGGCGAAGGACGCGCGGTATCGCTGCGGCAAACGCTTGCCGCGGCGGGCGTGCGCATCGTCTCTGAAATGGCGCCCGGCATGGATCTGGCCGCCGCCATCGCCGAGGCCGCCCCCGACGTGGTGCTGATCGACAGCGACGCCCCTGGGCGCGACACGCTGGAAAACGTCTGTGTGGCCAGCGAGCACAGCGACCGCCCGGTCGTGATGTTCACCGACAACGGCAACCGCGACACCATCCGCAGTGCATTGCGGGCGGGTGTCGCCGCCTATGTCGTGGGCGACGTGCCGGCGGCCCGCATCGAACCGCTGCTGACGGTGGCGATCGAGCGCTTCGCCATGGAGAAGTCTCGCCGCGAAGAGTTGCGCGACGCGCAATTGCGCCTGGCCGACAGGCAATGGGTGGAAAGGGCAAAAGGAATATTGATGAAGGCGCGCGCCATTCCGGAAGACGAGGCGCATCGCCTGTTGCGTGAGCGCGCCATGCAGAGCCAGAAGCGCCTGGGGGAAGTCGCCCGCGAGGTCGTCGAAATGAGCCAATGGCTGGGCAAAGGCTAGCTACATGATTTTTAGCTATATGGATTCAAGAAATCAAAAGTTGTGGGGATGTACCCCCCTCCCTATGATCAGCTGATATTTCGCCGGGTACGCCCGGGGCGGGCATTTGATGAAGCTTTTCCCGATTTTTGCCGACTTGAAAGAGCGGCTGGTGCTGGTGGTGGGTGGTGGCGCCGTGGCCGAGCGCAAGACGCTGGCCCTGCTGGAAGCCTCGGCCGAGGTCGTCGTGGGTGCGCCGGAACTGACGCCGGCGCTGGTTGCACTAGCCGCCGAAGGCCGGATCCGCCACTTGGCTGGCCGGTTTGATCCTGCCTGGCTGGACGACGTCTGGCTGGTGGTCGCCGCCACCGACGACCGTGCTGCCAACGCCGCGGTATCAGAAGCCGCCGGCGCCCGCCGCATCTTCACCAACGTGGTCGACGACCCGGAACTGTCCTCCTTCCAGGTGCCGTCCATCGTGGACCGATCGCCCGTCATCGTGGCCATTTCGTCCTCGGGCGTGGCGCCCGTGTTGGCGCGCCGCATCCGCGAACGCATCGAATCGCTGTTCGACCACACGCTGGGCCAACTGGCCGGCCTGGCCGCTACCTATCGCAAGCGCATCCGGGCCAGCCACCCCGACCTGGGCGCGCGCCGCCGCTTCTATGACTGGCTGCTGGACGGCCCCGTGGCCGGATTTCTGCGCCAGCAACAGCCCACCCGGGCTGAAGCCGCCTTGGCCGATGCACTGGCTGCGCCGCTGGCGCCCGCCGACGGCAGCGTGGTGCTGGTGGGGGCAGGCCCGGGGGACCCCGGCCTGTTGACGCTGAAGGCGCTGCGCGCCCTGAACGAAGCCGACGTCATCCTGTATGACCGCCTGGTCAGCGACGACATCATGTCGCTGGCGCGCCGCGATGCCGACCGCGTGCCGGTCGGCAAGCTGCCCGGCGAAAACCATCACGCCACCCAGGCACGCATCCACGCGCTGCTGGTGGAACATGCACAGGCGGGCCGGCGCGTGGTGCGCCTGAAAGGCGGCGACGCGTTCATCTTTGGACGGGGCGGCGAAGAATTGGAATATCTGCGCGCGCATGGCGTGCGCTATGAAGTGGTGCCCGGCATCACCGCCGCGCTGGCCTGTGCGGCCTATGCCGGCATCCCGCTGACGCATCGCGAGCATGCGCAGTCGGTCCGGCTGATCACGGCGCATTGCCGCGAGGACGAAGACAATCTGGACTGGCCTGCGCTGGCGCGCGAGCGGCAGACGCTGGCGTTCTATATGGGAGTGGGCCAGCTGGATCTGCTGACAGGGCGCCTGTTACGCCATGGCCGTTCGGCGCAGACGCCGTTCGCGCTGATCGAAAACGGCAGCAGGCCCGAACAGCGCGTACTGTCGGGCACGCTTGAAGCCCTGCCCCGCCTGGCCGCCGAGCACGGAATCCGGTCGCCTGCCCTCTTGATCGTGGGCGAAGTCGCCGGCCTGGCGCCGCAATTGCAATGGTTCGGCCAGCATATCGACGGCCGGCCGCAACGGCTGGCGGCTTGATGGGTGGAGCGCGCGGACGGCACAGGTAACAGCTTTGCCCCCCAATGCGCGCAACCCATCACCCGATAACCGTCACTCCGTCTTCTGGGTCGTACCGAAGATCCGGTCGCCCGCATCGCCCAGCCCGGGCATGATATATCCGTGCTCGTTCAGGCCATCATCGATGGATGCCGTGTAGATATGCACATCCGGGTGCTTGGCCAGCACGGCGTCGATGCCGACGGGCGCCGCCACCAGGACGAGCGCACGGATTTCCTTGCAGCCGGCGCGCTTGAGCAGGTCGATGGCGGCAACCATCGAACCGCCGGTTGCCAGCATCGGGTCGACGATCAGGGCCAGGCGCTGGTCCAGTTCACCGACCAGGCGTTCCAGATAGGTGTGCGCTTCGAGCGTCTCTTCGTTGCGGGCCACGCCCACCACGCTGACCTTGGCGCCCGGAATCAGGCTGAGCACGCCATCCAGCATGCCGATGCCGGCGCGCAGGATGGGCACCACGGTGACTTTCTTGCCGGCGATCTTCTCGACCTGAACCTGGCCACACCAGCCTTCCACGGTGGCCGGCGCCAGCGGCAGGTCCTTGGACGCTTCGTAAGTCAGCAGCGCGCCGACTTCTTGCGACAACTCTCGAAAGCTCTTGGTGCTGAGGTCGGCGCGACGCATGATCCCGAGCTTATGGCGGATCAACGGATGGCGGATTTCGTGCACAGGCATGTGCGTAACACTCCAGAATATTGAAAAGACGGGGTTTTTCGCCTCAGGCGCCACCCGAACAGCGCAACACACTTGCGTCGGCTATCGGGTCGCACCCAAGGATCGTAATCGGTTTAATGGCCCGGGAGCATAGAAGACTTTTCCCCGCCGGGCCGTCCCAAGGGGAAAAAGCCCCCCTCGGGGGGCAGCAAGCGCACAACGTGCGCGCAGCGTGGGGGCATTTTTTCCCCGCCGGGCCGCCCCAAGGGGAAAAAGCCCCCTCGGGGGGCAGCAAGCGCACAACGTGCGCGCGGCGTGGGGGCATCATTCATTGATCGGCTAGCCACGCTATCAACGCGTCATCGAAGGCGCGGACGGCGCCCGCCTGTTCGTGGTTGACGATGCTGACCACCACGTAGCGCTTGCCGCTGGCGCCCAGCACGTAGCCGGCAATCGAACGCACGTCGCGCAACGACCCGGTCTTCAGGTGGGCCATGCCCACCGTGCCGTCGCCCTTCAGACGGCGCCGCACGGTGCCGTCCACCCCGGCGATGGCGAAGGACGAAATGTACTCCGGCATGACGGGCGAATTCCAGGCCACCGTCAGCATGGACGCCAGGCTGTCGGCCGACACCCGGGCCTCGCGCGACAGGCCGGCGCCGTTGTCGATGACCAGTTCCGGCATGTCCAGCCCCTGCTTGGCCAGCAGCCCCTTGGCCACTGCCTCGCTGCTGGTCACGGTGGCCGGCCGGCGGCCCTTTTCCGCGCCCAGCGTCAAGAGCAACGTGCGCGCCATGACGTTGTTGCTGCGCTTATTGATCTGGCGGATCACCTCCGCCAGGGTGGGGGAATCGTGCGAGGCCAGCACCACGGCATCCGCCGGCACCATGCCGGCCCGGACCTGCCCCTTGAAGGTGCCGCCCAGCTCTTTCCAGAGCATGCGGAAAATCTCGGTGGCGTAGTCGGGCTGCGACAGCGCCAGGCGATACAGGCTGAATTCGCCGCAAGAGCCGGCCACCTTGCCGCCGACGCGGATCGTCACGCCCTGCTGGGTGATCAGCGGATCCGTCGTCACCACCGGCGGGCCCGGGCAGCGGACGTCGCTCCATTCCACGTTGCCCTCGATCTTCAGGCCGGGCAGCGGCGGATCGATCAGCGGCACCCATTTATGCGCGGCGGGGTCCGGCGTGAACAGCAGGCGCAGCGCGCCGAAACCCACCATCAGGGCGTCAGGGCTGGCGTTGTAGGCGCGGTCCGGGGCACCGTCAAAGGCGCCGGGATCGGTGGCGACCTGGCCGAAAATGCTGCGGTCGATGACGAGATCATTGATCTGCTTGACCCCGCGCAGGCGCAATTCACGCAGCAGGGCCCACAAATCCTGCATCAGGAATTGGGGATCGCCCCCGGCGCGCAGGTACAGCGGGCCGGCCAGCACGCCCTTGGCGTCTGGCCTGGCGCCGGGTGCCGTCATGAATTCGGTGCGCCAGACGTAGTTGGGCCCCAGTTCGGACAGCGCGGCCCACGTCGTGACCAGTTTCATGACCGACGCGGGGTTGCGGGATTCCTTGGCGTTCAAGGCCACCATGCGCGGCCCGCCCAGCTCCTGCACCACCAGCGACAGCGAACTGTCGGGCAGCTTGCTGGCCTTCCAGGCGTTCACCACATTGGGCGGCAGGCCCTGGACCTGCGCGCAAGCCGCGCCCGCCGACAGGGTCAGCAGCCCGCCGGCCAGCCATTGCCTCAGCCCGCCCACCCGCTTTTTCGCTTGTCCCGTCATGCTGCGTCCACCCAGTTGCTAGTCCTGCAAAACCGAGAGCATACAAAACCTGGGACGGTTGCGGGCGGGAGGCCCCCGCCCGCCGCGCGCTTTATTGAAGCCGCCACTTGCCGGACGCGACGGTCGCCATCACCAGCGCCCGTTCGTCCAGCCCGTTATGGTCGGTGGGGCTCATGCTGACCACGCCCGTCGCGGTGGGCAGGTTCTTGACGTTTTCCAGCGCGTCGCGCAGCGCCGCCCGGAACTCGGGCGTGCCGGGCTTGGCCGTCTTCAAGGCCACGGGGATGGCCTGTTGCAGCAACAGGCCCACGTCCCAGGTATAGGCGGCAAAAAGCGACACACTGCCCGCGCCGTTGGCGGCCTCGTACTTCTTGGCGAAGGCCTGCGCCGTGGCCTTGACGGGGTTGTTGTCGGGCAGCAGGTCGGCCACCATCACCGGCCCCACCGGCACCCACGCGCCCTCGCACGCCGTGCCGCACACGCGCAGGAAGTCGTTATTGGCCACGCCGTGGTTGAAATAGATCTTGCCCTTGAACCCGCGTTCGCGCAGGTCGCGGGCCGGCATGGCAGCCGGCGTGCCGGAGGCGCCGACCACCACGGCATCCGGCGCGGCGCCGATCAGCTTCAGGGTCTGGGCCACGGCCGACGTGTCGGTCGGCGCAAAGCTCTCCTTGCCGACGACCTCGATGCCGTGCTTCTTGGCGGCTTTTTCGATTTCCACCCAGAATGTCTCGCCCAGGGCGTTGTTGAAGCCGACGAAGGCCAGCTTCTTCACGCCATTGGCGGCGGCATGGCGCGCAATGCCCTCGGCCATCAGCGAATCGGAGTGCGGCGTCTTGAACACCCAGCGCCGCTTGTCGTCCACCGGTTCGATCAGCCGGGCCGACGAGGCCAGCGTGATCACCGGCGTCGTGCCGGTCGCCACGGTATCCAGCATGGCCATCGTATTGGGCGTCGTGGTGGAGCCGACGATCAGGTCCACCTTGTTCTCGGAGATCAGCTTGTGCGAATTGCTGACGGCCCGCGTGGTGTCGGACGCGTCATCCAGCACGACGTATTCGACCTTCACGCCGCCGATTTCGGTGGGCAGCAGGCTGATGGTATTGCGCTCTGGGATGCCCAGCGACGCTTGCGGGCCGGTGGTGGACAGGGTGGCGCCGATCTTCACTTGCGCCAGCGCGGGCGCGGCGCCCATAGCCAGCAAGGCCGCCAGGGCGGCGGCCATCAGGGTGCGACGAGGGGTCATGCGGTGTCTCCTTGGGTACGCGGATGTCGTTTTTTGCATTGCGCCGATCCGCTACGGCGTAGAACGCAGTTATACGGCGGGACGCGGCGTTTCGCCATGGTTCCGCCCCTATTAACTGTCCCCTTTACAATATCGGGTTGCCCCGAGCCGGCCCGGCCGGCGCGGCCCGCGGTTTTTGCCGGGCCGCCCCCCTCAGACAGACAGATACTCGCGTGACCCAGTCCCTGACCGTTTCCGATTTCAATTACGAGCTGCCGCCCGAACTCATCGCGCAGACGCCTGCCGCCGAACGCACGGGCAGCCGCCTGCTGCACCTGGACGGCGCCAGCCAGCTGCACGACCGGCAATTCGCCGATCTGGCCGGCCTGCTGCGCGCGGGCGACCTGCTTATCTTCAATGACACTCGCGTCATCAAGGCCCGCCTGCCGGGCCACAAGATCACCGGCGGCAAGATCGAGGTCCTGGTCGAACGCATCACCGAGACCGACCGGGTCCTGGCCCACGTGCGCGCCAGTAAATCGCCCGGCCCCGGCATGGTGCTGCGCCTGGCCGACGCCTTCGACGCCACGGTGCTGGGCCGCGAGGGCGAACTGTTCGACATCCGCTTCCCCGGCCCCGTGCTGGACTTGCTGGACGCCCACGGCGCCACGCCGCTTCCGCCCTACATCACGCACGCGGCCGACGCCGGCGACGACGACCGCTATCAGACCGTCTACGCCCGCGAACCCGGCGCCGTGGCGGCGCCCACCGCCGGCCTGCACTTCGACCAGCCTACCCTGGACCGCCTGGCCGACCTGGGCGTGGAGCGCGCGTTCGTCACGCTGCACGTGGGCGCGGGCACGTTCCAGCCGGTGCGCGTAGACAACCTGGCCGACCACATCATGCACGCCGAATGGTTCACGGTGCCGCAAGCCACGGTGGATGCCATCGCCGCCGCCCGCGCCCGCGGCGGCCGCGTGATCGCCGTCGGCACGACCAGCGTGCGCGCCCTGGAATCCGCCGCCGCCCAGACCGAAGGCCGCACGGCCCCCGGGCTGCCGCTGGCCGCCGCCCAGGGCGACACGCGCCTGTTCATCACCCCGGGCTACCAGTACCGCGTCGTGGACGCGCTGGTCACCAACTTCCACCTTCCCCAGTCGACCCTGCTGATGCTGGTGTCGGCGCTGGCCGGCGTCGAGCCGATCCGCCGCGCCTACGCCCATGCGGTAGCCCAGCGCTACCGCTTCTTCAGCTATGGCGACGCCATGTTCATTGAATCCCCTGCCTCATGACCGGACTGAACTTCGAACTGCTCGCCACTGACGGCGGCGCCCGCCGCGGCCGCATCACGCTGAACCACGGCGTGGTCGAAACCCCCATCTTCATGCCTGTCGGCACCTATGGCAGCGTCAAAGCCATGATGCCGCACGAGCTCAAAGAGATCGGCTCGCAGATCGTGCTGGGCAACACGTTCCACCTGTGGCTGCGCCCGGGCACGGAAATCATGGAAAAGCATGGCGGCCTGCACGGCTTCATGCAGTGGGACAAGCCGATCCTGACTGATTCCGGCGGTTTCCAGGTGTTCAGCCTGCAAGGCATGCGCAAGATCACCGAGGAAGGCGTGAAATTCGCCTCGCCCATCGACGGCGCGCGCCTGTTCCTGACGCCGGAAGAATCCATGCGCATCCAGCGCTCGCTGAATTCCGACATCGTCATGGTGTTCGACGAATGCACGCCCTATGAGATCGACGGCCGCCCCGCCACGGTGGAAGAAGCCGCCCGCTCGATGCGCATGTCGTTGCGCTGGGCGCGCCGCTCGCGCGAGGAATTCGACCGCTTGGGCAACCCCAACGCGCTCTTCGGCATCGTCCAGGGCGGCATGTACGAAGCGCTGCGCGACGAATCCCTGGCCGGCCTGCAGGACATCGGTTTCCATGGGTACGCCATCGGCGGCCTGTCGGTGGGAGAGCCCAAGGAAGACATGATGCGCATCCTGGCGCACGTGACGCCCAAGCTGCCGGCCCAGGCGCCCCGCTACCTGATGGGTGTGGGCACGCCGGAAGACCTGGTCGAAGGCGTCTCGCGCGGCGTGGACATGTTCGACTGCGTCATGCCCACCCGCAACGCCCGCAACGGCTGGCTGTTCACCCGCTTCGGCGACGTCAAGATCCGCAACGCCAAGTACCGCGACGACACCCGTCCGCTGGACCCCAGCTGCGCATGCCACACCTGCGCCAATTTCTCGCGCGCCTACCTGCACCACCTGCAGCGCGCCAACGAAATCACCGGCGCGCGGCTCAATACGCTGCACAACCTGCATTTCTACCTGACCATCATGAAGGAAATGCGCGAAGCCATCGCCGAAGGCCGCTTCGACGCCTGGCGCGCCCAATTCGCCGCCGACCGCGCCCGCGGCATCGAGTGATCCGGGGCCCATTTACCGCCGGGTTGACCGGCGGTAAATGCATCCCCCCGGGGCAGCAAGCCTGAGCGCCGAGAACCCTTTTTTCAGTCAGGGGCTTTTCTATCCTGGATTCGCCCCCATTGATTGGGATCCCTCCCTAGTGAAAGGCCAGCAATAAGATAGATACAATAGTCGGCTTGCCCTATCCATGGCTCGCGCGGGGATGGGTGCATAAAAACACAGCTAAAGTATGGCCGTGACTCGCCGTGACCCGCCATGATCCTTCATGGCATAGAAAATCCGGGCATGGCCAGCCCAGGCAATAAACAACCCAAACAGACTTAAACGCAGGAGAATTCAATGTCCGTTATCGATACCGCCAGCCTCGTCGTGGCCCAAGCCGCCGCCCCTGAAGGCAATGCGCTGATGGGCATGCTGCCCATCGTCTTGATGTTCGTGATCCTCTATTTCCTGATGATCCGTCCCCAGATGAAGCGCCAGAAAGAGCACCGTAACCTGATCGCCGCCCTGGCCAAGGGCGACGAAGTGGTCACCGCCGGCGGCATGCTCGGCAAGGTCACCAAGGTCAACGACAGCTACGTGACTGTTGAAGTCTCCGAACTGGCCGACAAGCCGGTGGAAGTGATCATGCAGAAGTCGTCGGTTTCGACCGTGCTGCCCAAGGGAACCATCAAGGCCCTGTAAGCGTCCCATAGGAGCCCCGTCGGGCTCTTTTGTCCGATGGCGCCTACCGCCGCCCGCTGCGCTTGCCGCTCGGGCGGCCCTTTCATCACTCTTACATGAAGTAGCCGGCAATGAACCGCTATCCCCTCTGGAAGTACATTACGGTCCTGATCGCGGTCATCATTGGCCTGCTGTACACGCTTCCCAATTTCTACGGCGAATCCCCTGCCGTCCAGGTTTCCAGCGCCAAGGCCACCATCAAGGTGGATCCGGCCATGCTGAGCCGGGTCGAGCAGATCCTGACGGACGCCAAGATCCCCAATGAAGGGGTCTTCTTCGAAACCAACGGCACGCTCGGCACCGTGCGCGCCCGCTTCACGTCGACCGACCTGCAATTGCAGGCCCGCGACCTGATCGACAAATCCCTGAACACCGTCGCCGGCGACCCGCACTACACCGTGGCGCTGAACCTGCTGCCCGCGTCGCCCGCCTGGATGCGCGCGATGGGCTGGTTCGCCCCCAAGCCCATGTACCTGGGCCTGGACTTGCGCGGCGGCGTGCACTTCCTGCTGCAGGTCGATATGCAAGGTGCTCTGACCGCCCGCTACGACTCGCTGGCCGCCGACGTGCGTTCGGTGCTGCGCGACCAGAAGGTCAACGTGGCCGGCGTCGAACGCTCGGGCATGGGCGTTGCCGCCACCTTTGCCAACACGGACGATCGCGACCGCGCCATCTCGACCCTGCGCACCCGCCTGCCCGACCTGGAATTCACCGAACGCGAAGAAAACGGCAAGCAGCTGCTGATGGGCGCCCTGAACCCGGCCGCCGTCCAGCGCGTGCAGGATTCCGCGCTGAAGCAGAACATCAACACCCTGCACAACCGGATCAACGAACTGGGCGTGGCCGAACCGGTCATCCAGCAGCAAGGGTCCGACCGCATCGTGGTGCAGCTGCCCGGCGTGCAAGACGTGGCCAAGGCCAAGGAACTGCTGGGCCGCACCGCCACGCTTGAAATCCGCATGGTCGACGACACCCCCACCGCGCAAGCCGCGCTGCTGGGCGGCACCGTGCCCTTCGGCCTGGAACGCTACAACGACCGCGACGGCCGTCCGATCCTGGTCCGCCGCCAGGTCGTCCTGACGGGTGAAAACCTGCAAGACGCCCAGCCGGGCCGCGATTCCCAGACGCAGCAGGCCGCCGTCCACCTGACGCTGGATTCCAAGGGCGCCCGCATCTTCCGCGACGTCACCCGCGACAACATCGGCAAGCGCATGGCCATCCTGCTGTTCGAAAACGGCAAGGGCGAAGTGGTCACGGCGCCGGTCATCCGCAGCGAAATCGCGGGCGGCCAGGTGCAGATCTCGGGCAGCATGAGCTCCGAGGAAGCCACCGACACCGCCCTGCTGCTGCGCGCAGGCGCCTTGGCCGCGCCGATGTCCATCATCGAAGAACGCACCATCGGCCCGAGCCTGGGCGCCGACAACATCTCGAAGGGCTTCCATTCGACGTTGTACGGTTTCCTGGCCATCGCCGTCTTCATCATCCTGTACTACCACCTGTTCGGCGTGTTCTCCACGGTCGGTCTGACCCTGAACGTGCTGCTGCTGCTGGCGCTGCTGTCCATGCTGCAGGCCACGCTCACCCTGCCAGGCATCGCCGCTATCGCGCTGACGCTCGGCATGGCCATTGACTCGAACGTGCTGATCAACGAGCGGATACGGGAAGAGTTGCGGGCGGGCGCCACGCCGCAGCAAGCCATCCATCAGGGGTTCGAACGCGCCTGGGGCACCATTCTTGACTCGAACCTCACGACGCTCATCGTGGGCCTGGCGCTGCTGGCCTTCGGTTCGGGCCCGATCCGGGGCTTCGCCGTGGTGCACTGCCTGGGCATCCTGACTTCGATGTTCTCGTCGGTGGTGGGCGTGCGCGCCCTGGCCAACCTGTACTACGGCCGCAAGAAGAAGCTCACCACGATCTCCATCGGTGAAATCTGGAAACCGAAGGCAAACTGAACATAAAGCGGGCGGCGCAAGCCGTCCGCCACAGCAAAGAACCGAAGGCGAAAAATGGAATTTTTCCGGATTCACCGCACTATCCCGTTCATGCGCCATGCGTTGGTGCTGAACATCATCAGTCTCGTCACGTTCATCCTGGCGGTCTTCTTCATCGTGACCCGCGGGTTCCACCTGTCGATCGAATTCACCGGCGGCACGGTCATGGAAGTCAACTACGCCCAGACGGCGCAGCTTGAAAACGTGCGCGGCGTGGTGTCCAAGCTGGGCTACACCGACTTCCAGGTGCAGAACTTCGGCACCTCGCACGACGTGATGATCCGCCTGCCGCTGCAGGAAGGCCAAACGTCGGCGACCCAAAGCGAAACCGTCATGGCCGCGCTGAAGACGGCTGATTCCGGCGTCGAACTGCGCCGCGTGGAATTCGTCGGTCCGCAAGTCGGCCAGGAGCTGCTGCACAACGGCCTGATGGCCTTGCTGGTGGTGGTCATCGGCATCATGGTCTACCTGGGCTTCCGCTTCGAATGGAAGTTCGCCGTCGCCGGCGTGATCGCCAACCTGCACGACGTGGTGATCATCCTGGGCTTCTTCGCGTTCTTCCAGTGGGAATTCTCGCTGTCGGTGCTGGCGGGCGTGCTGGCGGTGCTGGGTTACTCCGTGAACGAATCCGTGGTCATCATGGACCGAATCCGCGAGAACTTCCGCAAGTACCGCAAGGCGGACGTGCACGAAGTGATCAACAGCGCCATCACGCAAACCATCTCGCGAACCATCATCACGCACGGTTCGACGCAGATGATGGTGCTGGCCATGCTGTTCTTCGGCGGCCCCACCCTGCACTACTTCGCCATGGCACTCACCATCGGCATCTGGTTCGGTATCTACTCGTCGGTGTTCGTCGCCGCCGCGCTGGCCATGTGGATGGGCGTCAAGCGCGAAGACCTGATCAAGCCGGTCAAGAAGGATGGCGAAGAAGGCGAAGTCGCCTGACCTGCCTCGCGCGTTAAACAAAAACCCGTCGCTTGCGACGGGTTTTTTGCTTTCTGAGCCCGTGGAAAGCCGAGGCCGGCCTCGGTTTCCACGACTAGCCGCATTGTCCTATGTCCGATTACCTTGGCCGCTCTCGCCAAGAAGGCAGATTGACTTATATATCCGAACAGGTATATTCATGAAAACCGACTGCCCTAGGGCGTTGCATTGGGAAGGCTCCTCCAAGAAGGACTTCAAGACATTCCCCGTGGCCGTTCAAAAAAGCATGGGCATGCAGTTGTATGTCATTCAATCAGGCCGTTGGCCCCATTCAGCCAAACCCTGGAAAGGCCTGGGCTCTGGCATTTACGAACTGATCGAAGACGAACGTGGCAACACCTATCGTGCTGTCTATGCACTACAGATAGGCGACGCCATTCATGTGCTGCATGCATTCCAGAAGAAGTCCAGCTCTGGGATCAGCACCCCACGACCCGATATCGAATTGATCCGAAGACGGCTGAAACTGGTATTGGCCCGTCACGACCCAAACAGGAGCCCCCGATGACCCAATCAAGCACGAGCACCCGCAACGTCTTATACGACCTGGGTTTTGAGGACGCCGCCGACTTGACCGCGAAAGTCCAATTAGCCATCAAATTCAATGATTTGATCGACCAACGCGGCCTGAATCAAACCGAAGTTGCCACGCTGACCGGCATGACCCAGCCCAAGGTGTCGCAGATCCGGCGCTACAAGTTGCTGAACGTCTCGTTGGAGCGGCTGATGCAAGCGCTGGTCTCTCTGGACCAGCATGTAGAGATCCGCGTGCGCAAAGCCCGCCAGTCCGACACTGCCGCCATCACGGTCACCGCCTGACCCGGCCACTGTACCGACCGTCCGCTTACCGGTGTACGGGTACGAATGCGCCAGCATTGGCTACCATAGGAACACCATGAAACTATCCATCGATCATCTCGTCATCGCCGCGGCGGACCTTGCCAGCGGCACGCAATACGTTGCAGACCTTCTGGGCATCGCGCCGCAAGGCGGCGGCGTCCACCCACGCATGGGCACCCATAACCGGGTGCTGGGCATGGCCGACGGCATCTACCTGGAAGTGATCGCCATCGATCCCGATGCGCCGCCGCCCGAGCGTGCGCGCTGGTTTGGACTTGACCAGGGCGACGTGCGCGCGCGCCTGGAACAGGGGCCGTTCCTGGCGCACTGGGCGGCGCGGGTCGAAGCGCCCATGGACCTGACCCGCATGCAGGCCGAGCATCCCGAGCGCATCGCGCCCGTCATCCCCATGACCCGGGGCGACCTGCGCTGGCGCTTGACGGTGCCGGACGATGGCAGCCTGCCTGTCTGGCGCGAAGCCGGCCATGCCGCAGGCGATGGCCTCCTGCCCACGCTGATTCAATGGGACGTGGACGCCTACCCCGGCATCAGCCTGCCGCGCCAACCCTTGAAGCTGGTCCGCCTGACGGGTAGCCATCCGCAGGCCGGCCTGCTGCGCCAGGGACTGACCTGGATGGGCGCAGACACCCTGATCGGCCTTGAACAAGCCAGCGGCACCCCGCGCCTGTGGGCGCAGATCGAGACCCCCCAGGGCGTCAAGACGCTGGCATGACCCTGGCATGACCCCACCCGATAACAACAATTCAACACCCCAAACCGGAGACCATCCTATGCCCGCCACCCGCAAACGATTCGACGACGAGCCCTACCTGGGCCAGTGCGACGCCACCGTCATCGCCGTGAATCCCGAGGGCATCGAACTTGACGAGACGGTCTGCTATGCGCGCAGCGGCGGCCAAGCGGGCGACAGCGGCACGCTGACCCTGGCGGACGGCCGCGTCCTGACGCTGACGGACACCGTCTACGCCGACGACCGCCAACGTATCCTCCACGTGCTGGACGGCGACGCCGCCCCGCAAGTCGGCGACCGCGTCACCGTGTCCATCGACTGGGCGCGCCGCCACCGGCTGATGCGCCTGCACACCTGTCTGCATTTGCTGGGTTCGCTGGTGCCCGCGCCGGTGACCGGGTGCAGCATTTCCCCCGATTCCGCTCGCATCGATTTCGACCTGCCCGAGTCCACGCTGGAGAAGACGGATCTGACCGAACGGCTGAATGCGCTGATCAACCGCGGCCTCGACGTCGCGGTCAACGGCATCACGCCCGAAGAGCTGGCCGCGCAACCCGACCTGGTCCGCACCGTGGGCGCCGCGCCTCCTGCCGGCACCGCCAAGATCCGCATCATCGACATCCCGGGCGTCGACCGCCAGCCCTGTGGCGGCACGCATGTGCGCAATACGACAGAGATCGGCGCCATCGCCGTCACCAAGATCGAAAAGAAGAGCCGCACCAACCGGCGCGTGGTGGTGGGCTTCGCTTAAAGCGGGCCCCATCCGACGCCATGAAAAAAGGGCCGCGAATGGATCGCGGCCCTTTTTTTTGTGAGGACGTTCAGCCCTTTTTCCACCACCGCCACGGCGCGCGCAGCGGCCATTGGTACTTGCTGCACAGCACGCGAGGCGCCAACACGTGGCCGACCAGCACGGCGATGCCAGCCGCGGTCATCACGTCGGACAGGTAGTGGTCCAGATTGACCAGCCGGCTCATCGCCACCAGCGCCGCCAGCAGCAGGAAGGCCGCGCGCCAGCGCGGGGCCAGGATGCCCAGGACGACCGCCACGGCGAACGCGGCATAGGTGTGGCTGGAGGGAAAGGAATTGAACTGCTGCACGCGCGAAAAGGATTCGCCCAGCCCGTAGATGCCTTTCTCGAAAAACAATTCGGGACGGGCCCGCGCCACCGACCGTTTCAGCACCAGCACCACCAGCCCGCCCACGGCCATCGTGGACAGCATCAGCAGGCTGCCGCGCGCCATGCTGGCGTAGCTCATGCGCAAGGGGTTGCGCCAGCCGCGCGCCAGGCCGATCAGGCCAACGACGTAAAAGGCCAGCGCCACGCCGATGTACGGGCCGCTCTCGCCCATTTGCCCCACCCATTCGAAGGACTCGTTCACGCCGTCGGACACCGACTGCTTGATCCAGATGGCCAGCGGCAGATCCACCCAGCGGGCGCAGGCAGCGGCCGCGGCAGCCAAGGCAACGCCCAGCAGCAACCAGGTGGCCAACGAGAACGGATTGCGGACTTCGTCCGGTACGGGCAGGCCAGGCGCGGCGGGGGCCGCAGGAGCGGCGACCGGAGGCGTCATGGGATTGGGTGTCATCGGTACCGCTCAAAGAAAATGAGAAATATTACCGCCCGCTGAAAGCCGGCCGGACCGCTATCGTAACGGCGACCGCCCGCGGCACCAAGAAACAATTTTCGCGCAAGGGTTAAAATTCCGCCTTTCCAGCCCATCAGCCCCCGGGATCTACACCCGTCACGGCGACCATCATGCAAGCTACCTCCCTGAAGCGCGGCAACGCGCCCGACGGCGGCAACGCCGCCTCCCCCCTCGCAGACGCCCTCGAAAACACCGGCGCCGGCTCCCCTCGCAAGCTGTATATCCGCACCTTCGGCTGCCAGATGAACGAGTACGACTCGGACAAGATGGCCGACGTGCTGCGTGGCGACCAGGGCCTTGAGCTGACCGACAACCCGGAAGAAGCCGACGTCATCCTGTTCAACACCTGTTCGGTGCGCGAGAAGGCGCAGGAAAAAGTCTTCTCGGACCTGGGCCGCGTGCAGCACTTGAAGAAAACGAACCCGAATCTGGTGATCGGGGTCGGCGGCTGCGTGGCCAGTCAGGAAGGCGCGGCCATCGTCAAGCGCGCGCCCTATGTGGACGTGGTGTTCGGCCCGCAGACCCTGCACCGCCTGCCCGACCTGATTGCACGCCGCCGCGCCGAAGGCCGGTCCCAGGTGGACATCAGCTTCCCCGAGATCGAAAAGTTCGACAACATGCCGCCCCCGCGCGTCGATGGCGCGACCGCCTTCGTCTCGATCATGGAAGGCTGTAGCAAGTATTGCAGCTTCTGCGTCGTGCCTTACACGCGCGGCGAAGAAGTCTCGCGCCCCTTCGAAGACGTGCTGGTCGAAGTGGCCGACCTGGCCGACCAGGGCGTCAAGGAAGTGACGCTGCTGGGCCAGAACGTGAACGCCTACCGCGGCAAGATGGAAGGCACGGACGACATCGCCGACTTCGCCATGCTGCTGGAGTACGTGCACGAGATCCCCGGCATCGAACGCATCCGCTACACGACTTCGCACCCGAAGGAAATGACCCAGCGCATGGTGGACGCCTACGCCCGCCTGCCCAAACTGGTGTCGTTCCTGCACCTACCCGTGCAAGCGGGCAGCGACCGGGTGCTGGCCGGCATGAAGCGCGGCTACACCACGCTGGAATTCAAGTCGGTGGTCCGCCGCCTGCGCGCCGCCCGCCCCGACCTGACTCTGTCGTCCGACTTCATCGTGGGTTTCCCCGGCGAAACGGAAGAAGACTTCGAAAAGACGATGAAGCTGATCGAGGACGTCGGTTTCGACACCTCGTTCTCGTTCGTCTACTCGCGCCGCCCGGGCACGCCCGCGGCCGACCTGACCGACGATACGCCGCAAGACGTCAAACTGCGCCGGCTGCAGCGCCTGCAGGCGCTGATCAACGAGCAGGCGGCTACCATCGCCCGCAACATGGTCGGCACGCGCCAGCGCCTGCTGGTGGAAGGCCCCTCGCGCCGCGACCCCAACGAACTGATGGGCCGCACCGAGAACAACCGCATCGTGAACTTCGCCGCGCCCGCGCGGCTCATCGGACAAATGGTCGACGTCATCATCACCGAAGCGCACACCAATTCGTTGCGCGCCCGGGTGGCAGACGTGGACCGCGTTCCCCAAGAGGCCGAATGACCACTCCCCGTTCCCGCGCCCGTCGCAGCATGCCCGCCGTCGTCAACCTGGACGGCGACAACACCCACCTGGCCAATCTGTGCGGCCCGCTGGACGAAAACCTGCGGCAGCTTGCCGACGGCATGGGCGTTAAGCTCTCGCGCCGCGGCAGCCGCGTCACCATCGAAGGCGAACAGGCTGAACTGGCCGGCCGGGTGCTGCGACGCTTCCATGAACAGGCCGTGCACCGCGCCCTGTCGGTCGACGACATCCAGCTGGGCCTGGTCGAGATCGGCGTGGGACGGCTGGAAGAGAAGCAGAAGGACGAGCCGGCGCGCGAAGCCGACCCGCTGCCCGCCCTGGACGACGAAAGCGACGGCATCGCGCTACGCACCAAGCGCAGCGACCTGCGCCCGCGCACGCCGCGCCAGCGCGACTACCTGAACAACATCCTCAAGCACGACATCACGTTTGGCGTGGGCCCCGCCGGCACCGGCAAGACCTGGCTGGCCGTGGCCTGCGCCATCGACGCGATGGAACGCGACACGGTGCAGCGCCTGGTGCTGACCCGGCCGGCCGTCGAAGCCGGCGAGCGCCTGGGATTCCTGCCCGGCGACCTGGCCCAGAAAGTCGACCCGTATCTGCGCCCGCTGTATGACGCGCTCTACGATCTGATGGGCTTCGAGAAGGTGCAACGCCTGTTCGAAAAGCAGACGATCGAGATCGCCCCGCTGGCCTACATGCGCGGCCGCACGCTGAACCATGCCTTCGTTATCCTGGATGAAGCCCAGAACACCACGCCGGAACAGATGAAGATGTTCCTGACGCGCATCGGCTTCGGCAGCAAGGCCGTGATCACCGGCGATCCGTCGCAGGTGGACCTGCCGCGCGGCCAGGACAGCGGCCTGGCCCATGCGGTCAAGGTGCTGCACGACGTCCAGGGCATCGCCACCACCCGTTTCACCAGCCGCGATGTCGTGCGCCACCCGCTGGTCGCCCGCATCGTCGACGCCTACGACCGCGCCTCCGAAAATGAAGCCTGAGCTGTCCCTGTCCGTCCAGTACGGGGTGGAAGAACCCCGCCTGCCCCGCTGGCGCCTGCGCCGGTGGGCTGAACGCGCCCTGGCCGCCGCGGCGCAAGACGGCCTGGTCGAATTCTCGGCCGCCGAACTCAGCCTGCGGCTGGTCGGCGCCGCCGAAGGCCGCCGCCTGAACCGGGATTTCCGCGAGCGCGACTACGCCACCAACGTCTTGACGTTTGAGTACGGCGTGGATCCCCTGGGCGTGGCCCGCGGCGACATCGTCATGTGCGTGCCCGTGCTGGTGCGCGAGGCCCGGGAACAGCGCAAGCCGCTGCTGGACCACGCCGCCCACCTGACGCTGCACGGCGTCCTGCATTCGCTGGGCTATGACCACATCAAGGCGCGTGACGCCAAGCGGATGGAAGCCCTGGAAACCGCCACGCTGGCGCAGATGGGCATTGCCGATCCCTACGTCGCGGCAGACTAGCGCCAACCCGGCGCGGGCACTTCGGGTCTACCCCTAGAAATTGCAGGAAAATGGCGCCAAGCAAGACGCAGATGCCGTCGATTGGCCCCATTTTCATGGCCTCCGTTACAAACGGGAAGCCAGTTTCGGTTATGCTGGCCCCTCCATAACTTGTCCTCCCGGACGATGTCTGACCCTTACCCTGCTCCCGAAGCGACCTCTGCTCGCTCAGCCAAACCCGCCACCAAATCCCTTCTAGACCGCCTGCTTTCCCTTGTGCGCCGAGAGCCCGAGGACCGCGAAGGCATCAAGGCCATTCTGGAAGCCGCGCACGACCGCAACCTGCTGGACGCTGAGTCCTACAAGATGATCAAGGGCGCGCTGGCCGTGTCCGAGGGCACCGTCGGCGACATCATGGTTCCGCGTTCCCGCATGGACCTGCTGGACGTCACCCAGCCCATCCCCTATCTCGTAGCCAAGGTGATCGAAACCGCGCATTCGCGTTTTCCGGTCTACGAAGGCGACCGCGACAACATCATCGGCATCCTGCTGGCCAAGGATCTGCTGCGCTGCATGCTGGAACCCGGCATCGAAGTGCGCACGCTGGTCCGCCCTGCCGTGTTCATCCCCGAATCCAAGCGCCTGAACGTGCTGTTGCACGAATTCCGCGCCAGCCGCAACCACCAGGCCATCGTCATCGATGAGCATGGCGGCATTTCCGGCCTGGTCACGATGGAAGACGTGCTGGAGCAGATCGTCGGCGACATCGAAGACGAATTCGACGAAACCGAAGAAGACTCGATCTTCCCGGAAGGCGAAAACCAGTGGCGCGTGCTGGCCGCCACGGATATCTCGCACTTCAACGAGGTGTTCGGCTGCCAGTTGCCCGACGACGAATACGACAGCGTCGGCGGCTGGATGGGCGGCCAATTGGGCCGCATCCCCCGCCGTGGCGACATCGCCGAATTCGACGGCTTGCGCATGGAAGTGGCGCGCGGCGACGCCCGCCGCGCCATCTGGCTGCGCGTCAAGCGCAACACCCCCACCGAAACTTCCCGCCCCGCCGACGACGCATGAGCCGTACCCCGCGCAGCCGACTCCTGCGCGGCGCCGCCGGCTTGATGCTGGCGGGCGCCGTGCACGCCCTGACCTTCGCGCCCGGCCCCTTGCCGGATTGGGCGCTGGCCATCACGCAGATCCTGGCGCTGGCGATCGCCGCGCGCGTCACCCTCACCGCCCCGTCGGCCAAACAGGCCTGGGCGCGCGGATGGCTGTTCGCGTTCGTCACCTACGCGGTGGGTCTGTACTGGCTCTTCATCAGCATGCATCGCTACGGCGATCTGGCCGCGCCGCTGGCGGTGGCCGGCGTGCTTGCGCTGTCTTCCTTCCTGGCGCTGTTTCCCGCCACGGCCAGCGCGCTCGCACGCCGCTACACGCCGCTGGAAAACGGCGCGCCGCCCTCCCGCATCCTGGCCGCCACGCTGGCCTGGGCCGCGCTGTGGGCAGGCTTCGAATGGCTGCGGGCCGTGCTGCTGACCGGCTTCCCGTGGCTGAATATCGGTTACGCGCAGGTCGACAGCCCCATCGCCGGCTGGGCGCCCATCGTGGGCGTGCACGGCATGGCGTTCGTCGCTGCGTTCGTCGCGGCCGCGATCGCCAGCCTGTGGCAACCGTCCCGCAAAAAGGCCATGGACTCGCGCCAAGCACTGGCCGCCGGCATCGCCGTCGCGCTGGCCGCCGCCGGCTGGCCGCTGTCGCGCGTGGACTGGTCCTCGCCCACGGGCGATCCGCTCAACGTGCGGCTGGTCCAGGGCAACATCGAACAGTCGCAAAAGTTCGATCCCGCCCTGCTGGAACAAAGCCTGGTGCGCCACCTGGAAATGACGGCGCTGCCGCCGGCGGCGGGCGTTCCCGCCCCGCAACTGGTGATCCTGCCCGAAACCGTGCTGCCGATCTTCCAGGACCAGCTGGATCCCCGCGTCTGGGACGCCTGGCGCGGCGTGGCTGCGCAACGCAACATGACCATCGCCATGGGCGTGCCGCTGCACGACCGCGTCAATGGCCGCGACCGCTACACCAACAGCGTGATGGGCTTTGACGGCAATACGCCGGTCGAACAGCTTGTCGCCGGCAGCACCGCCATGCGCTACGACAAGCGCCACCTGGTGCCTTGGGGCGAATACGTGCCGCCGGGATTCCACTGGTTCGTGGACATGCTGAACATCCCGCTGGGCGATTTCGACCGCGGCGGGGAACGCCAGACGCCCTTCGCGGTGGGCGGCCAGCACATCGCCTTCAACATCTGCTACGAAGACCTGTTCGGCCCCGACCTGCTGCCGGCGCTGCTGCCCGGCCCGAACGGCGAGGCGGGCGCGACCATCCTGGTCAACGTCAGCAATCTGGGATGGTTCGGCGATTCCTGGGCCTTGCGCCAGCACCTGCAGATCGGCCGGCTGCGCACCATGGAAACCGCTCGCCCGATGCTCACGGCCACCAATACCGGCATCACCGCCGCCATTGATGCCAAGGGCCATGTCGCCGCCCAGCTTGCGCCTTTGCAGGCGGGCGTGCTGCCGGTGTCGGTGCAAGGCATGACGGGCCTGACGCCCTACGCGCGCTTCGGCGACAAGATCGCGTTGGCGCTGGTGGGCCTGGCGCTAATCGCCGCCTTCGGCAGCAGCCGCAAAACGCGCCGCGGCTGATCGGGACTCAGGCGAAGAGGTTGGCGGGCAGCTTGCCGCTGTCTTCCGGCGGGCGCAGCGGTCCGGCACCCGCGCCCGTCAATTCGATGGCCTCGGCGACGGCATCCAGGTCGTCGCCATCCAACTCCAATTCCGCAGCGCCCAGCAGCCCGTTGACCTGGGCGGCGCTGCGCGCGCCGACGATGGCGCCCGTCACCCCGGGCCACGCCAGCGTCCACGCGGCAGCTACGGCCGCGACGGTCGTGCCATGCCGTTCAGCGATGGGTTTGAAGGCGTCGGCCAGGGCCAGATTGCGCGTCAGATTGGGCGGCATGAATTCCGCATGGCGCGCGCGCCAGTCGTCAGCCGGCAAAGCGCGGGCGCGCTCGGCCGAAAAACCGCCGGTCAGCAGGCCGGATTGCATCGGGCTGTAGACGATCACACCGACGTCATGCGCCGCGCACCACGGAATCAGGTCGGCCGCGGCTGCGCGCTGGATCGCCGAGAATGGCGGCTGCAGCGAATCCACGTGGCCCAGCGCTTCGGCATCCTGCAATTGCGCCAAGTTATGGTTCGACAAGCCGATGGCGCCAACCTTCCCCGCCTGCTTCAAGTCCAGCAGTTCCTGCCAGTAGCGCTCGATCGGCGTGCCGTCGCCCGCCGGCCAATGCATCTGGTAGAGGTCAATGCGTTCGACCCCGAGCCGCCGCAACGAGTCCTCGACTTCACGGCGAATGCTGGCGGGTGCGCCCGTACGGCGCGGCGCCGCCATCGGGTTCTCAGCAGACCACGTCAGCCCGCACTTGGTGAAGACATAAGGCCTGTCGCCGGGCGCCATCTGCGCCAGCGCCCGCCGCACGATTTCTTCGGAATGCCCCAACCCGTACACCGCCGCGGTGTCGATCCAGTTGATGCCACGATCCACCGCCAGGCGGATGGCGGCGATGGAATCGGCGTCGTCCTGCGGCCCCCAACCCACCGCCCAGCCATTGCCGCCGATGGCCCAGGCGCCCAGGCCGATACGCGTGATGGCCATGCCGCTGCGTCCAAGCGGCCGGGTGGGAAACGAAGTCTGTGTGCTCATGCCAGGTACCCGAGTGAATACGACCGAATTTTTTTCACGCGAAAGGCGCATGATGAATAAAAAAATTCACTCCCACCATAGCATCTGCACAAGTCTTTGATTTTCTTGAAATCTGCATCAATCGACCACGGCCCGTGATTCGCCGAAACGCGCACAAAATGCGCAAAAATGGCGATCCAACCCCACTTTTTTTGCCCGTTTTACGCTTTTTGCCGCAAAGCGACTTGCACACCCGATTTTGTTCGTGCATAATCTCGTTTCTTCGCCAACGGCACTAAACAAAACCGGCAACGAACTACGAAAAAGCGCACTATAAAACGTGTGTTTCGATCGTAAAACGTAGCAGGAATTGATTAGAAGAACGGGGGTATAGCTCAGCTGGGAGAGCGCTTGCATGGCATGCAAGAGGTCAGCGGTTCGATCCCGCTTACCTCCACCAGCCCAAAGCGAAGAAAGTAGTTTGTAAGTCCAAGTCCCCTTCGTCTAGAGGCCTAGGACATCACCCTTTCACGGTGAGTACAGGGGTTCGAATCCCCTAGGGGACGCCAGTTTTTCTGGCATGCAAGTCGCAGTAAAGCAGTAGATAAGTGCAGTTGAAGTGACAAAGTAGTTGAGTAAGCCGCTGCGGAGCGGTAGTTCAGTTGGTTAGAATACCGGCCTGTCACGCCGGGGGTCGCGGGTTCGAGCCCCGTCCGCTCCGCCAAAAGCTCTCTCGCTCTGAGTCTTTCAAGAGCTCCGTCTTCGGGGCTTTTTGCTTTTATAGAGTGTGAGACCTTGTTGTCTGTAGTGTGAGACATCAGGGCGCCCTGGGGGGTATAGCTCAGCTGGGAGAGCGCTTGCATGGCATGCAAGAGGTCAGCGGTTCGATCCCGCTTACCTCCACCAGTACGCAGTACCGTAGTAAAGTTGTTTTGCAGTTCTGTTCAGTTCAGGTCCCCTTCGTCTAGAGGCCTAGGACATCACCCTTTCACGGTGAGTACAGGGGTTCGAATCCCCTAGGGGACGCCAGCTTTTTCTGGCATGTAGTACCAAGCTGCCTTGACACCGCAGTGTAGTGATGAAGTTCAAGTAAACCGCTGCGGAGCGGTAGTTCAGTTGGTTAGAATACCGGCCTGTCACGCCGGGGGTCGCGGGTTCGAGCCCCGTCCGCTCCGCCAAGCACTTTGTGCTTGATCGCATGGCAGCACATCGCTGAAGCTCCGGATTCCGGAGCTTTTTGCTTTTCTGCGCCCGCCGCACTCTCTACCCTCCCCCCCGCCGCGAAGACTCGTCCGTTTTGCTCTCTGGACAGCAGCGTCGTGCGCCTTCATCCTGTGTGCTCATGCATGCGAACCGAAGAGGCCTACGTGACCGAAAACGCCGCCACACCCCAAGCGCATCGCCAACACCTGCAAAGCATCATCGCGGGTTTGAATGAAGGCATCATCGTGCTCGAACCCGACGGCGCCATCGCCTGGGCCAACGACAGCGCGCTTGAACTGCACGGCGTCGAAACGCTGACGGAATTGGGCGGTACCCCCGCCGGCTACCGCAAACGCTACACGCTCACCTACCGCAACCATCATCGCGTTGCCGCCCGCCAATATCCCCTGGACCGGCTGGCCGCCGGCGAACCGTTCGACGAGCTGCTGGTGGACCTGGGCCGCAAGGACGACGAGGATTTCCTGCGCAACCTGCGCGCCCGCGGCCTGAACCTGGACAGCGACAACGGCGTCGACTACCGCGTGCTGATCCTGCACGACCAGACTGCCCAACTGAACGCCGAGCAACGCTTCGAACGCACCTTCGGCGCCAACCCGGCGCCGGCGTTGATCTGCCGGCTGTCCGATCTGCGCTACGTGAAAGTGAACCAGGGGTTCCTGGAGATGACGGGCTACACACGCGAAGCCGTGCTGGGCAAGTCGGCGTATGAAATGGACGTGCTGGACGGCGGCGAAGACAAGGAAGCTGCGGTCGCCAAATTGAATGAAGGCCAGACCATCGCGCAACGCGAAGGCGTGGTGAAGACAGCCGATGGTGGCACGAAGTTTGTGATGGTGGCCGGACAACCCATCGATATGCAGGACGAGCCCTGCATGCTGTTCACCTTCATCGATCTGGAGGCGCGCAAGCGCACCGAAGTCGCGCTGCGTGAAAGCGAGGAGCGCTTCTCCAAGGCGTTCCTGCTGGCGCCGGTGCCGATGGCCGTGTGCGAAGGCGACACCCTGCATGTGCTGGACATCAATGAAGCGTTTGCAGCAGTCACCGGGGCCGAGCCTGAAGCCAGCGTGGGCCAGGCCCTGACCGACTTGGGGCTGCAGCCCTACGAGGGCATGGCGGCCAGCCTGAAGCGGGGAGAAAGCGCCCGCAACCGCGAAGCCACGTTAAGCACGCAGGACGGCGGCAAGCTGGACTGCCTGGTGTCGGCCGAACCGGTGATGATCGGCGGCCAGCGCCGCCTGCTGATCGTGATGCAGGACATCACCGAACGCAAACGCTCCGAGACCGAACTGCTTGCCGCGATCGAGGCGGTGATGCAGGACACGTCCTGGTTCAGCCGGGGCATCATCGAAAAGCTGGCGCAACTGCGCGAGCCCGCACCCGCGACCCGCGACGTCGCAGAGCTGGCGCAGTTGACGACCCGTGAACGCGAAGTGCTGGGCTTGTTATGCCAGGGCCATGACGACGACGGCATCGCCAAGAGCCTGAAGTTGTCGCGCAACACCGTGCGCAACCATGTGGCCACGATCTACAGCAAGATCGGCGTGCATCGGCGCAGCGCGGCGATCGTGTGGGCACGCGACCGGGGCATCACGGGCCACGAATCGACGCGTATTCGGGCCAAACCGGGCAAGGAATAGCCTGCTCAGTCCGATATTTACAATTGGAAGCAAAATATCCGAGGGTGCGGCGTCAGCGAAGATGACGCCGCGTTAATCCTCGGCAGCATCCAAAATCTTCGATTTCAGGCAAATCTGGCGCTAACTGCCCTGCATTTTCCGCATCTGCTCCGGCATTGCGCAAACCCTGCGCAGGTTCTTACGATCCGCCGATCCCGCCCTTGCTTTCCGGCAAGCGGCGCGATTTCCGGAAAGACTGACAGGAGCCCGTTCATGCAGACCGCCTACATCCCCGTCCCGACGACGTCCAAGCACTTGCCCGCGCCCGCCTGGAGCGCCGTCGACGTCATGGCGCTTTACGAGCTGCCCTTCATGGACCTGGTGCATCGCGCCCAACAGGTCCACCGCGCCCACTTCGATCCGAACACCATCCAACTGTCCAGCCTGCTGTCGATCAAGACCGGCGGCTGTCCGGAGGACTGCGCGTATTGCCCGCAGTCTTCGCACTACGACACCGGGCTGGACGCCGACAAGCTAATGCCGCTGGCAGACGTGGTTGCCGCCGCCCGCGCCGCGCAGGCAGGCGGCGCGCAGCGCTTTTGCATGGGCGCCGCCTGGCGCAGCCCGAAGCCGCATCACCTGGAAGCCGTGGCCGAGATGGTCACCGCCGTCAAAGCGCTGGGCCTGGAGACCTGCGTCACGCTGGGCATGCTGCGCGACGGCCAGGCTGAACAGCTGAAAGAGGCCGGCCTGGACTACTACAACCACAACCTGGACACCTCGCCCGAGTTCTACGGCAAGATCATTTCCACCCGCACCTACCAAGACCGCCTGGATACGCTGGACCGCGTGCGCGACGCCGGCATCAACGTGTGCTGCGGCGGCATCGTGGGCATGGGCGAATCGCGGCGCGAACGCGCCGGCCTGATCGCGCAGCTGGCCAGCATGGAGCCCTACCCCGAGTCGGTGCCGATCAACAATCTGGTGCAGGTCGAAGGCACGCCGCTGGCCAACGTCGAAGCCCTGGATCCGTTCGAGTTCGTGCGCACCATCGCCGTTGCACGCATCACCATGCCGCGTGCCGCGGTGCGCCTGTCGGCCGGCCGCGAAGCGATGGACGATGCGTTGCAGGCGCTGTGCTTCATGGCGGGCGCCAACTCCATGTTCTACGGCGACGCGCTGCTGACCACCGCCAACCCGCAAATGGAAGCCGACCAGCGCCTGCTGCAACGCTTGGGGCTGCGGGTGGACGCCTCGCAGCATCATCACCAGCCCGTCGAAGGCGCCACGTGCCGCTGACGCCTGGCGTGCTGTATCTGCTGGCCAGCGTCACGTGCAGCGTCACCGTCGCGGTGCTGCTGAAGCTGGCCCGCCGCTACGAGGTGGACGTGCGACAGGCCGTCGCCGTGAACTACGCGGTGGCCGCCCTGCTTTGCTGGGGCGTGCTACGCCCCGATCCGTCCACCTTCGTGACGCCGCACACGCCCTGGGCCGTCCTGGCCGCACTGGGCGTGCTGCTGCCCAGCGTCTTCCTGGCGATGGCCGCTGCGGTGCGCCATGCCGGCATTGTGCGCAGCGACGCGGCGCAGCGCCTGTCGCTGTTCATTCCCCTGCTGGCCGCGTTCCTGCTGTTCGGGGAACCCGTCAGCGGCCGCAAACTGGCGGCGATCCTGCTGGCGTTCAGCGCGCTGGCCTGCCTGCTGCGCCGCCCTGCCTCCACCGCACAACCGTCCGCGGACAGCCGGGCGGCCTGGCTATGGCCCCTGGTGGTGTGGGCGGGTTATGGGGTGATCGACATCCTGTTCAAGCAAGTCGCCCGCGCCGGCACCGCCTTTGCCGGCGGCCTGTTGCTGGCCTTCATACTGGCGGGCGTGCTGATGCTGGGGGTGCTGCTGTATCGCCGGGTCCGCTGGGAACGCCGCCACGTACTGGCGGGCGTGGCGCTGGGCCTGGCCAACTTCGGCAATATCCTGACCTATATCCGCGCCCACCAGTCATTGCCCGAGCACCCGGCCCTGGTGTTCGCCTCCATGAACATGGGCGTGATCACGCTGGGCACGTTGGTCGGCGCCCTGGCCTTCCGCGAGCCGCTGACCCGCGTCAACCTGCTGGGCATCGCCCTGGCGCTGGCCGCCATCGTGTTGATGGCGCCCTGGTAGGCGCGCACGCCTCAGGTGCCGGTACGGCGCTCGCGTTCGACGGCGTCCTCGGCCTCGGGCGGGCCCGAGTCGGTTGCCGCAGCACCGGCTGCCGCAGCATCGGCTGCCGCAGCATCGGCTGCCGCAGCATCGGCTGCCGCAGCGTCGGCTGCCGCAGCGTCGGCAGCCGGCTCCTCCGCGGCTGCAGGTTCAACGACCGCCGGTGTGGGCGCCGCCGACGGATCGGGCTGCACCATTTCCATGGCGATATCGTTCTCGGGGTCCACGCGCGGATCCAGCACCGCCGCCGCGGGCGAGCTTTGCAGCGTGTCGGGCATGGGCACGAAATGGGTCGGTGCTTCGTCGACCTGGTGCGCGCCAGTGACGCGCGTGGGACGCACCTGCCAGACCAGGATCAGCGCGCAGGCAGAAATGAAGACGTAGTACATGCTGGGCCCGGCCAAAGACATCAGCAGGCCCGCGACCATCGGGCCGATACAGGCGCCCACGCCATAGGTCATGAGCAGCACGGCAGACAGGCTGACACGGCGCTCGGATTCGACGTGGTCGTTCGCGAACGCGGCGCCCAGCGGATACAAAGTGAACTGCAACACGCCAAAGACGCACGACAAGGCCACCATGGCCCAGTACGGCAAGACCAGCCAGCCCCACATCACGGTGGGCAGCAACACCAGCAGCAAGGCGTTGAAGCGGATCAGCCCGGCACGGTTGATGCGGTCGGACAGCCAGCCCATCGGCCATTGCGACAGCAGGCCGGCGGTGACGGCGGCGGCAACGAAGATCGCAGCCTGGGACGTGGACAAGCCATGCTTGGCGCCATAGACGGCCGCCAGGCCATAAAACGCCCCGGAAAGGTTGCCCGCCACGAACAGCACGGTCATCGACAACGGCACGCGGCGCATGAAAAAACGGATGTCCAGCGGCGCCGGCAACGGCGTGGGCGGGTGCGAGCGCGCCGTGACGGCGATCGGCACCAGGCACAGCACCAGGCACATGGCCACCAGGGTCAACGGCCGCAGGTCCAGCGTGGCATAGGCGGTCAGCGCCAATTGCCCCAGCACCGTACCCAGGCCGGACACCACCATGTAGACGGAAAACACGCGGCCGCGCTGATGGTTTTCCGTCTGTTCGTTCAGCCAGCTTTCGATGACCATGAATTCGGTCACCATCACCACGCCGGAAATGATGCGAAACACCAGCCAGAGCGGCATGGAATCGACCAGCGTCTGCGCCAGGATCATGCTGGTGGCAATGGCCGCACAGGCGACGAACGCCCGGATATGGCCTACGCGGATGATGAGCCTGTGCCCCAAACGCGCCCCACACACCAGGCCCAGGTAGTAGCCGGCGATCAACACGCCGATCCACACCTCGCTGACCGACTGCGCAGTCAGGCGCAAGCCCATGTAGGTGTTGAACAGACCCGTGCCGATAAGCATCAGCAAGGTCGCGAAATACAGCGACGAGAAAGAAGAGAGGGTGGCGAGCATGGCGTTGGCAACCGCTGCTGGCATTAGCACGGCAGGCTGCAAAGGCAGCCTGCCGCGTTGAGCGGTAAAACAGGAACTACGTTAGATCAGGCTTGCGACAACATCGTGGCGGCGTCGCTGACTTCGAACTTGCCAGCCGCTTCCACGTTCAGTTGCTTGACCACGCCATCGACGATCAGGGCCGAGTAGCGTTGCGAACGCACGCCCATGCCGCGTGCGATCAGATCCAGTTCCAGGCCGAGTTCCTTAGTCCACAGGGCCGAGCCGTCAGCCAGCATGCGGACTTTGCCGTCGGTCTTCTGTTCGCGGCCCCAGGCGCCCATGACGAACGCGTCGTTGACGGACACGCACCAGATTTCATCCACGCCCTTGGCTTTCAGCGCAGCGGCTTGCTCGACGTAGCCAGGCAGATGCTTGGCCGAGCAGGTCGGGGTGAAGGCGCCCGGAACGGCGAACAGAGCGATGGTCTTGCCGCGGGTCAGGTCGGCGACCTGGAACGCGTTGGGGCCCAGCGAGCAGCCGGCGGTTTCGGTTTCGATGAATTCGGTCAGGGTGCCATCCGGCACGCGGTCGCCGACTTTGATCGTCATGTAAATCTCCAGGATGTAGGGGTGTTGCATTGAGGCAGGAGCGCCTCACAACCTCCATCATAGTTCCTGTGCGGCCTGCCTGCTGCCCGACAAGGCTCGGGAAAAAAAGATGCACAGTCTGAAACGACTCCACACCCCCGCATCACCGCATGGAAACGGCTGCTTGCCATAATGATGTAGTAACCCACGCCCGCCGCGCCCGGGTTCACCGGCGCGCGGGCCTCAAGCGGAGATTCACCGATGCGCAAGATCTTGACTGGCCTGGCCTGGATCCTGGCCACCGCCGCCGCCCCGGCCTGGGCGGCCCCGGACGCGAACGAACAGGCCCAATACGATTCCTTCGTCGTCGCCGCAGGCGCCTCCAACGGCGCCGCCCGCGCCTGCGGGGCGTCCGAACCCGACCTGGCCCAACACCAGGCGACCGCCAAGAAGAACCTGACGCAGTACGCGCAGGAATACGGGTTTTCTGCGAGCGGCTACGAGGCGCTTTATCAAAAGGGCTTGAGCGAAGGGAAGACCATGATGGACGAGATGAAGCGGTCCGGCGTGGACGGCTGCAGGGGAGTCCTCGGGAGCTTTCAGAACGAGCGCGTGATCAGTTACGAGGATATGAAGAATGCGCTGGCTGAGGTGAGTGATGGGTTACCGGGGGAGAGTGCGCAGTAGTTTTTTTTGGCTTTTTTAGCGTTGAAGGTTGGGTTCTTTAGACGCCCGGCGCGGCGGTGGCCCGGGGCGCGGGGGGCAACGATTGCGGTCCGGAGCCTTCGCTCCGGACTTCCCCCTAGTCATCCTCGTTGTTGCCTGCGGCAACTGCCTTCGGATTCCCTCGGGCTGATCGACGCCCCCCGCACGCCGGGCCACCGCCACGCCGGGCTCTGATAGTCGCAATATGGCGTCAGCGGGGACGGACGGGGTTCTTGAGGTTCTTGCGCACGGTGGGGTGGGTGGGAAGATCTTGCGGTGCCCGCCCCCGGCCGGCCGCGCGGGCGGCCTTGGGGGGCTTACGCGGTGTCTTGCGTCGTGAGGATGCTGATCGCAGGGCACGTGTGGCATAGCGCCGTCGTCGGCCCCCATGATGGGTTGCGCGCGATGCACGTCACTATCCTTATGCCGGATGTGCCGCGCTCCACCCATCCTACGATATGAGAGGACGCGCACCACGTGTCACGAATAACGATTGGGTCGTGGGCCATCAGCAAACCACTCCCTGCAAGCGCGCAAGCGACCACTGCCCCGACGCACTACACCGCGTATGCCGATTGCAGCCGCCCGCGCGGCTGCGAGCGGCGGGCAACGCCGCACTCGTCAGTCAGCCGAGACCTGACAGCGCCCCAGACCGAGACGGCGGCAGCTCGTCGGCGGTGTCGGCATGACGGCGCGCAACCTTGATGCGCCCGAGGGAATCCGAAGGGAGCCGAAGGCGGACGAGGATGACAACGGGGGAGTCCGGAGCGAAGGCTCCGGACCGCAATCGTGGGCGCGCGCCGTCATGGCGACACCGCCGACGGGCCACCTACGAAGCCACCCCAGCCGCAAAAACTCCCTCCGCCGCCAAGATACCCGTCATCCACCGCCCGACAGCCCCCCCCTCAGCCCAGGCCGTTTTGCTTGAACCAATCCAGCATCCGCGTCCACGCCTGCTCCGCTTCCGCCTTCCGATAAGACGGCCGATAATCCGCATGGAATGCGTGCGGCGCCTCCGGGTACACGTCGATTCTTGACGCCTTTGCCGGTGCCGGCCCCTTCGCCAGTTCGATCCGCATGCGGTCCACGTCGGTCAGCGGGATGCCGGCGTCTTTGCCGCCGTACGCCCCCAAGACCGGCGCCTTCAGCTCATTTACCAGGCTCAGCACCGACTTCGGCTTCAGCTCGCTGGGCTCGCCGCCCAGTTGGCCGTAGAACGCCGCGCCGGCCTTGAGTTTCGGGTTGTGGGCGGCGTAGAGCCAGACCTGGCGGCCGCCCCAGCAGAAACCTACGATGCCCAGCTTGTCCGCATCGCCGCCGTTGGCCGCCGCCCATTTCGCGGTGGCGTCCAGGTCGCCCTGGACTTGCGCATCAGGCACCTTGCCGATGATCTCGGCCTGCAGCTTCGGGATCTCGGTGTACTTCGACGGGTCGCCCTGGCGCGCGAACAACTCGGGCGCGATGGCCAGATAGCCCAGATGGGCCAGCCGGCGGCACACGTCCTGGATGTACTCGTGCACGCCGAAAATCTCGGACACCACGATCACGGTCGGCAGATTCTTCTTGCCTTGCGGTGCCGCGCGATAGGCGGGCATCTTGCCGTCCGTCGTGGGGATGTCGATCTTGCCGGCGGTGAGCCCCTTGGCGTCCGTGGCGATGGCGGTCTGGGCCACGGCGGGCCCGGCCGCAAGCGAGAAGCCCGCGGCGACCGTCGTGGCGATGAAGCCTCGACGGTCCAGCCGCAGCGGCGGCAACAGGCTGTCGAAGTGCGCGTCCTGATCTTTCATCGAAAATCTCCTGGCAAAAGCGGGGCCGGGGACGCAACGCGTACCCCTGGCGGCCCGCCGGGTTCACTTCAGGGAGAAGTCCACGCGCGAGGGCTGCCCCTCGTCCTTGATGCCGTCCGCGTCCAGCTGCGGCGCGACGATGAACACACGGTCCGCGAGTCCTTCCTGGGCTTGCAACTTCTCATACACCGCCTGTGCGCGTGCATCGGCCAGTTGGCGCAACTGCTCGTCGCCCACCGGCGCCACGCTGCGCAGCATGGCTTCCATCTGATCCGCCGGCACGGACTTGGCCATGCCGATGAAATTGCGCGGTTTGTCCTTGATGTCGGCGTCGTCATAGACGTCTTCCAGGTACTTGGCCCGCTCGGCGGCAGACACCTTCACGCCCGCCGCATCCGGCTTCTTGCCGCGCGGCGTGGTGGCCGCGGCCTTGGCAGCGCGGATCTGGCCTTCGACCCAGGCTTGGCGCAGGCCTTCCATGTCGGTCTTGGGATCGGCGCGGCCGCTGATGTCCATCTTCAGCGCCGGACGGTCCGTCAGCGCTTTGGTCAGCGTGTCGATGCGCTGCTGCGAATCTTCGGTCAGCACCGCGCTGCCCGGCTTGAACTCGACGTAGGACAGTTCTTCGCCGCCGCCGAAGGCCGAGGCCAGCAGGCTGAACGGCGACGTCACGGCCTTGACCACCAGGTTCAGCAGCACGCGCACGACGATGCCGCCCACCGAGAATTCAGGGTCATCCAGCGAACCCGAGATCGGCAGATTGATGTCGATGTTGCCGCGCGAGTCCTTCAACAGCGCCACGGCCAGCAGCACCGGCAACTTGGTGGCGTCCGGGCTGTTGGTCTTGTCGCCAAAGGTCAGCTGGTTCAGCACCACGTGGTTGGACGCCTGCAGCGCGCGGTCCTTGATCTTGTATTCCAGGTCCACCGAGAGCTTGCCGCGCTTGATCGGATACCCCACGTACTTGGCCGAATACGTGTTGAAGCGCGGCAGGTCCACGCCCTTGGCCGAGGCCTTCAGGTCCAGCGTCAGGAACTTGGCGAACGGCTGCACGATGCCGCTAATGGACAGCGGCGCCGTGGTGTAGACGCGGCCCGTGACCTTGACCTTGGCCGGTTGGGGATTGGTGGATGACACCGCCGTGATCGCGCCTTCGATCGCCGACAGTTCGGCCACGTAATTGGGTTTGACGAAGCGGTCGGTGAAGGTCATGCGGCCGCGCGACAAGGTGACGCTGTTGACCGAGATATCCGGCATGCCCGCGCTGGCGCTGCCTTTCGCGGCAGGAGCCGGCGCGGGCGCCGCGGCCTGACGGCCCGGCGTCTGCGTGTCCTGCGTAATGGAGCCGCCGGCCTGCCCGGGCGCGGCCACCAGGTCCATGACGTTCAGGCGGCCCTGCGCATTCAGCAGGATGCGGCCGTAGAAGTCTTCCAGCGCGATATCGCCCAGCTTGGCACCGATCTTGTCGCCCGCGACCGAGATGTCCATGCCGGAAAAACCCAGCCGCTTCCAGTTCAGGAAGTCGTCGTTGTTCACCTTGTCTTGCAGGTCGACGCCCGTGACCTCGACGCCGCCCTTCCAGTTGACCTTCATCGGCGAGCTACCGGCTGCGGCGGTGAAGGCCACGTCGCCCTTGGCGCCCAGCGTAATGGCGCGCACGGTGGCGTTCAGGCTGGAGGCCGCATAAGGCGCGAACGTCGCGACATTGAGCTCGGACAGGTCCACCGACGATTTCAGCGTCAGCGGTTGCGGCGTGAACATGCCTTTCAGGTCCAGCTTGCCGTTGCCCTGGATGCCTGCGGCGGCCAGCGTGAAGTTGCTTTGCCCCGGCCCCATCGCCAGCCGGTCGGCAGTGACGTGCAGGCTCTGCAGCGCGACGTCCAGCGCAGGCTTGAGCGATTCGTCGCGCGCCTTGAACTGCGTCAGGTCGGCCTGCACGGCCGTGGCGGACGCGTCCACCGCGCCGTTCTTCTCCAGCACGTGCACCTGGGCGGACGCGCCCAGGCGGCCGTCCAGCAGCACGATCGGGGCCGCACTACGTACGGCCGGCGCCAAGGGCGCCAGGGCCACGTTGCCCAGCCGCACGCCCAGTTCCAGCGACAAGGGCTTCAAGACCAGCGGCCCCTTGGCGCGGATCCAGCCCCCATCGGTACTGTTGTCGACCGTCAGCCACAGGTTGACGGGCTGGTCCTTGACCTCGGGGATCGCGACGCCTTCGACGGTCACGGCCATGCCGGTCATGACGTAGTCCAGCTTGCTGATCGCATCCGTGACGTAGAGCTCGCCCTCGTGCAGGTTGAAGGCGTCCAGCGTGACCTTCCATTCCTCGGGCGCCGCGGGCGGCGGAGGGGCGGCGGTGTCCGTGCCCGGTGCGGCGGGCGTAACGGGTGCGCCTGTTGTGGCGGTGTCGGGTTTGGCCGGGTCGGACGTCGCGGCACCCAGCTTGGCAGGGTCCGGCTTTGCGGCATCCGCCTTGGCGACCTCGGTCTTTGGCGCCACCTTCAATCCGACGTCCCGCTTCAACTTGTCGGCCACGGGCGTCTCGTTGGGCGCCACGCCGCCCAGTTCCTTCAGCTTGGCCACCACGTCCTGCCAGTTCAGGTGCTGGTTGGCATAGCGGCGCACGTGGATCTGCGGCGCCCACAGGCCCACTTCGCCCACATATACCTGGCGCGCGATCGGCTCGAGTTCCAGCCGGGTGACGGTCAGGGCGCTCCAGGCGGCCAGGCCCTCGCCTGCCGTGTCGCGCAGATCGAAGCGACGCAGGCCCAGGTCGCCCACCACGCGGATCTTGGGCGCGGCGTCCTTGGGCTGCTCGAACACGACTTGCAGGTTGGAGTCCAGCAGCGCGCTTTCCAGCTTGAAGGGCAGCGGCATCGGCCAGACGTCGGCCCACTTTTCCAGTTGCAGGCCATTGAACGCGACGCGCAGGGTCGACGACGGCACCTTGTCGAACGGGCGCGCCACGCCGGTCAGGTCGAACGGGCTGCCGTTGATGCGCAGGTGCAGCCGGGGCTGTACATCGATATCGGTGGCGTAGCCGAAGTTCGAGATGAACGGCACCCCGACGCCCAGCTCGTCCACCACCTGCTTGCGGCCGGTGACCTTGTCGTCCAGCGTGATGCTGCCGCCCTCGATCACCATGTTGTTCAGGGAAAAGCGCGGCAGGCCCTCGTCCGGCTTGGGCGGTTCGTCGGGCTTGGCGGCCGACATTTCGGCCACGCGTTGCTGTATGTCAGAGAAATTGAATCGCGTGACGTCTTCTCGGACGATGGCGATGTTAGGCTGGCGCAGCGTCAAACGATCGACAACCGGCGCGAACCAGAACAGGGAGCTCCAGGCGGCGCTGGCATCCAGTTCGGCCAGCGTCAGCAATGGCGTCTGCGAGCCGGGTTGGGCTATCGCCAGGTCGCGGGCGCGGACGGTCAGGGTGAACGGATTGAAGGTGATCTTGCCGACGGAAACCTCGCGGCCGATCATCTTGGCCACATCCCCGGTCAGGACGTTTTGCAGCACTTTGGGGACTTGCCATGCGGCAATGCCGCAAAGAATCAGCGCGACCGCAACGATGCCCAGAAGAATCTTGCCGGCGCGCCGGGTAAACCGAAGCTTTGGGCTCCGCAAGGGCATCGCGAGTCTCCTGATACGAGTTGAAGGCGATTATCGCGCCCCGGTTAGCGCTCGTCTATCATAGGCGTAACAGCGGGCCCTCCCGGCCAGCCGGGACCGCTCTTTTCAAACATTAACAATTCTCGATCCCGATTCCCATGCCACCATCCACCCCCACCTTGAGCCACCTGGATGAAGCCGGCCAGGTCCGCATGGTCGACGTCATTGCCAAGACGGATTCCGAACGCGTCGCGATCGCGACCGCCAGCGTGCGCATGAATGCGGTGGCCTACGGCCTGTTGACCCAGCCGGGCCAGGGCAAGGGCGAAGTGCTCAATACCGCGCGCGTCGCCGCCGTCCTGGCCGCCAAGCGCTGCGCCGAGCTGATTCCGCTGTGCCACAGCCTGCCGCTGGCGTTCGTGGGCGTCGACTTCTCGCTGGACGACGCCGCCCACCGCATCGACATCCTGGCCACCTGCCGCACCAGCTACAAAACGGGCGTCGAAATGGAAGCCATGATGGCGTGCAGCGTGGCCGCGCTGACGATCTACGACATGTGCAAGGCCGCGGACAAAGGCATCGTGGTCGAACAAGTACGCCTTAAGTACAAGGCGGGAGGAAAAAGCGGTGAATGGCGCAACGATTGATCTCCTGTACTTCGCCCGCGTGGCCGAACTGGTCGGCAAGCGCGCGGAAAGCTGGCCCCTGGACGGCGAGTCCACGGGTGCGCAACTGCTGGCCGCACTGGGTGAACGCTACCCCCAGCTGGAACCCGCCAGCCGCCTGAAACTGGCCATCAACCAGACCCACTCCAAACCGACGGCCCCGATCCGCCCTGGCGACGAGGTCGCGGTGTTCGAACCCGTCACCGGAGGGTGAACGCCATGATCAGCGTCCAGGAAGCCGATTTCGACGGCGCCGCGCTGACCGCCGAGCTGCGCGAACGCGCGGGGGCCGGCGTGGGCGGCATCGTCACCTTCGTGGGGTATGTGCGCGACTATGCGCCCGACTCGCCCACGGAAACCCTCTTTCTAGAGCACTACCCCGGGATGTGCGAGCGCGAGCTTGAAACCATCGCCGAAACCGCGCGGGCGCGCTGGAACCTGGACGGCACGGTGATCGTGCACCGGGTCGGCGCCTTGTCCCGCAACGCCCAGATCGTGTTCGTGGCGGCGGCCAGCGCCCACCGCGGCGACGCCTTCCGCGGCTGCGAATACATCATCGACGCGCTCAAGACCCGCGCGCCCTTCTGGAAGCGCGAAACGCTCTCGGGCGGCAGCAGCTTCTGGGTCGAACAACGCCAATCCGACCAGGACCGCACGGATGCCTGGGATGAAGACTCTGCTTCAAAGAAGGAACACCCATGAGCGAAGAAATCCCCGTTCCCGTGTCGCTGGCCTGCGCTGTACTGACCATCAGCGACACCCGCAGCGCCGGGGACGACACCTCCGGCAACCTGCTTGCCCATAGCCTGGCGCACGCGGGCCACCAGTGCGTGCGCCGCGACATCGTCCGCGACGACATCTATCAGATCCGCCGCGTCATCAGCGACTGGATTGCCGACCCCGAAGTGCAGATCATCCTGACGACGGGCGGCACGGGCTTTTCGCATCGCGACCATACGCCGGAAGCCATCCTGCCGCTGCTGGACCGCGAAATCCCCGGCTTCGGCGAGTTGTTCCGCCAGATTTCCTACACCGAGATCGGCAGCTCCACCATCCAGTCGCGCGCGTTTGCGGGATCGGCCAACCAGACGCTGATCTTCTGCCTGCCCGGTTCCAACAATGCCTGCGAAACGGCCTGGGCGCAGATCCTGCGCGAGCAGCTCGACAGCGGCCACCGGCCGTGCAATTTCGCCACGCATTTCAAGCCCAAACAAGAAGACCACTGACCCATGCTGGATTTTGACCAAGCCCAGACCCTGCTGGCCAATGCCGCAGGGCCGTTGCAGCGCCATGAAGACATCGGCCTGAACGACGCCGCCGGCCGCGTGCTGGCGGCTGACCTGACCGCCACCGTGGACATTCCGCCGGCCGACAACAGCGCCATGGACGGCTACGCCCTGCGCGTGGCCGACTGGCGTGCGGGCGGCCGACTGCCCATCCAGCAACGCTGCTATGCGGGCGACGTGCCCGAACCGCTCAAGCCCGGCCACGCGATCCGCCTGTTCACCGGCAGCCTGCTGCCGGACGGCGCCGACACCGTGGTCATGCAGGAAGACACCGTCGAAGCCGACAACCAGGTGGAGATCACCCGCCAGCCCGCGCCCAACCAGCACATCCGCCGCCGCGGCGAAGACACGATGACCGGCACGCCGCTGTTGCCCGCCGGCACGGTGCTGCAAGCCGCGCATGTGGCGCTGCTGGCCTCGCAGGGGCTTGCCCGCGTGTCCGTGGTGGCCCAGTTGCGCGTCGGTATCCTGACGACCGGCGACGAGCTGGTGCCGCCGGGCACGCCCCGCGCGCCCGAACAGATCTACAACTCGAACGGCCCGATGCTGGCGGCGCTGGTGCGCGGCCTGGGCGCCCTGCCCGTGCACGTGCTGCATGCACGCGATACCGAAGCGGATCTGCTGGCGGCGTTCAAGACGCTCTTGGCCGATTGCGACCTGGTGCTGAGCGTGGGCGGCGTGTCGGTCGGCGAACGCGATCTGGTCAAGCCCGCCCTGGCTACGCTGGGCGGTGAACTGTCGCTATGGAAGGTGCGCATGAAACCGGGCAAGCCGGTGGCGCTGGCGCAGATCGGCGGCAAGCCGGTCGTCAGCCTGCCGGGCAATCCGGTGTCGGCGTATGCCGTGTTCGCGATGCTGGTGTCGCCGCTCGTGCGGCGCATGCAGGGCCGCGACGAGATCTTCCCGCCGATCAGCCTCCTGCCCCTGCGCACGGAACATCCGCGCCAGGACAGCCGCGAGGAATTCCTGCGCGTCCAGCGGCGCGTGGCCGACGACGGCAGCGGCGAACTGGTGGCCTACGGCCATCAGGGCTCAGGCGTGATCAGTTCGATGCCGTGGGCGACGGGCCTGGCCCGCCTGCCCGCCGATGTGCAGGTCAACGACATGGACCGCGTGCCCTACTACGACCTGCGTCACTGGCTGGCGTAGCGTTCGGCCACGGCCAGCTCTTCGGGCGTATTGACGTTCATGAAAGCGTCGGGCGCGTCGTCAAAGCGTGCCTCGACGCCGCCCGCCCGGGCCTGCCACAGGCCCACCTTGCGGTCGCCCCCCCGCAGATAGGCCCGCAAATCCGATAGCAGCGCCGTGCGCACCGCCATGCAGGCGCTGTGGCGCTGGCCGTTGGCGGCGGCATACGCCAGCGGCGCCCGAGCCGATTCGGCCGCGCCGATCAGCCGCGCGGCCAGATCAGCCGGCAGGAATGGCGTATCGCAAGGCACGACCACCAGCCAGTCGTCTTGGGCGGCAGCGGCAAGCCCCGCCGCGATGCCCAGCAGCGGCCCCTGGAAGGCCCCAAGCTGGGGTTCGCCGTCTTCGACCACCTGTCCGTATTGCGCGTACCGGGCCTGATGGCGGTTGGCACTGATGATCAGCCGGCCCACCTGCGGGGCCAAACGGCGCGCCACGTGCGCCACCATCGGCTGCCCGTGCAGCAGCACCAGGCCCTTGTCTTGCTGGTTCATGCGTGCGCCTTGGCCGCCCGCCAGGATCAGGCCGGCAACACCTGCGCGCATTGATGCGGCGTCAACCACCGATGTAGCTCATTTCGACTTTGCGGCCCGGGTCCGGCTGGGGAGCCGCCGCGTTGCGGCCGCGCAGTTCGGAGTAGTGGTCATTGCGGGCGCCCCAGATGCCCGACACGATGCCGGCCAATTCGGCGTCGCTTGCACCTTCGCGTAGCGGCGCGCGCAAGTCGTGCCCTTCATGCGCGAACAGGCACAGGAAGAGCTTGCCTTCCGGCGACAGGCGCGCGCGCGTACAGCCGCCGCAGAACGCGTGGGTGACGCTGGAGATGACGCCGATTTCGCCGCCGCCGTCCCGGTAGCGCCAGCGTTCGGCCACGCGGCCCATTTCACCGCTTTGCACCGGTTCCAGCGGATGCACGGCGCCGATGCGGTCCAGCACTTCCTGGCTGGGCACCACTTCAGCGAGGTTCCAGCCGTTGCTGTTGCCCACATCCATGTATTCGATGAAACGCAGGATATGGCCGCTGTGGCGGAAGCGTTCGGCCATGGGCAGGATCTGCCCGTCGTTCAGGCCGCGCCGCACCACCATGTTGACCTTCACGGGCGCCAGCCCCGCGCTGGCGGCAGCATTGATGCCGTGCAGCACGTCGTCCGGCGTGAAGCCGCTGTCGCTCATGTCCTGGAACATGGCGGCGTCCAGCGCGTCCAGGCTGACGGTGACGCGCGTCAGCCCCGCCGCCTTCAAGGCGGCGGCCTTGCGCGCCAGCACGCTGCCGTTGGTCGTCAGGGTCAGGTCCAGCGGACGGCCGTCGGGCGTGCGCAACTGGGCCAGTTGGCCCACGAGGTTTTCGATGTGCTTGCGCAGCAGCGGTTCACCGCCGGTCAGGCGGATCTTTTCCACGCCCAGCTGCGTGAAGATGCCAGCCAGCCGGCTGATCTCTTCAAACGACAGCAAGTCCGAATGCGGCATGAAGGTGTAGCTGCTGTCGAACACTTCGCGCGGCATGCAGTAGGTGCAGCGGAAGTTGCAGCGGTCCGTGACCGAGATCCGCAGGTCGCGCAGTGGACGCGCGCGCAAGTCCAGCGCGGGCTGCCCGGCCGGCGGCAATTCGCCGGGTGCGGGCCAGGCCGCGCGGTCGGACCGGCGGTCGGCAAGGAAAATCACTTTGCTCATGGGGTCATCATATCCCGGCAGCGGCTTGAAGCCCCTACGCGAACGCCTCTTCCAAGGTTTGTAACCGCCCGGTATCCCGGGCGTCGTAGCCGACCAACTGGCCGACATAGCCCACGTAATCGGGGCTGCGCATGATGGACAGCAGATCCTGCATGGCGGGCGTCTCCAACGACGACTTGCGGATGGCGAAGAAATAGCGCTCGCGCACCAGGGGAATGAAATCCAGGCCGAAGCGGCAAGCGGCCGTCTCCACCCCCACGCCCGTGTCCGCCATGCCGCTGGCGATGTGCGCGGCAATGGCCATATGGGTGAACTCGTTGGTTTCGTAGCCCTGGACCTCGCCAATCGACACGCCGGCGCGCTGCAGCATCAGGCCCACCAGATAGCGGGTGCTGGAACCGATCTGGCGGTTCACGAAACGGACGTCCGGGCGCGCCAGGTCCGCCATGCCGCGGATCTGCTTGGGGTTGCCGGCGGTGACGAAGAGACCCGTATTGCGCACGGCCAGATGGATGAGCACGTATTCGTCCGCATGCAGCCACTGCGCATAGCGCTCCATGATGGGCGATTCGAAGTCGCCCAGCGGCACCTGGAACCCCGCCAGGTCGCACTCATGGCGCTCCAGCGAGGCCAGCGCCTCGATCGCGGTGCGGTAGCGCAGTTCCAGCCCGGGCTTGCGGCCGCTCATGTGCTGCATCAGCGATTCCACGGCGAAGCCATGGCTGGCGTGCAGCCGCAGGTGCGGGCCGCTTTCGGGCAGCAAGCGCTCCAGTTCTTCCTGCAATTCCGAGGCCATGCTGTCCAGCGTGGGCATCAGCCGCGCCTCGATGCGGCGGTTGGCCCACAGCAGGCGCTGCGCGAATGGCGCCAACTGCGTTCCCTGGCGCCGGTTGGTGATCAGAAGCTGGGTGCCGAAGATGCCTTCGAAACGGCGCAGCACACCCCAGGCATGCCGGTAAGACAAGCCGCAGGCCCGACAGGCGCCGGCGATGTTGCCTGTGGCGTCGATCGCGGCCAGCAAGGCCAGCATGTCTTGCAATGGCACCGGCGCGGCATCGTCGTCGCCGCCCAAGGTCCATTGCGCCCGCAGGCCGATCCGGAACTTATATGTCATTTATTTCTTATTGAAGGCGATGAAGTACGAGGCTAGAGTACACAAATAATGCGGTGGACGGGTTCTTTTTATGTTCTAAAAAGCATATTAAAACTCACAAAACGCCACCCGACACAACGACCCCGACGAGGGGCCCAGCACTACTGGAGGAGACCACCGTGCATCAGCGCGAGGCAAAATCCGACTTGGCGTCCAGCGGCGGAGCGCGGGGCGGCAAACTGGCCCTGGACGCGGCCCAGGCATCGCCCACCCCCGCCATTGCGGCCACCGCCCGCATCGTGGCCCGACTGAAAGACCTGCCCGGCCCCTTGCTGCCGGTCCTGCATGAGGTCCAGCATGAATTGGGCTGTATTCCGGCCGAGGCGGTGCAAACCATCGCCGAGGCCCTGAACCTGTCGCGCGCCGAAGTCCACGGCGTCATCACCTTCTACCCCCACTTCCGCAGCGAACCGGCCGCGCGCCATACGCTGGAAGTCTGCCGCGCCGAATCCTGTCAGGCCATGGGCGGCGAGCACCTTGCTGCCCATGCGCGCGCCAAGCTGGGCTGCGATTTCCACGCCAGCACCGCGGACGGGAATTTCACGCTGGAACCCGTGTATTGCCTGGGCCTGTGCGCGCAATCTCCCGCCGTGATGATCGACGGCCAGCCGCATGCCCGGGTCACGCCCGACAAGCTGGACCGGCTGCTGACCCGCACGCTGGAGGCTTCATCATGAGCGCCCCCGTCATCATCTACGTGCCGCGCGACGCCGCGGCGCTGGCCATGGACGCCGACGTGGTGGCTCGCGATATCGAACGCATCGCCGATGAGCGCGGCCTGCCCGTGCAAGTGGTGCGCAATGGGTCGCGCGGGCTGCTGTGGCTGGAACCTATGGTGGAGATCGCCACGCCCGACGGACGCGTGGCCTACGGCCCGGTCGCGCCCGAAGACGTGCCTGCGCTGTTCGATGCCGGCTGGCTGACGGGCGGCGCGCATGCGCTGCACCTGGGCCTGACCGAAGACATCCCATACCTGAAACACCAGGAACGGCTGACTTTCGCCCGCGTCGGCGTGATAGATCCCCTGTCCTTGCAGGATTACGCCGCGCACGGCGGCCTGGCGGGGCTGAAGCGGGCGCTGGCGATGGAACCGGCGCAGATCGTCGAAGAAATGGTCACCTCGGGCCTGCGCGGCCGGGGCGGCGCGGCGTTTCCTACCGGCATCAAATGGAAGACGGTGGCCGGGTCGCCCAGCGACCAGAAATACATCGTCTGCAACGCCGACGAAGGCGATTCGGGCACCTTTGCCGACCGCCTGCTGATGGAAGGCGACCCCTATGTGCTGATCGAGGGCATGACCATCGCCGGCCTGGCGGTGGGCGCGACCTACGGCTACATCTACGTGCGCTCGGAGTATCCGCATGCCATCGCCACGCTGGAGGCCGCCATTGCGCGGGCGCGCAGCGTGGGCTGGCTGGGCCGCGACGTGCATGGCAGCGGCCGCGAGTTCGACCTGGAAGTGCGCACGGGCGCGGGCGCCTATATCTGCGGCGAGGAAACCTCCCTGCTGGAAAGCCTGGAAGGCAAGCGCGGCGTGGTGCGCGCCAAACCGCCGCTGCCCGCCATCTCGGGCCTGTTCGGCAAGCCCACCGTCATCAATAACGTGATCTCGCTGGCCACGGTGCCGATCATCATGGCCAAGGGCGCGGCGTACTACCGCGACTACGGCGTGGGCCGTTCGCACGGCACGCTGCCCTTCCAGCTGGCCGGCAACTTGAAACAAGGCGGGCTGGTGGAAAAGGCTTTCGGGCTGAGCCTGCGCGACCTGCTCTATGAGTTCGGTGGCGGCAGCGCCTCGGGGCGCCCCTTGCGCGCCGTGCAGGTGGGCGGCCCCTTGGGCGCCTATCTGCCGGAATCGCAATGGGACGTGCCGCTGGACTACGAAGCCTATATCCAGATTTCGGCCATGATCGGCCACGGCGGGCTGGTGGCGTTTGACGACACCGTCGACATGGCGCGCATGGCGCGCTATGCCATGGAATTCTGTGCGATCGAATCCTGCGGCAAATGCACGCCCTGCCGCATCGGCTCCACGCGCGGCGTCGAAACCATCGACAAGATCGCGGCCGGCGGCGCCGACACGAAACAGCGCGAACAGCAGGTCCACCTGCTGCGCGATCTGTGCGACACGATGATGGGCGGTTCGCTGTGCGCGCTGGGGGGCATGGCGCCCTACCCGGTGCTGTCCGCGCTGAACCACTTTCCGCAGGACTTCGGCATCGAGTCCTCGCAGTCTGCCGCGCACGCGGCCTGAACCCGAGAGACCGACATGCTAGAAACCGTCATCAAACGCGACCGCGACCTGGGCACGCCCGAACGCGTCTCGGAAAAAACCGTCACCCTGACCATCGACGGCCAGGAAATCAGCGTCGCCGAGGGCTCGTCCCTGATGCGCGCCGCCGCCGAGGCCGGCATCAACATCCCCAAGCTGTGCGCCACCGACAGCCTGGAACCGTTCGGTTCCTGCCGGCTTTGCCTGGTGCAGATCGAAGGCCGCCGCGGCTATCCGGCCTCGTGCACCACCCCGGCCGAAAACGGCATGGTGGTGTACACCGAAACGCCCAAGCTGCACGACCTGCGCCGCGGCGTCATGGAGCTGTACATCTCGGACCATCCGCTGGACTGCCTGACCTGCCCGGCCAACGGCGACTGCGAACTGCAGGACATGGCTGGCGTGGTGGGCCTGCGCAACGTGCGCTACGGCTACGACGGCGCCAACCACCTGAAGGCCAAGACCGACGACTCCAACCCGTATTTCAGCTACGACGCGTCCAAGTGCATCGTCTGCAACCGGTGCGTCCGCGCCTGCGAAGAAACGCAGGGCACGTTTGCGCTGACGATTTCGGGCAAAGGCTTCGAGTCGCGCGTGTCGCCGGGGCAGGACCAGCCGTTCCTGGACAGCGAATGCGTGTCCTGCGGCGCGTGCGTGCAGGCCTGTCCGACCTCTACCCTGCAGGAAAAGACCGTCATCATGATGGGCCAGGCCGAGCACTCGGTCGTGACCACCTGCGCCTATTGCGGCGTGGGCTGCGGGTTCAAGGCCGAAATGAAGGGCCAGGAAGTCGTGCGCATGGTGCCGTGGAAAGACGGTCAGGCCAACCGCGGGCATTCCTGCGTGAAGGGCCGCTTCGCCTGGGGCTACGCGACGCACAAGGAACGCGTGCTCAAGCCCATGATCCGCAAGCACATCACCGATTCCTGGAAGGAAGTGTCCTGGGACGAGGCGATCAACTACGCGGCGTCCGAATTCCGCCGCATCCAAAGCCAGTACGGCCGCGACGCGGTGGGCGGCATCACGTCGTCGCGCTGCACCAATGAAGAGACCTGGCTGGTGCAGAAGCTGGTGCGGGCGGCGTTCGGCACCAACAACGTCGACACCTGCGCGCGGGTGTGCCATTCGCCCACCGGCTACGGCCTGAAACAGACGCTGGGAGAATCCGCCGGCACGCAGACCTTCGATTCGGTCATGCATACCGACGTCGTCATCGTGATGGGCGCCAACCCCAGCAGCGGCCACCCAGTATTTGCATCGCGCCTGAAGCGCCGGCTGCGCCAGGGTGCGCGCCTGATCGTGATCGATCCGCGCCGCATCGAACTGGTAAGTTCGCCGCACATCAAGGCCGACTTCCACCTGCAGGTACGCCCCGGCACCAACACGGCGCTGCTGTCGTCGCTGGCGCACGTGATCGCCACCGAAGGATTGATCGACGAGGCCTTCGTGGCCGAACGCTGCGAGACCAAGGCGTTCAACGAATGGCGCGACTTCGTGTCGCTGCCCGAGAATTCGCCCGAAGCCATGGAAGAGATCACCGGCGTGCCGGCGCAGGCCGTGCGCGGCGCGGCGCGCCTGTTCGCCACCGGCGGCAACGGGTCCATCTACTACGGCCTGGGCGTGACCGAACACAGCCAGGGGTCCACCACCGTGATGGGTATCGCCAACCTGGCGATGGCCACCGGCAACATCGGCCGCGAGGGCGTGGGCGTGAACCCGCTGCGCGGGCAGAACAACGTGCAGGGCTCGTGCGACATGGGTTCGTTCCCGCACGAACTGCCCGGCTACCGGCACATCTCTGACAACGTGGTGCGCGCCCAGTTCGAAAAGGATTGGGGCGTGACGCTGCAGCCCGAACCCGGCCTGCGCATTCCGAACATGTTCGAAGCCGCGCTGGGCGGTTCGTTCAAGGGCCTGTACTGCCAGGGCGAAGACATCGTGCAGTCCGACCCCAACACGCAGCACGTGGCGGCGTCCCTGGCGGCGATGGAGTGCATCGTCGTGCAGGACCTGTTCCTGAACGAGACCGCCAAGTACGCGCACGTGTTCCTGCCGGGCTCGTCGTTCCTGGAAAAGGACGGCACCTTCACCAATGCCGAACGCCGCATCTCCCGCGTGCGCAAGGTGATGGAACCCAAGAACGGCAAGTCGGACTGGGAAGTGACGGTAGCGTTGTCGAACGCGCTGGGCTACCCCATGAACTACAAGCACCCGCGCGAGATCATGGAAGAGATCGCCCGGCTGACGCCGACGTTCTCGGGCGTCAGCTACGAGAAGCTGGACAAGCTGGGCAGCCTGCAGTGGCCCTGCAACGACAATGCGCCGGAAGGCACGCCCATCATGCACATTGACGCCTTCGTGCGCGGCAAGGGCAAGTTCATGATCACCAAGTACGTGCCCACCGACGAACGCAGCACGCGGCGCTTCCCGCTGCTGTTGACCACGGGCCGCATCCTGTCGCAATACAACGTGGGCGCGCAGACCCGACGCACGCCAAACGTCATGTGGCATGGCGAAGACGTCCTGGAACTGCATCCGCAGGACGCCGAAGACCGGGGCGTGGCAGAAGGCGATTGGGTGGGCATCCAGAGCCGCGCGGGCGAAACCGTGCTGCGTGCGACGCTGACCGACCGGGTGCAGCCGGGCGTGGTATACACCACGTTCCACTTTCCCGAGTCCGGCGCCAACGTCGTCACGACGGACGCCTCTGACTGGGCGACCAACTGCCCCGAATACAAAGTAACGGCCGTGCAAGTCACGCGCGTGTCCCAGCCTTCGGAATGGCAGCGCCAATGGTCGCGCTTTGCCGACATCCAGCAAAAGCTGCTGCGCGAGCGATCGCGCGAAAGCGAAGCGGCGCTGACCGGGAAGTAACCCCCTGCCGGCCACGACCGCCTTGGATGCCATGACCACGCCCCCGTCCTCCCGCCCCGATTGCACGCAGACCCAGGTCAAGCGCGTGCGGGGCGGCGCCATCGCCCCCGCCGCCGAAACCGACTTCGTCGCCGAGGAAACTCCCGTGGCGCTGGAATTCAACGGCATCAGCCACGCCACGATGCTGGCCACGCCTGCCGACCTGGAAGACTTCGCCGTGGGCTTCGCCCTGTCGGAAGGCATCATCGACGGCGTCAGCGACGTGCGCGGCATCGACCTGCTGCCGCAATGCGACGGCATCGTGATCCAGCTGGAAATCTCCAGCGCCTGCGAGGTGCGGCTGAAGACGCGACGCCGCGCCATGGCCGGACGCACGGGCTGCGGCCTGTGCGGCGTGGAAACGCTGCCTGAAGTGCTGCGCCCCGTGGCGCCGGTGACGAACGGAGCGCCAGTGCGCATCGCCTCGGTGCTGGCGGCCATGCGCGACATGCGCGCCCGCCAGGCGCTGCACGACATCACGGGCGCCACCCATGCGGCGGGCTGGGCCGGCGCCGACGGCGCCGTGGCCCTGGTGCGCGAAGACGTGGGCCGGCACAACGCGCTGGACAAGCTTGTCGGCGCGCTGGCGCGCCAGGCCATGCATGCCGGCGACGGCATCGTGCTGGTGTCCAGCCGGGCCAGCTTTGAAATGGTGCAGAAGACAGCGGCCGCCGGCGTGGCGGTGCTGGCGGCGGTATCCGCCCCCACGGCACTGGCCATCCGCCTGGCGCGCGACGCCAATGTCAGCCTGGTGGGCTTTTTGCGCAACAACGACGCCACGCTCTATTCCCACCCCGACCGACTCATCCCCTGAACCGGACCCCGACACGCAATGGAAATTGGCAACCTCATCCGCATGGCCAACCGCATCGGCCAGTTCTTCGACGCCATGCCGGACCGGCACGAAGCACTGGAAGGCGTGGCCAACCATATCCACAAGTTTTGGGAACCTCGCATGCGCAACGAGCTGCTGGGGTTCCTGGAGCAACGCCCCGACGGCGATGCCGGCGAAGAACAGTTGCATCCCCTGGTGCTGGACGCGGTGACGCAAAACCGCCAGCGCCTGACGCCCGCGCCCCGCGTGGGATAGCCGGGAACCACCGCTTTACCGCAGTCAGCAAGCAGTGACGGATTCAAAAAGAGGCCGCGCCACCGTTTCAGTTCCGGTTGGCGCGCGCTATAAAGCCGCACCCCTGAGGAGACGACATGGAAAGCACCGCCACCCTGGACCTGCCCGGCTCAAGGCCGGGTTTTTTTGACAAAGAACGCACCATCGCCGGCCCGGGATTCTCGCGCTGGCTCGTGCCGCCGGCCGCCCTGGCCATCCATTTGTGCATCGGCATGGCCTACGGCTTTTCGGTCTTCTGGCTGCCGCTGTCCAAGATGGTGGGCGGCGCCAAGCCGCTGGCCTGCCCGGCCGACATGAGCCTGGCCGCCGAGCTGTTCACGACCAGCTGCGACTGGAAGATTTCAACCATGGGGTGGATGTACACCCTGTTCTTCGTGCTGCTGGGTTGCTCGGCCGCGCTGTGGGGTGGCTGGCTGGAACGCGCCGGCCCCCGCAAGGCCGGCGTGGTGTCGGCCCTGTGCTGGTGCGGCGGCCTGGTCATCTCGGCGATCGGCGTGTATCTGCACCAGATGTGGATGCTGTGGCTGGGGTCCGGCGTCATCGGCGGCATCGGGCTGGGGCTGGGCTATATCTCGCCCGTCAGCACCCTCATCAAATGGTTTCCGGACCGTCGCGGCATGGCGACCGGTATGGCCATCATGGGCTTCGGCGGCGGCGCGATGATCGGCGCCCCGCTTGCCGACCTGCTGATGCGCCACTTCGCCACGCCGACCTCGCCGGGGGTCTGGCAGACCTTCCTGACGATGGCGGTGGTGTACTTCATCTTCATGATGTCCGGCGCGCTGGGTTACCGCGTGCCGCCCACGGGCTGGAAGCCGGAAGGCTGGACGGCCCCGGCCAAGCAGGCCAACAACGCGATGATCACCAAGGGCCACGTCCACGTGAAGCGCGTCTGGGGCGTGCCGCAGTTCTGGCTGGTGTGGCTGGTGCTGTGCCTGAACGTGACGGCGGGCATCGGCATCCTGGGCATGGCGTCGCCCTTGCTGCAAGAGGTGTTCGGCGGCGGCCTGATCAACAAGCCGGAGCTGGGCTTCGCCCAATTGGACAAGGACCAGCTGGCCGCCATCGCCGCCATCGCAGCGGGCTTCACCGGCCTGCTCAGCCTGTTCAACATCGGCGGCCGCTTCTTCTGGGCAAGCCTGTCCGATAAGCTGGGGCGCAAGACGACCTACCTGATCTTCCTGGTCCTGGGCTTCGTCCTGTATTCCGCCATCCCGTGGACCGCGCACATCGGCGCCCTGGCGCTGTTCGTGGCGGCGTTCTGCGTGATCCTGTCCATGTACGGCGGCGGGTTCGCCACGGTGCCGGCCTACCTGGCCGACCTGTTCGGCACGCAGATGGTGGGCGCCATCCACGGCCGCCTGCTGACGGCATGGTCGGCGGCGGGCATCTTCGGCCCCGTGCTGGTGAACTACATCCGCGAATACCAGCTGTCGATCGGCGTGCCGCGCGCGCAGGTCTACGACATCACCATGTACATCCTGGCGGGCATGCTGGTCGTGGGCTTCCTGTGCAACCTGGCGATCCGGCCGGTGAACCCGAAGTACTTCATGACCGACGAGGAACTGGCGCAGGAAAAAGCGCTGGCACACGAACGCGCGGTTGCCGCCGAAACCCACGGGGTCGGCACCTCCACGTTCCGCACGCCGGTTGCCCTGGTGCTGTTCGCCTGGGCTTGCGTAGGCATTCCGCTGGCCTGGGGCATCTGGATCACGCTGCAGAAGGCGGTCGTCCTGTTCCACTAGCAGCCGGTCCGGCCGCGCGGCGCCTTGGGGCCTCCTGAGGCGCCGGGCAACGTCCAAGGGCGCGAAACTGCTACATTGGCAGCCCGCGCCCTTTCTTTTTATCTCCTCTGCCCATGATCCTGCCCCGTCCCCCCGTCTTTACCGGAGCGCCGTATTGACCGCCCCTGAATTGCACTGGGAAGAAAACAATGTCCCCCATTCCGCCCGCTGGCGCTCTGAAACCGGCGCGACGCCGCCCAAGCGCGTGGTGGTGGTGGACGACACCCTGACCGCGGACATGGCCTATCGCCAGGCCTGCGAAGGCGTGGGCCTGCTGTGGCGCGGCGACTTCCAGAACGCCCGCCTGCTGCTGCAGGCGATGACCCGGCGCGTGGACAAGCGTCCCCGCAAACCCGTGGAAACCTTGCTGGAAGCATTCAACCAGCACCGCCAGATCCAGTCGCAGCGCGCCCGCATCCTGGGCATGCTGCTGATTCCGTTCGACGCCGGCCACGGCATTTCGCTGCGCCGCGCGCCTGATGCCCGGCAAGCCTGCGAAGAAGTCCACGGCCCGGCTGACGAGCCCTATGTGGCGTCGCTGCGCGAACTGCTGGGCCTGATCGGCGCCTTTGAATGGCGCAAAAAGGGCGTGGAGATTCCCGCCCTGAACAACCGCATCCATCCGCACTACGGCGTGTTTTCCCCGCTGCGCGGCGAATACGTGGAATTGGTGGCCAACACCCCGATGCCGCGCGGCGGCGTCGCCTTCGACATCGGCACCGGCACCGGCGTGCTGGCCGCGGTGATCGCGCGCCGCGGCGGCAAGCGCGTCATCGCCACCGACCAGGATCCGCGCGCACTGGCTTGCGCCCGTGAAAACCTGGAACGCCTGGGTCTGGCCAAGCAGGTCGACGTGGTCGAAGCCGACCTGTTTCCCGAAGGCCGGGTATCGCTGATCGTCTGCAACCCGCCGTGGCTGCCCGCCCGCCCCAGCTCGCCCGTCGAGCATGCCGTCTATGACCCCGACAGCCGCATGCTGCGCGGTTTCCTGAACGGCCTGACCGCCCACCTGACGCCTAACGGCGAAGGCTGGCTGATCCTGTCGGACCTGGCCGAGCACCTGGGCCTGCGCACCCGCGAACAGTTGATGGAAATGATCGAGACGGCCGGGCTGCGCGTCATCGAACGCATCGACACCCGCCCCACGCACGCCCGCGCCAAGGACCCGAGTGACCCGCTGTACGCGGCGCGCTCGAAGGAAGTCACGTCCTTGTGGAGATTGGGCGCCGCCGCCTGATCACTGCGAGGCGCGCCGCGCAAGCGGTATGAAAAAAGCGGACCCGAAAGATTCTCGGGTCCGCTTTTTTTTTAGGCTTTTCCGGCCGCCACGTTCACGCTGATCGCGATGATGAACACGTTGAAAAAGAACGCGATCACGCTGTGCATCAGCGCCATGCGGCGCACGCGCCGGTTGACGATCTGCACGTCCGACACCTGGAACGTCATCCCCAGCACCAGCGCGAAATACGCGAAATCCCAGTAGTCGGGTTCTTGCGTGCCCGGAAAATCCAGGCCCTTGTGCGTACCCGAGCGGTGGCCGTAATAGCCATGCGCGTAATGCAGGGCGAAGATCATGTTCATGTACAGCCACGACAGCACGATGGTGGCGGCCGCGGCCAGCATGTCCACCACGCCGCCCGCATTGCTTTCGCCGCGCAGTTCCACCCACAGCGCCACCATCACCATGCAGGACAGCGCCACGCTGCTCCACAGCACGCCCATGCGCCCCACGTCCTGCTGCTTGGCGTGCACGCGCATGGACGCCGGGCTGGCCTGGCCAAACGCGCGGGCCGTCACCACCAGGAACACCAGCGCAGCCGCATCGAAGCCCAGCAGCAGCGCCAGGCTGGGCGAGCGGCCCAGCACGTAGGCGACGCCGCCCGCCACCACGAACAGCAGGCCGCACAGCACCAGCCGCCGGTGCGCATGGAAGAAGGGCAGGCTTTCGACGGACGCCGCGGGGTCTTCGGCTTGCGGATCGTCCGGAATGGGCTTCGTCATGGGAGCTCCTACGCGGCAAGAGCCCTACGCTAACCGATCGCCAGCAAACCCACCAGCGCGCCGCCGAACAGCAGCCACAACGGATGAATGCGCGTGGCGCTGCCCAGCAACGCCACCACGGCGGTGATCGCCCCCAGCAGCCAGCTGTGCACCGAAGCTTCGGTGATCAACGCGGCGCTGGCCGCAACCAACCCGACGGTCATCGGGAAAATGCCGGCCTGGATGACGCCGCGCCACGGGCGGTCCTTGAACCGTTCCCACAAGCCCAGCGCCAGAATGGTGATGAGGGACGACGGGCCGAACTTGGCGATGGTCGTCACCAGCATGCCCCACCCGCCCGCCACATGCCAGCCGACCAGCGTGACCACCATCAGGTTGGGACCGGGCGCGGCCTGGCCCAAGGCGAACAGGGCGGAAAAGTCCGCGGCCGTCATCCAGCCGTGCACATCGACGACCTGGCGCTGCATTTCGGGCAGGATGGTGTTGCCGCCGCCGAACGCCAGCACCGACAGCTGGGAGAAGATCAGGGCCAGCGAGATCAGGGTCTGGATCATCGACGTTGCCTCCAGACCAGCAGGATGCTCAGCGGCGTCAGCACCGCCATCGTCGGCAGCAGCGGAATGCGCAGCACGGCGATCGCCACGAAACAGAGCGTGGCCACCACGCCGGCCAGCCAGTCGCGGCGCTTGATCACGGGCACCCCGATCTTGACCGCCATGGAAATCAGCAAGCCCGCAGCGGCCGCCGCCAGGCCGGCGAACAGATGCTGGATGTGGGGATCGTTCTGGAACCGGTCGTACACCATGCCCAGCAGGATGACGATGGCGGAGGGCGCCAGGATCAAGCCCATCAGCGCGGCGAACGCGCCCCGCGGGCCGCGGAACTTCATGCCGAGCGCCACCGACAGGTTGATGATGTTGCCGCCCGGCAGGAACTGGCACAGTCCCAGCAGATCGGTGAATTCGGACCCGCTCAGCCAGCGGTGCTTTTCGACCACCATGCGGCGCGCCAGGGGCAGTGCGCCGCCGAACGCCGTCAGGCCAAGCATCAGGAAACCGTAGAACAACTGCCCGCAAGTGGGGGGAGGCCGATGATCGGCCTCGGAGGTGGAAAGTGCTGCATTCATGTTGTTATGGCCGGTCCGGGGACCGGTGGGCGAAGGCCGGCGCGTCGCCGCGCCAAGAGAAAGATAACGAGATGGCAGCCTACTCTTCGCCTCAGATAATGTCTAATATATGACTACTTAACCAATCATATTCATTGCATATGGCATCAGTTGATCTGCGTCTTTTGCGCTACTTCCTGGCCGTGGCCGAGGAATCCCATCTGACCAAGGCCGCGGCCCGGCTTGGCATCCGCCAGCCGCCGCTCAGCCAGCAGATCCGCGTGCTGGAGCAGGAACTGGGCGTGACGCTCTTTCACCGCTTGCCGCGCGGCATGGAACTCACCGAAAGCGGCCGCGCGCTGGTCGACGACGCGCGCAACATCATCGCGCTGGTGGACCAGGCAGTGGACGGGGTGCGCCGCGTCTCGCAAGGCGAAGCCGGCCGGCTGACGGTTGGCTTCACCGGATCGGCGGCGTTCCATCCCTTCGTGCCGACGGTCATTCGGCGATTCCGCGAAAGCGCGCCCAACGTGCGGCTGGTGCTTGAAGAAAGCAGCACCGGCGAACTGCGCGAAGCCGTCAGCGAAGGCCGGGTAGACGTGGCATTCATCCGGGGCTCGTACGGACCCGGCCCGGGCGTGGTCGAGGAAACCGTGCTGGAAGAAACCATGCTGGCGGCGTTTCCGGCGGACCATCCCGCGGTCAAGGGCCGCACGCGGCGGCACATCGCGCTGTCCGAGCTGGCCGAGGAGTCCCTGATCCTGTACCGCCGCCACAGCGGCCCCGGGCTGTACGACGCCATCATCACGGCGTGCAGTGCATCCGGCTTCAGCCCCCGCATCGCGCAGGAGGCGCCGCGCATGCTGTCCACGCTGAGCCTGGTGGCGGCCGGGCTGGGCGTGTCGCTGGTGCCCGCATCGCTGCGCCGCGTGAACATCGAAGGCGTGGTGTACGTCAGCGTGACCGATCCGGTCGAGCTGCGCGCCCCGCTGAACCTGATCTGGCGCGACGCACCGCAGTCCGGCGCCACCCGCAAGCTGATCGAAGAGGTACGCCGCCACCGCGAGCAACAAGCGAACTAGGGCCGGCGCTACACTGCCCGGCATCCGCATCCCGCACTTCCGACCATGTTTTCCGAATCCCCTATCGGCATCTACGACTCCGGCGTTGGCGGCCTGAGCGTGCTGCGCGCCATCCGCGACGCGCTGCCCCATGAATCGCTGCTGTACGTGGCCGACTCGGCCCATGTGCCTTACGGCGAAAAAACGCAGGCCTTCGTCGAGCAACGCGCCCAGGCGCTGACCGATTATTTCGTGTCGCACCAGGCGAAAGCCGTGGTGGTGGCGTGCAATACCGCCACCGCCGCCGCCATCGCGCCATTGCGGCGCCGCCACCCCGACCTGATCATCATCGGCGTGGAGCCCGCCATCAAGCCCGCCGCCCACCTGACGCATAGCGGCGTCGTGGGCGTGTTCGCCACCACCGGCACGCTGGCCAGCCCCAAATTCGCCACGCTGGTCCAACGCGAAGCGCCCGAAGTGCGCATCCTGCTGCGGCCGTGCCCGGAGTGGGTCACGCTGGTCGAACAAGGCGAACTGTCAGGCCCTCGGGTTGAGGCTGCCGTGCGCGCCCCTGTCGCAGAACTGCGCGCAGCTGGCGCCGATGTGCTGGTGCTGGGCTGCACCCATTTCCCGTTCTTGCGCGACGCGATCCAGGCTGCCGCCGGCCCCGGCGTTCCCTTGCTGGAGACCGGTACCCCCGTGGCGCGCTGGCTGCGGCACCAGTTGCAGGAACGCGGCCTGCTGCGCGAGGCTGGCCCGGGCGAACTACGGCTGGAGACCACCGGCAGCGCCCCCGCGCTGGCGACGCTGGCCAGCCGCCTGCTGGGCACGACGCTGGAGGCGGCGGCCACGCCCGAGCGCTGGCGCTGACCCGGCACTGGCAACAGGCGGGCGGGTTGATCCGGCGCATGACCGGGCGGGCAAAACAGGCGAATAATTCGAATACAGTAGAAGCCACCACCTCCCGCGGCTCGCACACAATAAGGAGACGACGATGAAACGCATCCTGATTCCCGTGGATGGCTCGCAACCCGCCATCCACGCCGTCCAGGCCATGCTGACGGCACGCGCCTATGACCCGGTCGAACGCGTGGACCTGCTCAGCGTCCAGATCCCCCTGAAATCCGGCAAGATCGGCCGCGGCCTGTCGCAAGCCGAGATCGACGCCTATTACCAGGACGAGGGGCGCGCCGCGCTGGAGGAAGCCAGCCGCCTGTTGTCGCAGGCCGGCGTGCCCTTCGAGGCGCGCGTCGAAGTCGGTGCCGCCGCCGACACCATCGCCCGCATCGCCGACGAAACGGGCGCGGATGAGATCTACATGGGCTCGCGCGGCCTGGGTTCGGTCTCGTCGCTGTTCATGGGATCCGTCGCCACCCGCGTCCTGCACCTGACGGAATTGCCCGTCACGCTGGTCAAGTAACGCATCAAGGAGCATCCCATGCTGAACATCCTGGTCCCCGTCGACGGCTCCGACAATGCCAACCGCGCCGTGCTGCATGCCCGCCAATTGGCCGCCGGCGCCGCATCCGCACGCATCCACCTCCTGAACGTCCAGACGCCCACGCAGGGGCGCGCCGGCCTGTCGCGGCTGATCACGCAAGACATGATCGACGAGTTCTACGCCCGCGAAGGCCAGGAAGCGACCAACGAGGCGCGCCAGTTGCTGGACGTGGCGGGCGTGGACTACACGAGCCACGTCGAGTTCGGCCATGCCGCCACCGAAATCGCTGGCTACGCCCGCGACCACGGTTGCGCCCGCATCGTGATGGGCACGCGCGGTAACGGCACGCTGGCCAACATCCTGATCGGCTCGGTCGCCAATCAGGTGCTGCAGTTGGCGGAAGCGCCCGTCACGCTGGTGAAGTAAGGCCCGCGCGAGCGCTCAGGCCGCAGGCAGCCACAACGACACCCGCAACCCGCCCAGCGGCGAGCGTCCTGCACGGACATCGCCGCCGTAGGTGCCGGCCAGATCGCGCACGATATCCAGGCCCAGGCCCGAACCCGGCAACTGTTCGTCCATGCGTACGCCGCGCAGGAAGATGCGTTCGCGCTCGTGGTCTTCGATACCCGGGCCATCGTCGTCGATGTGCAGCAGCAAGCGCCCGGCAGCGGCCGGCTCTGCCGTGATCCGCACCTGGCTGGCCGCCCACTTGCAGGCGTTGTCCAGCAGATTGCCCAGCATCTCCTGCAAGTCCTGCTGTTCACCGCGAAAGACCAGCCCCGGGGACATGCCCGCCGCCTCGATGCGCAGGCCGCGCTGCGCGTACAGGCGCTGCATGACGCGCACCAGCCTCTGCACCGCATCCTGCAACGGGGCGCGGCCGTCGGCGGCGCCCGACGACGCGGCGGCCCGGGCGCGCGCCAGGTGATAGTCGATCTGGCGATTCGCCATCCCCACCTGCTCTTGCACCAACGAGGCCGGCACGCTGCCGTCGCGCGTCGCCGCGTTGGCCAGGATGGTCAGCGGCGTCTTGACCGCATGCGCCAGATTGCCCGCCTGCGTGCGCGCACGCTGCACGATCTCGGCGTTCATGGCCAGCACCTTGTTGAAATCGTCGACCAGCGGCTGGATCTCGCTGGGAAAGCGGCCTTCGATGCGGCTGCTGTCGCCGGCGTTCTGCTTGGCCAGTTGACGCCGCAGGCGTGCCAGCGGCCGCAACCCGACCACCACCTGGACCACCGCCGCCGCCGTCAGTCCGGCGGCAAGCGCGCCCAGCGCAATGGCCAGCATATGGTTGAAACGGCTGATGGGTTCGGCCAGCACGCGGCGGTCGGCTGCCACCACCAGCCGCAGCGGCGCGGCGTCGTCTTCCGCCGGAGTCAGGATGCGCGCCACCGCCTCCAGGCCGCGCCCGCCCGGCCCCGCGATGTCATAAGTCTGATCGCCTGCCTCGGCACCCTGCTGCGGCGTGGACGGCACCTCAAGCGTCTGGTCCCACAGGGACCGCGAGCGTGCCGCGCCGGTCATCGCTGGCCGGCCGCGGTCGGCCAGCCGGTCGACTTGCCAGTACAAGCCGGACAGCGGCTGCTCCAGACGCGGATCGTTCGGCGGCGGATCCACCACCGGGCGGCCGTCCGGGCCGGCATTGACCGCCGCGGTCAGCTGATTCAGATGCAAGGTCAGTTCGGCCTGCAGTTGCTGGGTGATGTGCTGGCGGAACAGGCTGGCCAGCCCCCAGCCGGCCAGGGCCACGGACACGAGGATCCAGGCCAGCGTGCCGGCAAGCAGGCGCAGCCGCAGCGAGCCCAGCATGCCTTCGCGCACCGGCATCATCCCTGCGCCGCCAGCCGGTAGCCCAGCCCGCGCACGGTTTCGATGGTGTCGGGCGGGAGTTTCTTGCGCAGGCGGCCGATGAAGACCTCGATCGTGTTGGAATCGCGGTCGAAGTCCTGCGCGTAGATGTGCTCGATCAGTTCCGTGCGCGACACGACTTCACCAGCGCGCTGCATCAGCACCGACAGCACCTTGAATTCGTGGCTGGTGAGCGTCAGTGCCTGGCCGTCGATCGTGACCTTGGCCTGCCGCGTGTCCAGCATGAGCGGGCCGCAGCGCCATTGCGCGCTGGAATGCGACGTGCTGCGCCGCAACAGCGCGCGCACCCGCGCCAGCAGTTCTTCCATGTGGAAGGGCTTGGTCAGGTAGTCATCCGCGCCGGCGTCGATGCCAGCGACCTTTTCGTGCCAGTTGTCGCGCGCGGTCAGGATCAGCACGGGCATGTCACGCTGGGCGGCGCGCCACTGCTTCAGCACGGTCAAGCCGTCCATGACGGGCAGCCCCAGATCCAGCACCACCGCATCGAACGCTTCCACGTCGCCCAGGAAACGCGCCGACTCGCCGTCGCCGGACACGTCCACGGTGTAGCCCGCGCCGCGCAACGCGTCGGCCAACTGGCCGGCCAGCGTGGGTTCGTCTTCCACCACGAGTATGCGCATCAGTCCTTGCCCTTGAATTTGATATCACGGCCCTTGACGGCCAGCAAGGCGCCGTCGCGCGCGTCGATTTTCAGCTTGAGGATGCCGCCGCCGCTTTGCAGCACGCGGATCTCGTAGATGAATTCGTCGTCGTCCTCTTCGAACTCGACCTTGACCACCCGCCCGGGAAAATCACGTTCGACGATATCCAGCACCGCGCCCAGCGGCAAGACCTTGCCAGCTTCCAGGGCCTGGCGTGCGCGCTCGTGGTCGCTATCGCCGGCCAGTCCGCTGACCGGCCCCACGGCCAGCGCAAGCGCCAGCACGCAGGCCGACAACAGGATGCCGCCGCGTTTGCGCCGGGTCGTAAGGGGCTGCCGCAATGCCGGACCTCTTAAAAAATTGGGGGATGGATCATCTTTTATACCGCGCAGCGGATGAACCTGACATGAACGGCGGCTTCAGAAAAGGTTCATGCGCCAACCCGAATAATGGGCACAGGGTCGCAACAACGGCCTGCTTTTTTCCCCTTCACCCTAGGAGCTACCCATCATGACGCGTATTCAGAAAACCTTGGCCGCCCTGGCAATCGGTGCTTCCTCCCTGGTCGCGGGAACCGCGGCCCACGCCCAGGCCGCTGCGCCGGCCGCCGCCGCCCCCGCCGCCGCCGCGGTCACCCCGGCCTCGCCGATGCTGACGATCCGCCAGGTGTACGACAAGATGGAAGCCGCCGGCTATCGCAATATCTCCGAGATCGAACGCTCCAGCAAGCACGGTTACGAGGTCAAGGCTTATGACCCGCAAGGCCAGCGCGTGAAGCTGTATGTCGATCCGCAATCGGGCGCGGTCACGCGCAGCCGCTTCGACGACTGAATCCGGGGCACCGCAGGCGGGCCGTGTGAGTATGATGGAACACACAGATAGCCCTGGAGTCGCATCATGCCTGTCCTGCGTATCCTGGCGGCGGCCAGCCTGGCCCTGGCCGCGCTAAGCGCCTGCGGCGAAGTCGCCACCTTGCCCGTCGAAGCCGGCATGGGTCCGACGCCGAAGCTGCCCCCACCCAACACCACCCTGATCCCCACCGTCAACACGGCGAAGGCGGTCGGCTGGATTGCGGGCGCTCAACCCGTGGCGGCGGACGGCCTGGCCGTCAATGCCTTTGCCATTGGCCTGGACCATCCCCGCTGGCTCTACGTGCTGCCCAACGGCGACGTGCTGGTCGCCGAGACCAATGCGCCGCCCAAGCCCGAAGAAGCCTCCGGTGGACTGAAGGACTGGGCGGCCGGCCTCGTCATGAAACGCGCCGGCGCCCGCACCGCCAGCGCCAACCGCATCACCTTGTTGCGCGATGCCGACCACGACGGTGTTGCGGAAACGCGCAGCGTGCTGCTGCAGGGCCTGAACTCGCCCTTCGGCATGGCGCTGATCGGCAATCAGCTGTATGTGGCCAATGCCGACGCCGTCCTGCGCTTTCCGTACGAAACCGGCCAGACGCAGATCTCGGCCGCGGGCGTGAAAGTCACGGACCTGCCCGCCGGCATCAACCACCACTGGACCAAGAACCTGATCGCCAGCCCTGACGGGCGCAAGCTGTACGTCTCGGTGGGGTCGAACAGCAACGTCGCCGAAAACGGCATGGAGATCGAGGAAGGCCGCGCCGCCATCTGGGAAATCGACGTAGCAAGCGGCGCGAAGCGCCTGTACGCCACGGGTCTGCGCAATCCGGTCGGCATGGCGTGGGCGCCCGACGGTAAGACCTTGTGGACCGCCGTGAACGAACGCGACGAGCTGGGCAGCGACCTGGTACCCGACTACATGACGTCGGTGCGCGACGGCGGTTTCTATGGCTGGCCGTACAGCTATTTCGGGCAGCACGTGGACACCCGCGTCACGCCGCCGCGGCCGGACCTGGTGGCGCGCGCCATCGTGCCCGACTATGCGCTGGGGCCGCACACCGCGTCGCTGGGCCTGGCCTGGTCGGGCAACACCCGGCTGCCCGCCCCCTACGCGGGCGGCATGTTCGTGGGCCAGCACGGGTCGTGGAACCGCGACCCGCGCAGCGGCTACAAGGTCATCGTCGTGCCGTTCGCGGGCAATGCGCCCGCAGGCGAGGCCCGCGACGTGCTGACGGGCTTCTTGAACGAAAGCGGGCAGGCGCAGGGCCGGCCCGTGGGCGTGATCATCGACAGCCAGGGCGACCTGCTGGTGGCCGACGATGTCGGCAACGTGATCTGGCGCGTCAGCCCGAAACTGTGACGTTTTCGGAGCCGCCGGCGCAAGCCAATGCCGGCGCCCTTGCGTTCGGTCAAACCCCTTGCGGGTGACGTTGCGCGTTCTGGCGTACAGTGGGGCGAGAATGTGGTGTCGCCGGTCGGCCGCAGCTTGCGCTGGCCGGAAATTCCGCTCCCCTCGAAACATTGGAGGCATGAATATGATGTTCAAGAAACTCTGCGTCGCGGCGGTCCTCGCCGTCGCGTCCGCCCCGGTCCTGGCCGCCGAGTGCTCGGTCGATATCGCCGGCAATGATCAGATGCAGTTCGACAAGAAGGAAATCACGGTCAGCAAGAGCTGCAAGCAGTTCACCGTGAACCTGAAGCACCCCGGCACCCTGGCCAAGAACGTCATGGGCCATAACTGGGTCCTGACCACCACCGCCGACATGCAGGGCGCGGTGAACGACGGCATGGCTGCCGGCCTGGACAACGACTACGTCAAGAAAGACGACGCCCGCGTCATCGCCCACACCAAGGTCATCGGCGGCGGTCAGACGGATTCCGTCACGTTCGACGTCAGCAAACTTGCCGCCGGCACCGACTACACCTACTTCTGCTCCTTCCCCGGCCACTTCGCGCTGATGAAGGGCACGCTGAAGCTGGTCGACTGACCCACCCGGGGCGGTACGCCGCCCTGACGGTTGCCTGCACGGGCCCCGCGCGCCTGGTTCGCCAGGGTTGCGGGGCCCGTTTTCGTGAGAGGCCCGCGGGCGACATCGCCGCGCCCCTGCCGCCAACGCGGGAACCTGCCCGCGGCGCGATCCGCCCCCCTACAATGGCCGCTTCCTCGACAACACGGAAAAGGAGCAGGCATGAGCACGGAAAAGGTAGCAATCGTGACGGCGGGCGGTAGCGGCATGGGCGCCGCGGCAGCGCGCAAGCTGGCGGCCGACGGATACCGCGTGGCCATCTTGTCTTCGTCCGGCAAAGGCGAAACCCTGGCGCAGGAACTGGGCGGCCTGGGCGTCACCGGCTCCAACCGTTCGCCTGAAGACCTGGCCCGCCTGGTGGAAACCACCTTGCAGAAATGGGGCCGCGTGGACGCCGTGGTCAACAGCGCCGGCCACGGTCCGAAAGGCCCGCTGCTGGAAATCAGCGATGACGACTGGCATCTGGGCATGGAGTTCTATCTGCTGAACGTGGTGCGCATCACGCGCCTGGTCGCGCCGGTGATGAAGCAGCAGAAATCGGGTGCCATCGTCAACATCTCGACCTACGCCACCTTCGAACCCGAAGCGCTGTTCCCGACCTCCGGCGTGTTCCGCGCCGGCCTGGCCGCGTTCACCAAAGTGTTCTCGGACGAGTACGCCGAACACAATGTGCGGATGAACAATGTGCTACCGGGCTTTATCGACAGCCTGCCGGAAAAGGAAGACCGCCGCGTGCGCATCCCGATGGGGCGTTACGGCACCGCCGAGGAAGTGGCCGACCTGATCGCGTTCCTGGCCTCTGACGCGTCTTCCTACATCACCGGCCAGAACATCCGCATCGACGGCGGCATCACGCGCTCGGTCTGAGCCTCATACTTTTGGATTAAGCCTCTCGTCCGAATGACGGTATTGAACGCCGCCCGGCGCTTTTAGTACCGTAGGTTTTCGCATTCGACGAGAGGCTTGCGATGACCGTCACCCCAGGCCAGGCGTCGCGCTTTCTGGCGCAAGCCACCTTCGGGCCCACGCCGTCCCAGATCGACGCCGTGGTGCGCGACGGGTATGCCGCGTGGCTGGACGCGCAGTTGGCGATGCCGCCGTCGCAGACCCATTTCGACTGGCTGCTGCAACAGAGAAAAAACACCGAAGCCTTCAAGGGCAACGGCATCAACGCCCCCCTGGAATCCACGCTGTGGCGCAAGTTCATCAGCGCGGAAGACCAGGTGCGCACGCGCGTGGCGTTCGCGCTGTCCGAGATCTTTGTCGTGGGGGTGCAATCCATCACGGCGTCGTGGCCGCTGTTCGGCGCGGCGGGTTTCATGGACCTGCTGGCCGAGCATGCATTGGGCAATTACCAGGATCTGCTGACCGCCGTCACCAGGAACCTGTCGATGGGTTGCATGCTGACCTATCGCGGCAACCGCAAGGAAGACCCCAAGACCGGGCGCCACCCGGACGAGAACTACGCGCGCGAGGTCATGCAGCTGTTCAGCATCGGCCTGCTGGAACTGGCCCCGGACGGCACGGTCAGAAGGGTGGATGGCGCACCCGTCGAAACGTACACGAATGCCGACGTCCAGGGGCTGGCCAAGGTGTTCACGGGATGGGACATCAACGGGCCGGAGACAGATGTGGAATTCCACCGGCGGCCGATGGCGCTGAACAACGCGCTGCACTCGATGGCCGAAAAGCGCTTCCTGGGCGCCGTGATCCCGCCGGGCACGGACGGGCACCTGTCGCTCAAGCGCGCCATGGACGTCATCTGCGCGCATCCGAACGTGGGCCCGTTCATCGGCATGCAACTGATCCAACGGCTGGTGACCAGCAATCCCAGCCCCGCGTACGTCGGCCGCGTGTCGGCGGTCTTCAACGATGATGGGCAAGGCCGGCGCGGCAATCTCAAGGCGGTCGTGCGCGCGATCCTGCTGGACCCCGACGCGCGCAACCCCGACCTGGGCGATCCCGGCTGGGGCAAGGTGCGCGAACCCATCCTGCGCTTCTCGGGCTGGGCGCGGGCCTTCGGGGCGACCTCCACCAACGGCGCCTGGGCCATGCCCGACACGACGGACAACACCATACGGCTGGGGCAAAGCCCGATGCGGTCCGCCACCGTGTTCAATTTCTTCCGCCCCCGCTACACGCCGCCCGTCACGGAGCTGGCCAGACGGCATCTGGTGGCGCCGGAGCTGCAGATCACGGACGAGACCAGCATCGCCGGCTATTTGAACTTTCTGGCCATCTACGCCGACCGGGGCTGGGAAGACCTGCAGACGACCTATGCGCCGGAAGTCGCGCTGGCGCACGATCCGCAGGCGCTGGTGGCGCGCGTGGTGCTGCTGTTGGCCGGCGACGCGTTCAGCGCGCAAACGGCCAGCGCCATCGCCAACGCCGTCGCCACCCTGCCCGCCAGCCGGCCGCGCGACCGCGTGCGCGCCGCCATCCTGCTGGTTGCCGCCACCCCTGAATACCTGGTGCAGAAATGACGCGATCCCACGATGCCGACCGCCGCGCCTTTCTGTTGCGAGCCTGCGCGCTGGGCGCAACAGGCGCCGCCGCGCCGCTGGCCTTGAACCTGGCGGCGCTGGGCGCGGCCGCCGCCCAGTCCGCACCGCCCTCGTACAAGGCGCTGGTCTGCGTATTCCTGTACGGTGGCAACGATCCCTACAACACGCTGGTGCCCTTTGACGATGCCGCGTACCGCGCCTATGCCGCCGCCCGCGGCGACATTGCGCTGCCCCGCGACGCCCTGCGTGCCACCGCCTTGCGCGGCAAGGTTGCCGCCGCAGGCGGCGGGCAGTTCGCGCTGGCGCCCGCGCTGGCACCGCTGGCGCCGCTGTACGAGAACGGCCAGATGGCGGCGCTGCTGAACGTCGGGCCGCTGGTGGTGCCGACCTCGAAGGCCGACTACATCAGCGCCCGCGTGCCGCTGCCGCCCAAGCTGTTTTCCCATAACGACCAGCAATCGTATTGGCAGGCGCTTGCGCCGGAAGGCGCGGCGTCGGGCTGGGGCGGCCGATTGACCGATCTTTTCGCCGGCGCCAATACGCAGCGCACGTTTACCGGCATCACCGCCGGCGGCAGCACGGTGCTGCTGGCCGGCCGCAAAGTCGCGGGCTATCGGGTGGGCATCAACGGGTCCACCCCGATCGAGCTTCTGTACCGCGACATGTACGGATCCAGCGCCTGCACCGCCCTGCTGCGCCAGCTGATCACGCAACCGCGCGAACACCTGATGGAACGCGAGTTGTCGCGCATCGCCGCGCAGTCCATCAACGCCGACACCCAGCTGCGCGCCGCGCTGGCCGACGTGGCCGTGCCGGGAGATTTCAATTCGCCGCTGGCGCAGCAACTGAAGATCGTGGCGCGCATCATCGGCGCGCGTCAGGCCCTGGGCGCGCGGCGCCAGGTGTTCTTCGTGTCCCAGAACGGCTACGACAACCACACGGGCCTGAACGACACGCATCCCGCGCTGTTGCGGGAACTTGGGCAATCGTTGGCCGTGTTCCAGGCGGCGCTGTCGTCGCTGGGCGTGGCGGACCAGGTGACGACATTCACGGCGTCCGAATTCGGCCGCACGCTGGGATCCAACGGCAACGGCTCGGACCACGGCTGGGGCTCACATCACCTGGTGCTGGGCGGTGCAGTCAACGGCGGCCGCTACTACGGCACCCACCCCGAAATCGCCCTGGACGGCCCGGGGTTCGTCGACAACGGGCGACTGCTGCCCACGCTGGCGGTAGACCAGTTAGGGGCATCGCTAGGCGCCTGGTTCGGCGCCGGCCGCGATGAGCTGGGGATGGTGTTTCCCAATTTGCGGAATTTCGATGCGGAGGGTCTGAATGTCATGCGGGCGTGACGTTGGGGGGATCTGCGGGTTGAGTGTATTGGGATGGGGGCATGATGGGTTGCGCGCGTGGTGCGTCAGCGTTCTTGTCCAGAGAATCCTCGCGCTTCACCCATCCTACAGATCCACGCCGTCCGCTACACCGTAGGATGGGTGAAGCGCGAGGGTTTTCCGGCTAGCACACCACTCTCAAACGCGCGCAACCCATCGGCCACCCCCAAACCGTGCTCGATTCATCCCTACCCGACACACGACCATCGCCCTTTTCCCTATGCTTCACCTTCACTTGGGAGAAGAACATGACTTCATACCGGCGGTTGTACATCCCGGGCGCCACCTACTTTTTCACCGTCGCCGCCTACTCGCGCTTCAACCAGGATCTGACGCTCCACGCCGACCTTTTGAAGGCTTGCATACGCACCGAGCAACACGCAGCGCCCTTCTCGGTCCTTGCCGCCGTGCTGTTGCCTGACCATCTGCATATGATCTGGCGGCTGCCTGACCACGACGCTGACTACTCGACCCGTTGGCGCAGGATAAAAGCCCGGTTTTCCCGATCGATCCCCAGACAAAGCCGCCATCTCGGTTCCAGCGCCAGACGAAAAGGCGAACGAGGGGTCTGGCAACGGCGCTTTTGGGAGCACGTGGTTCGTGACGAGGAGGAGCTTTCCTCTTGCATCCGCTACGTGCATATGAACCCCGTCAAGCATGGCTACGTCCAGAAGCCGGAAGCGTGGCCGCACTCGACGTTCCACGCCTGGACCAGGCGTCAAATCAGGGACACGGCCTGCTGACGGCCCGTCCCCCCCTGGCGCTGGCAGCGCAACCGCTCTATAACCTGATCCATCAGGTAAACCGGCGCCAGCCGCTCTTTCAACCTGATCGATCAGGCCGCCGGCAAATCGGCCGAATGCCAACCCGCCTTTTCCATCGCCCCATGACCTCGACCCACTCCCTGGCGTTGCAGCCCGCCACCGACGACGATCTGCCCTTCTTGATGACGCTGCGCAAGTCCACCATGCAGGCGCATCTGCAGCGCGCTGGCGCGCCGCTGGATGACGAGCACCATCTGGCCCGCATCCGTTACCACTTCGACGACGCGCAGATCGTCTGGCTGGACGGCCGGCCTGCCGGCTTGTTCAAGCATTACCGCGATCCGGCCGGCTGGCGCATCGTGCAGATCCAGATCGATCCGGCTTTCCAGGGCCGGGGGCTGGGTCGCCGCCTGTTGGAAGGCGTGCTAGACCAGGCGGACGCGGAAGGCGCGCCCGTCACCCTGAGCGTGTTGAAAGGCAACCCCGCCCAACGCCTTTACGAGTCGCTGGGCTTCACCCCCGTCGAGGAGACCCCGCTGGAATTTGAAATGCGTTACGAACCCGGCGCTGTCCGGCCGGCCGGCTGACCTTTGCAAATTCTTTTGGCCTGGGCGGAATAACGCCGCGCCGGCCGGCGTCTGTAGAGGGCAGTCCCCCACTTTCCTATCTACGAGGCACAACATGCGCAATCACATCGCCGCCGCCCTGGTTCTCGGTTCCGCCGCCCTGTTCTCGGCTGGCGCCCACGCTCAGGCCGTCAAGACCCAGGATGGCATCCTGGTCAACAGCGCGGGCATGACGCTCTACACCTTCGACAAGGACGCCGGAGGCAAAAGCGCCTGCAACGACCAGTGCGCCAAGATCTGGCCCCCCGTCACCGCCGCCGCCGACGCCAAACCCATGGGCGACCTGACCGTCATCACCCGTGACGACGGCTCCAAGCAGTGGGCCCATAAGGGCAAGCCCATCTACCTGTATGCCAAGGATGCCAAGCCGGGCGACAAGACCGGCGACAACTTCAAGGAAGTCTGGCACGTCATCAAGCCCTGAGCCGGCCTGCCCCGCCCCGTTGTCCCAGAGACCATGCGCGCCGAAGACGAAGCCCTGATCCTGGCTTGCATCCCCAGCCTGCGGCGTTACGCCCGCGGGCTGACGGGCGACCTTCACCGGGCCGACGACCTGGTCCAGGACACGCTCGAGCGCGCATGGAGCCGCTATTCGCGATGGCAACGGCGCGGAGAACTCCGCGCCTGGATGTTCGGCATCATGCATAACCATTTCATCGACGGCGTGCGCGCCAGCAACCGGCGGGCGGATCAGACCGCTCCGGGCGACCTGCCCGATGCCCCGGTGCGCGCCACGCAGACCGACCACCTGGAGGTGCGCGACCTGGACCGCTGCCTGCAAGCCCTGCCGGCCGAGCAGCGGGAAGTGCTGTTGCTGATTTGCGTGGAAGACCTGTCCTATCAGGAGACCGCCCAGGTCTTGGACGTGCCCATCGGCACGGTCATGTCCCGGCTGTCGCGCGCCCGTGAAAAACTGGGTGCACTGATGCAAGGGCGCGACACCGTCAGCCGGCTGCATCGCGTGAAATGACATGAACGACAAACACCTTCATCCCGTCCCCGGCACGGGCACCCCCATCACCGAAGCCGATCTGCATGCCTATGCGGACGGCCAGTTGCCCCCTGCCCGGCGTGCGGAAGTCGACGCCTTCCTGGCGGCCCACCCGCAGGATCAGACCCGCGTGGACGACTGGCAGGCGCAACGCCGCGCGCTGCATGCCCTGTTGGATCCGGTCCTGGACGAACCCCTGCCGTTGCGGCTGCCGCTGAAAGCGCCCGCGCGCCATTTCCCGTGGCGCGCCCTGGCTGCCAGCGTGGCGATCGCCGCCGTCAGCGCCAGCGCGGCCTGGATCACGCGGGGCGCGATGGATGCGCGCCACCTGCAGGCCGTGCTGGCCACCGCCAGCCCGGAACGTGCTGCTGGCGGCTATGCCCAACGCGCGGCCATCGCGCACGCGGTGTATGCGCCCGACATGGGGCGCCCCGTGGAAGTCAGCGCTGAAAACGAAAAAGGCCTGGTCACGTGGCTGACCAAGCGCATGGGTGCGCCGATGCGTGCGCCGTCGCTGACGCAAGCGGGTTATGAACTGGTGGGCGGCCGTCTGTTGCCGGGCGGTGCCGGGCCCGTGGCCCTGTTCATGTATGGCGCGGCCGACGGCCAGCGCCTGACGCTGTACGTGACACGCGAAGCCGCAGGCGGACAGACCGCCTTCCAGTTCACGCAGGAAGGCCCGGTGCGGGTGTTCTACTGGGTTGAAGGACAGTTCGGCTACGCGCTATCGGGCGCCGTCAGCCGAGATGAGCTGCAACGCGTATCGCAAGAGGTCTATAAGCAATTGCAGGGGTAAGGGTCATCCCCCCACCCCGGTTTCCCTGGCCTCGTGCAGCATGTGCAGCGTGATCTTGCGCACTTCGGCCTTGCTCATTTCGATATGCGAACGCAGCATCCGCGTGGCCTCGTCCGCGCGGCGCGCCAACACGGCGCGCAGGATGGCGGCGTGTTCGTCGTAGGTGGCATCCACGCGGAAATCCTTGGTGAAGTCCAGCCGCCGCACGATGCGGATCTTCTCGGTGACGTCGCGGTGGATCTGCGCCATCTCGGGGTTGCCGGCGGCGGCTACCAGCGAACAATGGAACGCCTCGTCCAGCTGCGCCACCAGCCTGCCATCCAGGATGCGTTGCGGCGGCGGCACCAGCCACACGTCGGTCAACGCGCCCAGGATGCCGGCGTCGTCCATGTTTTCCCGCGCGCACAGCTTGTCGACCGCCGCCTGCTCCAGCACCACACGCACATCGTAGAGCGCTTCGAAACGTTCGAAGTCGAACGGCCGCACTTGCCAGCCGCTGCGCGGGCGCGCCAATACGAAGCCTTCGCGTTCCAGCCGGACCAGGCCCAGCCGCACCGGCGTGCGGCTGACGCCCAGCCGCGCCACCAGATCGGCCTCGGTGAAACGTTCGCCCGGCAGCATGCGGAAGTCGAACAGGTCATCCTTGATGCGCTGGTAGACCTGGTCGGCCAGCGACCCGGCCAGCGCCGGCGCCTGCCGGATGGCCGGGCTGACCTGAACGGATTCCAGGCGCATCATCCGGCCACGGTGCAGGTGGCGTCTTCGGCCAGCACAATCAGCGGATCGCCCGCATTCACGGGCTTGCCCGGCACGCAGCGGATGGCCGTGACGGTGCCCGCGGCCGGGGCGATGACGGACAGCTCCATCTTCATCGCCTCGACGACGACCAGCGTGTCGCCCGCGGATACGCTCTGGCCCACCTGGACGGGGATCTTCCAGATGTTGCCGCACATGTCGGCGCTGACCAGCCTTTCGCCGTCGCGCAGCGCTGTCTCGGCCTCGGGTTCGGCGACGGCGAGCTCCACCACCGCATCCTCGGTTTTCCACAGCGCCACTTCGGCGTCGAAGGCGCTCTTCTGGCGCGTCTGGAACACGGCGATGCTATCGGCCTGGTCCTCCAGGAAGCGCTGGTGCGCGGCGAAGTCGAACACTTCCTCCTCGATGCGCACCGTGGCCCGGCCTTCACGGAAGTCTTCGCGCAACACGTCCAGTTCGGCCTCCGTCACCGGATAGAAGCGCACCTGATCGAAAAAGCGCAGCAGCCAGGGCTTGCCGTCCTGGAACACGGGGTTCTTCAGGAATTTGTTCCAGATGGGCAGGGTGCGGCCGACCAATTGATAGCCGCCGGGCGAGTCCATGCCATAGATGCACATGTACACGCCGCCGATACCCACCGTGCCCTCGGCCGTGAAGGTGCGGGCGGGGTTGTATTTGGACGTCAGCAGGCGGTGGCGCGGGTCGATCGGTACGGCGCAAGGCGCGCCCAGGTACACGTCGCCCAGGCCCATGATCAGATAGCTGGCGTCGAACACGATGTCGCGGACATCATCGCGGCTGGCCAGGCCATTGATGCGCTGGATGAAGTCCACATTGTTCGGCAGCCACGGGGCGCTGGCGCGCACGGTTTCCTGATAGCGCTGCACGGCGCCCAGGGTGGCCGAATCCTCGAAGGCCATCGGCAGGTAGACCACGCGCGTGGGCACTTTCAGCGTGGCCACGTCAGCCAGGCCTTCCTCGATTTCCAGCAGGCGCGCGATCAGCGCGCCTTGCAGGATCAACCGGCTGTCGTAGCGGATCTGCAGCGACCGCACGCCGGGCGACAGTTCCTGAACGCCCGCTATCGGGTGGGCGTTCAGCGCTTCCATCAACAGGTGGATGCGCATGCGCAGCGCCAGGTCGAGCACGTTGTCGCCGTACTCTAGCAGCAGGTAACCGTCGCCCGCCTGGCGGTACGACACGGAGGGGCGCGAACCGGCCGCCGGCAACGCCGCGACGATGGTCTCGGATACCGTCGCGGGAACCGGCGACGGCTCGGTCACAGCGGGCGCCGCCGCCGACAGCGCGGCCACGCTCTGGTCCTGCGCCGCTTCCAGCGCCACGGCCTGTGGGTAGTCGATGCGGACGAAGCGGATGCGGTCGCCCGGCTTGACCTGCCCCACCTTCCAGAGTTCGGCCCGCGCAATGGTGACGGGGCAGACGAAGCCGCCCAGGCTGGGGCCGTCGCGCGTCAGGATGACGGGGCTGTCGCCCGTGAAATTGATGCTGCCGATGGCGTATTCGCAATCGTGGATGTTGGAGGGATGCAGGCCGGCTTCGCCGCCGTTCTCGCGGGCCCAGGTGGGCTTGGGACCGATCAGTCGCACGCCCAGCCGGTTGGAGTTGTAGTGCACCTCCCAATCGGCGGCGAAGAAGGTCTCGATGGCTTCGGGCTGGAAGAAGTCCGGTGCGCCATGCGGGCCGTACAGCACGCCGATCTGCCACGTGTTGCCGTAGACGGGAATCATGTCGGCCGGCGCTGCCTGCGGCGCGGCCGCGGGCGCTTGCCCGTCGCTCAGTTCCGGGCGCACCACCGACAGCATGTCGCCCACGCGCAGCGTGCGCCCGGCGTGGCCGCCGAACTGGCCCAGCGCGAACGTCGACCGGCTGCCCAGGTAGACCGGCACGTCCAGGCCGTTGCGCACGGCCAGATAGCTGCGGCAGCCCGACAGCGCGCGGCCGGTGGCCAGCACCTGGCCCGAGCGCACGGCAATGGGCTGCCACATCGGCACCGGCTCGCCGTCCAGCGTGGCGGCGCACTCGGCGCCCGTCAGCGCCACGATGGTGTCGCCATGAAAGCGCAGCGTGGGGCCGACCAGCGTGGCCTCGATGCCCGCGGCGTCCGGCGCGTTGCCGACGATGCGGTTGGCCATGCGAAACGCGTAGTCGTCCATCGGGCCGGAAGGCGGCACGCCGATATCCCAATAGCCGACGCGGCCCGGGTAGTCCTGCACGCTGGTGTAGGTGCCGGCCTCCAGCACTTCGATGGCGGCCGGCCGGTAGGCAAAGCTTTCCAGGAACCGCGTGGACAGCTTGCCCGCGCGGAAGCGTTCGTCGGCCACGATCTGGCGCAGGTAGTCCAGGTTGGTGGCGATGCCGTGCAGCCGCGTGCGGGCCAGCGCGTCCGCCAGCTTGTCCAGCGCGGCCTCGCGCGATTCCGCATGCACGATCAGCTTGGCCAGCATGGGGTCATAGAAGGCCGGCACCTCGGTGCCGGTGGCGACCCAGCCATCCACCCGCACACCGTCGGGAAAGGACACATCGGTCAGCACCCCGGGCGACGGCTGGAACTGGCGCAGCGGGTCTTCGGCGTACAGCCGCACTTCGATCGATGCGCCTTGCGGCGCGCGCGACATGGCAGCGAGGTCCAGCGGTTCGCCCGCGGCCACGCGCAGCATGCATTCCACCAGGTCCAGGCCCGTCACGGCTTCCGTCACCGGGTGCTCAACCTGCAGCCGCGTGTTGACCTCCAGGAAATAGAAGCTGTCGCGCGCCGGGTCGTAGATGAATTCCACCGTGCCGGCCGACCGGTAGTTCACGGACTCACCCAGCTGTACGGCCGCCGCCAGCAGCGCCTTGCGGGTCGCCGCAGGCAGCAGCGGCGCTGGCGTTTCTTCGATGACTTTCTGGTTGCGCCGCTGCACCGAGCAGTCGCGCTCGCCCAGCGCCAGCACGCGACCGGCGCCGTCGCCGAAGATCTGCACTTCCACGTGCCGCGCGTTATCCACATAGCGTTCGATGAACGCGCCGCCGTCGCGAAAGAAGTGCTCGCCCATGCGTTGCACGCTGTCGAACGCCACCGTCAGCTCGGCTTCGTTCTCGCAGCGCGACAGGCCGATGCCCCCGCCACCCGCGGTGCTCTTGAGCATTACCGGATAGCCGATGCGCTCGGCCTGCGTCAGCGCTTCGCCCAGGCTGGCCAGCAGGCCCGTGCCGGGGGTCATCGGCACGCCTGCTTGCGCCGCCAATTCACGCGACCGGTGCTTCAGGCCGAACTCGCGGATCTGCAACGGCGTAGGGCCCACGAAGGCGATGCCCGCGGCTTCGCAAGCGTCGGCGAACTCCGCGCTTTCGGACAGGAATCCGTACCCGGGATAGATGGCCTGCGCGCCGTGCTCGCGGGCTGCGGCCAGCAGCAGGTCCATGCGCAGATAGCTGTCGGCGGCTTTCTCGCCGCCCAGCGCAACGGCCACGTCGGCTTCGCGCACGTGCGCGGCGTTGCGGTCGGGGTCGGAATACACCGCCACGCTGCGGATGCCCAGCCGCTTCAGGGTGCGGATGGCACGGACGGCGATTTCGCCGCGGTTGGCAATCAGAACGGTATCGAACACGATGCGACTCCCTTAGGGTCTGGCAGTTATCGGGGGGTGGCGTTCAGGCTGGCCAGGTAGGCGCGCCAGCCGCCAAAGGCGGTGATGTCCCGCGCACCCGCCAGGCCGCGCGGTTCGCAGATGAATCCCTTGACCAGGCGGCCGTCCTCCAGCTCCAGCGTGCCGATGCCCAGGGGCGCGGGAATCTCGGCGACGAACGCGCCGAACGCCGTCACCGGCACATCCCAGAGCTCGACCTCGATGGGCGCACCGGATTCGGACTTGACCAGGCCGGGCTTGGGCGGCGTCGTGTTGGCCAGCGCGTACAGGCGGTAGTCGGCGGCCGTGCGGGTCTTCTCGGCCAATACCGCATGGCGCGACGTCAGCTGGTGGTTCAGCGGCATGCCCGTCAAGTGGGCGCCCACCACGGCCACGCGTATCGTGTCCGCCGGCGCCTGGCTGGCGGCGATGCCGGCAGGCAACGGTGCGCCGGTGGCGCCCAACGGCAGACCGCGCTGCGCTTGCCAAAGCTTGCCGAACTGCGCCAGCGCGCGGTCCTGCCAGGCCAGGCCGATCAGCGTGATGCCGGACGGCAAGCCGTCAGCGCGCATGCCCGCCGGCACCGCCAGCGCCGACAGGTCGGCCAGGTTGGCAAAGTTGGTGTAGACGCCCAGCCGCGAATTCAAGGTGACCGGATCGGCCTCCAGTTGGGCGATCGTGTAGATGGAGGGGGATGTCGGCACGACCAGTGCGTCGAATCCCGCCAGGGTCTGATGGATCTGACGCGTCAGTTCGGCGCGGCGGTACTCGGCCTTGAAGGCGTCCAGCGCGCTGTAGTTCGCCGCCTGCTCCACGATGCCGCGCACCACGGGGTTGATGACGTCCGGCGTGTCCTTCCACAACGCTTCCACGGCGGCGAAACGCTCGGCCACCCACGGCCCTTGATACAGCAGCGCGGCCAGCTCGTTGAACGGCGCGAAGTCGATGGTGGCCACTTCCGCGCCGGCGGCCTGCAAGGCGCGCACGGCATCGTCGAAGACGGCGGCGGCCTGCGCGTCGCCAAAGAATTCCAGCGTGGCGGGGATTGCGATCCGGGGCGCCGTGGGCCACGGCAGCGACGCGCCGGCCGGCATGGCGCGCGAATACGGGTCGCGCTCGTCAAAGCCGCCGGCCACTTCCGCCACCAGCGCGGCGTCGGCCACGGTCAACGCAAAGATCGACACGCAATCCAGCGTGCGGCAGGCGGGCACCACGCCCGCCGTGCTGAACCAGCCCTTGGTCGGCTTCAAGCCGACGATGTTGTTGAACCCCGCCGGCACGCGGCCCGAACCCGCGGTATCCGTTCCCAGCGAAAACGCCGCCAGGCCGCGCGCCACCACCGACGCCGACCCGGAGCTGGATCCGCCGCTGACGTAGTCAGGGTTGAAGGTATTGGCCACGGCGCCGTGCGGCGAACGCGTGCCCACAAGGCCAGTGGCGAATTGGTCCAGGTTGGTCTTGCCGACCAGGATGGCCCCGGCGGCCCGCAGGCGCTGCACCACCGTCGCGTCCTCGCCCGGCGTGTATGCGAATTCGGGGCATGCGGCCGTCGTCGGCCAGCCTGCGGCGTCGATGTTGTCCTTGATGGCGAATGGCACGCCATACAGCGGCAGGCGCGCCAGGTCGCCGCCCGCGGCTTCCCGCAGCAGCTGCAGCCCTTCCAGTTGCTCGTCCAGCGTGTCGCGGTCTACCCGCCGTATCCAGGCGTTGTCCGCCGGATCGTCAGGCGTGGCGGCGTAGTGCCCCAGCAGCGTTTCGGGTTGCGCCCCGCCTTCGCGATAGGCGGCCTGCCATTGCGCAATCGTCCAACCGACGGGGTGCTTCTGCGTTGCTGCGGCATTCATGCTGGAATCCTTTCTTGTATACAAGTACGGATTCCCAAGCAATCGCCGTGCCATGTTGGCCGGCTTTTCCGTTTCCCCTCTGAGGCTGCCCGCAAGAACGCATCAAACGCGGTTTGCCGGCGGGATCAGCGCGGCCACGCGCGCACCGCAAGCGGGCAGGCGCCGCACCTGTTTTGTGCATGCGGCACTGTTTTGATCCGGGCCCGCCCGCCACGCGGCCGCCCTGCGCATTCGCGTAAACACCCCCTCTTCATACAGCGGCATGACCCTGCCTGCGCACTTGGCACGCCTTTTGCTTTGAAGTCCAGGTTGTCGGGTGTTGTTCAGATCGTTCCTGCCGGCCAGGCCGGCACATTCCATCCAGGAGTCACCATGAATCGCAGACTAGCCGTAAAGCAACTGACCGCCTTGAGCCTGTTGGCCATGTCCGGGTGGATGCCGCAGGTATTCGCCGCCGAAGACACCATCAAGGTTGGCATCCTGCATTCCCTGTCGGGCACGATGGCCATCTCGGAGACGTCGCTCAAGGACGTTGCGCTGATGACCATCGACGAAATCAACGCCGCAGGCGGCGTGATGGGCAAGAAGCTGGAAGCCGTGGTGGTGGACCCCGCGTCGAACTGGCCGCTGTTCGCCGAGAAATCGCGCCAACTGCTGTCGCAGGACAAGGTGGCGGTCGTCTTCGGTTGCTGGACCTCGGTGTCGCGCAAGTCGGTGCTGCCGGTGTTCAAGGAATTGAACGGGCTGCTGTTCTATCCCGTGCAGTATGAAGGCGAAGAGCTGGAGAAGAACGTGTTCTACACGGGTGCCGCGCCCAACCAGCAAGCGATTCCCGCCGTGGAGTACCTAATGAGCGAAGACGGCGGCGGCGCCAAGCGCTTCGTGCTGCTGGGCACCGATTACGTTTACCCGCGCACCACCAACAAGATCCTGCGCGCCTTCCTGCATTCCAAGGGCGTCAAGGACAGCGACATCGACGAGGTCTACACCCCCTTCGGCCATTCCGACTATCAGACCATCGTGGCCAACATCAAGAAGTTCGCCACGGGCGGCAAGACGGCCGTCATCTCCACCATCAACGGCGACTCGAACGTGCCCTTCTACAAGGAACTGGGCAACGCCGGCCTGAAGGCCACCGACGTGCCGGTCGTGGCGTTCTCGGTGGGCGAAGAAGAACTGCGTGGCGTCGACACCAAGCCGCTGGTCGGCCACCTGGCCGCCTGGAACTACTTCGAATCGGTGAAGAACCCGGTCAACGAGGAATTCATCAAGAAGTGGAAGGCCTATGCCAAGGCGAAGAACCTGCCCAATTCCAGCACGGTCGTGACGAACGATCCGATGGAAGCCACCTACGTCGGCATCCACATGTGGAAGCAGGCTGTCGAGCAGGCCAAGACCACCGACGTGGACAAGGTGATCGCGGCCATGGGCGGCCAGAAGTTCAACGCGCCGGACGGCTACACCATCGAAATGGACAAGACCAACCACCACCTGCACAAGCCGGTCTACATCGGCGAGATCAAGGCGGACGGTCAGTTCAACGTGGTGTGGAAGAGCAAGGGCCCGATCCGCGCCCAACCCTGGAGCCCGTACATCCCGGGTAACGAAAGCAAGCAAGGCCTCTAAGGGAAAAAGCAGCCATGCTCATCGCGGCAATCACACGCTTCTTGCGTCGTTCCCTTCTTGCGTGGCTGCTTGCCATGCCGCTGCTGACCGCTCCGGCGGCCGCGGCCGGCGTGGATCCGGCCCTGCTTGCGCCGCTGGCCGGCGACGACACCGACGCCAAGCTGCAAGCGATTGCCGCGTTGGGCCAACTGCCTGATCCCGGCGCAGCAGCCGTCCTGCAAGCGCTGGGCAATGACCAGCTGTATGCGACGGCCGACGGCCGCGTGCTGATCGGCGTGGGCGGCACCCGCGCCACCGATCCCGCCACCGGCGCGGCCGTCGACCTGCCCGCAGGCGCCGGCACCGTCACCATCAACAACCGCCTGCGCCGCGCCATCGAGGCCGCGCTGGCAGGTTCCCGCTTGTTCTCCGACAAGCCCAATGAACGCCTGGACGCCGCCCGACGCCTGCAGCAGACCGGTGATCCCGCCCGCCTGCCCATGCTGGAAAAAGCGCTGGCGTCCGAAAAGAACGAGGCCGTGCGCGACGCGCTGCTGATCGCGCAAGCCAATCTGGAATTGAAGAGCGCCGACCCGGCCAAGCGGCGCCATGCCGTCGAATTGCTGGGCGCCACCAGCAATGCCGCCTTCCGCCCCACGCTTGCCGCGCTGACGCAGGAACAAGGCGGCGTATACGCCGAACCCGATGCCGGCGTGCGCGAGGCCGCCGCCAACGCCTTGAAGCGGATCGACCGCCACCTGGCCACCATCGAATGGGCGGGCAACCTTTTCTACGGCATCAGCCTGGGCAGCGTGCTGCTGCTGGCCGCGCTGGGGCTGGCCATCACCTTCGGCCTGATGGGCGTCATCAATATGGCGCACGGCGAACTGCTGATGATCGGCGCCTATGTGACGTATGTGGTGCAGACACTGTTCCGCGCCTGGCTGCCGGGCTGGCTGGACTGGTATGTGGTGGCGGCGCTGCCGCTGGCCTTCGTCGTGACCGCGCTGGTCGGCATGGCGCTGGAACGCACCGTAATCCGCTGGCTCTATGGCCGCCCGCTGGAAACGCTGCTGGCCACCTGGGGCATCAGCCTGATGCTGATGCAGGGCGTACGCACGCTGTTCGGCGCGCAGAACGTGGAAGTGGGCAACCCCAGCTGGATGTCGGGCGGGATCACGGTGCTGGGCGGCCTGGTGCTGACCTACAACCGCTTGGTGATCATCGGCTTCGCATTCTTCGTCGTGTTCCTGGTGTGGGTGCTGTTGAACCACACGCGGCTGGGTCTCTTCGTACGGGCCATCACGCAGAACCGGAGCATGGCCGACTGCGTGGGCGTGCCGACCGGGCGCGTGGACATGCTGGCCTTCGGGCTGGGTTCGGGCATCGCGGGACTGGCCGGCGTGGCCCTGTCGCAGCTGGGCAACGTGGGCCCCGACCTGGGCCGCGGCTACATCGTCGATTCCTTTATGGTGGTGGTGCTGGGCGGCGTGGGCCAGTTGGCCGGCACCGTCATCGCTGCGATGGGCCTGGGCGGCGTCAACAAATTCCTGGAGCCCTACGCGGGCGCCGTCATGGCCAAGATCACCATCCTGGTGCTCATCGTGCTGTTTGTCCAAAAACGGCCGCAAGGCCTGTTCGCCCCCCGCGGCCGGAGCGTTGAATGAAACAGACCGCGCTGACCGATCTGAACCTGCTGGCCCGACGCCCCCTGTTCTCGGGCCGCGTCTGGACGGCGCTGGCCGTGGCCGTCGCGCTGCTTGCGTTGCTGCCCCTGCTGAACCTCGTCTTCCCGCCCGGACACGCGTTGCACGTGTCAGCCTATGCCGTGGCGCTGCTGGGCAAGTTCATGTGCTACGCGATGGCCGCACTGGCGCTGGACCTGGTGTGGGGCTACGCCGGCATCCTGTCGCTGGGCCACGGCCTGTTCTTCGCGCTGGGCGGCTATGCGCACGGCATGTACCTGATGCGCGCCATCGGCCGCGACGGCGTCTACCAGAGCAACCTGCCCGACTTCATGGTGTTCCTGGACTGGAAGCGCTACCCCTGGTACTGGTCCTTCACCGAGCACTTCTGGTACGCCATGCTGCTGGTGGTGCTGGTGCCGGGCGTGCTGGCGTTCGTCTTCGGCTACTTCGCTTTCCGCTCGCGCATCAAGGGCGTGTACTTCTCGATCATCACGCAGGCGCTGACGTTCGCCGCCATGCTGCTGTTCTTCCGCAACGACACGGGCTTCGGCGGCAACAACGGCTTTACCGACTTCAAGCGCATCCTGGGCTTCGACATCACGGCGCCCGGCACGCGTGCCACGCTGTACTGGATCACACTGGCGGCGCTGGCAGGCGCCTTGGTCGTGGCGCGCATGGTCACGCAATCGAAGCTGGGCCGCGTGCTGACCGCCGTGCGCGACGCCGAAAGCCGGCTGCGCTTCATCGGTTACGACCCGCTGGGCTTCAAGCTCTTCGTCTGGACCTTGTCGGCCGTGCTGTGCGGCATCGCAGGGGCTTTGTACGTGCCGCAAGTGGGCATCATCAACCCCAGCGAGATGTCCACCGAGACCTCCATCGAAATGGTGATCTGGGTGGCCACCGGCGGGCGCGGCACCTTGATCGGCCCCATCATCGGCGCGGGCGCGGTCAATGGCTTGAAGACCTGGTTCACCAGCGTGCTGCCCGAATACTGGCTGTACGCGCTGGGCCTGATCTTCGTGCTGGTGACGCTGTTCCTGCCCACCGGCATCGTCGGCCTGGCCCGCCGCGTGGCGGCCCGCTTCCAGGAGAACAAGGCATGACCAGCACGCACACCGAATCCGCCATGCTGGACGGCGGCCCCAGCGGCGAAGCCGGATACGGCCGCGTCAGCCCCAAAGGCCTGGACACCAGCCACGGCGCCATCCTGTACCTGGAAGGCATCACCGTCAGCTTCGACGGATTCAAGGCGCTGAACGATCTGACGCTGGACATCGGCGTGGGCGAACTGCGCTGCATCATCGGCCCCAATGGCGCGGGCAAGACCACGATGATGGACGTCATCACCGGCAAGACGCGGCCAACGGCGGGCACCGCCTTCTTCGGCCAGAGCATCGACCTTGCGACCTTGAACGAGGCGCAGATCGCGCATGCGGGCATCGGCCGCAAGTTCCAGCGCCCCACGGTGTTCGAACAGCACACCGTGTTCGAAAACCTGGAACTGGCGATGAAGACCGACAAGCGCGTGCGGCCCACGCTGTTCTCGCGGCTGACCGGCGAACAGGCCGACAAGATCGGCGAAACGCTGGACCTGATCCGGTTGCGGCCCGAGGTGTGGCGGCCCGCCGGCCTGCTGTCGCATGGCCAGAAGCAATGGCTGGAGATCGGCATGCTGCTGATGCAGGAACCCCAGTTGCTGCTGCTGGACGAACCCGTGGCGGGCATGACCGACGCCGAGACCGAACGCACCGGCGAACTGTTGAACGAATTACGCGGACGGCATTCGTTGATGGTGGTCGAACACGATATGGATTTCGTCAACCAGATCGCGGGCGACGGCAAAGTGACGGTGCTGCATGAAGGCTCGGTGCTGGCCGAAGGGCCGATGAGCAAGGTGCAGGCCGACCCGCGCGTGATCGAAGTCTATCTGGGGCGCTGAGATGCTGGACGTAAGCACGATCAACCAATACTACGGCGGCAGCCACACGCTGCGCGGCGTATCGCTGTCGGTGCGCCAGGGCGAGTGCCTGGCATTGCTGGGCCGCAATGGCGTGGGCAAGACCACGCTGCTGAAATGCGTGATGGGGGTGCTGCCGGTCGCCAGCGGCGGCATCGCGTTCGACGGCGCGGACATCACGCGCCTGGCGCCCCACCAGCGCGCCGCGCGCGGCATGGCCTATGTGCCGCAGGGCCGCGACATCTTCGCCCGGCTGACCGTCGAGGAAAACATCCTGATGGGCATGGCGACCCGGCCGGCGTCGCGGGCGCGCCGCATCAAGGAAGAAGTATTCGAGCTCTTCCCGGTGCTGAAAAGCATGCTGTCGCGGCGCGGCGGCGACCTGTCCGGCGGGCAGCAACAACAGCTGGCGATCGCGCGGGCGCTGGTGGCCGAACCCAAGCTCATCATCCTGGACGAACCCACCGAAGGCATCCAGCCGTCCATCATCAAGGACATCGCCCGGGTGATCCACATGCTGCGCCAACGCGGCGACATCGCCATCCTGCTGTGCGAGCAATATTTCGATTTCGCCCGCGAGCTGGCGGACCAGTTCGTCGTCCTGTCACGCGGCGAAGTGGTGGCCAGCGGCGACCGTAGCGCCATCGACGGCGAAGACGTGCGGCGGCACCTGTCGGTCTGAGCCTGCGGCGAAATGCCGCAGGCGGGCCGGGATTTCTCGTGCGGACCGCCAATCTGCTCCGATATAATCCGGCTCCATGTGCTTCGCTTCCTTCCTGACCCGCCCCACCTTGTGGATCGCGCTTGCCGCGATCCTGTGGGTGTCGTTGGCGCCGTCGCTTGCACATGCCCTGAGCCTGTCTCCCGGCGGCCACCACGCCCACCGCATCAGTGTCGACTACTGCGCCAGCGAAGGCGAAGCGCCGTCCACCCTGACGCTGGAAGTGCAGCACGACGGCAGCGACGACACGCAGGCCGACGCCCATGGCGACGGCCACCATTGCCCGCTTTGCCGCAACCCTCAGGCCGACGTGGGCATCCTGCCTGCCCCCGTGCCCGTGGTACCCGCCCCCGTCGGCCGCGCCATCACCTACCCGCCGCTGTTCTTCCTGGCGGCCAATCCCCTTCATGCCTGGAGCGCGGCCCAGCCGCGCGCACCGCCCGCGAACTGAGTCGACGCCGCACTGCCGCCTGATGGCGGCATCTGTCCGCGTCTGCCCGCCTTCGCCGCCGGCACGTTGCGCCCGCGCGCTTTGCGCGCCCGCTCGCGTGCCGTCACCCCGACCCTTGCGACCTGCCTTGTGATCCGTCGTGCCCCGCCTGTCCCAGGCGGCGTCCCGGGCGCCTTGGCCGGTCCCCCGGTTCCAGACATGAAAAAGACCACTCGCTACACCCTGCTGCTCGGCGCGCTTGCCAGCGGCTCTGCCCAGGCCCTGACCACCGAACCTGCCGTGGAAACGCTGGCCCCCACCACTGTCTACGGCGCCGGCCAGGCGGACCCCGCCCCCAACGGCCCGATCGACCTGGACGCCCGCGACAGCACCGGCAGCCGCCTGGGGCTCACCCTGCGTGAAACGCCGGCCAGCGTCACGGTGATCTCGCGTGAACAGATTGACGCGCGCGGCTCGCTGAACACCCAGGACATCGCGCGCCGCATCCCCGGCGTGGACAACGCGTCGCCCCCCGGCAACGCCGGCGCCGTCAGCTACCGGGGTTTTTCCGGCGGCCAGGTCACGCAATTGTTCAACGGCATCTCGGTGCAGTACGACTCGGTGGCCGGGCGTCCGGTGGACAGCTGGATCTACGATCGCGTCGAGGCCATCGGCGGCCCCTCGACCTTCCTGTTCGGCGCAGGCGCGGTCGGCGGCGCGATCAACTACGTGACCAAGCTGCCCCAGCGCGACACCTTCTACGACGGCCAGTTCCGGCTGGGCTCGTTCGACAGCCGTCAGATCTCGGCGGGATTGAACCAGCAACTGGCTGGCGACCCCGGTGGCCGCGGCCACTATCTGCGCATCGACGCCAACACCGGGTCGAGCCACGGCTGGGTCGACGGCAACCATTCCCGCGCCAGCCAGATCGCCGCCTCGCTGCTGTCCGACCTGGGCGACGACGTGACCCAGACCTTCGCCTTCGAGTACCAGCGCGAGCAGGTCGACCGCCCCTATTGGGGCACGCCGCTGAAAACCGACTCGCGCGGCGTGGTGCAGGGCGCGGGCCGCATCCTGGATGGCACGCGGTTCAAGAACTACAACGTGAACGACGGCCTGTACGAGCAGTCCGTGCTCTGGGCGCGGTCCATGACCGAATGGCGCGCCGGCTCAAACCTGACGCTCAAGAACACGCTGTACTACTACCGCGCCGAGCGCGATTTCCGCAATCTGGAGAACTATCGCTTCAATGCCGGCAACAGCCTGGTATTGCGGTCCGGCGCGCTGTTGCAACGCCACGAGCAAAGCCTGGTGGGCAACCGCGTGGAAGGCGTCGTCCGTTCGACGCTTGCCGGCCAGCCCAGCGACTGGTCGTTTGGCGCCGACATCAGCCAGAACAAGATCACCCGCTATCCCACCAGCCTGCCCGGCCAGGTAGATGCCGTGGACCCCTACGACTTTTCTCCCGGTGATTTCTATGACATCCCCGGCATGACGCGTGGCCACAGCGCCGACCGCGACAACCGCATCCGCACGGTCGCCCTGACGCTGGAGAATCGCACCGAAGTGCTGCCCGGCGTGGCGATCGTGTCGGCCCTGCGCAAGGACTTCATCGACCTGGATTTGACCAACCGCCGCGCCGTCACGGCAGCGTCGCCCGCCAGCGCGTCGCGCCGCTACTCGCCCCTGACCGGGCGCCTGGGCGTGAACTGGGAGGTCACTCCCGAGGCCTCGCTGTATGCGCAGTACGCCACCGCCGCGGATCCCCCGTCGGGCCTGCTGGCCACCGCGTCATTCGCCGATGTGTTGAACAACGACAAGCTCACCACGGGCACGCAAGCCGAAGTCGGCGGCAAGTTCAACTTCTGGGACGGCCGCGGTTCCGCCACGGTGTCGGTCTATGAGATCAAGCGCAAGAACATGGCCACGTCCGACCCGGACAACCCCGGCGTCAGCGTGCCCGTCGGCGCGCAATCGGCGCGCGGCATCGAATTGGCCGGTGGCCTGCAGTTGACGCCCAAGCTGTCCCTGCAAGGCAACGTGGCGTTCGTGGATCCGAAGTACGACGATTTCTCGCAATCGGTGGGTGGCGTCGCGGTCTCACGCAATGGCAATGTGCCGACCAACACGCCCCGCCGGCTCGCCAACGTCTGGCTGGACTACGCCTTCGTGCCCGACTGGAACGCCAGCGTGGCCGCACGCCATGTCGGCCGCGCCTACGCGGACGCCGCCAACACGGTCTGGGCGCCGTCCTACACGGTGTTCGACGCCGCGCTGTCCCACCGGATCAACCGCAACCTGAACGTGACGGCCCGCGTTCGCAACCTGACCGACAAGGTCTACGCCGCGAACGCGACCCCCACGATGTTCTACCTGGGCGCACCGCGCTCGGTGGAACTGACGGTACAGGCCCGCTTCTGACCGACCGACATCCAGATGCCATGAGCGCCACCTCGACAAGATCGCCCGCCCGTCCGGCCGGCCCGCCGCTATCCACCCGCGCCAAGCGCTGGCTGTACCTGATCCACCGCTGGGCCGGCATCGTGCTGTGCCTGTTCTTCGCCATGTGGTTCATAAGCGGCGTGGTGATGATGTACGTGGGTTATCCCAAGCTGACGCCGCAGGAACGCCTGACGCACCTGGCGCCGCTGGATGCCGCCGCCATCGCCGTCACGCCCGCCCAGGCGCTGGCGGCGGCAGGCGCCGACGTCCACAACGCCTCGGGACTGAGCCTGGCAGCCACCCGTGGCGGCGCGCCGGTCTATGCCGTCGCCGGCGGCATGCGCGACGCGCCCCGGATCGTGGACGCCGCCACGGGCGCCCTGCTGCCGCCGGCCGATGCCGAGGTCGCGCGGGCCACCGCCATGGCCTGGTTCGGCGGCCAGTACGCCGTGCACTACCAGGGCACCGTGGTGGAAGACGTGTACACGCATTCCGGTGCCCTCAAGCCGCACCGGCCGCTGCATCGCGTGGACATGGACGACCCCGACCGGACGCGGTTGTATATCTCGTCGGCGACGGGCGCCGTGGTGCTGGACGCCACGTTCAACGAACGCGCCTGGAACTATGCGGGCGCGTGGATCCACTGGTTGTACCCGTTTCGCGGCAATGCGCTGGACCCCTGGTGGCACGACATCGTGGTGTGGCTGTCGGTGGCGGGCGTGCTGGTGGCGCTGACGGGCACCGTCGTGGGCATCCTGAGATGGCGCTTTTCGCGGCCCTACGCCAGCGGCAGCCGCTCGCCCTACCGCGAAAGCATGATGCGCTGGCATCACATCAGCGGCTTGCTGTTCGCCCTCATTACCATCACCTGGATCTTCAGCGGGCTGATGTCGATGAATCCGTGGAAACTCTTCACCAGCACCGCGGCGCCGTTGGACCGCGCGGCCTACGCGGGCGCGGCGGCGGGCGCACCGCTAGCCTCGCCCCAGGCCCTGATCGCCGCCTTGCCCGCCGCGCCGCGCGAACTCAGCTGGACGCGCGCCGCCGGACAGGACGTGGTGCTGGCGCGCGGCCCGGCGGGTGCGCCACAAGTACTGTCGGCCACCCAGGCGACGCCCCATGTCTTCACCGAGGCGGACCTCCGCCAGGCGGCCGCGCAGTTGCTGCCGGGCGCCGCGCTGCGCGAGGTGCAGGTGTTGCGCGCCTATGACCTCTATTACTACGCGCGCGATGAACACGCCATGCTGGGCCATATCGAAAAACCCCTGCCTGTCTGGCGCCTGGTCTACGACAACCCTCAAGCCACGTGGGTCTATCTGGATCCGCACACCGGCCTGATCCAGGGCCGCCAGGACCGCAGCAACCGCGCAAGCCGCTGGCTGTTCGCCTTTCTGCATAGCTGGGACTGGACAGGCCTGCTGTCGCGCCGCCCGCTGTGGGATGCACTGCTGATCTTCCTGAGCCTGGGCGGCGCCGCATTGAGCCTCACGGGTGTCGTCATCGGCTGGCGCCGGCTGGGCAGGAAGCTGCGCGCCTGAAGGCGCGCGCCGGATGCACTATGCTCACCGTCTTGCAGACGAACCCCCGCACCAAGGAGCCCCCATGTCCGACGTAACCATCTATCACAACCCAAAGTGCGGCACGTCCCGCAATACGCTGGCCATGATCCGCAACGCGGGCATCGAGCCGCAGGTGGTGCTGTACCTGGAAACGCCGCCCTCGCGCGCCACGCTGAAGGCGCTGTTCAAGCAGGCGGGCATCAGCGTGCGCGACGCGCTGCGTGAAAAGGGCACGCCCTACCTGGAATTGGGCCTGGACGATACGTCTCTAACGGACGACGCGCTCCTGGACGCGATCGAGCAACACCCCATCCTGCTGAACCGCCCCTTCGTGGCCACGCCGCTGGGCGCCCGCCTGTGCCGCCCCAGCGAACTGGTACTGGACATCCTGCCGGCGCCCCAGCAAGGCGCGTTCACGAAGGAAGACGGCGAACTCGTCATTAACGCCGACGGCAAACGCATCCAGAAGTAAAAGCGCGTACTCCGGCGCATTTTGTAAGCGGACTGACGGGAAACCTCTTTACCATCGCGGCTATTGATTATTACGCCGCGATGACGTGTCATGGATTTCCTGGAACCGCTGAACCAGTCCCTTTTTCTTCTGATCAACGCCGACCCGGCCACCCCGATCTGGCGGATCCATGCCGCCATGCTGGTGGCCAACCAGCTCATCCTGCTGGTCCCCGGAGCGCTGGCCGCGCTGTGGCTCTGGGGCGGCGAAGCGCAACGCAATCTGGCGCTGAAGGTGTTGGCCAGCATCGCTGTAGCGTTGTTCGCCAGCTACCTATGCGGCGCGCTATGGCCGCATCCGCGGCCCTTCGCCATCGGCCTGGGGCAGGCTTTCTTCCCGCACAAGGCGACGTCGTCGTTCCCCAGCAATCACACCATCATCATCGCCACCTTCGCGTGCGCGCTGATCTTTGACCGGCGCTGGGCGGGATGGGGCTGGGCGACGCTGCTGGCCGCCGCCGTGGTTGGCACCTCGCGCGTCTACCTGGGCGTGCATTTCCCGCTGGATATCGCAGGCGGCCTGATCCTGGCGCCGCTTGCGGCCGGCGTGGCCGTCCCGGTATGGAACCGCGTCGGCGCGCCACTGACGCGTATCGTGCAGGGCATCTACCGCAAGCTGCTGGCCCTGCCGATCGCGCGGGGCTGGATCCGCGCGTAACGGCAGCGCTCAGTTAATCGCCACCTTCGCGTCCTTCACGAGCTTGGCGTAGTTCTCGGTGTCGGCGCCGATGCGGGCCCGCATCTGCTCCGGCGTATCGCCGATGGGCACGGCGCCGATCTCGGCCATGCGGCGCGAGAAATCCGGCGACTGGATGATGGCCACCATCTCGGCGTTCAATTTCGTGACGATGTCTTTGGGCACGGCGGCCGGCGCCAGCACGCCAAACCAGGTCCCCATGTTGAACGGCTTCAACCCCGCCTCTTCCATCGTGGGCACGTCGGGCAACGCCGCCGACCGCTGATTCGTCGTCACGGCCAGCGCGCGCAGTTTGCCGCTCTGGATATGCGCCAGCACCGGCGTGATGGTGTCGAACGACATATCGATCTGGCCGCCCAGCAGGTCGGTCGTCAACGGGCCGCTGCCCTTGTACGGCACATGCAGCAACTGCACCTGGCCGGCGTGCTCGAACTGCGCGCCGATCAGGTGCTGGCCGGTGCCCATGCCGTTGGACCCATAGGTCAGCTTGCCCGGGGCGGCCCGCGCCAAGGTCAGCAACCCCTGCACGTCCTTGGCGTCCACCTTGGGATTGACCACCAGCACATTGGGCACCAGCGCCACCGTCGTGACCGGCGCGAAATCCTTCTGGAAGTCGTAATGCAGGCTCTTGTAGACGCTGGTGGCGATGGTGTGATGCACGGCGCCCATCAGCAGCGTGTAGCCGTCCGGCGCCGCCTTGGCCACATAGTCCGCACCCAGGGTCGACCCCGCGCCCGGCTTGTTTTCCACCACCACCGGCTGGCCCAGGCGCTTGGCCAGTTCCTGCCCCAGCGCGCGCGCCAGCACGTCGGTCGTGCCGCCGGCCGGGAACGGCACGATCAGGTTCACCGGCCGCGCGGGATACGTCTGCGCCACCGCAACGCCACCCGCCAGGGGCAGGCTCAACAGGCACGCGAACGCCAGGGCGCGCGTGCGTAAGGCTTGCTTGGACATGCTTGTCTCCTTGGGATACGAATGGACTTCGCTTCTTTTTGTATTGCCGGAAACCGCCCCGGGTCTGTCGCCCAGGATCGGGTTTCCGGGTAGTGCGTGTGCCTACGCCGCCCGGGCCTGCCCGCCCGCGGCCAAGCGCGCGCATACCGCGGCCGTCACCTGCTCCGTCGTGGCCTGGCCGCCCAGGTCGCGCGTGTGCAAGGCCGGATTCGCCGTCACGCTTTCGATGGCCTGCATCAGCCGCGCGGCCGCTGCGTTTTCGCCCAGATGTTCCATCAACATCACCACCGACCAGAACGTGCCGACCGGATTCGCCAGGCCCTTGCCCATGATGTCGAAGGCCGAGCCATGGATCGGTTCGAACATGGACGGATAGCGGCGTTCCGGATCGATATTGCCCGTGGGCGCGATGCCCAGGCTGCCGGCCAGCGCAGCCGCCAGGTCGCTCAGGATGTCGGCGTGCAGGTTGGTGGCCACGATGGTGTCCAGCGACGCCGGACGGTTGACCATGCGCGCGGTGGCGGCATCAACCAATTCCTTGTCCCACGTCACATCCGGGAACTCGCGGCTGACCTGCAGCGCGATCTCGTCCCACATCACCATGGCATGGCGTTGCGCGTTCGATTTGGTGACGACGGTCAACAGCTTGCGCGGACGCGACTGCGCCAGCTTGAACGCAAAGCGCAGGATGCGTTCCACGCCCGCGCGCGTCATGATGGAAACGTCGGTGGCGGCCTCGATGGGGTGCCCCTGATGCACGCGGCCGCCCACGCCCGAATACTCGCCTTCCGAGTTCTCGCGCACGATCACCCAGTTCAGTTGTTCAGGCGTGCAGCGCTTGAGCGGCGCATCAATGCCGGGCAGGATGCGCGTGGGACGCACGTTGGCGTACTGGTCAAAGCCCTGGCAGATCTTCAGGCGCAGGCCCCACAGCGTGATGTGATCGGCGATGTCCGGGTCGCCGGCCGAACCGAACAGGATCGCGTCCTTGTCGCGCAGGGCATCCAGCCCGTCGGCCGGCATCATCACCCCGTGCTTGCGGTAGTAGTCGCCGCCCCAGTCGAAATCCTGGAATTCGAAACGCAGGCCGTCCTGTTCGGCCAGCGCTTGCAGGATGCGCTGGCCGGCGGGAATCACTTCCTTGCCGATGCCGTCGCCGGGAATGGTTGCGATGCGATAGGTCTTCATGGCCGACAGGCCTCCTTGCTGATAAGGGTCTGTCGGCACTTTACTGAGCGCCGGCGCCTCGGACGGCGCCGAAATTCACAACATCTTTAACCTGGAGTTGAAAGTGGCGCTCAGTGCGCGGCATGCCGGGCTTCGTGTTCCAGCAGCCAGCGCTTGCGGTGCAGCCCGCCGCCGTAGCCGGTCAACGACGCGTTGGCGCCGATCACCCGGTGGCAAGGGAGCACGATGCCGACCGGATTGGCGCCGTTGGCCAGCCCGACCGCGCGCACGGCGGTGGGCCGTTCGATGCGCCCAGCCAGGCTGCCATAGCTGACGGTCTGCCCGCCCGCGATACCGCGCAGCGCCTGCCAGACCTGCCGCTGGAAGTCGGTGCCGCCCAGCGCCACGGGTAGATCGTTGATGGCGGCCACCTCGCCGTCGAAATACGCTTCCAGCGCGCGGCGCGGCACGGAGGGCTGGCCGGCGTCTCGCACCTGCACGGCGTCTTTGCCGTACTGGCGCCGCAGCAGCGTATGCATGCGGGATTCGTAGTCTTGCCAATCGACGGCGCGCAACTGCTGCTGGGCATCCGTCAGCACCAGCATCTGGCCCAGCGGGGTGGAAACGCGTTCCAAAGAGAATGTGTGGATCGGCATGGCCGGCTCCCGGTGAAGTCGCAATAAGGCGAATATAGAACCGCGCAGGGCGTGCCGCTGGCGGTTTTCGGACACTAGTGTGATCGTCACAACCGTGTCCGAAAACCGCTAGATCCCGGCCCGGGCGCGGCAGTAGTATCGGTTCATGGACCTGAACCACGACGCCTGCTATAGCGCCATCCAAGTGCGCGATGCCCGTTACGACGGCCGCTTCTTCACGGCCGTCAAGACGACCGGCATCTATTGCCGCCCGGTGTGCCCGGCGCGTACGCCGCTGTCGAAGAACGTCACGTTCTTCTCGACGGCTGCCGCCGCGCAAGAGGCCGGCTTTCACCCCTGCCTGCGCTGCCGGCCCGAGACGGCGCCGGAAATCGGCCCCGGACACGAATTGCCCGACAGCGTGGCGCGCGCCTTGCAACTGATTGAACTGGGCGCGCTGGACGACGACGGGGTGGATACGCTCGCCCAGCGTCTGGGCGTGGGGGAACGCCAATTGCGCCGCCAGTTCCGCCAGCATCTGGGCGCCTCGCCCGTTGCGGTGGCCCAGACGCGCCGCGTGCTGCTGGCCAAGCAACTCATCCACGAAACCCATCTGCCCATGGCGGAAATCGCCTTCGCCTCGGGCTTTGGCAGCATCCGCCGCTTCAACGAGATTTTCCTGGACCTGTTCGGCCGTGCCCCCGGCGAGCTGCGCCGCTCGGAAAAACCCGAGGTATCCGCCGGCCGGCACGGCGAGATCAAGCTGCTGCTGCGCTATCGCCCGCCCTACGATTGGGAGGCCATGCTGGCCTTCCTGCGGTTGCGCGCCATTCCCGGCATCGAACACGTGACAGAGGACAGCTACGCGCGCACGGTCAGCCTGGACGGCCACCAGGGCACCCTCACCGTGTGCCCCGGCACCGGCAATGCCCTGCAGGTCACCGTGCGCTTTCCTCGCCTGCAAGCGCTGCCCGCCATCATTGCGCGGGTACGGCGCGTGTTCGACCTGGCCAGCGATCCGGTAGCCATCGCCGCGCAATTCGCTGGCGACCCAGTCATGACCTCGCTGATCCAGGCCAGGCCCGGCCTGCGCGTGCCGGGCGCCTGGGATGGATTCGAATTGGCGATGCGCGCCGTCCTGGGGCAGCAGATCACCGTGGTCGCGGCCATCCGCCTGGCCGGCAAGCTGGTGGCGGCATATGGCGCGCCCATGGCCGAACCCGAAGGCGCGCTGACTCATGTCTTTCCAGAGTCCGCGGTCATCGCCGCGGCCGATCTGGCCACGCTGGGCATGCCCCGAAGCCGCGCCGCCACGCTCTCCGCCGTGGGCGCCGCAGCGGTCGCCGACAAGCACCTGTTCGACGCCGGCAGCGGGCTGGAAGAAGCCGTCGCGCGCCTGCGCCAGATCAAAGGCGTGGGGGAATGGACGGCGCAGTACATTGCCCTGCGCCAACTGCGTGAACCCGACGCCTTCCCGTCGGCGGACATCGGCCTGATCCGCGCGTTGGAAAAACTGGAATTGCGGGAAGTCACGCCCGCGCAGCTATTGGCACGGTCCGAACAGTGGCGGCCGTGGCGTGCCTACGCGGCACAGCATTTGTGGACCGCGTAGGCGCTTGCGCGGGCCGCTGCTAGCGCTGGTGGCCCAACGAACGTTCGAAGAAGAACCGCAGCATCTCGGCCGTGGCATCCGGACCGGATTGGTCCGTATAGGATCCGCTTGCCGACCCGCCGGCCCAGGCATGACCGGCGCCATGGATCTCCCAGCGTTCGGCGCTGATGTCGCCCTTGGGGTTGCGGTACAGGTACCGGGTGCTGTGGCGTTTGCCGCCAGCCCCCGGCACGCGGCAGGTCTCCACCGGTGCGGCTGCCCCAGCGCTGGCCGCAGCCACCGCCTGGCCATTGCCCGGATGCACCGTTGCGTCGCGGTCCCCGTGAAAGACGATCGTGGGCACCCCGCTCGCGGCCTGCCCCGCCGTGTGGATGCCGGCGCCCTTCATGGCCGAGAGTGCGGACGGCAGATCAGTCGCCACACCGGCCGCCAGCCCCGAATGCACGCCCGCAGCGGCGAACAGGTCGGGATAGGCGCCCGCCAGGATGGCGGCCATCGCGCCGCCCGCCGACAAACCTGCCACGTAAACACGCTGCGGGTCGATCGCGTGCGAATCGATGACGGCGCGCGTCATGCCGGCCAATATTTCAGGTTCGCCCCGACCCCGCTGCTGATGATTGTGCTTGAACCAGTTCCAGCATTTCTGCGGATTGGTCTCGCGCGACTGCACGGGATACAGCACATAGAAGCCCTGCGCTCGCGCGGCCTGGTTCATGGCGGTGCCGGCAGCGAAATCGTCGGCGTCCTGCGTGCAACCGTGAAGCATGACGACCAGCGGACGGGGCTCGGCGCCCACGTTGGGCGGCACGTAAAGCTTGTAGCTGCGGTGCCCCCCTGCGTTGCGGAAGGATCCCGCGGTGAACGTGTCGCCTGCCGTGGCCGGCTTGTCCGCAGGCGGGGCAACGTCGTCGACCGCAGCCGTTGCCGTCGCCTTTGCCTTTGCCGTAGCCGACCGGGCGGCGGGTTCGGGGACCTCCCAAGCCTCGACATCGATGACGTCGGAATCGTCCTCGCGGGCAGGCGCGGCAGTTGCCCCGCCCCGCAACGCGGCCTGGATGGCGGCAGTCGCTGCGGCCAGATCGCCGGAACGTGTGAGCCGGGTGGCCTGGTTCATGAGTTGCTGGAATTCGGGGTGCATGGCGTTACCTTGACGGCTAGGGGGAAAGTCAGCGGATGCGCTGACGCAGGGCAGCTTTGACGGCGGCGCTGGCATGCAAGGCGCCCAGGACCGTCACGGATTCGATGGTGGCAAGCGCCAGTTCGGGGGTGACATCCGGCGCGATGGTCGCCAGCCCCAGCACCCGGATTTGCAGCATTTCCCCCGCCGCCTGAACCGCAAGCAGGTCCTGCGAGGTGTAGTGCTGGATGCCCAGAACCAGCGTCTTTCGGCTGACCGCCTGACGAACGGCTTCGCCGTGCGTGGCCAGTTGATTACGGATGGCTGTTCGTATCAGGTCGGTGCGGTTCGCATAGAACCCTTCCTGCACCAGAAGATCGATATGGCCCAAGTCGACGTACCCGAGATTGATGGTGATCTTCTCATCGGGGGGCTTGGGAACGGAGGCGAGGGAGGGAGGACGAGGAGGCATGACGGAATATTAAAACCATCCACTTGGATGGCATATGGATGTTTCAATTTGCCATATTTGAGGCCTTACCGCCGCGGTTTGCCGGTGCGCGACCCGGTCGGCCATTCCCCCGCCCGCCTTGCGGTCTGTCATACGCCCGACGGCCAGCTCTGCTAGACTGCGTTCACCCTTTGGGGAGTAGCCGCCTTTCAGCCTGTTTTGAAAGGGCTTACGTCAACATTCTTGGCCCTAGCCGGCCATGGCGTAAGCGGCATTGCGCTTGGCGAGACCACGGACTTTTCACACGACGCTGGGCGGTGTGAAGGGTCTGTGCCGTTCTCGCCCAGTTGGACCCCTCTCTCCATGAATGCCCTCTCCCTCATTGTTCTTGCGTTCGCCATGTCGACGGACGCGTTCGCGGCCGCCATCAGCAAGGGCGCCGCCCTGCACAAGCCCCGCCTGCCCGAAGCCCTGCGCACCGGTGTGATCTTCGGTGTGATTGAAGCGATCACACCTGTGATCGGCTGGGGACTGGGCTCCGTCGCGGCAAAGTTCGTGGCCGACTGGGACCATTGGATCGCGTTCGGGATGCTCTGTATTCTCGGGGTGCTGATGATCCGCAACGCCTTCAAGGAAGAGGACGAAGACGCCGCGCCGGTCGTCCGCCATTCCTTCTGGCTCCTGGCCGCGACCGGATTCGCCACCAGCATCGACGCGATGGCCGTAGGCGTCGGCTTGGCATTCGTCGACGTGAACATCGTGGTGGCCGCCATCGCGATCGGCCTGGCCACCACCTTGATGGTGACGATCGGCGTGATGCTGGGCCGCGCGCTGGGCAGCGTGGCGGGTAAGCGGGCCGAAGTGCTGGGCGGCATCGCGCTGATCGGCATCGGCTCGCTGATCCTGTACGAGCACCTGACGGCGGCGGCCGCGGCGTAACGCCTCAAGGGTTTCAGTCTTCCAGGAACCCCAACACCCGAAGCTCGGCGATGGCGCCCTTCTCCGCGTCGCGCCGCGCTTTGGGGGCTGCCAGCGACGCGGCCAGCAGCAGCGTCTGGTCGCTTGACTCATCGAAGCTTCGCAGCACGCTATCGGTCACGGGAAACGCCTGGGCAAAGCCCGCGCCCAGCGCCTGGTGGCCGCCATAGCGCCCCTGCTTGTCCAGAATGACCTGCGTCTGCGGATCGCGCTTGATCAGATGCAAGGGCACGCCCTGGCACCGCAAGCCCAGCAGCTTGGCCTCGCTGATGTCCAATGCCCAATCGGTTTCGGCGTAGAACGCCGCCCGCGCCGACGCGAACTGCTCAAGCACACGGGCATCCGTGCAAAACGCAGTCGGCGCCAAGTTGAGATTGAGCTTGCCGATCTTCCCGACGAGCTTCACCCGGCGAAAGACCGAGGCCCAGACCAGCAGAATGGGATTGGTGGAAAGGTCTTCCACCACCACGTCCTCGAAGATGCAAGGCTTGATCTCTGAATTCACCGCGCGGCATTGGGAGATCCGTACCCCCTGCACGCGCGACATCCGCGCCGGTGTCGTCACCATCGACAGCCCGCAATTGTCGAAGGTGCAATCGTGCACGTGCAGGTCGCGAAAGTGCGACCCGCCCTTGTCAAACGCCTTCCGGAATGCCGCGCCCTGGATGCTTTCCATGATCAATACGCGATTTTGACTGTTGAGGTCCAAGAGACGGAAATTTACTCCATCCTGGCCGTCTCCTGCGCCATCCACATGTCCCGATACCGGCCCCGAACGCTCATGAGCGCCGCATGGGTTCCCGACTGCGTCACGCAGCCGGATTCAAAGACCAGGATACGGTCGGCAGCCACGATGGTCGAAAGGCGATGGGCGATCACGATCACGCTGCGTTGCCGCACCAGGGCATCGATAGCCGATTGCACGGCCAACTCGCTTTCGGTGTCCAACGCGGCGGTAGGTTCGTCCAGGATGACGATGGGCGCGTCTTTCAAGATGGCCCGGGCAATGGACAAGCGCTGGCGTTCGCCGCCCGATAGCCGGTTTCCCGCTTCGCCCAGCCGGGTCTGCCAACCCTGCGGAAGGCGTTCCACGAAGTCCAGGCAATGCGCCGCACGCGCGGCTGCGCGGATTTCCGCGTCGCTCGCCTGCGGACGAGCCATGCCGATGTTGGCCAGCACCGTATCGTCGAAAAGATGCACGTCCTGGAACACCGTGGACACCAGGTCGTTGAGTTCCGCCGGCCGCATGCGGCGCAGGTCGACGCCGCCAATCATGACGGCGCCTGCCTGAGGATCGGCATGCCGCATGAGCAAACGCGTGAGCGTGGTCTTGCCCGAACCGGAGGGGCCGACCAGTGCCGTCAACCCGCGCGCGGGCAGATCCAGATTGATGCCGTGCAAGGCGGGAACCTTGCTGCCTGCATAGTGGAAATTCAGGTTCTCGATGCGGATCGAGGCATCGCGCAGCGCCTCGCCGGAGGCGGGCCATTGCGGCAGCGGCGCAACCGACAGCACCGATTCGACACGCGCGAGCGCGGCCTCGATAAGCGCGAACACGGCGGTGAAAGAGACGAAGGTCGCCAGGGGTTCGGCAAAGCGCAGCACCAGGACCAGAACCGCCGCCAGCAGCGCGGCATCCAGGCTGCCCTGCGTGACCCAGAGCGCGCCGCAGGCCAGGATGGCAAGCAGGCCGATTTCAATGACGCTGGCGATCATCAGATCGGGTTTGGCGCCGCGTCGGTGGGCGTCGCGCTGCACGCGTTCCACCGCTTCGAAGCGGTGACGCAAGCGCTCGTTTTCGGCGCCGGCCCGGCCTGTTGCCAGGCACACCGGGACGCCCTGCATGTATTCCAGGAGCTCGGCGCTCAAAGCGTCGCTGGCGTGTCCCGCCGCTTGCATGCTGTGATCCATCAAGGGCCGACGCCGACGATATAGCGGAATGATGGCCGGGAACACCAGCAGCAGCGCCAAGCCGATGCGCCAGTCCAGCGCCAGCATCGCCAACGCAGCCACGGCAGGCGTCACCGCAGCGCTGAGGATCAGGTTCACCACGGTCAGCGCGTAATTCATTTGTTCGTCGACGCCGCCAAGCAGCTTGGCGGCAATCTCGCCGGTGCGATGGCTGTGCAAGGCCTCCAGCGGCATGCGCCGGAGTTGTTGGCCCAGGCGGATCCGCAGGTCATGCGAGGCGGCGGCCATGTAGCCGAGGTAATCGAATCCCTGTGCGCGCCAGCGCAGGACGGTGGCGGCCAGCGCCAACCCGGTTAAGGCCGTAAGCCAGGTGGCAGACGTCTGCCACGGGGCGCCATGAGCGACGGCGAGGAAAAGCGGCGCGATACACGCAAGCGCCAAGCCCTGCAGCACCGCGGCCGCCAGCAGCAGCGCAAGGCTTGCGCGCAAGCGACCCGCCTGCGGGCCAGCGCTGCGCATAAGGCGCCGATAGGTTTCGTGCCAGGAGGCGGGGCGATTTGTCATGGCTGTAGACCCAAGGTCCAGAGGCGAGCCCGCTGATGGCCGCTCCACAGCCGGGCATAGAGGCCATTGGCGGCAAGCAGGCCCGCATGCGTGCCGGACTCGGCCAGGCGGCCGTGGTCCAGGACCAGGATCTGGTCGGCGTGGCGGATGGTGTTCAGGCGATGCGTGACCATGATGACGGTCTTGCCGCGCATCAGCTCGGCCAGGGCGGCACCCACGGCGCGCTCGCTTTCGGGATCGGTGGCTGAGGTTGCCTCGTCCAACACCAGGATCGGCCGGTTCATCAGGATGGCGCGCGCGATGGTCAGGCGTTGGCGCTGGCCGCCCGAGAGATCCTTGCCGCCTTCGCGCAGCACCGTGTCGTATCCCTCGGGCAAGGCCGTAATGAAATCATGTGCCTGGGCGGCCATGGCGGCGGCTTCGATGTCGTGGCGGGCGGCATCAGGCCGGCCCATCCCAATGTTCTCGGCAACACTGCCCGAAAACAGGAAGGTGTCCTGGAAGACAAAGGCCACATGTTCGAACAGCACCTTGCGTTCCATGTCGCGCACGTCGACGCCGCCGATGGTCAACGTACCGGCGTCAATGTCCGAAAAGCGCGCGATCAGGCGGGCCACGGTGCTCTTGCCTGCGCCGGACGGACCGACCAAGGCTGTGACCTGCCCGGCCCCCACGGTGAAAGTAAGCGCGTCGAGCACACGCTTGCCGTCGTAGCCAAAACTCACGTCCGTAAAGCTGACCGAACTGTCCACAGGCTGCCTCTCCGGCGCGCGCGCCGGTGGCAGCGGTGCAATGTCCATCAGTTGCTGGATACGTGCGACGCTGATTTTCGCGCGGTCTATCATGTGGGCCAGCGACATCATCGGGAACATGGCCTCGGCCATTCCCATGCCGAACAGCAGCGCGGCCAGCCAGACCGGAAAGGCCAATTGGCCCTGCGTGCCCAGCCAGGCGCCCGTCCAGAGCAGCAGGGCGAGGGTGGGCAGCGGCCCCAGGATCGCAATGGAAAAACGCGCGGGAAAGCTTGCCTGGCGATACCAGTCCGTCAACATGACGAGATAACGCTCTAACGCACGATGATAGCGGCCGAATGTGGTCTGCCCCGTGTCGAAGGTACGGACGACGGGCATGGCCTGGACGTATTCGACCACCGCCGCGCTGACCTGTTCCCGCGCTTCGTGGTAGCGGCGGGTCATGACGCCGCGCCCGCGCATCGCCCGCGACATGACCCATCCGCCTGCCAACAGCACGGCAATGCAGACCAGGGCCAGACGCCAGTCAAGCGCAAACAGCAGGACGGCGCTCACGGCCGGCATCGCATAGGCCCGGGCATAAAGCGGTGTGCTGTCCGCGACGAACGTATGCAGCGCCCGGACATCGTCATGCACCACTTTTGCTAACGCGCTGCTTCCCAGCGCCTGGATCTCGCCGAAGGACAGACGTGAGATATGCCGAACCAGACCGTTGCGCAGGATGACTTCCAGGCGGAACGCCGCGTAATGGGATTGATTGAAGGCCTGCAACCGCAGGATGTAGGCGATCACGGTGAACGCAAACGCGGCGATGAACTCACGCCAAGGATAGATGTCGGAATCGACCATCAAGGCCTTGACCGCCAACGCCAGGCTGGCCAGCGCCGCCAGGCTGGACATGACACCCATCACCGCCAGCGCCATGGCCAGGCGAATCCGGCCGCGCACCGGATGCAGGATCTTCCAGGGTTTGCTCATGCGGCAGCCCTGGGCGTCCAACGCAGGCTGGCGATCGCGGCCAGCAGCGCCAAGATCACGGCAACGCCGATGACGCCGCCATAGCCGATGCGGCCGGCCAACATCGCGCCTGCCGACGTCAGCACCATCACGAAGCACTGGCTCAGGCTGACTTGCAGGGTGTAATCGGTCGCGGGGCTTGCCTGCGACGATTGATCCATCATCAAGGTGGCCAGCACGGTCGCGGCCGGGTTGTAGAGCAGGAAGTAGGCGACCACCGCCGCCCCCGCCACAACACTGCCGCCCCAGCCCATTGCCGGCAATGCCAGGCCGGCGATGCCCAGCCATTGCAACAGCGCGGCGGCGACCATGGCACGCCGCCGTGAGTAGCGTCGCAGCAGACGGCCATACGCCAGCGCGGCCGCCAGGCCGGCCAACGATCCCAGCACATTGACAATCAGGCCGATGCTTTCCAGGGTCCACCCGGCGTCGACCAACGCGGGCATGACGATCGAATAAGCCAGGGCGCTGCCGGCCGGGTAGATCAACAGCAAGAGCAAGAGGCGCATGCGCCCAGGCCCGCGCCAGAAGCCGATAAGACGCGAATAGCCGCCAGGTTGCGCGGGGCGCGGCCACGCGGGCTCCTGATAGCGCAGCAACTGCAGCCAGGACACGCTTGTCAGCGCCGCCAGCGCCAGGCAGCAACCCATCCATCCGATGGTCGGGTACAGCATCAGCATCGCCCCGCCACCGACCAGGTTTCCCACCAGCCCGCCGCCGATCTGCAACCCGTTTCCAAAGCCGCGGTCGGCGGGGGTGAGCAGGCGGCAGGCCAGGCCATCGACCGCGATGTCCTGCGTGGCGGACAGCAGCGACGTCGCCAGGCACAGCAGGTAGATCGACGTGAAGTCGGCTTGCAGGTCCAGCACGCCGATCAGCGCCAGACACAGCACCATGCCGCCTTGGGTGAAGAGCAGCCAGCCGCGGTAATGGCCCCGCCGGCCGATGGCATAGCGATCGATCCAAGGCGCCCACAGCGCCTTCAGGGGCCACACCATGCCCAGCAGATACACAAGGCCGATGGTGTCGAGGCTGGCGCCGCGCTCGCGAAGAATGGCCGCCATGGCGACGACGAAGAACATCAGGCCCAGAAACTGGGTGCTGTAAAGGCTGGCCAGCAGACGCCAGGCACGGAGGGGTTGCACGATGCGGCTCCGGGTCAGAACGTGTACGACACGCCGACGCCCAGCGTCCTGCCACGGGCGGGCACACCGTAAGCCACGCTGGGCGGCGCGAAGTACCCATAAAGGTCGTACTGCTCGTTCAGCAGATTGCTGCCCCACACGTAGTATTCGGCGCGGCCATTGGCCAATCCCAAGCGGGCATTCAACAGGTGGTAATCGTCAAGATCGAAGTGGTTCTGCGGGTCGGCAGCACGCTTGCCGACATACTGGTAGTCCAAACGGGCGTTCAGTACCGGCGCCGACAGCCCCAGGAATGCAGGCATGGCGTGACGGTACGTGACACCCAGCGTGCCGCTCCAGCGCGATACATCCGGCACGCGATTGCCGGATTGCACGTCGCCATCGCCGATTCCCGCCACGGCCGTCGTGATCTTGGCATCGATATAGCTCAACCCTGCCGTGAAGCCCAGGCCATTGTCCAGCCGGACGTTGCCCTGGAGCTCGGCGCCCTTGCTGCGCGTGTCGGCATTGAGCGCATTGACGACGTAGGTGGCCGAATCGTAGGAGAGCAAGTGGTTGTTGCGCACCTGGTTCAAATAGACCGAGCCGTTCAGGCCGTAGCGGCCATCGGCGCTCAAGAACTTGAACCCGAGTTCGTAGGAGTTGGTTTCGGCGGCCTTGTACGGCTCGCTGTCGGCGGGCTGCGCGGCGTAGTCATTGAAGCCGCCCGGGTTGTAGCCGCGGCCGTAACTGCCGTAGAGCGTCGTGCTGGGCGTGAGGGCGTAGGCAAGCGCCACCCGGCCCGTGGTGAAACTGTCGTCGAGCTTGCGGTGATCGGTTTGAACGGCGCCGCCTCCGTGGTACTCGCCGGCATATGTCTTCTTCACCCACGACTGGCGCAGCCCCGTGGTGAGCTTCCACTTGCTGGCCAGGGAATAGGTCATCTCTCCGTAGATGCCGTAACGGTCCGTGTCGAAATCACGGTATTTGGCGCTGGCGTCGCCATAGGTGTTGCGCGGCGTGTCGTACGAACGCGTTGCATGGGAATAGGACAGCCCCGTGACCCAGAACACGTCGCTACCCGGCAACGAGGCCAGGCGCAGATCCTGCGTAAACAGGTGCTCGCGGGCCTCGTCGACGTTCCAGAATTCGCTGGAACCACGCCCCATCGCACTCTGCAGGCGGCGGTCATAGACTACGGGCCCGATGTTGTAGCTGTCGGTATAGGCAGATGTCGCCGTCAGTTTCGCGCCGTCAAAGCGGTGATCGAGCTGGAGGGTGTAACGCTCGACGGTCTTTTTCGCGTCGTCCAGTAGCGACGGATCCATGTCCACCGTCGGAGGACGGCCGTAGGGCATCAACACCAGTTGTTCGCCCAGGTGCCGGATCTGATGGCGCTCGGCTGAGACCAGCGCGCTGGTGCGCGAGGTAAGGTCCCAAAGCAGGCTACCCCGAAACGCCAGATCGCGCGGCTTGGAGAGCGGTTGGTCGTTGCGGGCGTTTTCGATCCAGTGGTCGGAACCCCCGGCCCGTATCGCAAAGCGGCCCGCAAGCTTGTCGGTCAGCGGACCGCCGACCGCCGCCTCGGTCAGAAACTGGCGCTCCTGGCCGTACTCGGCGCGGGCATAACCTTCCCACTCCCGGGTCGGGCGCCGCGTAGTCAGATTGACGGCGCCGGCCTCGCCCATGCCGCCGAACAGCGTGCCTTGCGGGCCTTTGAGCACTTCGATCTGGTCGACGTCCAGCGTGCCGATGGAGATATGGCGCGTCGAAAGCGGGCTGCCGTCGACGTTCAGCGCCACGGAGCTGTCGTCCATGCTCATCGGGTACAGCGCCCCGACACCCCGGATGTAGATCGTGGAGACGTTGGCGCCGCCTGAGGAATTGACGTTCACGCCAGGGGTGGCGCGCAGCACTTGCTCCACATTGAGCATCCGGCGCTCTTCGAGCGTAACGCCGTCCATGACATTGACGGTATACGGCAGATCCTTATCGTTCTCGCCGGTACCGCGCGCATTCACAGTAATGGCGGGCAGCGCGGCCGCGTCGTCGGTGGATTGGGCCTGCGCGGGCAGGACAAGAGATAGTGCCAGCGTAGACAGGGAAAGCGCCGGCAAGGCAGGGAATCGCATGGGGGGCCTTTCAGGAAGGTCGGAGAATCGGGGCTCACACGACTGGCCGTGTCGTATTTGCGAGAGCAACACAAATGGATGATAATGATTTCCATTTGTATTTCCACCCGAATCGGATCACTCCCCCCGATCGGATCACCTTATCTGGTGCGTACCGTCATGAGTTCCGGCATGATCCCGCTGTCCCACGTTGTCACCGACACGTCGGTGTTGCGTCTTGGCCCCGGCAGCGTCTGCCACATCACGCGCGTGCCGCTGCAGGAAGGCGCTCAGCTGGTCTATTGGCGCAGCGCCTTCAAAGAGCTGCTGGACATCCCGTTGCAGGATGACAGCGACTACGTCCATTTCAGCTTCAACAGCCGCATGCAAGGCCGCGCAGCCTGCCATTTCGAGCGTTGGGAAGGCGGACGTGAATTCGCGGTAAGCGAGGGCCTGGGCAGCATCAGCTACGGCCCGGGGCGGCGCGGGCATTACCGCCAGGAAGGCTGCCTGGACAACGTGACAGTCATGGTCCGGCCGGATGTCTTGAAGCGATGGACCCATGATTTCCAGGGCGACCTGGCTAACGGCCTGGCCTCATCGGCCTGCTTCCTGCACGGGCATGGCGGCGCCGAGCTGCAAAGCACGGCGCATCTGCTGGCGCAGAGCCTGTCGGGCAACGAGGCTGCCAGCCGCCACGGATTGTGGATGCAAGCTCAATCGTTGATGCTGGTGAGCCTGTTCCTGGAGTCCTGCGCACGGCCGCTGGCCGGCTTGTCGCTCAGTGTGCAGCGGCGGATGGCACGCGTGCATGAACATCTGCTGGCCGACCTGAGCCGCGCGCCCAGCCTGGCGGCGCTGGCCAATGATGTGGGCGTCAGCGTGCCGACATTGGTGCGGGCGTTCCGCCGGCAATACGGATGCAGCGTCTACAACTACTTCCAGTCCGAACGCATGCGGCAAGCCCGGGCGCTTTTGTTGCGCGGCCGCTTGTCCGTGGCGCACGTGGCGGCGGATCTGGGCTACAGCAACGCCAGCCACTTCACAGCCGCCTTTCGCAAGCAGTTCGGGATCAATCCGTCATCGCTGCGCCATGGGCAACGGGCTGACGACTAGCCCCCGTAGCCCCGGCTACCGCCCGTCGGCGTGCCAAGTGCCGCTGGCGCGTCACCAGGTACTGTCCGATCCTTTCTGGAAATACGCCACCAGGAAATCCACGAACACGCGGACCTTCGCCGATAAATGGTGGCGTTCCGGAAACACCGCATAGATGTCGGCCTGCGGCAAGGCGTAGTCTTCCAGCACGCGCACCAGCCGGCCGCTGCGCAGGTAGCGAGCCAGGTCCCACTCCGCGCGTTGCAGGATGCCCAGGCCGGCCAGCCCCCAGGTCAGCGTGACTTCCCCGTCGTTGCTGCTGAGGTTGCCGCGCACCTTCACGGTTTCGCTGCGGCGGCCTTTCGTGAAGCGCCACAGTCCGTAGGCGGCCTCGTTCTGGCGCAGCACGATGCACTGGTGCCGCGTCAGGTCATGCGGCGTGGCCGGCACGCCGTGCGTCTTCAAGTAGGCGGGAGACGCGCAGACCAGCCGCCGGTTGGGCGCGATCTTGCGGGCGATCAGGCGGGTGTCGGGCAGGTCGCCGAAACGCACCGCGACGTCGAACGCGTCCTGCACGAAGTCGGCGGGGCTGTCGGTCAGCTGCAGTTGCAGCGAAACCTCAGGATACTTCGCGGCGAATTCCGCGATGGCAGGCGCGATATAGCTGCGGCCGAAGCCCAGCGGCGCGTTGACCTTCAACAAACCGCGCGGGCTCGCCTGGCGGCTGGCGATCAGCTCGTCCAGATCTTCGATTTCGCCCAGGATGCGGCGGGCGCTTTCCAGGTAGACCTCGCCTTCGGCCGTGAGACTCAGGCGCCGCGTGCTGCGGTTGAACAGGCGCACGCCCAGGCGCGCCTCGATCTGGGCCAGCCGCTTGCTGACCGCGGCCGGCGTGACATCCAATTCCCGCGCGGCCGCCGACATGCCGCCGGCGCGCGCGAGTTCAACGACAAGTTGCAGCTCCGTGGAATGACCCATGAGCCGGCGACATCAATCGCGGAAGTTCTCGAACTGCAGGGGCAGGTCGACGTCGGTCTTCTTCAGCAGCGCGATGGCGGTCTGCAGATCGTCGCGCTTTTTGCCGGTGATGCGCAGCTTGTCGCCGTTGATCTGGGATTCCACCTTGAGCTTGGCGTTCTTGATGGCGGCGATCAGCTTCTTGGCCACCGGCTGTTCGATGCCCTGCTTGATCGTGACCTTCTGGCGCGCGCCGCCCAGGTTTTCCAGGGGGTCGGCCACGTCCAGGCAGCGCACGTCGATGCCGCGGGCCGACAGGCGGCCGCGCAGGATGTCGAGCATCTGCTTCAACTGGAACGCGCTGGAAGCGACCTGGGTCACGACGAAGCCTTCCAGTTCGAACTTGGCGTCGGTGCCCTTGAAGTCGAAGCGGGTGGAAAGTTCGCGGTTCGCCTGGTCGATGGCGTTGGTGAGTTCGTGTTTGTCGACTTCGGAGACGACGTCAAAAGTAGGCATGACACGGGTCCTGTTGGGTGATGAGTGAAAAAAGCGAATACATGCGTATCGCCTATTTTACCGGCCCCACGGCCCGTGTCCCCATCACCCCGTCAACACCAGCAGCCGCCCCGCTTGCAGCGGGTGTGCAATCACCTGCGCGTTGATCCCGTAAGCCAGATACAGGTTGGCCGGCGTGAGTACCTGCGCTGGCGTGCCCAGCGCGATGCCGCAGCCCCCGCTCAGCAGCAGCAGGCGGTCGCACCAGCGCGCAGCCAGGTTCATGTCGTGCAGGATCACCAGTACGCCCGTATTGCCGGCATGCGCCAGTTCCCACGCGCGGCCAAGCAAGTCGCCCTGATGCTTCGGGTCCAGGCTGGCCGTGGGCTCGTCCAGCAGCAGGTAGCGCGCTTCGCCCGGCGCCCGCGCGGCATGGCACTGCACCAGCACCCGCGCGAACTGCACGCGCTGCTGTTCGCCGCCGGACAGTTCGGGATAGCGGCGCCCGCCCAGGTGCGCCACGTCGGCCAGTTCCAACGCCTGCGTCACCAGCGCATCTACCTGGTCGGGCGGCAGTTCGGGAAACGGGTAGGCGCCCATGGCGACCACCTCGCGCACGTCCAGGTCGAAGGTCAGGCCGGGTTTTTGCGGCAGCACGGCGCGGCGACGCGCCTGCTCCCGATGCGGCATCGCAGCCAGCGCGGCGCCGTCCAGGCATGCGTGGCCGGAGTCGGGCGTCAGTTCGGACGCCAGCGCGCCCAGCAGAGTCGACTTGCCCGCGCCGTTGGCGCCCAGCAGACCCACCACTTCGCCCGGGCGCACGTCCAGCGACACGTCGGTCAGGATGCGGGCGCCCCCGCGAGACAAGGTCAGGTTTTGCGCGGCAAGCGTCATCCGATCCTCCTTCCACGCGCCAGCAGCCACAGGAAGAACGGCCCGCCCACCAGTCCCGTCACCAGGCCGATGGGCAATTCCGCCGGCACCACAACCGTGCGGGCCGCCCAGTCCGCCAACACCAGCGCCAGCGCGCCCGCGATGACGGTAGCCGGCAGCAGCCAGCGGTGGTTGGCGCCCAGCGTGATGCGCACCAGGTGCGGCACCACCAGCCCGACGAACACAATGGTGCCCGTGGCGGCGACCAGCGGGCCGACGATCAGCGCGCTGGCCAGCACCAGCTTGGCCCGCACGCGTTTGAGCGCATAGCCCAGATGCTGGGCCTCGCGTTCGCCCAGCAGCAAAGCGTTCATGACGCGCCACTGGCTGACCAGCCATGCGCTCACAAGCAGGACCCAGGGGCCCAGGAACGCCAGTAGCTTCCAGTTGGCGCCGCCCAGGCTGCCCATGTTCCAGAAAGTCAGGTCGCGCAGTTGCGCGTCGGTGGCAATGAAGGTCAGCACGCCGATCAGGCTGAACGCCATGGCGGTGATCGCCACGCCAGCCAAGAGCAGGCCCGCCACGCCCGGCACCCGCCGGCCCACCGCGTAGGCGCAGAGCGTGGCCAGCAGACTGCCCACGAACGCCATCGGCGCCGTGACCCAGAACCCGCCCGAGAACAGCACGATGGCGGCCACCGCCCCCAACGCTCCGCCTGCTGAAATGCCGATCAGGCCGGGTTCGGCCAGCGGATTGCGAAACAGCGCCTGCATGGCGGCACCCGATATCGCCAGGCCCGCCCCTGTCACCATTGCGAACAACACGCGCGGCAAACGGATGTCGATCAGCACATTGCGCCACAAGGCGTTTTCGGGCGTGGGCGCGCCCCACAGCAGGGACGGCAGTTCGCGCAGCGGAATCGCCACCGCGCCATGTGCGGTGGCGGCCAACGCCGCCAACACCAAAGCCGCGGTCAAGAGGCCCAATGCCAACGGCGCGCTAACGCGCCATGACATCCGCGACCTCCTTTTTCAGCTGGGTCAGCGCCAGGGGCAGACGGGGCCCCATGCCCAGGATCAGCAAGTCGTCCATCACCACCACCCGCCGCTTGGCCGCGGCTTGGGTGGAAGCGATGCCCGGCAGGCGCAGGAAGGCCTCCATGCCGCCGCCCGCGTCCAGCGACGCTTGCGTCACCACGATCAGATCGGGCGCCAGGGCGCCGACGGCCTCGGCCGACAAGGGCTTGTAACCCTGCTGGTCATGCAGTACGTTGACCAGGCCGGCAAGATGCATGACTTCGTTGGCAGCGGTGTCGCGGCCGGCGCCTTGCGGCGACCCGGTCCGGTTGATCAGCAGCAGCGCGCGCGCCTTCGTGGCAGGCAAGGCCTCGGCGCGGGCCAGCTCGCGCGTGATCTCGTCCACCATGCGTTCGCCAGCCGGCGCCACGCCCAGCGCGTCGGCCACGCCGCGGATGCGCGCCTTCAGCGAATCCACCGAGGGCGCGTCCGACACGGTGACGACCCGCACGCCCACGCCGGCCAGGCGCTTGAGCGCGTCCGGCGGGCCGGCCTGCTCGGACGCCAGGACAAGATCCGGCTTCAAGGACAGCACGCCTTCCACCGGCACGGCGCGGTAATAGCCCACGCGCGGCAGCTTGGTGGCAGCCTCGGGATACAGGCTGGACAGGTCATCGCCCACCAGCCGGTCGCCCTGCCCCAGGCCATAGACGATTTCCGTCACACTGCCGCCCAGCGTCACCACCCGGCTGGGTTCGGCGGCATGAACCGCTGCCGCCACAACCCAGCCCAATGCAATTGCCAGCCACTTTTTCATCAACGGATCCTCAGACGGCCAAGGGCGCGCCGCACAGGCTGACCATCAATTCGCGCCAGCCGGTCAGTTCAGGCTTGCCCGGCTTGCGTTCGCCGAAGAACTGCACGATCAGGTCGCCGTTGGCGGCATACACCTCCAGCGACGTCACCCAGCCGTCGGACGTGGGCTTGTTCACCACCCAGGCCGATGCGATGGCAGTCGTGTCCAGGTGCAGGTTGAACTTCGGGTCCAGCACGTTGTACCAGGGGCCGGTGCGGCGCAACTGCTCGACCGGGCCGCTATGGATCTGGATCATGCCGCGGTTGCCCACGAAGCACATGATCGACAGGCCGGATTCCGCGGCCGACTGCAGCATGCGTTCCACGGAATCCGCGGGCACGGGCTGCGCCAGGTCTTCGCCGGCCGCAGCCAGCGCGGCCAGGCGCGAGACCTTGAACTTGCGCAGCAGCGGAAAGAACTCATGCGTGTCTTTCATGCCCAGCCACGCCTCGCGCCAACCCGCCGCGTCCTCGACTGCTTCGGCGTCGGTGGCGGGCGCATAGGCGGTGGTTTCCGGCCACTGCGGCTCGCCCGCGAACTTGGCGACTAGCGCGTCGTAGGCGGCGGCGTCCGTCGCGTCGGTACGGTAGACCTTGTGCACGGCCACGCCGGCGCCGTCGAAGAACTGCAGGCTATGGCGCCCGTCCTGCTGGACCGCCCAGGCGGACTTCCAGGCCGTGAAGAACACGCGCAGGTCGATATCGGGCCCCAACACCAGGCCCACCGGGCCATCGGCCTGGATGTCCAGGTACTCGCCGTGGCGTTCGTGCACGCACCAGTCGTTGCGCGTCAGCGCCATCACTTCGCCCAGCGTGCCCAGTTCGCGAAAGATGGCTTGCGGCGTGCCGTGCAGCGCCGTCGCCGTCACGCCGCCACAGCCGGCAGCAACCCATTCGGCTTCGGACACGCCCAGCGCCTGGGCCAGGTTGCGGGCGCGCAGCCCGGGTTGCGAGGCCGCCAATTCGTCGTTGCGGGCGCGCAGCGCTTGCGCGCGGGAGTTGAAATCTTGATTCGTCATCGTGGGCCCTCCGGCCGGAGCAAAGCATTCTTGAAAAACCGCCGCCGCCCACCTGCGGGCGGCGGCGGCGCGAAATCAATACTGGTAGGTCAGCGACACGCGCACGCTGCGGCCCGGTTCCGTGTACCAATCCACCGTGCGCGGCAGCACCTGGGTACCCGCCGTCGGCACGTTGATGGCCTCCCAGTACTTCTTGTCGAACAGGTTGAACACGCCAGCCTGCACCTGCAGCCCCTTCACTGACGCGGGGCGCCAATAACCCATCAAGTCCACCACGCCGTAGCCCGGGGCCTGGAAGTCGGCGTTCGCCGCCGTGGGCGTGCTGTCGGGATACTCGACCTTGTCGCGCTTGAGCGCGGTGGTCAGCAAGGCATCCACGCCCCACACGTCACGGCCGTAGCCCACGCCCAGGATGGCCTTCAGCGGCGCCACCGAATTCAGGTACTGCCCCGTGCCTTCGTCCTTGCCCACGGTCCATGCCACCGAGCCCCAGGTGCGCCAACCCGGTGCGAACTTCCAGTGCGCGCTGGCTTCGGCGCCGTAGATGCGGACCTTGGCGCGGTTCACGTTACCCGTGATGCCCAGCGGGTACTGCCCGGCCCAACCCGGCTGCCACTGGGGCGAATTCACGTCTATCGGCTGATTCGCATCAATAAAGTTCTGATAACGATTATCAAACAACGATACCGCACCGCCCAGGTCGTCGGTGCCCATCTTGGCGCCCAACTCCCAACCCTTGCTGGTTTCGGGCTTCAGATAGGGATTGCCCACGCGCAGATAGGTTCCTGGTCCGCCGTAGTTGGTGTAGAGCTGGCTGGCGGTGGGCGCCTTGAATCCGTAGGCGTACTGGGCGTAGACGCTCAACTGCTCCATCGCTTTCCAGGTGCCCAGCAACTTCGGCGAGAAGCGGCTGCCGCTGTTGGACGGCGGCAAGGCGCCGGCGTTGGGATTGCTTTCGTAGCTGGCGGTGGACTGCGGCTTTTGCTCGTAGTGGTCGTAGCGCAGGGCCGGCATGACCGTGTAGCGGCCGTCGCCGAAGCTGAATTCGTCCTGCACCCACAGGGCCCACTGGTTGCCCTTGGATTGCGGCACGTCGGCCTGGTTGGTGTGCAGCATGTCGCACGAACGCGGGCCGAACAGCGCGGGGGTGCCCGGGCGCAGCACGGGGCAATTGTCGTAGCCGCTGGAGTTCTGCTCGGTCTTGTTGCCGTACCACTCGCCGCCCACCGTCCACAACTGCGACACCGAGGCGCCGCCCAGCCGCTTGGTGAGTTCGCCGTTCACACCGAACAACGTCTGCTGGATGGAGTTGCTGCGGCCGTACGGACCGCTGGGAAAGCCGTAGCGGAACGGATCGCCGGGGATGATGGTCGCGCGGGAATCCACGCTGCGCACGCCGTCCAGCGCGTTGTCCAGCCGCATGCGTTGCCAGTAGACGACGGCGGTGGCGGTGTCGATCAGGCTGCCTTCACTGGGCGCCTTGTAGGAATAATCGAAAGACACGCGCTCGCGCTCGGTTTCCTTCTTCGTGCGGTTCTCGCCGTACAGGTAGCTGGTGCCCGCGCCCTGGTCGTACATGTTGTCGATGTCGGCGCGGCGCTTGAAGTATTCGCCCGTGAGGCCGAAGCGGTGACCGCCTTCGACACGCTGCTGCAGCTTCATCAGGAAGCTCTGCTGGTCGTAGTCTTCGGGGCTGGGCTGGCTGCGCTTGGGGCCATAACCGCCGACGTCGCCGCGGTTGTCGATGTCGTGGCCGTTGCGCACGCCCGCCTGCACCAGCCAGAAGGTGTTGCTGTGGATCTGGCCCGCCAGCGCGGCGTTGGCGCCCCAGCTGGCGTCGGCAGAATCGTAGTCGGTCTTGGCCAACGCGCCGAACGTCTTGCCGTCGGTCAAGAGGTCGGACGGATCCAGTGTGTACAGGTCAGCGGTGGCGGACAGGGCGCCGGAGCCGCCCCCGGTCGCATCCGCGCCGCGCACGATATCCAGCCGCGACAGGCTGTTGAAGTCCACGGCCTCCAGGCCGCCCTTCACGCCGCGCGCGCCATCGTCCAGCCACGGCAGGCGGATGCCGTCCACTCGCGTGAGCACGCGGTCCTGGTCCAGGCCGCGGATGTTGATGCTGTTGGTCGTGCGGTTGAAGTTCACCCCGGCTTCGGCACGCTTGCCCAGGTCGCTCCAGTTCTTGATCTGAAGATCGTCCATCTGCTTGCGGTCGGTGCTGGTCTCCCAGGCGGGCGTCACGACGGCGCCCTCGCCTTCCACCTGGACCGGCGTCAGCAGCGTCACGCCAGGCTGCGGCGCGGGCAGCAGCACGAACACGCCTGCGGTGCGTTCCTGCACGGCCAAGCCGCTGCCGGCCAGCAACCGCGCGAAACCTTCATTCACGGAATACGCGCCCTCCAGCCCGTCCGTCCGGCGCTGCCCCACCAGCTTCGCGTCGAACAGCACGGTCACGCCCGCGCTGTCGGCAAATCGCGGCAGAGCCTCGGCCAACGCGCCGGCCGGGATGCGATAGCCGCGCGCCGCAGCCTGGGCAGACGCCTGCGCGGTCGATTGCGCGTGCGCGGCGGCCAGCGGAAGCATGGCGCCGGACACGGCGGCGAACGCCAGCGCGGCATGCACGGCGCAAGTCAGGCGGGTCAGCCGGACCTGCGCGCCCGGAGCGGTGTGGGAGCCGCTTGCGCGGCCGGCGGGGAGATAAGCCATGGTCGTCCTTTCGATCCAACGGGTATCGGCATTCGTTTGCCTATACAGACCATGACCCTCGTGAATCGCGAATCGGACAGCTTGGGCGCCGGTATTTTGTAACAACGGAAAATCACGCCGCTGCCTCCCGCGGCCCGATGGTCACCCAATAGGCCGTGCGGTAGCGCACCTGCACCGGCAAGGTCGCGGGCAAGGCGGCCAGCACGGCATCGGTGTCGTTCAACTGGAAGGCGCCGGAGATACGCAGATGCGCGATATCCGGATCGCAGCGCAGCACGCCCGAGCGGTATCGCCCCAATTCGGAAGCAAAGGCGTCCAGGCGCAACTGATTGGCGTACAGCACGCCGCGCATCCAATCACTGGCATGCGGATCAGCGGCCGACGGCACGGACACGCCGCCCTCGGTAAGGCTGCCTTGCTCACCCGCCACAAGGCTCAGCATGCGGCCCGGATGCGCGCCACTGCTGACGCGGACCTGCCCTTCCTGCACGCTGACCTGGCAATGCCCGCCGTCCTGGCGCACGCAGAAGCGCGACGGCATCGCCTCGATATCGCCCAGGCTCGTGCGCACCACGAACGGGCGCGGGTGGGGCGAGGCGTCCGCCACCGCGTGCACGGCGATCTCGCCCGAACGCAGCCGCACCAGGCGGGTCGCGGCGTCAAACGCCACGTCCACGGCACTGGCCGTATTCAGATGCAGGGTGGAGCCGTCGGCAAGCGCCACGTTGCGCCGCTCGCCCGGGCCGCTGCGGTAGTCGGCGGTCCAGTCCAGGGGATCGGCGCGCCAGGCGGCCCAGCCCACGGGGCCGGCCACCACCAGCGCCACCAGCGCCTTCAGGGCCGCGCGGCGCTGCTGCAGTTCAGGCCGGTTCAGGGTGGCCATGCCGAGCGCCGCCGGGATCAGGCCGAAGCGTTCGTTCACGCGTTGCGCACGCTGCCAGGCGTATTCGTGTTCGGCTTTGCTGGCGCGCCATTGATCGCAGGCGTGGACGTCCGCGTCGGTTGCGCGGCCCGAACTCAGGCGCAGCAGCCATCGCGCCGCTTCGCGCGCCACGTTGCGTTCGACGGCGGGCAATTCTCCGGCCGGGGCGCTCACATCACCGCCATGATGCATTGCTCGAACCCGCGGGCGATATAGCGGTGCACGGACCGCAGCGACACGTTCAGCCGCGCGGCGATTTCACCGTGGCTCAGCCCTTCCAGTTGCGCCATCAGGAACGCCTGGCGCGCCGGGAGCGACAGCCCGGACAGCATTTCGTCAATTTCTTGCAGCGTTTCCAGGATGATCAGGCGATGCTCGGCGGACGGCGCCACCGCTTCCGGCATCAGCGCCAGCGCTTCGAGGTACGCCTCTTCCACCGAGCGGCGCCGGTGATGGTTCAGCAGCAGGCGCTTGGCGATCGTCGTGAGGTAGGCGCGTGGTTCGCGCAGGGCGTCCAGTTCGTGGCGGTGCCGCAGCACCCGCACGAACGTGTCCTGGGCCAGATCGGCCGCATCGAACGTGTTGCCCAATTTCGCACGCAACCAGTTGTGCAGCCATCCATGATGAGTGCGGTACAAAAGTTGAACGGCGTCGCCTGAAGCGAGCACAGGGTTCGGCACGACGGGCTCCCAGAACGCTATACACAAATAGAAATCAATCTCATTCTAAATGCAAAACCATGATTCTGGTCAAGTCCGCGCCAGATTCTGTTGCGGCGATATGATGGGGACAGACCGGGCCGCACCCCGCGGCCCTCCCCTTGCAGGCAGCCCCCCATGTTCTATAGCGTCTTGAAGTTCATCCATGTGATCGCCGTGATCCTGTGGGTCGGCGGCATGCTGTTCGCGCACTGTTTCCTGCGGCCGGCGGCCGCGCAGTTGGAACCGCCCGCGCGCCTGAAGCTGATGGCGTCGGTGCTGGGCCCCTTCTTGAACGCCGTGCTGGCGGCGATCGTGCTGATCCTGCTGACGGGCGTGTCGATGATCGGGCAGGAAGCCAGCCAGGCCGTACGCACGGGCGGCGCCTTCTTCATGCCGCTGGCCTGGACGCTGATGGCCGGCGGCGGGATCGTAATGATGGCCATCTTCGGCCATATCCGGTTTGCGCTCTACAAGCGCCTTGCCGCTGCCGTGGCTGCGTCCGATTGGCCCAAAGGCGGCCAGGCCATGGCGGGCATCCGCCGCTGGGTCGGCGTGAACCTGGTGCTGGGCATCGCCATCGTGGCCATCGTCTTCCTGGTCTAGGGCCTGGGCGAACCCCCCTTTCAGGATTGACGGGCCCCAGGCGGATACCATCCGCGGCCGCCACCTATCGGCCAAGCAGCGACTGGTATCGGGATTCTTTCGGCTGGTGCAATACCCCGTACATCCGCAGTGGCCACACTGCGGATGACTCTCGCGGGTCACGTCAACAACGACAAGGGATTCCCCATGATCAAACGTGCATTCCACCTGGCCGCCCTCGGCCTGTTCGCCTCCTCGTTCGCGGCCCACGCCGCGGCACCCATCGACAACAGCGCCCTGGACAAACCGGAGTTCCGCGCCCACAAGGCGACCTACGGCGTGGTCTACCGCCTGCCGCAGGACGTCAACGCCGTTCTGGACGCCAAGATCACCGGCACGCTCAAGCAGGACCTGCTGGCGCTGGGCCTGAAAACCGAGGCCGAAACGCCCAACATGCCGCACGTGACCGTGGTCCATATCCACAGCGCCGACCCCGAGACGCCTGCCCGCATGCTGCGCGCGCTGCCCAAGCCGCCCGCCCCCCTGCAGGTCACGTTGAAGACCTTCTACCCGACCGAAGCCGCCAAGGGCGCAGGCCACCCGTGGTGGCTGGACCTGGGCGTCGTCAAAAACGGCCAGGGGTTCGAAGACATGATGCGCTACAACACGGTGACGACCGCCGCCCTGGCCCCCTTGCGCGACGGCCCGCTGCCGCGCGTGACGGGCCCCGTCTACGCCAAGATGGGCGACGCAGGCAAGGATCTGGTCAAGACGATGGGCGTCAGCGGCGTCAACATCATGCAGGACGGCAAAGAGGTGCGCGCCCATAACCCGCACACCACGCTCGTCTACAGCATGGCGATCTACGACACCCGCCTGCAGGACGCCATGAAGCAGGAGTCCGACAAGTTCAACGCCGTGCTGCCCGACGGCATCAACACCACGTTCAAGGACGTGTCCATCGTCGAAATCGGCTTTGCCGGCAACGTCGTGCGCGAGATCTACCGCGTCAGCCTGGAAGATGGCTCGGTGATCGACGTGGCGACGGGCAAGAAGGTCGGCTCCTAAGCCGACTGGGCTGCAGGAGCGCCCACGCGCTCCTGCAGCACTTCGCGGATCTGGTCGCGCAGCCACGCCTGCTGCGGCGACGTGTGCTGGCGGCGCGCCCATACCATCACAAATTCGATCTTGCGCAGACGCGCGGGCAATTCCAGCACCGCCAACGGAAAGTGCCGGCTGTGCGCCTGTGCCACGCTGGCGGGCATGGTGGTGGCGTAGTCCGTATCCAGCAGCACGTAGGGCGTGATGCCGAACCCCGACAGGTAGGCCGAGAATTCCAGGCGCGCAGCATCCGGCTTCAAGGCTCGGTCGAAGTTGGTTTCCCGGCCGTACATCTGCGCGAAAGCGAACCACTTGATGGCAGGCAGGTCGGCCAGCGTCAGCGCCTTGCGACCCGCCCACGGATGCCGCGAAGACACGACGCAGACGCGACGGTCGCGCAGCAGGGTGTCGCGGTGAAAGCGTGCCGGCACCTTGCCGAACAGGCCGATGGCAATGTCCAGCCGCTCGGCGTCCAGGTCGTCGGGCACGAAATCGCCGTGCACGGACTGGAAGCGCAGCGTGATGCCCGGCGCCAATCGATGCAGCCTTTCCAGCAGCGGAGCGGCCAGCAGGATTTCACTGTGCGCGCCGGTACCGATGTTGACGACGCCGCTGGCCCGCGCGGGATCGAAAGCTTCGGGGGGTCGCAGCGCCGATTCGATCTGCGCCAGCGCGTCGTGCACCGCGGCGTGCAGCTCCAGCGCCCGCTCGGTCGGGATGAAGCGCCCTTTCACCACCACCAGCAACGGATCCTCCAGCCGCTGGCGCAAGCGCGCCAGATCGCGGCTGATGGCGGGTTGCGTCTTGTGCAGCAGGGCCGAACTGGCCGTGGCGCTGCGGGTGCGCATCAGCACGTCGAAGGTCAGCAGCAGGTTCATGTCCAGCCGCCGCAGATAGGGCAAGGGTTGCGTATCGCTCATCCCTGAATGCTATGCGTGACAAGCATGAATGAAAAGTCATATATCTATTTCGGTATAGCCTGCTTGCGCGCCCGGCATTGGGCAGCGCGCAGCCGCTTGGCTACAGTCGCCGGCAGATCGGGCATTTCGCACCCGACACCTGGAGACTTCCACAATGGGCCCCTTCCGCCTGATCGCCGCGCCCTGGCGCGCGGCCTCCCCCCGCCGTTGGCTGCTTGCCGCCAGCGCCGCCCTGACCGGCGCCGCGCTGGCGCTGGGCGCCTTGCAGCCGGCCGCAGCCGCCGACTTTCCGGCACGCCCGATCACGCTGGTGGTGCCCTTCCCCGCCGGCGGAACGCCCGATATCCTGGCGCGCATCCTGAGCGAGAACCTGGCGCGCCGGCTGGGCCAGCCGCTGATCGTGGAAAACCGCGCGGGCGCGGGCGGCAATATCGGCGCACAGGCCGTGGCGCGCGCCGCCCCCGACGGCTACACGTTGCTGATGTGCGCGTTCGGCTGCACGGTCGCCCCGTCGCTCTATCAGCCCGCCCCCTACGATATCGTCAAGGACTTCGCGCCCGTCGCGATGATCGGCACGGTGCCCAGCGTGCTGGTCGTCAACCCGCAGGTGCCGGCCAAGACGCTGCCCGAACTGCTGGCCTACGCCCGCGCCAACCCCGGCAAGCTGAATTCCGCCTCGTCGGGCGTGGGCGGGTCGGCCCATCTGGCCACCGAACTGCTCAAGCAGCGCGCCGGCATCGACCTGGCGCACATCCCCTACAAGGGCGCGGGCCAGGTGGCGGCCGACCTGCTGGGCGGGCAGGTCGACATGTATTTCGACAATCTGCCGGCCTCGCTGGCCAACATTCGCGCAGGTAAGCTGCGCGCCCTGGCCGTGGCCAGCCGCCAGCGCGCGCCCGCCATCCCGGACGTGCCGACCTTCGCGGAAAGCGGCGTGCCCGATTTCCTGATCACGCCCTGGTTCGGCGTCATGGCGCCGGCCCGCACGCCGGAGGCCACACTGGCCGCCCTGCATGACGCCTTCACCGATGCGCTGGCCGCGCCCGAGGTCGCCGCCAAGATGCGCGAACTGGGCGTCGAGACGGCCGCCGGATCTCGCCAGGCGCTGAGCGAATTCGTCACTGCCGAAACCGCGCGCTGGAAGGACGTGATCCAGGCCAACCACATCAAGGCCGAGTGATGGCGCCGGACCAAACGGCCTTGGACGACGCGGGAGCGCCGCCCCCGATCCGGCTGCGCGACATGGGGTCGCTCCACGTCGGCGGGCACGATGTCCGGCTGTCGGGCCTGCCTTGCCGCGAGGTCGTCATGGCCGAAGGCGGCCAGCCCGTCTCGCTGGACCCGAACGGCACCTATCGCGTCGAGCAGATGTATGCGCAGTACTTCCTGGCGGAACCCGCCAGCGGCCGTCCGCCGCTGGCCTTCTGGCATGGCGGCGGCATGACGGGCGCAGCGTGGGAAACCACCCCGGACGGGCGCGAAGGCTGGCTGAACGCTTTCCTGCGCCGCGGCTGGGACGCCTACCTGTGCGACGCGGTGGAACGCGGCCGCGCGGGCTATGCGCTGGTGCCCGAGATCTGGCCCGAGGCGCCTATCGTGCAAACGCGGGAAGACTGCTACACGCGGTTCCGCATCGGCCGCCCGGGCACGCGCCCCGGGCCCGACAGCGCCTATCCCAACACGCAGTTTCCCATCGCCGCCTTCGACCGCCTGGCCGCCCAGATGGTGCCGCGCTGGGTCCACACCGACGCGGCCATCCTGCAGGGCTACCTGGCGCTGCTGGAACGCGTGGGGCCGATGATCGTCGTCTGCCATTCACAGGCGGGCGTCTTTGGCATCCGCGCGGCGCAGGCCCGGCCCGACCGCGTACGCGCCGTGGTGGCACTGGAACCCGCCAGCATCCCCCTGCTGGCGCCGGATGCCGACTACCGCACGCCGACGCTGATCGTGATGGGCGACAACATGGATACCGACCCGCGTTGGCCGCGGATGCGGGCGCGCGTGCAGGACTTCGCGCGTCGCTACCCTTGCGTCACCGTGCTGTCTCTGCCCGATGTGGGCATCACCGGCAATTCGCACATGCTGATGATGGACCGCAACAGCCTGGACCTGGCCGGGCGCGTGCATGACTGGCTGATGAACCTGCCGCCGGGCTGACCCAATACTGCCATTTCGTGGCAGCATTACGGCATCCGATTCCGTCGCCCTGCCCCATGTCCCGCACCGAACGTCTGCTGGAGCTGCTCCAGACCCTGCGCCGCCACCGCCTGCCCGTCAGCGGCCACCGGCTGGCCGCCGAAATGGGCATCAGCCTGCGCACGCTGTACCGCGACATCGCAACGCTGCAATGCCAGGGCGCCGAGATTGAAGGCGAGCCTGGCGTGGGCTACGTGCTGCGCCCCGGCTTCATGCTGCCGCCCCTGATGTTCAGCACCGAAGAGATCGAAGCCCTGGTGCTGGGCACGCGCTGGGTGGCCGGGCGCACGGACGAGCGCCTGGGGCTGGCTGCCCGCAATGCGCTGGCCAAGATCGGCGCGGTGCTGCCGCAGGAACTGCGCGACGAGCTGGACGCCATTCCGTTGCTGGTGGCCCCCAGCGCCAGCGCAGTCGTCGACCGGGTCGACGTGGCGCTTATCCGCCAGGCGATCCGCAGCGAACGCAAACTGGAAATCCAGTACCGCGACGACAAGGGGTCGGATTCTGCCCGCGTGATCTGGCCCTTTGCACTGGGCTTTTTCGATAGCGTGCGGCTGGTCATGGCCTGGTGCGAACTGCGCCAGGATTTCCGGCACTTCCGCACCGACCGCATCGCCGCCGTGAGCGCCGGCGACCGCTACCCGCGCCGGCGCCACGCCTTGCTGAAAGAGTGGCGTGCGATCCACCACGAACCGAAAAAAAACTGATGCACACTACTGCCAAAAACTGACAGTACCCCTGCCTAACATGAGCGCATCAACCACCAGGAGCGCATCATGTCCGACACCAACTACGTCCTCTTCTACGTCGAAAAACCCCAGGCCAGCGCGGCGTTCTACAGCGCGCTGCTGCAACGCCAGCCGGTCGAGAATTCACCCACCTTCGCCCTCTTCGTGCTGGACTCCGGCCTGAAGTTGGGCCTGTGGTCGCGCTATACGGTGGAACCGCCCGCGGCCGGTCGCGGCGGCGCGTCCGAACTGGTGTTTGCCGTGGCCGACGCTGACGTCGTCAACCAGCGCCATGTGGAATGGAGCCTGCGCGGCCTGCCTATCCTGCAAGCGCCCACCGACATGGATTTCGGGCGCACCTTCGTTGCCCTGGATCCTGACGGCCACCGCCTGCGCGTGTTCTCGCCAGCGCCACAGGCAACGGCCGCGCCCGAACCTGTCATTGCCGCAGCATCCCACGCCAGCTGAACCACAGGTAAACCAGCGGCCAGCAGCGCAAACGACAGCAATGCGGTCAAGCGGGCCACGCCGCTCACGCCGCCGAATACAGGTCCGTCATGAACTGGGTGGACTTGATGCCCGTTCCGGTCAGCAGGACGACGGTGCGTTCGCTGGCCTGGATCGCGCCGCGCGCTTCCAGTACCTGAAGCGCCGCGGCCGCCGTGGCGCTGGTCGGCTCCGCGTACAGGCCCGACAGCGCCAGCCGTTTCACCGCGGCCACGATGTCCGCTTCCGGCACCGCCACCGTCTGGCCGCCGCTGGCGCGCACGGCCTGCAATACCTCGCGCAAGCGCACCGGGTGCTTGATGGCCGTGCCTTCGGCCACAGTGGGCAGCACTTCGCGCGGCACGGCGCTGTCCACGCCTGCCTGGAAGCTGGCGTCCACCGGCGAACAATGCAGCGGCTGCGCCACGAAGAGCTTGGGCAAGCGGCGGATCTGTCCAGCCGCCAGCAACTCGGCAAACCCGATGGCGCAGCCCAGCACATTGCTGCCGGCGCCCGCCGGGATCACGACGTTGTCGGGCGCCTGGAAGCCGAAGTCTTCCCACATCTCGTACGCGACGGACTTCGTCCCCTGCAGGAAGAACGGCTGCCAGTTGTGGCTTGCGTAGAAAATGTCACGCGAGGCGCGGATGGCTTCGGTCTGCGAGTTTTCGCGCGGGCCTTCCACCAGGCGCACGTCGGCGCCGAACGCGCGGATCTGCGCCACCTTGGCGATGGAGGTGTAGGCGGGCGCGAAAATGGTGACGCCCATTTCCGCCGCCGCGCCCAAAGCCGCGATGGCCGCGCCGCCGTTACCCGAACTGTCTTCAGCAACGGCCGAGATGCCAATCTGGCGCAGCCATGACAGCATGACGGACGCGCCCCGGTCCTTGAAGCTGCAGGTGGGGTTGAACCATTCCAGCTTGAAATGGGGTCGCAGGCCGCCCCAGGCGCGCTCGACCATCGGCGTAGCGCCCTCGCCCAGGGAAACCGGCTTGGCGATGTCCTGCGGCAAGGCGGCGCGATAGCGCCAGATGGAACGGTCGCGCGTATCAATATCGTCGCGGGATATCCCCGGCAACGGCGAGATCATCAGCGGGGTTTGCGCGTCGGAACACCAGCGGGCATCGGTGATCGGGTAGCGTGCGCCGGAAAGCGGGTCCACATAGCAGGGTTGCGACATGAGGTAAGCAGGCAAGTCAGGAAAGCCGCCAGTCTAGGCCGGGCATGCGCCGCAGCGTTGCAATATCATGTTGCGGAAAACGCAATGGAGAATCTGCATGGAACGAGGCGCGCTATGGGAATACCAGGTGTTCTGCGCCGTGGCCGAACGCCAGAGCTTCGTGCTGGCCGCGCGCGCCCTGGGCGCCTCGCCCAGCGCCGTGACGCGAGCCGTGCAAGCCTTGGAGCGCCAGGTAGGCGCGCAATTACTGTTGCGCAGCAAGAGCAGCGTCGTGCTGACCCCACAGGGTGAAAGCTATTTCCAGTCGGCGCGCGAGCTGCTGCGCCTGGAGGCCCAGGCCCGCGACGATTTGCAGGACGCACAAGGCGGCGTGCAGGGTCGCTTGCGCTTTTCGGCGCCGGATCTGCTGGGCGTGGCGCTGCTGCCCGCCGTGCTGCGCCAGTATGCCGACACGCATCCCGGCGTCAGCATGGACATCCTGTACACGGACAAATGGGTGGACCCGATCGCCGAAGGCCTGGACTTCGCGATCCGAGGCGGTTTTCCGGCGTCCAGCGACCTGCTGGGCGCGCGCCTCTGGCCGTATGATCGGCTGCTGTGCGCCAGTCCGGATTATGTGCGTCGCATGGGCCTGCCCCGCGAACCCGAGGACTTGAAGTCGCATCGCCTGGTGATGCACACCGGGCCGCGCGTGCTGAAGGACTGGCACCTGCGGCAAGACAAGCGCATCGTGCGGCTGCACGCCGAACCCGCCGTACGCGTCAGCAGCGGCAGCGGCTTGATGGCGATGGTCCTGCAAGGCATGGGGATCGCGCGGCTGGCGGACTGGGCCGCGCAGCCGGAGATCGAACGCGGCGCGCTGGTACGGGTGTGCCCGGCCTACACCGTGACCTCCGCCCAAGGCGCCGCGCCGCAGATGCACGCCGTGTACGCATCGCGCTCGCTGCCGGCCCGCGCCCGCGCGATGCTGGCGGCGATCCGGCAATGCGGCAACGGCCCGGGACGCTAGCGCCCCGGCGCCCGGCTTCGCCGCCCTGACCACCCGTACTGACTACCCGCGCTGGCCGCGCGTCTGCAGCACGACAGTTTCGCCGCGCTTCTTGAACAGCAGGAAGTAGAGCGCCGCCAGGATCATCAGGAACGGCACGCCAAAGGCCAGCGTCATCTTGAACACGCCGGTGAACGCCGTGGTGATCAGGATTGCCAGCATCGCGACCGCGCCCAGCAGCGTCAGGACGGGGAACCCCGGCATCCGAAACGACAGCGCAGCGCCCTCTTCGCGCGCCCAGCGGCGGCGGAAGAAGTAATGCGTGACGAAGATCATCATCCAGGTGAACAGCGCGCCGAACATCGAGATGGCCATCATCAGCGTGAACGAGGTCTCGGGGTACAGCGCGTTGAGCACTGCCGCGATGGCGATGCCACTGGTCGACAGCAGCAGCGCGTTCAGCGGCGTGCCGCTGCGCGTCAGCCGGCCCAGTACGGTCGGCGCATGGCCGGCGCGCGACAGGCTGAACATCATGCGCGTCGTGATGTAGAGCTGGCTGTTCATGGCCGACAACGCCGCCACCAGCACGATGAAGTTGATGACGCCCGCCGCGCCTGGGATGTCCAGCGCCTGCATCACCTTCACGAACGGGCTGCCGCCCTTGCCCGCTTCATCCCACGGCACGATGGCCAGGATCAGCGCCAAGGTCAGCAGGTAGAAGACGACCAGCCGGACGATGGTGGCGCGAAACGCCTTTTTGACGGCGCGCTCGGGGTCCTCGGCTTCGCCGGCAGCCACCGCGATCATCTCCACGCTCAGGTAGCTGAAGATCGAGATCACCACGGCGATCCACATGCCCCACACGCCGTTCGGGAAGAACCCGCCATGCGAGGTGTACAGCGCCGTGCCGTACTGCGGATTGCCCCAGACCACGTAAGCGCCCAGGATGATGAAGGCCACGATCGCCGTGATCTTGATCGTCGAGAACCAGTATTCGATGGTGCCGAACGCCTTGACGCTCATCGCGTTGATGAAGATCAGCGCCGCCGAGAACACGCAGACCCATTGCCAGCCGGGCACCCCCGGGAACCAGTACTTCATGTACTCGGCGACGGCCGTCACTTCGGTGCCTACCGCCAGCACGACGCAGGACCAATACGCGTAGCGCACCAGGAAGCCCGCCAGCGGGCCGACGTAGTGCTCGGCATAGGCGCCGAAAGACCCGGACGTGGAATGCGCCACCGTCATTTCGGCCAGGCAGCCCATCAGCAGCAGCGTGATCAGCCCGCCGATGGCGTAGCTGATGATCACGCTGGGGCCGGCGAATCCGATGGCGAACTTGCTGCCCAGGAACAGGCCGGTGCCGATGGCCCCGCCGATGGCGATCATGCTCATCTGGCCCGAGGTCAAGCGGCGCTTGAGCCCCTTTTCACGTTCGGCGATTTCGCCGAACCCTTGTTGTTGCCGCATTGTCTCCTCCTTGTACTGCGCTCTCTTTATGGATGTAAGGCCGGTTTGGCCTGCGCGATAAGGCAACGCTTCGTGGCGTTCAAGTCACGGCGGACCGTTGCTTGAATTCGGGCTTGTCCCAGGCGCGGCTGTCCAGCACGTCCTTCAGGATATCCACCGCGTCCCACACGTCCGCATAGCCGAAGTACAGCGGCGTCAGGCCGAAGCGCAGCACTTCGGGTTCGCGGTAGTCGCCGATCAGGCCACGCGCGATCAGCGCCTGCATCACCTCGTAGCCATTGGGATGGCGGAAGCTCACGTGGCTGCCGCGGTCGGCGTGCTTGCGCGGCGTGACGAGCGTAAGCGGATGGCCCTCGCAGCGTTCCTCGACCAGCGCGATGAACAGGTCGCCCAGGGCCAGCGACTTGCTGCGCACTTCGGCCATGTCGGCCTCGTGGGCCACGTCCAGGCCGCATTCCACCAGCGACAGCGACACGATGGGCTGGGTGCCGCACAGGTAGCGGCGGATGCCGCCGGCCGGCTCGTAGGCAACGGCCATGTCGAACGGGCGCGTGTGGCCCCACCAGCCCGACAGCGGCTGCCAGAAGTCCTTGGTGTGGCGCGGCGCCACCCAGATGAAGGCGGGCGAACCCGGGCCGCCGTTCAGATATTTATAGGTGCAGCCGACGGCGAAGTCGGCGTTGGCGCCGTTCAGGTCCACCGGCACCGCGCCTGCGGCATGCGCCAGGTCCCAGATGGTCAGCGCGCCGCGTTCGTGCGCCAGCGCGGTCACGGCGGCCATGTCGTGCATCTGGCCGCTGCGGTAGTTCACGTGCGACAGCAGCATCACGGCAACGGAGTCGTCCAGCGCCTTGTCCAGCGGCAGCTTGTCGTCGATCAGGCGCATCTCGTAGCCCTGCTGCAGCAGGTCGATCATGCCCTGGATCATGTAGAGATCGGTCGGGAAGTTGTCGCGTTCGGACAGGATGACGCGGCGCGTCGGCTGCTTGTCCTGCTGGATGCGCAGCGCGGCGGCCAAAGCCTTGAAGATGTTCAGCGACGTGGTGTCGGTGACGACCAGTTCACCCTCGCGCGCGCCCAGCAGGCTGCCCAGCTTGTCGCCCAGGCGGGCGGGCAATTCGAACCAGCCGGCGGTGTTCCAGCTGCGGATCAGGCCCGTGGCCCATTCCTGCGTGATGACGTCGGCGGCGCGGGCGGCGGCGGCCTTCGGGCTGACGCCCAGCGAATTGCCGTCCATATACAGCACGCCGGGCGGCAGTTCGAAGCGCGCCTTCAGGGAGGCCAGGGGGTCTTTCCGGTCTGCGGCGACGCAGTCTTCACGCGTAGTCATGCAATGCTCCTTCGGGCAATATCCTGCAAACAGGATAGCAGCGCCGATGAGCCGAAATATTGCAAATCCGGGCGTGGCTTACCCTAAGATTCCGCAGTAAATTGCACGAAACCCGAATTTTCAGAATTGGATTGCCCATGCAACTAGACGCGATCGACCAGCGCATCCTGTACCGGCTGCAAGAGAACGGCCAGCTCAGCAACCAGGACCTGGCCGAACAGGTGGCGCTGTCACCCTCGGCCTGCCTGCGCCGCGTGCGGGCGCTGGAGGAAGGCGGCATGATCCGGCAGTACCGGGCCGTGCTGGACGCCGAAAAGCTGGGGTTCGAGCTGGAGGCCATCGTCCACGTGTCGCTGGACCAGTCGCGCCCGGGGTGGCACGAAGCGTTTCTGGCCGGCATCGCCGCCCACGACGAAATCACCGAAGCCAGCATCGTGACGGGCGCCTCCAACTACATCCTGACGGTGCGCACGCGCAACCTGTCGGCGTTTTCGCAGTTCGTCGAAGACAAGCTCAGCAAGATCGCCGGGGTGCGCGACCTGTGTTCGCATATCGTCATGAGAAAGGTAAAAGACCGGGGCGGCATGCTGCCGCTGGCCAGTTGGCGCTAAGCCCGCTCCCGCCCGGACGGTCAGCACGCCCCCGTTCAGGCAGGCGTGCCGTAGCGCAGGAAGCCGAACACGGTGACGAAATGGCAGGCCGACCCGCCCATCACGAAAAGGTGCCAGATCCCGTGGGCGTGGCGCCAGCGCTTGTCGTTCACGTAGAACAGCGTGCCCACCGTGTACGCGGCCGCCCCCGCCAGCAGCCAAGCCAGGCCCGCGGACGACAGCGCGCCCGCGATCGGGGCGGCGAACATCACCCCCAGCCAGCCCATCGCCAGGTACAGCGGCAAGGCTGGCGCCGCGCCGCGCGCCCACCAGAGTTCGCGGCTGATGCCGATGGCGGCCAGCAACCAGATCGCCACGCCCATCGCGGCGCCCCACCCGTGCTCCACCGGCCCGAACGCGAGCGGCGTATAGGTCCCGGCGATCAGTAGGTAGATGGCGCAATGGTCCGCCTTGGCCCAGCGGGCCTTGTTGCGGCCGCGGGTGCAGTGGTACAGCACCGACGAGGCATAGACGGCGATCATCGACGCCGCGAACACCGCGCAGCTGACGATCTGTTTCGTGTCCACCTTCAGTTCGGCCGCGCGCGAGATCAGCCAACCGGACGCGCCCACGGCCAGCGCCAGGCCGGCCAGGTGCGTGGCGCCATTGAATCGTTCGCCTTCGTACATAGAGAGCCCCCAGGACACCGGATGCCCGGTGTCGCCCATCATGTTCCCGTCCTGTGACAATCTGAGGTCAGGCAATGAAGTCCACGGCGGCGGGAAAGCCTTCCACCGCGCGCGCGGCCAGGATGGCGCGCTGCACCGCGATCGCCATGGCTTCCGCCGCCATGACGCCCAGCAGCATCACATTGCCCGGTTTGCCGGAGGTGCCGGTGCCCAGCGCGAAGATCGTGTCGCCGTCCATCATCGTGTGGATGGGGTTGATGGTGCGAGCCAGCCCGTCGTGGGCCATGCCGGCGATCTTCTGCGCCTGCGCCTTGGTCAGCGTGGCATCGGTGGCGACCACGCCGATGGTGGTCGCGGTGCCGGGGCGCATGGAATTGGGCAGGTCGCCCGCCAGGATGGCCGCCCGCGTATCCAGCAGATGCTTGCCGTCCGGCGTGCGCGCGCCGGCCAGGATGCGCCCGGTAGCGGGGTCCAGCACGTCGCCCACCGCGTTCACGGCCACGATCGCACCCACGGTCACGCCCGCCACCGTCAACGACGCGCTGCCGATGCCGCCCTTCATGGCGCGCTTGGCGCCGTACAGTTTGCCCACGGTAGCGCCTGCCCCAGCGCCGACGTTGCCTTCCTGCGGCGCCGCGGTGGTGGCCGACTTGCAGGCCTGGTAACCGGCCGCCGCATCCGGCCGGATGGAGGCGTCGCCCACGCCCAGGTCGAACAGGATGGCGGCCGGCACGATGGGCACATGCGCCACGCCCACATCGAAGCCGATCTTCTTTTCTTCCAGATAGCGCATCACGCCCGTGGCGGTGTCCAGGCCGAACGCGCTGCCGCCAGACAGCACGATGGCGTGCACCTTTTCCACCATGTTCACGGGATTCAGCAGATCGGTCTCGCGGGTGCCGGGCGCGGCACCGCGCACATCCACCCCACCCGTGGCGCCCGCTTCGGCGATGATGACCGTGCAGCCGGTAGGGCGGCGGGTATCGGTGTAGTGGCCCACGCGCAACCCGGACACCTGGGTGATGCTGCCTCCCCCGGGCGTCAGCCGCAAGCCGTTGGCGCCCTGCGCGGGCATTACCCCGGCAACCGCCGCCGCGCCCGCAGCCGCCATCATGAACGCCCGCCTGTTCCATTGCTGTTCCACACCGATCTCCCTCGCTTTGCAGATTGATTGCGCCCGGCGCAGGTCGCGCCGGGCGGGTGTAACCATATGACTTGCAGCTATATTTTTACTATTCCTTATGCTTTGTGGAAAAATAGGCGCGTTGTTAGAGTGCGGCTACGCCGGAGGGTATTGCACACCCGCAAGCTCTCCAGAATGACACCGTTCATCCTTGGAGCATTGCCATGAAACTCTTCCGCTCGCTGTTCATCGCCGGCCTTATCCAGGCCGCCGCCCTGACCGCTGCCCACGCCCAGTCCGGCCTGGACCAGATCAAATCCGCCGGCACGTTCAAGATCGGCACCGAAGGCACCTACGCCCCCTTCACCTTCCACGACGCATCGGGCCAGCTTACCGGTTTTGACGTGGACATTGGGCGCGCCATCGCCGAACGCCTGGGCGTGAAGGCCCAATTCGTCGAAGGCAAATGGGACGGCCTCATCGCGGGGCTGGACGCCAAGCGCTACGACGCCGTGATCAACCAGGTCGGCATCACCGACGCGCGCAAAGCCAAGTACGATTTCTCCGATCCCTATATCTCGTCGGCTGCCGTGCTGATCGTGCGCGACGACAACACCAGCATCAAGTCGTTTGCCGACCTCAAGGGCAAGAAGTCGGCCAACACGCTGACCAGCAACTTCGGCAAGCTGGCGCAAAGCCATGGGGCGGAAGTCGTCGCCGTGCAGGGCTTCAACGAAGCCATCGATCTCTTGACCTCGGGCCGCGTGGAAGCCACGGTCAACGACAACCTGTCGTTCCTGGACTTCAAGAAGCAAAAGCCCAACGCCAAGGTGAAGATCGCCGCCACCGACAAGACCGCAGAATTCAGCAACTCCGGCGTGCTGATCCGCAAGGGCAACCCCGAGCTGCAAGCCGCCATCAACAAGGCGCTGGCCGACATCAAGGCAGACGGCACCTACAAGACCATTTCGGTCAAATACTTCGGCACGGACCTGTCGGCGCAGTAAGCGGCAGGCACGCACATGACGCTACCCTCCTGGCTGCAAGCCGTCATCCCCGATTGGCTGCTGGCGCAGATCGGGTCGTGGACCGTGCCGGCCTGGGTGCAGTTAATGGCCGACTCGTTCTGGCCGTTGCTGCACGCCGGGCTGGTCTTCACGGTGCCGCTCACGCTGATGTCGTTCGCGCTGGGGCTGGCGCTGGCTTTCCTGGTGGCGTTGATCCGCCTGTTCGGCCCGGCGCCGCTGGTAGCGGTGGTGCGTTTCTATGTCTGGTTGATCCGCGGGACGCCGCTGCTGGTGCAGCTGTTCGTGATCTTCTACGGCCTGCCCAGCGTGGGCATCGTGCTGGATCCGCTGCCCGCCGCGCTGATCGGCTTCACGCTGAACGTGGGTGCCTACAACTCGGAAGTCATCCGCGGCGCGATCGAATCCATCACCAAGGGCCAGTGGGAAGCGGCGTATTCGCTCAGCATGACGCGCGGCCAGGCGCTGCGCCGCACCATCCTGCCGCAAGCGGCCCGCGTGGCGGTGCCTCCCTTGTCGAATTCGTTCATCGCGCTGGTCAAGGACACGTCGCTGGCCGCCGTGCTGACCGTGCCCGAAATCTTCCAGGCTGCGCAACGCATCGCGGCCGTCACCTATGAGCCGCTGATCCTCTACACCGAGGCGGCGCTGATCTACCTGGTGTTCAGTTCCGTCCTGTCCGCCGCGCAAGTCCGGCTGGAAAGGCGCTTTGGCCAGCACGCCGTGTTCTCCGAGAAAAGCCGATGATCCGCCTGCAGAAAATCGAAAAATCCTTCGGCGGCAATCCGGTGCTCAAGCAAGTGGACGTGAGCATCGCCGAAGGCAGCGTCACCGCCTTGATCGGCCCGTCGGGCAGCGGCAAGAGCACCTTGCTGCGCTGCGTGAACCTGCTGGAGGTGCCCGACCGCGGCACGCTATCCATCGGGCCGGAAACCGTTGAATTCGAGCCCGGACGGAAGCTGGCGCGCGAACAGGTGCAGCGCGTGCGCAAGCAGACCGGCATGGTGTTCCAGAACTTTCAGCTGTTTCCGCACCAGACGGTGATCGGCAACGTGATGGAAGGTTTGCTGACCGTGCAGAAGTGGCCCCTGGACCGCGCCCGCGCGCGCGCCGAGGAATTGCTGAAGAAGGTCGGCATGGCCGAAAAGGCCGACGCCTGGCCTGCCAACCTGTCGGGCGGCCAACAGCAGCGCGTGGCCATTGCCCGCGCGCTGGCGCCCGCCCCGCGCGTGCTGCTGTGCGACGAGCCGACCTCCGCGCTGGATCCCGGCCTGGCGGCCGAAGTGGTGGATGTACTGCGCCAGTTGGCCACGGAAGGCATGACCATGCTGATGGCCACGCACGACCTGCGCCTGGCCGCCAGCGTATCGCGCGAAGTGGTGTTCCTGCTGGATGGCGTCGTCGTGGAATCCGGCGAGTCCCGGACGATCTTCTCGCACCCCGCGGACCCGCGCACCGCCACGTTCATCTCGACCCTGACGCAGGACGCGGCGGTGTAGGCTGGGCGCCGCCCGATTATTTGGGCGGCAGGTTCCCCGCCGGGTCGACCGCCTGGCCGTCATAGCGCAATTCGAAATACAGTCCGACCTGCTTGCTGTCGCTATTGCCCATTTCGGCGATCTTCTGCCCCTGCTTCACGCTTTGGCCCTCCTTGACCAGCAGCTTGCTGTTGTGCGCATAGATGCTGAGGAAGCTGGCGTTGTGCTTGACGATGACCAGGTGGCCGTAGCCCCGCAGGCCGCTGCCCGAATAGGCGACGGTGCCGCCCGCCGCAGCCACCACCGGCGTGCCCGAGGAATTGGAGATGACGATGCCGTTGGAACCGCCGCCGTCGTAGCCGCGCGTGACCTTGCCCTGCGCCGGCCACACCAGCGAGATCGCGCCCGGCGGCGCGGTGCGCCGCTTGGCCGTGGAGGTGGAGGACCGTGGCGAAGAAGTCGTCGGCTTGGACTGTGCCTTGCCGGAACCGGACGTGCTGGCCTGGCCTCCCGGCGCTTGCACCCGCAGCATCTGCCCGACCTCGATCGCGTTCGAATTCGACAAACCGTTCCACCGCACCAGGTTGCTGACGCTGGTGCCCTGCTTGCGCGCAATCTGCGTCAGCGTGTCGCCGGACTGCACGCGGTAGTAGCCGGGCTGGACCTTGGTGGTGCCGCAGGCGGACAACAGCGCCAGCAGCACGACGATGCAGGCGCACATCCATAGCCGCCCGAGCAGGCGGGGCCGTCTGTCGAACTGGGGCGGGCCGGCAGGCGCCGCGCAAGGGAGGGGGCAGGCGGGCACGGACAGGGTCGGGGCGGACAAGGAAAGCACTGAAACCTGGGGCACTGAGATGGCGGTGGAAACGGAAGTGCATTCAAGGGTACCAAGATTTTCGGGTGCCAGTGTGGCGCGAGTGCTTCGCAGCGGCGTCCGGGCCGTGTATAACCCGCTGATCACGGTGAACGCGCTTCGCCACGCCTCAATGCGTTTGCAAGGACCGACATGGGTATGACCGACACGGTTAGAAAGAATCCGCTTTGCCTGCTGTGGACCATCCCCTATCTGCTCTGCGGAGTGTTCTCGCACCTGCTCAGCGATCCGGTCAGCCACGCTTTGTTCGTCTGGCTGCCGCCCGGGGTGGCCGTCGGCGCCTACCTGCTGACCGCGCGGCGCAACTGGCTGCTGCTGGTGGCGGGATTCTTCTGCGCCCAGTTGCTCCTGACGCTTGTGTCGCGCGGGCAGCCGGCCACCGCCATCGTCTTCGCGCTGACGGGCAGCCTGTCTTCGCTGCTGGCCGCGTGGACCGTGCAGCGCCTGTCGCCGCGCGCCGAGGGCCCCGGCTTCGTAGCCGCGTTGCTGGCCGGTGCAGTCGCGGGCGCCGCCAGCAGCGCCTTGATGGGCGGCGGCTGGCTGTGGCTGACGCAGGAAGCGCACGCGCTGGTGCGGCTGCGCACCTGGGTCACGGCGTATCTGGCGGGTGTGCTGATCCTGGCGCCGGCGCTGACCGGCTGGGCGCAGTTCCGGCCCCGCCGCTCGGGCGGCCCGCGCATGCGGGACCTGCTGATCGGTGCGGTGGCGTACGCCTTGATGATCGTGTCGACCTTCATGACGTTCGACGGCGACATGATCCAGAACCTGCCCTATGTCGTGTCCTTCGAGCTGACCTATCTGCCGCTGGTGTTCGCGGTGCTGATCGCGCTGGTCTGGGGCACGCCCGGCGGCACGCTGGCAATGGTGACCCTGATGCTGATGGCGCTGTACCAAAGCGCCCAGGGCGAAGGTCCTTTCGTCGAGGCCAACGACCCCTGGCACGTGCTGCTGGCCACCCAGGTCTACCTGGTCGTCACGGCCTTGCTGCTGCTGCTCGTCAACACCCTGCGCGGCGCGCGCGCCCAGGCGCTTGAGAACGCTGAACAATGGCGCGGCCGCTTCGACCTGGCGCTGGCCGGCAGCCACCAGCTGATGTACCGCTTCAATCCCTATGACGGCAAGCTGGAACTGGCGGGCGACCTGCAGGACGCCTTCGGCCTGCCCGCCGGCGCCATCACCGATCTGGAATCCCTGGCCGCTCATGCGCATCCGGAAGACCGGTCGCGCCTGGCGATGCACTGGGCGGCCCGCCGCGCGGGCGCCCAGGACCGCACGCCCCTGCTGTTCCGCGTGGCGCACACGGCAGGCGGCTGGCGGCTGGTCAGCGACCGGGGCTCGCCGTTGTCGGACTTCGACGGCAGCGTGGCCGTCGTCGCCGGCATGTGGCGGCTGGGCGAGATCGAGCGGGAACCCGCCGATGCCGTCCAATAGTCCTGACGCGCCGTCCGGCACGGGCGCCCTCCTGATCCACGGATTGGGTGGGACGGAGTACGACCTGGGCTCGATGCACAAGGTCCTGAAGCGTGCCGGCATCCAGACGTACAGCCTGACCCTGCCCGGGCACGGCGCCTCGCCCGAGGACCTGCTGTCGGTGCGCATGGAAGACTGGCTGGACGCCGTGACGCAGAAGTACCACGAAGTCGCCGCGCGCCACGACACCCTGCACGTCATGGGCATGTGCCTGGGCGCGCTGCTGGCGGTCGAGCTATGCAAACGGGTCGGGCACAAGCAAGGCAAGCTGGTGTCGCTGGCAGCCCCCGTCTTCATCGATGGCTGGAGCACGCCCTGGTACCGCGGCCTGCGCAAGCTGGTCTACCGCATTCCCGGCCTGGCCGCGCGCATGCGCGTGGAAGAGGAAGAGCCCTACGGCATCAAGAACGAGCTGGTCCGGTCCATCGTCAAGGCCAAGTTCGAGCGGGGCGAGAACTTCCACTACCGCTGGGTGCCGCTGGCCTGCGTGCGCGAAGTCGACCGGCTGCGCGACGCCGTCAGGCGCGGGCTGGACGGTATTGGCTGCCCCACGCTGATCATGCACGCGCACGAAGACGAGCTCACGTCCGTGCGCTCGGCGCAGCTGCTGCATGAGGCCATCGCAGGCAGCCAGCTGGTCCTGTTGAACAACAGCTATCACATGATCTGCGTGGACAACGACCGCGACCTCGTGGCCGCCACCGTGCTGCAATTCATGGACCGCGACCCTGCCGCCGCCCAATCCCCGCGCGCCGCCGCACGCGGCGCCCCCATGGGCGCCGCGGATGTCGAACGCATCCTGGGCGCGTACCGCGACTCCCTGCTGGCCGGCGAATTCGAGACACTGTTCCCGCTGTTTGCCGAAGACGTGGTCTGGACCGAAGAGGGCGACAACCCGATCAGCGGCGTCTACGAAGGCCGCGGCGCGCTGATCAACCTGTTCTCACGGCTGATGGACTATTCGCGCAACACCTTCGCGGTCAGCGACGTGGGGCAGCCCGCGCTGGCGGGGCGCTCCATCGCCCTGCCGTTGCGCTTTCAGGTGCAGGACGGCGCCAGCCTGTATCAAGGGGCGTCCACGCATACCCTGCGCCTGCGCAACAACGCCATCAGCAAGGTGACCGCGCGCGCCGACGAGCCCGAACGCGAAGACGCCTTGTGGCGCCGCCTGGCCGCCGCCGGCGGCCACGAACCCGAGGGCGACGCCATGGACGACGCCACGCTGGCGCTCGGCGCGGCCGCCCTGCCCGACGCATTCGAAGCCGCGGTCATCGAATTGCGCTCGCTCTCCTCGCCGCCGTCGGCCGCCGTGGCGATCCGCCTGGCCGCCTACGAGCAGCAGGCGCGCCACGGCGACGCCCCACTGGCCGCACCGCCCGATGCCGATGCCCGTGGCCAGGTCGGCCACGCCGCCTGGCGCCTCTTGGCCGGGCTGCCGGCGGATCAGGCGCAACGCCGCTATATCGCCCTGGTGCGGCGTCTGGACGCAGGGGATTGACCCGCCGGCATGACTAAAATGGCGCGATGCCTGACCTGACCCGCCTCCACCGCCTGGGACGCGCCGCGCGCGCCCACGGGATGCTGTGGCTGGCGCTTCTGGCCCTGACCTTGCGCGCCCTGGTGCCGGCGGGCTACATGCCCGATGCCCGTGCGTTGCATGACGGCCGCTTGGAAGTCACCTTCTGTTCCGCCGCGGGCGACCTGTCCACGCTCAGCGTGGCACTGGCCCGCGCAGGCGGCGACGAGCGCCCATCCGGGCACGACGCCGCCAAGACGGGCGCGCAATGCCCCTTCGGGCTGCTGGCGCACGTCGCGCCGGCGCCCACTCCGGCGGTAACGCCCATGCTGCTGCCCGCGGGCCGGTATGTGCCGCCCCCGCCCGCCTACCGGGCGCTGCCCGCGCTGGCCGCCCATGGCCCGCCCCTGGGTCCCCGCGCCCCACCTGCTTTGGCCTGACTCCGCCTGACCGCGCGGCCCCGCCGCGCGCCTTGCCGATCCGCCGACCAAAGAGGTTTCCATGCATTCCCCCTTCATGCATTTCCCCGCCCTGCGCGCGCGCGCAGGCGCGGCGCTTGCCCATGCGCCCGATCCCCGGCGCCGCCTGCTCCTGTCCTCCCTCGCCCTGCTGGCCCTGGCCGGCTGCGGGCCCGAGGCCCCCAAGCTGCACGGCATGGATTTGTCCGGCATGCCGACCGGCGATTTCCAATTGCAGGACACAAGCGGCCAGATGCGCCGCCTGGCCGACTACCGCGGCCATCCCGTCATGCTGTTCTTCGGTTTCACGCAATGCCCGGACATCTGCCCGACGGCGCTGACCCGAGCCATCGAGATCAAGGGCCTGCTGGGCGCCGACGCCGACAAATTGAAAGTCCTGTTCATCACCGTCGACCCGGAGCGCGACACGCCCGAGATCCTCAGCGCCTACACCCAGGCCTTCGATCCGGCGTTCGTCGGGCTGCGCGGCGATGCAGAGCAGACCCGCGCAGCCGCCCAGTCCTTCAAGGTGTTCTATCAAAAGGTCGCCACCGGCTCGTCCTACACCATGGATCACACCGCGCTCACCTACATCATCGACGCCCAGGGCAAGCTGCGGCTTGCCTTGCGCCACCAGCAGAGCGCCGAAGAATGCGTGCAAGACCTGCGCACCGTGCTGTGACCCCACGCCGCCAACCCGATAGAGAAGCCACCATGATGAAGAAAATTTCGCTCAAGTCCCTGGCCGCCGCCGTTTCCCTGTGCGTGCTGGCGGGGGTTGCGCCCACCGCCCTGGCGCAGGACGACGCCTTGAAGGTGGACGACGCCTGGGTGCGCGCCACCGTGCCCAGCCAGCATGCCACCGGCGCCTTCATGCGCCTGACCTCGGCCGTGCCCGGCCGCCTGGTGGCCGTGGAGTCCGATGCCGCCAGGCACGTGGAAGTGCACGAGATGGCCATGCAGGACAACGTCATGAAGATGCGCCAGGTGCCCGGCATCGACCTGCCCGCCGGCCAGCCGGTGGAGCTGAAACCCGGCGGCTATCACGTGATGCTGATCGACCTGGCCCGGCAGATCAATCCGGGCGACCGCATCCCGCTGACGCTGGTGGTGGAAGATGCCAAGCAACAGCAGCGCCGCGTGCCGGTGCAGGCCGAGGCCCGCGCGTTGAACGCCAAGGCCGGCTCCGCCCCGGCGGCGCAGCACGGCCACTGATCTATATATAGAGAGCAAGCTGGCGGCGGCCGCGGCCAATGGGGAACGACCCCATGAAAGCCGAATGACACCTGTACTTCAGGCTTGAAATACCTTTCGCGTCCCGCCGCCCATTTCCCTGCAACACCACGGCGCTCGCCCTGTCGAATTGAAAAGACCGGACGCGCGCCGTTTTCACGCACCCGGCCAGGCATTCCCGCATCCAGGAAATCGTCCGTCGGCAGCATCGCGGACGACGGCGCGGCCGAACCAGCCGCAGGCTTTGTTTGCCAGGAGCGTTTCATGAAGACCTTCACCACCACGTTGTTGCTTTGCGCCGGCTTGGCTGTCGCGGGCGCTGCCCAGGCCCAAACCGCGGCCCCCACTGCGCAATACAAGCGCGATCTCTACGGCGATTGGCGCGTCGGCTACCCGGCCCCCGCCGCCAAGACCTCCGCCCAGGTGGCCGCCGAACTGGCCCAGGCCAAGGCCAACGGCACGTATTCGTTCGGCCAGGAAGACTACCCGCCCCCCGTCGCGTCCACCCAATCCGAAAGCCGCGCCCAGGTCGAGCAGGAATTGCAGCAGGCCCAGGTCCAGGGCCAGATGGCGTCCGACCAGGAAGACTACCCACCCGCGGCCATGGCCCACAGCGGCATGTCCGATATCCATTGACGCATGGGACCGCTTGCCGAATATCGGGGACGCACCATCTGGCGCCCCCGTCAGCGTGCCATGCTGAATCGCCATACAATGCCAGCACATCCGCCGTCGTCGCCGTAGTCAGGCCCGACGGCAGCCGGCCGCTTGCGCCGCGCGCCGGATGCCTGCGTTCCGCGCCGCCGGGCGCTTGACCCGCCGGCGGGCCCGCCGGCACCTCTGTGTCTGGATATGCCCGGTAGTTCCGCCTTTTCATTCCTGCGTACCTTATGCAGCCTGCGCTGGCTCGCCATCGCGGGCCAAGCCGCCACCATCCTGCTGGCCAGCAGCGTGCTGGGCCTTGCCCTGCCGCTAGAGCCCCTGTGGATCGGCGTGGGCGTGCTGATCGGATTCAACGCCTACGCCAGCCTGCGCCTGCGCCGCCCCCGCGACCTGTCCCACGCCACCGCCTTCGGCCACCTGTTCGTGGACATGGCGGTGCTGTCGTGGATGGTGGGCTGGAGCGGCGGCATCAGCAATCCGTTCGGCACGATGTTCCTGATCCTGACCGCGCTGGCGGCCCTGGCGCTGCCGCGCAACTGGGCGCTGGCGGCGGCGGTGGCAGGAATTTCCGGCTATGCCGCCGCGGCCATCTTCGGCCAGCCCCTGCGCGGCGACGTCGACACCCATTCCCTGCTGCTCTGGGGCCTGGGCGTGAACTTCCTGATTTCCGTGGTGGTCGTGCTGGTGTTTTCCACCCGGCTGGCGTCCGACCTGCGCGACCGAGAGCGCGAGCTGGCCCGGCTGCGCGAACGATTCACCCGCAACGAAGGCATTGTCGCCCTGGCCACGCACGCCGCGGCCATGGCGCATGAACTGAACACGCCGCTTGCCACCATGACGCTCCTGGCCGACGAGATCGCCGCCGAGGTCAAGGACGAGGACCTGCGCGACGACGTGGCCACCTTGAGCCAATTGCTGGCCCTGTGCCGGGAACGCATCCGCAATCTGGCGGTCCCAACCGCGGTGGACCTGGTCCGCGTGGTGGGGCAATGGCGCCTGATCCGGCCGACGATCGACCTGCAACGCTCGGGCGCCCTGCCGACCAGCCTGCGGGTGGACCCGGCAATCGCGCACCTGCTGCAAGCGCTCTTGAACAACGCGGCGGACGCCGGCGAGGCCGCCGAGGCCCCCCGCGTGGACCTGCATCTGGAATATGGCTATGGCGCCCTGCGTGGCGAAGTGCGGGACTACGGGCGCGGTTTCGATCCCGACCAGACCCTGCTGCCCGCGACCAGCCTGTTCAACAGCGGCAAGCCGGGGGGGTTGGGCGTTGGCCTGGCGCTCTCGCACGCCACCGTGGAACAGCTGGGCGGTGAAATGACCATGACCGCCGCCTCAGGGGGAGGCACCCGCATCCGCTTTTACCTGCCCCTGGGCAACCCCGGAACCTGAAAGTGATGAATCCTACCGACCTTGGCCTGTTGATCGACGACGACGAACTGTATGTGCGCACCTTGCAGCGCAGCCTGTCGCGCCGTGGCCTGGAAACCCGAACCGCCACCGGCATCGCGGAAGCGCTGCGCGTAGCCGAGGAGATCCGCCCGGCCTTCGCCTTGGTGGACCTGCGCCTGGGCGAGGACTCCGGCCTGACGCTCATCCGCCCCCTTCGCGCCCTGCGTGCGGACATGCGGATCCTTTTGGTCACGGGTTACGCCAGCGTGGCGACGGCGGTGGAAGCCATCAAGCGCGGCGCGGACGACTACCTGCCCAAGCCGGCCACCGCGCCGATGATCCTGCGCACGCTGGGCCTGGTGAAGCCAGAATCCGTTACGATCGAAACGACCATGACGCCGTTGCACCGCCTAGAATGGGAGCACATCCATCAGGCCCTGCACGAGACCGGCGGCAACGTTTCGGCGGCGGCGCGCCTGTTGGGCATGCACCGCCGTTCCCTGCAGCGCAAGCTGGCAAAAAAACCGGGGCCGGAACGCGAGGTGCTCGTCGACTGATTTGTGCGGTTGCGACACATCTTTACAACACCCCCATGTGCACCTGCGACATATCGTCGCACCCCCGCTCTGCTCCCTAGGGCATCTGCTCCCTAGGAAAACCCTGAATCTGCCTCGCTGGGGGCAGAATCCTCCCAGGCAATGCGACCATGTGTCGCAGGCTTGACCGATATCAAGCCGATAGGATGGACGTTGCTGCTTGGCAGCATTCCAGCTTGCTGCTTCGCAGCATTTCCAACCATCCATCCAAGGCTGTACGTGAAACACCCCCTCCTTGCGACCCTAACGCGCATTTTTGGCGTCGGCGCGGTCATGCTGCTTGGCGGCTGCAACATGGAAATCCTCTCCCCCAAGGGAGACATTGGCGCTCAGGAAAAGACTTTGCTGTTCACGGCGACGGGGCTGATGCTCATCGTTGTGATTCCAGTACTGTTCATGATCGTGTCGTTTGCGTGGAAATACCGCGCGTCCAATACCAAAGCCGACTACCAGCCCAAGTGGGCCCACTCCACGGCGATCGAAGTCGTGGTCTGGACCGTTCCTTGTATCATCGTGGCGATTCTTGCCGTGATCACCTGGCGCTCCACGCACGCGCTGGATCCCTACAAGCCGCTTGTTTCCGAACACAAGCCCGTCACCATCGAGGTGGTGTCGCTGGATTGGAAGTGGCTGTTCATCTACCCCGAATACGACATCGCCACGGTCAACGAGATCGCGTTCCCCGTGGACGTCCCGGTCAACTTCCGGATCACGTCCGCGTCGGTCATGAATTCGTTCTTCATCCCCCAGCTGGGTAGCCAGATCTACTCGATGGCCGGCATGGAAACGAAGCTGCACCTGAACGCGACCGAAGCCGGCACCTACGCAGGCATCTCGGCCAACTACAGCGGCGCCGGCTTCTCCGGCATGCGCTTCAAGGCCATCGCCACGTCGCAGGAAGGGTTCGACAACTGGGTCAAGGAAGCTAAGGCTTCCCCCACGGCGCTGACGCCCGAGGCCTACGCTGAACTGACCAAGCGCAGCGAGCGCAATCCGGTCGTCAAGTACTCCTCGGCGCCTCCCGCCATGTTTGATTTCATTCTGGGCAGCACCATGTCCAAGATGGCCGGCGTGGACTCCGCCACGTGCACCCCCACGTCGAAAAATCTGATCGCAGGAATTAACTAACAATGCTCGGGAAACTCACCCTCGAGGCCATTCCGTACCATGAACCTATCGTCATGGTTACGCTGGCCGCCGTGTGCCTGGGAGGCCTAGCGGTCTTCGGCGCAGTCACTTACTTCGGCAAGTGGAAGTACCTCTGGACGGAATGGCTGACCTCCGTCGACCACAAGCGCATCGGCGTGATGTACATCATCGTCGCGCTGATCATGCTGCTGCGCGGCTTTGCCGACGCCATCATGATGCGTACCCAGTTGGCGGTCGCGTCCGCCGACTCCGCGGGCTTCCTGCCTCCTCACCACTACGACCAGATCTTCACCGCCCACGGCGTCATCATGATTTTCTTCATGGCGATGCCCTTCATCACCGGGCTGATGAACATCGTGGTGCCGCTGCAGATCGGCGCCCGCGACGTGGCCTACCCGTTCCTGAACTCGCTGAGCTTCTGGCTGTTCGGCGCCGGCGTCGCACTGATGATGATCTCGCTGTTCGTGGGCGAATTCGCTGCGACCGGCTGGCTCGCCTATCCGCCGCTGTCCGGGTTGGATTACAGCCCAAGCGTCGGGGTGGACTACTACATCTGGGCGCTCCAGATATCCGGGTTGGGCACAACGCTTAGCGGCATCAACTTCATCGTGACCATCCTGCGCATGCGCGCACCGGGCATGAGCCTGATGAAGATGCCGATTTTCACGTGGACCTCGCTGGTCACCAACGTGCTGATCGTCGCCGCCTTCCCCGTCCTGGCCGCAACGCTGGCGCTCCTGACCGCCGACCGCTACCTGGGCACGCACTTCTTCACGAACGACATGGGCGGCAACGTCATGATGTACGTGAACCTGATCTGGATCTGGGGCCACCCCGAGGTCTACATCCTGGTGCTGCCGGCGTTTGGCGTGTATTCGGAAGTGGTTGCCACCTTCGCCCGCAAGACGCTGTTCGGCTACAAGTCCATGGTCTACGCCACGGCCGCCATCGGCGTGCTGTCGTTCCTGGTCTGGCTGCACCACTTCTTCACGATGGGTGCGGGGGCCAACGTCAATGCCTTCTTCGGCATTGCGACAATGATCATCTCGATCCCGACCGGCGCCAAGATCTTCAACTGGCTGTTCACCATCTACCGCGGCCGCCTGCGCATCACGACGCCGGTGCTGTGGACGCTGGGCTTCATGATCGTCTTCGTCATCGGCGGCATGACCGGCGTGATGCTGGCCATCCCCGGCGTGTCGTTCGTGCTGCACAACAGCTTGTTCCTGATCGCCCACTTCCACAACACCATCATCGGTGGCGTGGTGTTCGGTTGTATCGCGGGCATGACCTACTGGTTCCCCAAGGCCTTCGGCTTCACGCTGAATGAGCGCCTGGGCCGCTACTCGTTCTACTGCTGGTTCGTCGGCTTCTTCATGGCCTTCATGCCCCTGTACATCCTGGGCTTCAAGGGCATGACGCGTCGCCTGAACCACTACGACAACCCCGAATGGCAGCCGTACCTGCTGGTCGCGCTGGCTGGCGCCGCGCTGATCATGCTGGGCATCTGGTTCCTGCTGCAACAAGTGTTCGTGTCGGTCCGCCAGCGCAAGCAAAACCAGGACGTCACCGGCGATCCCTGGGATGGCCGCACCCTGGAATGGGCGATCTCGTCGCCGGCTCCTTTCTACAACTTCGCCCACGTTCCTCACGTTGAAGAGCTGGACCAGTTCTGGGAAGACAAGCAAAGCGGCAAGGCCTACAAGCGCCCGGCCAAGTACGAAGACATCCACATGCCGAAGAACACCGGCGCCGGTGTGTACATCGGCCTGTTCGGCCTGGTGATGTGCTTTGCGCTGATCTGGCACATCTGGTGGCTCGCCATCGCCGGTTTCGTCGGCATGATCGGTTCGTTCATCGCCCGCGCCTACGACCGCGACGTCGATTACTGGGTCCCGGCCGCGGAAGTCGAACGCATCGAAAACGCCCACTTTGAAAAAATGCAGAAGGCCGCCTGAGCCATGATTCAAGCCGTAGCCACTCACCCCCACGCGGGTCACGACGATCACGCGCATCATGACGATGGATCCAAGACCGTTTTCGGTTTCTGGGTCTATCTGATGAGCGACTTGCTGATCTTTTCGGTGCTGTTCGCCACGTTCGCGGTGTTGTCCAACGCCACCGCGGGCGGCCCCACGGGCAAGGAACTGTTCGACCTGAAGTTCGTCCTGGTCGAAACGCTGTTGCTGCTGTTCTCGAGCTTCACCTTCGGGATGGCCAACCTGAACGTGCACGCCAACAACAAGTCCCGCGCCATGGGCTGGTTGATGGTGACGTTCCTGTTCGGCGCAGGCTTCATCGCGATGGAAGTCTGGGAATTCCATCACCTGATCACGGAAGGCGCCGGCCCCGGCCGCAGCGCTTACCTGTCCGCGTTCTTCACGCTGATCGGTACGCACGGCCTGCACGTCACCTTCGGCCTGATCTGGATCATCGTCCTCTTGGACATGATCCGCCGCCATGGCCTGGACTCGATCAACAAGCGTCGCCTGGCGTGCCTGAGCCTGTTCTGGCACTTCCTGGACATCGTCTGGATCTGCGTCTTCACCTTCGTCTATCTTATGGGAGCCATCTGATGTCGCACTCCGCTGCGGCCGCACACGGCCACGACGATCACGCCGCCGACCACGGCAGCCTGAAGTCCTACATCATCGGTTTCGTGCTCTCGCTGCTGCTCACCTTCGGCTCGTTCGGCCTGGTGATGCACGGCGCGCTGTCCCACACCGTCACCATCATCGGCGTGGTGGCCCTGTGCGTGCTCCAGTTGCTGGTGCAACTGGTGTACTTCCTGCACATGGGCGCGTCGAAGTCGGCCCGCGACAACCTGGCCGCGTTCGTCTTCACCGTGCTGATCATCGCCATCATCGTCGGCGGTTCGGCATGGGTGCTGTACAACATGAACGTCAACATGGGTCACGCCATGTAATGACGGCTTGCCGTTGAAGCAAAAAAACAGGCGCCTTCGGGCGCCTGTTTTGCATTGCGGGGCCTGCAGGCCTACTTCGGCGCGGTCACCGTCAAGGCCACGCCCACCTGCCTGATCAAATCGTTGGCCGACACGCCGACGTGAGGCTGCACGCGCGAGACCTGGTTCAGATCGCAACTGGCGGCCCCGGCCGCGCCGTCCAGCACCTGTTTCACGGCACGCGCGCCCGTCGGGCTGAGCGGCCCGCCGTCGTCCAGCTGCCACGCCAGCACATCGGCCACCGCCATGCCGCAACGCCACGGCGTGCGGTACAGCCCGGCGTCATGCTCCAGCAGCATCTTCGCTTTGGCTTCCTTGCCCAGGCGCAGCATGATCACCAGCGGCAAGGCGTCGGCATCGGCCACCCCGTCGATGCGCACGCTCTTGTCGGTCCGGTCCGAGGCGTCGGCGCCCTTCTCCAGCCACTGCCGATACAGGTCATCGGGCAGCCACGGCAAACTGAGCGGCGCGATGTTGTTGTTGGTGACGCCCGTGGCGTCGTCCGCGCGCGTCAACGGCACGCCGGCCGCGAGCAGGCGGTCGGCGGTGGCGCGCAGCTTGGCGCGCTGGCCGTCCCATTCAGGGCCGTTCTGCTTGATGGTCGCGCGGATCTCCACCTGGTTCCACACACTGAGCAAGCTGGACAGCGATTCCGGCGTCAGCGGCAAACGCGGCTGGCCGGCGGCTTGCGCCAACTGATCCACCAGCGCAGGCTGGAGGGTGCGCGCCGCCAGGCTGAAGGCTTCGTTCAAGCCGTTGCGTTCGGGCGTCTTGCTGGCGCTGTAGCCGCCCACCGCCGCGTCCGCCCCGTGCGCCAAGGCGAAGGTCACGCGCTCCGAGACCGGAAACACCGCCGTCGGCGTCAACTCGCCGCTGTTCGATTCGCGCAGCGCTTCCAGCAAAGGCGTTTCCCACATGCCGCGGTTGCCGTAGTACATCCGGACATAGGCCGCATTGATGTCCGCCCCCTTGGCCAGCAGTTGCTCGGCAAACCAGAAGCGGCTGGGCGAGCCCATGGCGGCGTGCAGCGCAGAGCGGCCGTTCTTTTCGCGCGCGTTCGGGTTGGCGCCCTTGGCCAGCAGGTACGTCAGGCTGTCCTTGTCTTCGCTGTAGTACGAAATGCGCCGCACCAGCAACGGCGTGCCGTTGTAGTCGCCGGCATCCAGCGGCGCGCCCGCCGCGATCAAGGCATCGGCCAGCGCATAGCGCTCGGCCGCCGGTCGCGTGTCCTTGGCGTCCGGCAAGGCGCTGGCCAGCAGCACGAAGCCGTTGTTGGGGCCGTCGGCGCGGGCACCGGCTGCCAGCAGGACCCGTACCGTTTCCAGCTGCTTGCCGGACACCGCCACGGCCAGCGCCGACGTGCCGTTCTCGTTCACGCCGTTGGGGTCTTGCCCGCGCGCCAACTCGGCGCGCACCGCGTCCACGTCATCCGCCCGGATCGCCTTGAAGATGGCCAGCCGAGGCCGGCAGACCGCCGCGTCCAGCGTTTTCTCGTTCAAGGCGGCGCTGATGCGGCTGGCGATATTGCCGGGGATCGGCTCCTTGGCCACCAGGCGGTGGGTGCAATACAGGCGATAGTCCTCGCGTGCCAGCGTCTCGAAGTAACCGCGCCTGTCGCCGGCCTTCGCGCTCTGCGCCCAGCGCGCGTCCGCCCGGTTCAGGTACGCCGCCGTACGCGCAGGGTCGCGGCGCAGCACGTCGCTCAAGATGCGGTCGGCCTGCACGGCGTCGCCCGATTCGGTCAGCCAGAAGCCGTAGTCGTTCAGCGCCGTCAGCATCTCGGGATCCTTGCCGCCCGGATCGATCTCGCGAAAATCCTGCTCCATCACGAAGCGGCGCAGGTCTGCCAGCGCGCGGGCGAACTCCGCGGTCTTGGCGCGCGGGATGGCGCGCGCCACCTGATGCAGCGTGCGGAACGTGGCCGTCACATCCACCGGCGCCTGATGCTCGAAGCGCACCGCGACAGGGAACGCCTTCAGTCGGCCGGGGTAGTTCGTGAGCGCCTGCTGCAGCGTGGCCAGGGCCTGCGCCTTGCGCGTCTCGTCCCACGGCTGGCTGGCGGTCACGATGGCAAGGTAGGCGTCCGCGCGGACCGTCGCCACGTTGCCCGCCGCATCCACCAGAAATCCATCGGACCGCGTGTCGTCAGCATCGTTGTAGGTATAGCCCACCCAATACAGGGTCTCGTCGTTGCGCGGCGCCCTGACCGCCACGTACTCTTCGCGCGACGCCTTCCACGCAGCAGGGTCGATCACCAGGGGCTGGGAACGGAAGTCCAGATGGAATTCCTTGCCCGTTCCCCGCACGTACCGATACAGGTACAGGCGGTTCTCCATCTGGCCGACCAGCACCGCATCGCGGACGTTCTCGGTGCCCCAGACGCGCCGCTCGGGCTCGCGCAGCGGGTAACGCGACAGGCGGATGGACTCGATGGCGGCACCGATATCGGATGCCACGGCCGGCTGCGGCAGCGCCGCCAGGCCAGCCAGCGCCAACAGGAGGGCACCGGACATACGGGAGACTGCGGGACGGAAGCTGCGCGGCATGCGAAGGACAAAGCCAGGAAATCAGGGACATCGATCATACCCCCGGGCCACGCCCGTCTCGCGGGTAAGTCCCGAGTCGCATTTGCCCCACATCACGGAATCGCGGGGGCCTTTCGTTATATATTCCGCAATATAACGATTTCATTAACAGTTGAACGAATTTAGCGATCGCCACACCCCCTATGGACGCCGTGCTGACCCCCACCCTGGCCGACGTTCCCCCGTCTGCCCAGCGGTTTGCCCGCGCCCTGTTGCATCACGCGCCACCCGGCCATCCCGACGCCGGCTTTTTCGCCACCGTGATCGGCACCAGCCTGGCGCACCAAGACCTGGCGCGCAGCGGCCTGTGCCCCGACGAACTGCAGCAGATGCTTGATCATTTGTTTCCGGGCGCCCTGGCATCGGATGACGCGCGGCTGGCCATCTTGCGCGAGCAGGCCGACGTTTACGCGCTGCGAGGCCGGGGCGATCCGCAACCCGGCTTCACCCTGCTGCTGCGCGTGCTGCTGGACGCCTACCGTGCGCCCGAACACGAGACCACGCCGTGGGTCACCGGCGTGCTGGTGCACGCCTGCCTGCGGCCCGACCACCTGTGGCGCGACCTGGGCCTGTCCGGCCGCGAGGACGTGACCTTCCTGCTGGCGCGCCACTACCCGGGCCTGGTGATACGCAACGTGCGCAATCTGCGCTGGAAGAAATTCCTGGCGTATTCGGCCTGTGAACACGCCGGGCTGCCGCCTTCCGCCGCGCCCGGCTGCCCGGCTTGCGAAGACTACGGCGTCTGCTATCCGGATGCGCCCGACTGACAGCCGCCCCCGCTAGAACCGGTACGCCACGCCCGCGCCCACGCCCAGGCTGCGTCCGGCGGCGGGCTCGTAATAGCGGCCATTGCTTTCGTTGACGATCACCGAACCTGCATAGCGCTTGTCGAACAGGTTGTCCACGCGCGCGTAGGCATTCAATTCCCACGCGCCCAGGCGCTTCACATAGCCGGCGCTCACCGCCGCCACGAAGTAGCCAGGCGCGTCCTGATCGTTCGCATCGTTCACGTAGATCTTGCTCAGGAAGCGCCCTTCCACCGACGCCTGCCAGCCTTCGGGCGGCGCCCAGGCCAGCGACGCATACACCGCCTGGCGCGCGATGCCGGGAATCTTGTTGCCGGCGCGGATGTCGCCCGAACTGTCGTCCGCGTATCGCGCATTCAGCCACGTATAGGCGAACTGCGTGCGCCAATGGCGCGCAACCTCGCCCGACCAGCCCAGCTCCACCCCGTCGCGTCGCGTGCGGCCCGCGTTCTGGTAACTGGTGCGCCCGCCTGAACTGCCGGCCGACACGATCTCGTTGTCGGTGCCGGTGTGGAAGACGGCGGCCGTCGCCAGACCCCCGGCCATGCGCGCCTTCACGCCGGCTTCCAGATTGGTGCTGAGCGACGGCGCCAGGCCGAAATTCAACCCTGGCTGGCCGCCCGGCCGATACGAGATTTCGTTTAGCGTGGGGGTCTCGAACCCGCGTCCATAGGAGGCATACACGCTGACATCCGGGCTGACCGCGTAGCGCAGCGCGGCCACCGGCAGCGCCTTGCGATAGCGTGCGTCGCCGCTGTCGTCGCCATTGCCCTCCGTGACGTAGTGGTCGTTGGAGTCGAAGGCGACCGTGCTGTAGCGCAGGCCGGCATCCACCGTCCAACGCTCAGACACCTTCCACGATGCCTGCACGTAGGGGTCGGCGTTGTACACGGTATTGGTCTCGTCGCGCCGCAGCGCGCCCTGCACCCCCAACTGCTGATCGGCGCCCGTACCAATGAAATTCTGATAACCCTTGCGGTCTTCGCGCATCGAATCGTAAGAAAAGCCGCCGATCAGCGTAAGCGGCCGGCCAGCCAGGTCCAGCTCGGAGGTCCAGCGCAGATCCGCGCCGCCATACCGGCGCGCCAGGTCGATGACCCCGCCCGCCTGCGTGGGCGCCAATTGTGCCGCTGGCGGGATCGACTGGTACTGGGTCGTGTCGCGCTGGCCGTAGTACGCCATCACGCGCCACGTGTTGCGGCTGTCCACGTGCCGCTCGTACACGACGCCGCCCTGCGTCTGCCGCACGGTCTTGCGCGTGTCGTACTGCTCGGCCAAAGGCGCCGCGCGCGGGTCGTCCTGAAACTGCTGGTAGGTCAGGCCCAGGGGATCCTGCGCCTTCAGGTCCACGCTGTTGACCACGATGGTCAGGCGGCTGGCGTCATCCAGCTGCAGGCCCAGCTTGGCGTTGGCCAGGTTCTTGCGCGCCGCGCTGTGATCGCGGTAGCCGTCAGTGGTGAAGCGGCTGGCGTCCAGCACATAGTCCAGCCCGTCCGGCTCGCCGCCGCTGGCCTTTACGCCGTAGCGCCACGTGCCGTCGCTGCCGCCCCAAGCGCTTGCGGACAGGGTGGGCGGCGGCGTGCCGTCTTCGGTGTAGACCTGGATCACGCCGCCCGAGGAATTGCCGTACAGCGCGGAAAACGGCCCCCGCAGCACCTCGACGCGGTCGATCGAACCGATGTCGATGTTGGACGTCTGCCCCTGCCCATCCGGCATGGTGGCTGGAATGCCGTCCACGTAGAGCCGCACGCCGCGCACGCCGAAAGTGGATCGCGCCCCAAAGCCGCGGCTGGATATCTGCAGATCCTGCGCATAGTTCTGACGGTTCTGGATCTGCAGGCCCGGCACGCCCGCCAGCCCTTCAGACAGATTGATTCCGGGCTGTCCGCGGCGCATGGCCGCGCCGTCGACCACGTCCACCGACGCCGGCGTGTCCAGCACGGCGGTGCCCAGGCGCGTGCCCGTCACGACCACGGGGGCCAAGGTGGGGCCGGCTTCCTGCGCCCACGCGACGTTGGCCAGCCCTTGCGCCAACCCCGCCGCCAGCGAACCGCGCGCGGCCCAGCGCAGGCTCCAGTGCGCCCCAAGATGCGCCGCCACGCCGCGCCGTCTGACCTGCTTCGTCAAATTCGTCTCCCGTAGAGCCATGGACCCGCAATTGCCATTGGAAACGCAAAGCGGGAATAGGTTCTAATAGCCGCTATGGAACCATCGCAAGACATCGAACGCCGCCTGCTCGAACTGGAGGTCAAGTCCAGCTTCGCGGACGACCTGCTGGAGCAACTGAACCAGATCATCGTCCGGCAGCAACAGCAGATAGACCGGCTGCTGCGTGAAGTGGCGGACCTGCGCCAGCAGGCCCCCGAAGGCGCCGCGCCCTTCCGCAGCCTACGCGACGAACTGCCGCCGCACTACTGACGCCGCACCCCTAGTACCGGTAGCGCAGCAACCTGCCCAGGCGCCGCAACGGCGCAACCCGCCGCATCAGCCAGATGGCCGCCCGGGCGGGCCAGGAATACCGGGCCCACTGCGTAGCGTCGCTTTCCTCATACAGCCATTGCTCGCTGCGCAACCGCAGCCCGGGCACCTGTGCCTCAAGGTCCAGCGGATCGCCCAGGCTCCAGCGCATCACCGCGCCGGTCGCCCGGAACATGCGATTGCGGGAGGCCAGCGCCAGCCCCAGCCGGCTATAGGCATCGAAGGCGATCTCGCCCGAGGGGAATTGCGTGGCCACGGTGCGCAGCAACTGCAGTACTTCGTCCTCGGGCATGTACAGGAATAACCCTTCCGCCACCACCAAGGCCGGCCTGTCGGTAGGAATCCGGGACAGCCACCCCAGATCCGACATCGGTGAACCCAGCATCTGATAGCCCGCACGCGCCGGATACAGCGCGCGCCGCAGGTCGATCACCTCGGGAAAATCCACGTCAAACCAGTTGACGTCCGGCGCCGGGTCCATCCGAAACACCCGGCTGTCCAGGCCGCAGCCCAGATGCAGCACCGTAGCGCCGCGGTGCGCGGCCAGGAACTCCCGCACCCAAGCGTCCAGCGTGTAGGCCCGCATCGCCAATCCGATCATCTCGTCGCGGCGCATGCCCAGCGCCGCGAAGTCATGGTCGATGCGCGCCACAGCCTCGGCAGCGTAGTGGTCCTGCAGCAAAGATCCGGGCAAGCGGCTTTCTTCTGCCTTGGCGTACAGCGTGATCAGCAGCGTGGCTTTTTCACGCGTCAGATGGACCTTTTCCATGCGGGCTCCCAACCGGTCATTTTTGCGCTATCGATTCCATAATTGGTGACTATCGAATAAATCGAACACGTTCATCCCATTTATGGAAATATCTTTTACCCATATACGGGTTTATCCCTAGCTCCAATCGGCGCAGAATTCAGTCATCGGGAAACAGCAACGAACCACGACGGATAGGCCGCCTGATTCGCCCCCTAGGCTCTTGAAATCGGAGAATTACCATGAAGAAGACCCTTGCTACCGCTTTGATGTTGTCCTTGGCCGCCCTGAGCGCTGGCGCCTACGCATCGCAAAACATCGAACCCAACAACGTGCCGTTCCAAGGCGTTTACGGCACCCAGTATGAAGGCCCGACCCGTGCCCAGGTGCAAGCCGAACTGGCTGCCGCCAAGGCTGCCGGCCTGGTGACCAACGTCGAACCGAACAACGTGCCGTTCCAAGGCGTCTACGGTGCCCCCCAGTCGGGCAAGACCCGCGCTGACGTGCAAGCCGAACTGGCCGCCGCCAAGGCCGCCGGCCTGGTGAGCAACGTGGAACCGAACGACATGCCCTTCGCTGGCGTCTACCACGGCAACTGATCTGCCCGGCAACGCTTGACTCCCTCCCCTTGTTGTACCTTGGCCGCCTGCAATCAGGCGGCTTTTTTTGTCTGGGGGCCGCGTGGCAAACAGGACGGCTTCGCGTACTATCGGCTCACGTACAAGCAAGATAATCTGATCCATCAGACAGGGAGCCCATCTTGAAATCCACCCGCATTCTCGCCGCATTGCTCGTCGCAGCCGGCATGACGACTGCGGCGGTCGCCGCGCCGCCGGTAATGCTGAACAACTCGCTCATCACGCAGATACCCAAGGGCGACCACACGTCGTTCCACGAGGCCGTCGCGCAGGCGCTGAACAGTTCAGCCGATGGCCAGCGCACCGAATGGGCCAGCAAGGCACAACCCAAGAAGGCCGCGCCGATCACCGTGCAACTGACCCCGACGCAAACCAGCAAGGTCAAGGACGACCGCGTCTGCCGCTTCCTGGTGGCCGACTTCGCACGGACCAGCACCACCGAGAAATGGCAGTTCTGGTTCTGCAAGCAACCCGACGGCACCTGGAAGGCCAGCAGCAACTAAGCTGCTCGCTAGCCGGCCACCCAGCCAAAAATAATGCCCCTTATGGGGCATCTTTTTTACCGCCGGGCCGCCCCAAGGTAAAAAGCGCCCCCTCGGGGGGCAGCAAGCACGCGAAGCGTGTGCGGCGTGGGGGCTCCTACCCTTTCAGGCCGAGGTTTCCACCCGGTTGGCGTCCAGCACGGTCATGGCCGTCATATTGATGATGCGGCGCACGGTCGAACTGGAGGTCAGGATGTGCACCGGTGCATTCGCGCCCAGCAGGAACGGACCCACCGCCACGTTGCCGCCGGCCGCCGTCTTGAGCAGGTTGTAGGCGATGTTGCCAGCGTCCACGTTCGGGCACACCAGCAGGTTCGCTTCGCCCTTCAAGGTGGACGACGGCAGGATGCGCATGCGCAACGCTTCGTCCAGTGCGCAGTCGCCGTGCATTTCGCCATCGACCTCAAGCTCG